>WSSedL1B2DRAFT_1000005_pt1 | contig 59920 bp, 62 predicted proteins | sample WetSurSiteL1Bulk_FD_9470 | JGI IMG/M metagenome (IMG submission 9470)
AAAAAAAAAAAAAAAAAAAAAAAAAAAAAAAAGATGCAGAGCACTAAAGAGAAAGTTTCAGCTCCTCTTCTTTCTAGTCAGATACCTTTTTTTTTAATGATGAATCAACCCAAGAGACGACAGCTCTTGAGAAAGCTTCTCCACCGCAAGGGAAACATCCGTGATCTTCCGTGCCCCGGTACACACGATCTTCCCGGAGCCAAACAACAACATCGCGACACGCGGCTCTTTAATCCGATACACCAGTCCAGGGAACTGCTCAGGCTCATACTCGACGTTCTCCAAACCCAATGCCATGGCGACTTCATTGAGGTTCAACTCGCCACCAAGATCAGAAATCGCGACAATATTCTGAATAACAATCTCTGGGTCTTTGTAGACCTCCACGCCAAGTTTCTTAAGCTTCTCTGCGATGATATTAATCGTGGTCCTGACATCCTCAATGTTCTTCGCACCAGTACAATTCGCCTTCCCGCTGCGGAACAATAAGGTCGCAGTCTTCGGACTGCTTAACCGATACACCAGTCCCGGGAACTGTTCAGGCTCATATTCTGCTTCTTCTAATGACTGCGCGATCACGTCCAAATCCAACTTATCGGAAAACGACGTTGACGCAACAATATTTTCTACGATTACTTCCGGCATACATTTTCCTCCATTTTTATACCAAATGATACTAATTTTTCCAACATTTTTTCAATGGCAACGGTTGCTTCTTTCACACTCTTCCCGTTGCAGACCATCTTCCCCGAATCAAACAAGAGTATAACAGTGTTTGGGTCGTCCCCTTTATAAACCAACCCGGGGAACACTCGAGGGGAAAACTCAGTGATCTGCAGAAATTTCGCAAGATTGCGTAATTTGATTTTTTGATGCAGATCCGTCGAAATCGTCACATTCTGCACAGAGACCTCCGGTGACTCTACGTACTCGACACCGGCGACATCTAGACGATTCAAGACCATCTTAACGACGTCCTGGACTTCATCCATAGTTTTTGGACCGGTCACCATCACATCTCCGGACGCTGAAAGTGCAGCCATCGAATGAGGATGAGGGAACTGCAGGATAACAGAAGGAGCATCACACGGATCATACCGCGCGTCAGGGAGAATCTCTGCAAGTCTCGGTAAATCCAGAACAGATGTCACAGAGAAAGACACGATGATGTTTTCCACCTGGATCTCGGCCATAAGAAAATTTCCCTCCTTGAAGTATATAAAGGCTTTTTATAAACATTTCGTAAAAAACGAAAATATCGACAAAACACTACCAGACTTTATCGATATCGATATCCTCATCTTCGGTTTCTTCTGTCTTTTTCTTCCTGTTGGATCGCTCCTCGGTGACCTGATCAAGCAGTCCATGGAACTCATGGGTCTTATCATGGATACGTTGCTCACAATTGGAGACGACAAGTTCTCCCCGGGTCTTTTCAATAAGACTACGGACCATATCCTGCTTCTTCTTAATAGGAACAAGGGCTGAAGGATAATCAAAGCTCATGATCGCATCATAGATCCGATCCATGTACCCGAGGTACTCGTTTGCTTTCGCGGTGTTTCCCTCCAACATGAAATCCAACGCCCCCCGGCGCAGCTCCCCTACGACATCACATAGACCAAGCAGATACGCACTATATGTTGTTTGAATCACATCAGGGTCAGGCAGGTCCATCCCTTTCATGATATTATATAAGCATTGGATCTCCACAAACTCCTGAACAGCATTCTCCACAAAACCGGTGTGGAACACATCGGCATGACCAATGGTAATCTCATACAACTGCGCGAGTCTTGTCGAAGCCTGCTTCATATAGGACTCCGCTTCTTCCATCTGATTGCGATGCAGCTGTTGGATACCTTTCCGACAACAGATGATAATATCCCGAGAAGCTTTCAGTGCTTCCTCCCGGATTTTCTCTTTCTCACCGATATGGTTCTCTATCTTCTCTATGATGCCGTCCAAATTCTTCATGGTATGTGTGGAGTTTTTCTGCGTATTTATTTCCCTTCCATCATTTTCTTGTTGACCCAGAACTCAGGGGTTTTCCCAGACAAAACAATCATCATCTGCTCTGCACAGATTTTTCCGGCACGCAACTGACCTTCTTTTGTCGATGCCCCAATATGAGGAGTACAGACGACTTTCGGATGGTTCACTAGCTCCTTGAAGGTTGGTGGCTCTGCCGCGTACACATCAAGACCTGCTGCGAGGACTTTCCCAGCGTTCAAATGCTTCAACAACGCTTGTTCATCTACCGTACCACCACGAGCGCAGTTGATCAGAATCACCCCGTTCTTCATCTTCTCAAAATCAGCTTCCGTAATCGTAGCTCCCTCAGTTTTCACAAACGGGATGTGCAGCGAGATGTAATCGGACTCTTTAAGCAATTGATCCAACGGGACGATCGTCATCTTCGCCGCTGGTGATTTAGTTATATACTTATCATAGGCAAGGACTTTCATGTTGAATGCCAACGCTCGTTTCCCTAGCTCCGTGCCAATCCGTCCGATACCGATAATCCCTAGGGTCTTTCCGCTCAACTCGACACCCTTGAACGCCTTCTTCTCCCATAACCCTTGTTTCATCGAATGATCCGCTTGAGGGATGGAACGCGAGGCGGCAATCATCAGACCAAAAGCAAGCTCCGCGACACTCTCTGTTGTCCCCGTCGGAGCGTTGACGACCTTTATCTTGTTATTTGAGGCAGCCACCAAATCGATGTTATCGACCCCGATACCAGCTCGTCCAATGACCTTCAGCTTCCCTTTTACACCAGCATTGATGACCTCAGCGGTCGCTTTCGTCCTAGCGCGCACCATCAGCCCATCATACTGAGGAATCTCCTTAAGGAGCGTCACAGGATCCATTTCACTAAACACAACCTCATGGCCAGCATCTTTTAACTGTTGAATCACAGCGTTTTCCGTTTTATCAGTGATAAGGATTTTCATTACCAATACCTCCATGGGGTGTATCAGAATGTAGATAAAAATGTTTATGCTCCTACAAGAGCTCCCGGAAATCAACCCCAGGGTACTCTGCTTTCGACCCTAGTTCCTCTTCGATGCGTATCAGCTGATTATATTTCGCATTCCGGTCGCTCCGTGCTGGTGCACCGGTCTTTATCTGCCCAGCATTGGTCCCGACCACGAGATCAGCGATGAACATATCCTCGGTTTCCCCACTGCGATGACTCACCACCGCGGTCCACCCCTGATCCTGCGCCATCTTAATCGCATTCAGCGTCTCCGTCACAGACCCGATCTGATTCAACTTAATCAACACCGAATTAGCTGCCTGTAACTCGATACCCTTCTGGATCCGTTTCGTATTAGTCACAAACAGATCATCCCCAACAATCTGGATCTTCCTTCCGAGTTTTTTTGTCATCTCCACCCAGGAGTCCCAGTCATCCTCCGCAAGACCATCCTCGATGCTCGCGATGGGGTACCGGTTACAGAGATCGACATAGAAATCAACCATCTCCCCGCCAGAGTAGGACGTCTTCCCGATCTTATAGATACCGTCGTAGAAAAACTCACTGGACGCGGGATCAAGAGCGATCATCATCTTCCCGGCATACCCAGCGTTCTCAACAGCGGCAAGCATCAAATCAAGCCGTTCATCGATATCAACGATCTGAGAAGGAGCAAACCCGCCCTCATCACCAATCAAGACACCACATGCGCCAAACTTCGCCTTCAACAGCTTCGCAAGATGATGGTAACTTTCTGAAATCATACGGATACCCTCCGTGAAGTTCTTCGCACCCGTCGGCATCAGCATATGTTCCTGAATGGAGTTCTCCTGCCCCGCATGCTTCCCCCCATTAATCACATTGCACATCGGCACAGGTAGACGATGAGGGATCTCTCCGAACAACTCGCCTATATACACATACAATGGAACTCCCGTTGTAGCTGCGCCTGCTTTTGTAATTGCCATAGAAACAGGGAGCACCGCGTTCGCACCAAGTTTTCCTTTGTTCTCGGTTCCATCGATTTTCAGCATAAGATTATCGATTGTCTCCTGATGACGACAATCCAAACCAATCAATTTCGGGGCAATCTTCTTATTGACATTCTCCACGGCCTTTAACGTTCCTTTCCCAAAATACCGAGTTTTATCCTCATCTCGAAGCTCAAGAGCTTCGTGTTGCCCAGCGCTCGCCCCACTGGGAGTCATCGCCCGGAACACACCCTTGTCCGTGGTCACATCAACTTCAACCGTCGGATTCCCCCGAGAGTCAAGAACCTCACGTGCCTTTATCGAAACAATTTCAGACATGATTCAACTCCCCAACCATTTCGCACATCATAAAGTTGCGACCTTTTATTAAAATATCGTTTCAAAAAAACGTCTACAGAAACACTTAAGAACCATAGTGAGTTTTTCAGCACTTGGAGGTCACAAATTATGGTTGATGTCAACACCATGGTTATTGCATTATTTATTATCGTAATATTTCTGATAGCAGTCCTTGCATCAGCAATAAAAATCATGCCGGAGTACCAACGAATCGTCATCTTTCGATTAGGCAGACTCCTTGGCATCAAAGGTCCTGGTCTGGTATTCATTATTCCAGTTATTGATAAACCCATCCGGATGGATCTCAGAACACGGGTCATCGATGTTCCAAAACAACGAATCATCACTCGTGATAACGTGACTGTCGATGTCGATGCGGTGGTATATTTCAGAATATTAGATCCTCAAAAAGCAATTATTGAAGTGCAACGGTATGACATGGCGACCAGTTTACTTGCCCAGACGACGTTAAGAGATATCCTTGGTCAAAAAAACCTTGATGAACTCTTATCACAACGAGAAGAACTGAACAAAAGTCTTCAATCTATCTTAGACAACGGCACTGACCCCTGGGGGATAAAAGTATCAGCCGTTACATTACGAGATGTCTCACTACCGGAAGAAATGCTTCGGGCAATTGCAAAACAAGCAGAAGCCGAACGAGAGAAACGATCAAGAATCATTATGGCAGAAGGAGAACTTCTCGCATCAGCGAAGATGACTGAAGCAGCAAAACTCTACGAAAAAACACCGATTGCGCTGCGTTTGCGAGAACTGCAGACCCTCACGGAGATAGCCCGAGAGAAAAATCTCATCATCGTCCCGGGTGGTGAAATAGGGACGATGGCAGGATTAGCAAAAGCAGTGACAAAAAAAGTTGAACAATGAGACGAATCTATCCTCCTTTAATTTTTTTCTTTTTTCTTCTTCTTTTTTTCTCAGCAAGTACGACTGCCCAAGCAACAGAAGTTCTTCTTGTTGAAATTACCGATACGATTGATCAGTCCACTGTTGAAGTGATGACGGATAGCCTGAAACAAGCCGAGGCAGATAATGCCCAAGCAGTGATCCTCCTTCTTAATACACCAGGTGGCGGACTTGACCAAACCTTTGAGATCGCCGCCCTCATCAAAGAAAGCACGATCCCCGTCATCGGGTATGTTTCTCCCAGTGGGGCGACCGCGTGGTCCGCGGGAACATTTATCCTCCTTAGCACGCCACTTGCGGCCATGGCGGATCACACCATCATCGGGTCCTGCCAACCCATCGAAACAACCCTTGAGGGAACACGATTCATCAACGACTCAAAAATCATCAACGCTCTCGTCGAATGGCTCCAAGAACGAGCAGTCATGTATGGTCGAAATGAAACACTCGCGAAATTATTTATTACAGAGAACAGGAACGTCAATGCAACTATAGCAAAAACAAGCAATGTCATCGAAATCACCGCGTCAAGCATTGATCAGCTATTGAACGAGATCGACGGGAGAAACATCACCATCGCGGACGGCACTGTTACCCTACATACAAAAGATGCAGAACAGATCAGATATTCCCCATCGATACAGATCCAGCTGCTAAAACTCATCTCGAACCCAATTCTTACCTCACTTCTCCTGATGCTGGGTATCTTCGCGTTACTTGTGGGAATCTCCTCCCCAGGGTATGGTGCGGAGGTGTTCGGGATTGTCGCCATCCTGCTCTCCCTGATCGGATCAGGATTTACTATATCCACCCTAAGCATAATCTTTATAATAATCGGATGCCTACTGCTCGCCATAGAAATATTCGTCCTCCCAGGCTTCGGTGTGGTCGGCATCGGAGGAATCATCTGCCTGATCATCGGGTCGATATTTCTCATCCCCAACTATCCGACACGGAAATGGCTCATCTCAGGTGAATATATGGTTGATGCGTTAACAATCATGCTTATTGTCATCGTGCTATTCGCACTCTTCTTTGCATTCCTGTTGTACAAAATAATCCAGATACGAAAGAAAAAACCATCACTAGGGAAATTCATCGGAGAACAAGCGGTCGCAATCGAACAAATCAGCCCCACAAAACCAGGGTTCGTCCGCTTCAAAGGGGAGTACTGGCAGGCAAAATCAGACACACTGATAGAGACAAACACGAAAGTCGTCATCGTCGAAAAAGACGAAACAACACTCATTGTAAAACCTCTCGACAGATGACCAAACATTAATCAACCTCTTTTTTCTTTAGGAGGCCCTGATTGTAAAAAGGTTTGATGATAATGGATTCTAGTATACGATGTCAATTCCTCGGTGGCAGCGACGAAGTCGGTAATTTAGCGATGGTCCTTGAAATCGAGGACATGAAATTCCTGTTCGATTACGGGATGTCCCCAGGAAAACCACCAACGTTCCCCCTGCCGCCACCACCTATTGATCTGACGTTCCTTACGCATTCCCATCTTGATCATTGCGGGATGATCCCCTGGCTCTGCTCAGAGTCAGACCACCGCATCATCACGACCGAACCAACCGCGATCATTAGCAATTTATTACAAAAAGACACGGTCAAGATAGCCCAGATGGATGGCTACTCAATCCCTTTTACCAGTGCAGATGTCAAAGAAGCGGAGCATAGTTATGTTCCCGTCGAACCAGGGAAGAAACGAGAACTCGGGGAGAACTACAGTGTTCATTACCATTCCGCAGGTCACATCCCTGGCGCGCTCATGTTCGAACTCGTTGGAGATAAACGACTCTTATTCACCGGTGATCTCAACACCGTCGATACGAGACTTGTGAAAGGGACAAAACCTGTTCCTTGCGACATCCTTTTCATGGAGGGAACCTACGCAGGCAGGGAACACGAAAACAGGAAAAAAATGGAAAGAGAATTCCTTGAAAAAATAGAGGAAGTCATCAATCGAGGCGGTACCGTGATCATCCCTGCGTTTGCGGTCTCACGTTCACAAGAAATCCTCCTCGTACTCAAAGATGCTGGGTATAACGTCTGGTTCGACGGAATGGGAAAAAAGATTTCAAAGATCTATTTGAAGTATCCGAAGTACCTCCGATCCGTCGATGACTTGAAAAAAGCATTAAAAAAAGTCAACATGGTCCATTCAGAACAGAGCCGTAAGAGCGCAATGAAGGCAGAAATCATTGTCACCTCAAGTGGCATGATGGACGGTGGCCCTGTTTTATCCTACATGAACAAGTTGAAAAATGATAAGAAAAGCGCGGTGCTTCTCACCGGGTATCAAATCCCAGGGACCAATAGCAGGCTTCTGATAGAAAAAGGCAAGCTGAATTTCTATGGGGTCCTCGAAAAAGTAGACTGCGAGGTTCGCTACTATGATTTCTCTGCACATGCAGGTCATAGTGAGCTGGTTGAGTTTGCACAGAAATGCAACCCAGAAAAAATCGTGCTTTTCCACAGCTCTGACCGTACGCCACTTGCAGAAGCATTGAAGGATACTGCAGAAGTGCTTACGCCCATGAAAGGGGAACATTTCACCTTATAACAATTCCATACCTGAATTTTGAAAAAATGATTAAAGAAAGAGAATAACAAAGGTGTTCAAACAATGGCAGATGAAATGACCCAGCGGCAGATCTACGACCTAAGACGATCGCTGGAAGAGCTGAAGAAATGCAGAGGGAAACACACTGAACTGATCTCCTTATACGTCCCTCCATCAAAACAGATCTTCGATGTCGTCGCATATTTGCGAAACGAGTACTCACAATCCCAGAACATCAAATCAAAAACAACGATGAAAAACGTGTTATCCGCGATCGAATCAATCATGAGTCGCCTGAAGACATTCAAACAGCCACCACCGAATGGGCTTGCGATGTTCGTTGGTCATAAAAGCGTTGGTGCTGACAAGACCGACATGGTTGCCTTCATCATTGAACCACCGATGCCAGTGATCACTTTCCTCTATCGATGCGACTCAGAGTTTTACACCGAACCAATAGAAGCGATGCTCACCGAAAAGGAAATCTACGGTCTCTTTCTCATCGATCGACGAGAATGCACCATCGGGATGTTACGTGGCATTCGTGTTGAGCTGATCCGGTACATGACCTCACAAGTCCCAGGCAAACACGGGAGAGGAGGTCAATCCCAGCGAAGATTTGAAAGAAACACAGAAATCGCTGCCCATGAATGGTTTGTGAAATGCGGCGAACGAGCAAGTGAAATCTTCCTTGCAGAACCAGCGCTCAAAGGCATTCTGATTGGTGGTCCTGGTCCGACAAAACAATATTTCGTCAATGAATCGTATCTGCATTATGAAATACAGAAAAAAATCATTGACACGTTTGATACAGGATACACTGACGAGTTCGGGTTACGGGAACTCGTGGCCAACGCTGCAGATAAAATGACTGATCTGAAAGTGTCCCAAGAAAAAAAGTTCATGAAACGATTTTTATCAGAAGTGACCAAGACAGATAAAAGCCTTGCAGTCTATGGAGAACACCAGGTGAGAAAAGCCCTTGAGATGGGGGTCGTTGACACCTTGATCCTTTCCGAGGACCTGCGCAAGTATCGAGTGACAATGAAATGCCAGACCTGCGCATACACCCAAGAAAAAACCATGACAGAGGACGCATTAGAGGATTTTTCACCACCAATCTGTCCTACCTGCAAAACCTCTCTACCAATGGAAATAACAAAGAAAGTTGATTTGGTCGATGAGTTATCTGATCTTGCGGATAAAACAAATGCGACCGTGAAACTGATCTCAAGGAACAGTGAGGAGGGTGAGTCGTTGTACTCTGCCTTCAGCGGCCTAGCTGGAATCCTGCGGTACCCGATTGAATTATAAAAAACTTTTCTTTATCATAAGGAGAGACTTCAAACCGATGGTTTTATAAACACTGAAATATATTTATCATATTGATTATCTATGTCATCTCGAGACGATTTTCACTCATTTATCCCAGCGGAAAAGAAGATACCGGAACTGACGATAAAAGCGGTGCTGGTCGGGGCTCTTCTCGCAGTCATCCTTGGAGCAGCCAACGCGTATCTCGGTTTGTATGCGGGAATGACAGTGTCTGCGGTTATCCCTGGCGCGGTCATGGCTTTTGCTTTTCTCAGACCATTCAAAGGAACGATTTTAGAAGTGAACATCGGTATGATGGGTGCTGCAGCTGGTGAGGCGCTCGCAGCAGGAGTCATTTTCACCATCCCTGCCCTCGTGCTTATCGGAACTTGGACGGAGATTCACTACATCGAGACCACCCTCATCGCGTTATTCGGTGGAATGCTTGGTGTCCTATGGATGGTACCTCTTCGAAGAGCATTGATCATCAAAACAGATTTACCATTTCCTGAAGGAGTTGCGGTCGCCGCGGTGCTGACTACAACAGTTGGAGGAGAAACACCAGAAAAAGGCAAGAAAACCACGGGAAGCGGAGTCAGCGGTATCTGGCTTATTGTTGGTGTGCTCATCTCAGCGTTATTCAAATTTGGTCAAGTTGGAACAAAAATGTTTGCAGGAGCGGTCCATGGGATTGTAAATATCGGGAAATTCGATATCGGTGGCGGAGAAAAATCAGGAGTCTTCTATGGCGGTGTTGCCACCTCCCCCGCTTTACTTGGTGTCGGTTGGATTATCGGACCAAAGATCGCCGCGTTTGTGTTTGTCGGAGGTCTGCTTGGCTGGGTCATCCTAGTTCCCCTGATTGCCTTAGCAACCGGTCTACCTGTGCCCAATACTCCCTCAGATGTCACCGATGCACTCGCTTTAGGCTTTGGAAATCCAGAAGCAGGATATCAGATCTGGGGGTTCTTTGCTATTTGGGGAAACTACATCAGATACATCGGTGTCGGTGCCATGGTCGTCGGTGGTCTGTTCACGATCTTTAAACTCCGATCGAACCTTGCCAGCGGTATCAGAGAAGCAGTCGCAGGTATCAAAGGAGGACAGGTGGAAGCGAAGAAGAGGACGGACACAGATCTCAATTTCAAGTTTGTGTTCCTTATGATTGGAGCACTCACCATCCCTGTTTTTCTTATTTATGCATGGCTTTCAAGCCTCTGGGTGGTTTCCGCGGTCATGGCGGTGTTTGCCATCCTCTTTGCGTTTATTGCCAGTGCGATCGCTGGGTACATGGCTGGATTGCTCGGATCATCAAATAACCCGATCTCTGGGGTTACTGTCTCCGTATTACTAATCACGTCATTGATTCTCCTTGGATTTGGTCTCTCAGGGAATGTCGGTGCCGCTGGTATTGCGATTCTCATCGCTGCAGTGATCTGTTGTGCTGCTGCGATCTCAGGGGATGTCCTCCAGTCGATGACCTGTGGTCAGATGATCGGTGCGACACCAAAGAACCAGCAGATCGCAGAAATCATCGGTGTGATGGCAGCCGCCCCGATTCTTGCACTGGTCATCCAAGCGTTGGATAAAGCGTATCACATCGGCAGTACGAACCTGCCCGCACCTCAGGCGTTCCTCATGCAGGGGATCGTTCAGGGTGTCCTGGGCGGTGAGATGGTCTGGCCGTTCGTGGTCGCTGGAGCAGTGCTTGCGTTCGTCTTAATCCTGATTAACCTCCCAGTTCTCCCTGTTGCGATCGGTATCTATCTCCCCTTCACGCTCAGCACTCCTATCTTCGCGGGTGGTATCGTCCGTGCCATCACGAACCGTGCGATCTCCAAGAAATACGGATCAGCGCAGGAAGAAGAAATCAGTGACTGGGACCTTGCTATCAAACAAACCGATGTGGCGCCAAAAGAAAAGATTATAAGAACTGGTCTTCTTCTCACCGCGGGATTGATCGCAGGGGAAGCCCTGATGGGTGTCATCGTCGCGTTCCTCATCATCGGAGGATTGAACTTCGCAGTCTTCGAATACCCACCAATCTTACCATCGGTGCTCATCTGGGTCTTCATCGCAGCACTCCTTGCCTATATCCCGTTGAGGGAAATCTACGCCAAAGACGAAAAGTAAAGGATTGCCGACTGTCGAGGAGTTTCTTCGGTATACACCAAAGAGATTAGAGTTCAAATGGTCAACAGATGCTGATGGTCTGGTTACTCTGACGGTACCGAAATTCACGGGCAAAGTAGGAAAATCCTTTTGTAAAGTACTTAGACGGGAGAACACCTTTGAAGCACATCTGGACAAATTAGGGTCAGCGATCTGGAACCATTGCGATGGAACAAGCCTTGTCAAAGATATCCTTGTAGAGATGACCAAGCTGTTCCCTGATGAAAAAAACATTGACCAGCGTCTCTTTTTGTTTCTTCAACAGCTCCAAGCACTTAATTACATCACGTTTTAAACGTCCTGAAGATGAGCGGTTTTCACCTGGAAGGTTCCTGAGTCACGGTTCCATTGTTTTATGGATTCATCAATCACTAGTTTTTTTGAAAACACCGGCCCTGATAGCACCAGCGTCTCATATTCTCCTCCTTCACCAGCGATGTTGATCCCGTGTTTCTCATGAAGATGAACGAGTTCATCAATGGCTGCTCTGTCAATGGTTCTCCCAAGCCAGGTCTCGTCAAATCCCTCAGCGAACACACCGACGATGATGATATGAAACCCTGCGTTTATCTGATCCCGAAGTAACAATTCCTGGTTCTTATGCCACAATGGAGTGAATGATTTTATCCCCAGCCGGTCACAGACCCGTTCAATACGTGTCCGCTGGTACTCAGAGGCGATCGCTCCACTGACCACCCCGTCTATCTCAAGACTCTGCAGCACCTCAGTTAGGTCTTCTAGCTCTGTTTCTTTCTCAGCGGAGGTGTCTCGTGTCACCAACGGGATGTTGATGGCTTGGGCAAGCAGACCTGTCTGATGTATGTTCACCGAATGAAACATCCAGGAATCAGGTTTCTTCGGAAGTAAGCTGACCAGAGGGGAGACTTCCCAGCCGTATTGCTGCGTGATGTACACGGAAAAGACCGAGTCCTTTCCACCAGAGAACAATGCTGCGACTCTCATCGGAATAGGTATCTCTTTAAACAAATAAACATTTCTTGGTGACGGGTAGGTTAATGAAAATCGGGATACTCTGCGGGCATCATATACCGGATTTGATAAAGAATCCAGAGAAAATCAAGGTGCATACGCCGTACGGGGATGTTCTCTTGCATGCAGCAACGCTTGGGAACCATGAGATCTATTTCCTTCAACGTCATGGGGAACAAGGAAATCTCCCGCCACACCGGGTCAATCATCTGGGGAACATCTATGCGTTGGCCGTCAGTCACGTCTCCAGTGTCTTCTCTGTTGGGACGGTCGGGTCTATGCAGATGACGATACGACCTGGTGACTTCGTGATCCCTCATGATTTTATCGATACCACGAAATCAAGACCAGTCACGTTCTTTGATGACCAACGGGTCCATGTGGACATGACAGAACCGTTCTGCCCCTCCCTTCGAACGCTTCTTTATAAAAACTGCAAGAAACTCAAGGAGGTCACGGTCCATGAGAACGGGGTGTATCTTGTCACGGAAGGACCCCGGTTGGAGACCGCTGCTGAGATCCAGTTGTACAGCACAGTCGCTGACATCGTCGGGATGACACTCGCACCTGAAGTGATCTTGGCACGGGAAAAAGGCATGTGTTTTGTCTCCCTTTGCCTGGTCTGTAACATGGCCGCTGGTCTGCAGCAACGACTCCCTGCTGATGAGATCACATCCATTTATAAGAAGAAAGAACCCTTGATATCAAAAATCCTTCAACTGACGATTCAGTCCCTTGATGAGAAACAATCCTGTCTTTGTCCCAGTGACGTCTCTCAGGCAACACTATGAAGCACTACGAGTTGGTCGAGCATACCGCAGATGTTGGCATCAAAGCATTTGGCAAGACCGTTGCAGAGGCTTTCGAGCATGCGGCTCGTGGGATGTTTGATATCATCACGGATGAATCACCGATCGATCCTGTGGGTCAATACGATATTGAGCTTGAGGCACCTGACCGTGAACAGCTCCTGGTCGATTGGCTCTCAAAACTGCTTTTTCTGAATGACGCTCAGGACCTCGTGTTCGGCAAATTCCAAGTCACTCTTACAGGGAATAAACTCTCTGCTTCGGTCTTTGGTGAGAAGTACGATACCAAGAAACATCGGATGGGTGTAGAGATCAAGGCGGTCACATATCACATGCTGCAGGTGAACCAGAACGAACCAATCTTTGTACAGGTCTTGTTCGATATTTAAATAATACTTACAGAACATCACATGAAGAATATTAATATAGGAGACCATTGTTATAAAAGTAGATTAGGGAGGTTAGCCATGAGTATAAACCATAGAAGAAAAACCATTGCTCTAGGAATTCTGTTCCTTTTTTTTGTTGGATTTTTTGTTCCATGCTCCCAGAGCATTATTGGTCAGCCGCAAGAAAAATCTGTTTTGAACGGTGACATAATCAATACATCAACGCAGACCGGAACAATCACCTGTTATATGTTTGGAAACACAGGGGGTCGTAAACAGGATGTGGAGCTTTCAACCGATGAAGCAACACTGATCTTTGAACAATTAAAAGAACTGAACTCGGAGATGACACGGAATCCTTACAGTAAGAAGACTCAAGACTTAAAAATCTCTTTTGTCAATATGCTTGATGAAAAAGGTTTACTCACAAACAAGGTCTCAAAAGAAACGTATCTTTCCGTACTCAATCCCAAGTGGGTGAAGCGACTTCAGAGCACAGAAAAAAGACCGTCGCTACCTCAACCATTCGCCAGTCGGGGAACGAGTATTTTCTGCAGCATGGGTGGTGAAGGGTCCGGGTTACTGTTGCCGATGTTCCTGCTCCCGCGACCTCGTATCGCGATGCTGTGGTTAGGCAGCGGGCTTTCTTCAGCTACAAACATGCTGACCAGTAGAGGATATGTTGCGGAGGGAGCTCAAGCAGGGTTGACACTTGGGTTCATGGGAATCGGCCTCTCCTATAGCCTGCCAGGGTATTCCTTGTATGGATTCATTGGGTATGCTCTGTTAGCGACGACCACCGCGGAATATGTGGAACACTACCCGCCAAACAGAGCACCGGTTATTTCCGATGTACAACCTGTGAACGGGGCATCAGATGTCCCACTGACTGAATCAAAGCTACAGTTTCGAATCCAAGATGAGGATGGAGACCTAATGAGTTACTCGGTTACGACTGAACCTGATATTGGGTCTGCATCTGGGAATTTAAAACCCTTTGGCGTATATACCATTCCTATCAGTGGTCTGCAGAATGATAAAATTTATCGATGGACCATTGAAGTTACCGATGGAAAAGACACGACAACACAGACCAGTCGTTTCTTTACCCAGACAAGACCACCGTTTGATCCTTTTATTGAAGGTTGGACCTATCGAAAAGAAATCACTATCGATCATACACAAGTCCAGGGGAATCTCACAAATTTCCCCATCCTTGTCAATGTCATTGACACGGAGTTACGGGATAAAGCACAAGAGGATGGTGATGACATCCTCTTTATGGAGAATAAGGGTGTTGCTACAAAACTGAACCATGAAATTGATTCTTTCAACGGGGTAACAGGCGCGATGATCGCATGGGTCAAGATTCCGATGGTCTCCTCAACCGAAGATACCCATCTGTATATGTATTATGGGAATTCATCGAGTACTGCTCAACAGAGTCCTGAAAAAGTATGGAATACTGATTTTATGGCAGTATGGCATCTGAATAAAAACCCAACAGAGGGTGTTTTTGATAGTACAATATATGATAATGATGGAACAGCGTATGGATCAATGAGCTCATCGAACTTGATCGAGGGAAAGGTAGGGAAATGCCTGCAGTTTGATGGAGTGAATGACTATCTTACCATACCGGATTCCACATCTCTCAAACAATCAGAGGTTACGTTATTATGTTGGCTCAATGTCGCCCCGGGTTATACGAATTTTGAGGGGAGAGAGTATATTCTTGGCAAACGATGTGACGATTCATTCAGCAACCAGGACACGGTCTCCTATGGGATGAAATATTTAGATAATTGTATGGGGGCTGTTGCAGAAAAAAATGATAATTCACAAACATTTGCAAAATATTCTGCGGAGTTAGGGAACTGGTATTATACAGCAATGACCTATGATAGCTCAACAAATCAGATAGACTACTATCAAGATGGGATTCTTCGAGATTCATTGAATCACGGCCAATCATTACGGTACACGGACCCGATAGATTTCATTATGGCAGCGGGGCATATCAAGGAAGGCTCCACGCTCAATTACTGGGTCGATTGCAAAATCGATGAGGTATGGATCGCTGATACGAACCTTGGTCCAGGATGGATATCGACGACATTTACCAATCAAAATAATCCGTCTAGTTTTTTAAGTCTTGGACCTGAGGAACCTCATCCATAAGAACAGATAAAAATTCCCTCTTCACTCAGTGTTTTGGAGTCGCGATTATTTTTCTTTTTTTTTCGGACAACGTTATTGAATAGTTTCACTGACCCCCCGTCCTTATTTAAATAGTTAGAAGACCGTGCACCATTTAGTAGGAAGCATCTACCGGACGGGACGCCTTCCTAGTTGAAGTTTTTTTTGCCGGATCCCAACCGTCCGGTCTCCTCACCATTCTGCAATACGAATCCTTATATGGAGGGTGTTTATACCGAGGAAATACAGATAGGTGAAATCATGAATAAAGACAAGATTTCAGAAGAGATGACCATTAAAGAGGTCATTGATACATACCCAGAGACCGCCATGGTGTTCATGAAGTACAATGTCGGCTGTATCGGTTGTCTTGCCGCGTCCTTTGAAAAAGTAAAGGATATCGCGACCGTGCATGGCATCGATATCAAGGCATTGGTGAAGGATTTAAATCTCGCTGTCCAGAAAAAATAAATCAAAATCAGGAAGCAATAATTGGATAGTACCTTATTTTTCTCTCTTTTTCCCTATGTTTTTCTTAGAGGATTTCTTCTCAAGCTCTCCAAGGAATATACGAAGAAGGCTTGGATATGTACTTGGGAGTTTCCCACTACCGTATCCTATATGGTTGATTTTCATCAAGGGCATATCACCAAACCGGGATGCAAGCGTCGTGATGACCGCGGCACCGGTCGGTGTGACCGTCTCCTGGTCCCGATCCACTGAATACACCGGGATTCCTCTGAGGAGCTCAACGGTCGCCGGGGCAGGCAAGGGAAGCAGACCATGCTCACAGGACACAAACCCATGACCAAGAGGTAAAGGAGAGCAGATGATTGTCTCAATACCAAGGAGGGTTACTCCGATGACGGAGCCGACGATATCGATGATGGAATCCACCGCGCCAACCTCATGAAAATGCACTTCTTCGATATCCACGTTATGGATCTTTGCTTCTGCTTTTCCAAGGTTGGTAAAGATATTCTGACTGAGTTTCTTTACTTTTGGTTGTAAGGAGCTTTTATTGATGATATCTGTGATTTCTGAGAGACTGCGATGATGCTGATCCTCTGTAACTTCGATCGTGACATCGGTCGCAGTGATATGGTTGCACTCGATTTTCTTAACGCTCAGGTTGTATCCGGTGAGGGGGAGTTTCTTCAACTCTTTTTTCAACACAGTCTCACCCACACCCAAGTCAAGAAGAGCACCCAGGATCATGTCCCCCGCTATCCCTGAAAAACAATCAAAATACGCTACCGTCATATGTTCTCACCTGTTGATGAGGCTGGCGAAATACCCCGCGCCAAACCCGTTATCAATATTGACGACCACCACTCCTTCCGCGCAGCAGTTCAACATGGTCAGCAACGGTGCGATACCTTGGAAGCTTGCTCCATAGCCGACACTGGTCGGGACCGCGATGACCGGTTTTGAGGCAAGACCACCAACAATACTCGCAAGAGCACCCTCCATACCAGCAATCACGATGATGACGCTTGCATGGAATATTTTTTCTTTAATATCGAACAGGCGGTGCACACCAGCGACACCCACATCATAGACTTTTTCAATCTTGTTTCCCATGAGCTCCGCGGTGACAACCGCTTCCTCCGCGACAGGGATATCGGAGGTCCCCGCGGTCAAGATAAGGATGGTTCCTTTCTTTTTTTTCGGTTTGTACCGCTGGATGATGATTGTTTTTGCTGAATCATTGTACTGGGCAGTAGGATAGATTTTTTTTACAGAGGTGTAGACGTTTTTGTTTGCCTTTGTCAGCAGGATGTTTTGGTCCTTGGAAAGCTTCTGGATGATGTGTGTAATCTGAGAAAGTGTTTTCCCCTGACAGAAGATCGTCTCAGGAAATCCCTTTCTGATCTCCCGATGGGTATCTATCTTTGCGAACTCCAAATCCTCATAGGGCAGAGTCCGAAGCTTCTCCAGGACTGTTGACAGACTGACTTTTCCTGCTTTGTAATCTTGTAAGAGTTTTTTCATTTGTCAAGCACCTCGTTCAGACTCCCCGTCCGGTATCCTTCAAGGTCCAGGGTGATGTAGGTAAAACCAAGTGTCTTAAAACGTTTTATNATCTTTTGTGTCTGTGCTAAGACGGTGGGGATTTCATCAACCGGTACCTCGATTCGTGCGATATGATCATGGTACCGGACTCTGCATTGTCTAAGCCCCAGTGAAAACAGATACTCCTCAGCAGCCTCCACCTGTTTGAGTCGTTCTTTTGTGATCTTCGTCCCATAGGGGAACCGGGAGGCGAGGCATGCGAACGCTGGTTTTTNTGATGACTTCAGATGCAGNTGTGAAGACAGGTCTCGTATCTCCTGTTTAGTTAGACCCACTTCNTTCAGTGGGCTTCGTATCCCTAGTTCGGTTCGTGCGCGAGCCCCGGGTCGATAATCAAAGGTGTCATCCGCGTTTGATCCATCAAGGACCGTGTGGAGATGATGTTCCTGTGCGATGAGTAGTATTTTTTGGAATAACTCTTTTTTGCAGTAGTAACAGCGGTCAGGGGGATTGTCTGAAAACCGGGGGATATCAAGCTCCTCAGAGTGGATGATCACATGAGGGATGCCTATCTCCTGTGCGTACTGTTTAGCTTCAGAAAGTTCCCGTTGTGGATAGGTTGAGGATGTCGCAGTGACCGCGAGAGCTTTTTTCCCAAGTGTCTCATAGGCGACTTTCGCCAAAAAAGTGCTATCAACCCCACCTGAATACGCAATCGCGCAACTCTTCAAGGTTTTCAGCAACTCTTGGAGTTTCCGTAATTTCTCTTGTGATGTGGTATTCACAGGAGAAACCAGAAATGTCTCCGCTATATAATGCTTCTCTGAGCCGTGTTTATTTTAACACCTGGTTCAGTTTCTGGGACTTACGCTTCTTCCAAGCACCCTTGTGGTACGCGTAACTCACCAGGAGAGGGAACGTGATCGTGGCCTCACCATACACCATCTGCTCATAACCGGTGTCGACCTTCCCCCAGGAGTTCGCCTCTTTCAGGGTTGATCCTGAGAGCGCACCATCTCGTTCATCCGCAACCGTGAGCTGTATCGCGTATTTATGCATCGGGGCGTCGATCCCAAGGATGTCCGCGGCGACCACCGTATCCTGCACAAAGTTCTTTGGCACCCCACCGCCGATCATGAAGATCCCGGTCTGTTTCGCATGGACTTTCAGCTCGGTGAGCTCCCTGAAGTCTTTGACGGAGTCGATCGTGAGATAATTCGTCTTACGGTCATGCTGATGGAACACCAAACCGAACCCTGCACTGGAATCAGAGAACGCGGGGCAGAAAATCGGCACCTCATGTTTGAACGCCTCAAGGACAAAAGAATCAGGGTTCTTCCCATGTTTGTCAAGATATCTTCCCATCTCATAGATGAACTCTCGGGACGAGTATGGTCGGGGTGGGAGATCATCAGCAATCTTTTTCGTCGTCATGTCGCAGACGCGAAGATCATCCTCATCGATGAAGGTATCATAGATCCTGTCCACATGTATCTTCTGAAGCTTGGAGTCATCCACCCGTATCTCCCCACGATAATGTTTAAAACCAAGCCCCTCGAAGAAATCCTGGTCCACGACAATGGCACCTGTGGAGACGATCGCATCGATCATGTTATGACGGATCATGTCGACGATGACGTTTTTCAACCCGGCGCTCACCAGGGATCCTGCAAGGCACAGGATGATGGAACAATCCGTATCCTCTAGCATGGTATGATAGATCTTACAGGCGTTGGCAAGGTTGCGGGATTGGAACGCCATATGGTCGAAGGCTTCAATCAGGGGAATGGCATTAAACGTCTTGATGTCAATATGTTGAATTGGTTCGGAGAGAAGTTCCTTTTTTTCGTCCTTGGTTTCATATTTCATTGTGAAAACCAGTAGGGAGTAATCCATCTGAGTTTTTCTTTTTTTCTACGATGAGAATAAAAAAAATCACTCATGAAATAGAGCAAGGAGGAACACAGAAATTATTAAAGGAAAAGACGATGCTGCTAAGAAGGTTGGTTCAGATGGAGATCTCAGAATCCTTGTATCCTTTCCTCTTTGGGTTGTTCGTGGTGGTCTTGATTTCGTTAGTCTTGGTTTTTTCTCTGTGGAGGTACCGGACCATCAGACGTCTCATGGAGCAGCAGGCGATGAAACGCGGTGGTAGTGTGGTCGGGTCATTTCTCCTTCCGGTGCTAAAATTCTCCTACCGGGGGCTTCCTGTCGTCGTCACCTCGGTGCCAGGGACGAAATACCGCATGGCAAAAACAGAGGCGAACATCACCTTAAACAAGGTAGCAGCAGCGGATCTGAAAATCGTGACAGAATCCTTTGGGACACGCCTGGGAAAAGCATTCGGGGCATCAGATGTTGTTTTGAACAGCGATGAGTTCGATCGGGAGTTCCTGATAAAAACACCGGATGAATCCTTTGCCAGAACCATCCTGAATTTCACCCTACAGAGCAAGCTTCTGGGGATGAAGCGGGAGAAACCCCGTATCAGTCTTGAGGGCACCTGGCTGGCTGTTGCAGTCCCCCGGGTGATCAAGACAGAGGAGCGATACGATGAATTGTTCGACTTAGCGTTCTGTATCGTGGACCGGATCCTCGAACCAGTGTTCGGCTGATCGTTCGGATTCACTCTTTTTTCATGAAGCGTAACGAGACAGAGTTCATGCAGAACCGCTGACCCGTAGGCTTCGGACCATCGTCGAACACATGACCAAGATGGCCTTTGCATCGCGCGCAGAGCACCTCGGTGCGTTTCATAAAAAGACTCCGGTCAGACTTCAGACTCACTGCATCAGGAGCAACTGGTGCAGAGAAACTCGGCCATCCTGACCCGGAATCGAATTTCGTCTCAGAGGAAAACAGAAGGTTCCCGCATCCAGCACAGACGTACGTCCCTTTTTCCTTGTTATGAACATATTTTCCTGTGAACGCGGGCTCTGTACCTTTCTTGCGCAGTACCAAGAATTCTTCAGGCGTGAGGATCTTTTTCCATTCCTCCTCAGATTTTTCTATCTTTGTATTCTCCATAACAATCACCGGTCAGGAAAAGAAAATCCATGCCTCTATATAAACATCCGCCTATGTCATGTTCAATTTCTGTTCGTAACATTTAAACCATCCCCTCCTGTATCCGGGTCCTGTATGCATGAATGGGCACTTGCCGAATCCATTGTCATGGCTGCCGTCGATGAAGCACGAAAGGAAAAACTCAAGTCCATCACCCAGGTCACTATCTTCATTGGTGAACTACAGCAGATCGAAAAAGAAATCTTCCTCTTCGCACTCAACGAATTAAGCAAATCACAGAAACCCTCGATAAAAAAAGACGCTTTTATCCTCAAAACAGAGAAAAGTATGCTGCTATGTAAAAACTGTGGGAACACCTGGAAATTCAGTGACATGAAAAAAAAGCTCAACGAAGCAGAATCTGAATCCATCCATTTCATCCCAGAGGTCGTCTTCGTCCATACACGATGCCCACGCTGTGGGAGCCCTGATTTTGAGATCACCAAAGGACGCGGTGTGGTGCTCTCCTCCATCACAGGAGTCCGGTGATCATGGAGCCACGCACCAGCGTCATCGAGAAACGTTTGAAACATATCAACCGGATCATCGCGGTCGCAAGTGGGAAAGGCGGGGTTGGAAAAAGCATGGTCGCCTCAAGCCTTGCGCTGTATCTCTCCCAAAAAGGATACAAGGTCGGGTTGCTGGACCTTGACCTGTACGGGCCATCCTCCCATATCATCCTTGGGGTGAAAAACCAATTCCCTACAGAAGAAAAAGGGATCATCCCTCCAGTGGTCCACGGGATCTCCTTCATGTCCATCGTGTACTTCACAGAGGAGAAACCATCCCCGTTCCGTGGGGTGGACATCTCCAACATCATCCTGGAGCTGCTGGCGATCACCCAATGGGGGTGTCTTGATTTCCTCATCATCGATATGCCACCCGGGATAGGGGATGAGACCCTGGATGTGATCCGATACATGAAGAAAAGTGAGTTTCTGGTGGTGACAACCCCATCTAAAGTAGCAATGGGGGCAGTAGGAAAACTCCTCAGAATTTTACTGGAATTGAAAAAACCATTGCTTGGCGTCATAGAAAACATGACCATGACGGATTCTTCCTTCATCCAACAAGAAGTAAAACGTTTACACGTCCGATATCTCGGGAACATTGACTTTGATACAGTACTGGAAGACTCTATAGGAGATCCCGATCGGCTCGTACAGACACAGATGATGAAAGACCTCAGCAGGACGCTTCAGAATATAAAACTCTGAAGAAGATATCCTGATGTCAGGGTTTCCCAAGGAGCATATAACTTCGTGCTTCCCCAACGGTGAACAACGAACCGGTCACACAGATCAAATCCTTTTGTTTCACAATGCGTTTCGCATGATCGATTGCGCGGGGGATCGAGTCTTCAACAAACACTGTTTTATCAGCATCGAAACTTTGAATCATCTCCTTCAGCATCTTTGGGTCTCCTGCACGAGGATTCCCTGATTTTGTGACAATGACCACATCGGAGATCGGTACGATCGCTGACACCATGGTCTTCAGATCCTTGTCCTTTAAAACCCCAAGAACAACCACCAGGTGATGACTGGAAAAATCCTCTTGCAATGTTCTCACAAGCATCTGCATTCCTGCAGGATTATGCGCTCCGTCGAGCAGAATCAAAGGCGCCTCAGAGATGATCTCCATTCGCCCGGGATGCGTTGCTACCTGAACTCCATCCTGGATATCACTATCTGTGAGATACACACCACCCATCTGCAGTTGTTCAACCGCTGCAATCGCAAGAGCGATGTTTTCACCCTGATGCTGACCAAGCATAGAGGTCTTCACCGTGTACTCCTTGAATGACCCCTGGATTAGAAACTCCTGTTCTCCTGCATGATAAGAGGTTCGTTTCCACATGGCATGATCAATCCAAGTGATAGGAGCGTTCCGTTCGTTCGCCACACGTTCGATAGTCATCCTTGCATCGCCAACCGCTGCAGAGATCACCGGGATATGATCTTTAATGATCCCAGCCTTCTCAAAGGCTATCGATGCGACATCTTTCCCAAGGATATCAGTATGCTCGAGTGAAATATTCGTGATTACCGACACCAGTGGATGAACCACGTTTGTCGCATCAAACCGCCCACCAAGACCTACTTCCACGACCGCATAATCAACAGCACAGCTCTTGAAATGAAGGAACGCGAGAGCAGTCACGATTTCGAAAAACGTCGGGGTGTTCCCCTGTTTTTTCAAGGCTTCAACAACAGGTTTGACTTTGGTAATAAGCATTGCAAAATCTTCTTCAGAGATCTCCTGGTTGTTGATGACAATGCGTTCTGAAAAACGCTGGACATGCGGAGAAAGATACAAACCAACGTTATACCCTGCTTTCTGAAAAATCGAACTGATGTATTTACAGACAGAACCTTTCCCATTGGTCCCTGCAACATGAACGACGCGAAGCTCTAGTTGAGGATTCCCTACTTGTTCAAGAAGCAGAGTGATCCGTTCCAGACCAAAAATCCACCCATACTTATCAAAACTGCAGAGCCAGTCATACGCATCCTGAAATGGGATGCGGTTAGTATCCTTCAGAGTAGAGCACATCAGGAAGAACCTTGTGTTTCTTTTTCCAGGAATCTCCCGGGAGGATCACAACCCCGCGACCCTCGATAAGCAACCGTCGCTGCGCGAACAGTTGAATCGTCCGAGGGAGGATCTGATGCTCTGCCTCAAGGATACGAGATGCGAGAGCGTCCCGGTCATCATCATGATGGATGATGACAGCAGCCTGCAGGATGATCGGTCCATGGTCCATCTCCGTGTCCATGAAATGCGTGGTACATCCGGAGATCTTCACCCCATACTCGAGGGCATCACGCTGACCATTTGTTCCTTTGAAGGAGGGAAGCAAGGCTGGATGAATGTTGATGAGTTTCCCATGCCATTTTTTCACAAACCCTGGTGATAGCAACCGCATATACCCTGCTCCCACCACGAGCTCCACCTGATGATGGTGAAGGAGTGCGTCGATCTCATTTTCATGAGCAGCACGGTCCTTTCCTTTCGGGTCGACAAAAAAACCAGGGATACCATGTGTTTTCGCTCTAGTCAAAGCACCAGCATCCTTCTTATCACTGATGACTACGACAACCTCTGCATCAATCATATGATGCTCTGAGGCATCAATGATACTTTGCAGATCAGTCCCTGAACCAGAGGCAATTACACCAACAGACAACTTCTTTTGGGAGGTTTTCATGTATTTATGATATCCGTTGTGATTTAAAAACCTCTGTGACGATGTCAAACGGGGCGTTGGTTTTAAAACCAGTTGGGGAGCAATGAGTCCTGGTCACAATATAGCCTTTCTGTTTCAAATGCTCAAAGATGTGTTCCATGGTCGGCGGTGATACCTTCAACAGAGAGGAGAGGTCATTGATGGTGTAGAAAAACGGGGGGGCATCCGCCTCCTCTTCCAAGAGATCAAGGAATTTCCAGAGCAGAGGCTTCGTATTGAGCTGTTTGGATGATGCAAGGGTCCGAATCTCCTGAATCGCTGTTTTTTTCTGAATTTTCCCAAGCCATAACGGACCAACCATGGAGGCATTCTCCTGAGAAAGTGGGACTTCTTTTGCGTGAATGATTGCATACTGCGCCATAGAAGTGTTCGCAGCAGCCTTGCCATTGTGGACCTGGATATACAATCGCACATAATGATCGGTCGTGTAACACAGCACTGGTTCGATGCCACGGTCATACCTCGCAGCCTCACGACATAAACATCCGAGAAGGATCCTTAATCCAGTCTCATGCATCGCAGGACCATGCAATGGCCAGGCAGCATACCTTCGGAAACACACCTGGGGAAACACGCCACAGAGCGCGGCAGTATCGGTCGCGGAACATGCGATGACCCCCTTGTTATACACACTTTTAACAGCGGCATCGAAAAAATACACAGGGGAGCCGAACGGGTCGATATCAATAGAATGATACCTTCGTTCCAACAGCAGATTATTCAGATCCCGCTGGAACACAGAGACGTTCTTCAACTGGTTCTTCTGGATGTTCTGTTGGATCAGCGCGAAAGATTCTTCATTCCAGTCATTGATGGAGACCTCAAAATCCCCGGATAGCTCATGGGCAAGTCGTACACCTCTGATTCCTGATGCTGCGAGACCATCCAGGATATGAACGTGTTTTGCACTCGTGTTCAGAATCCATTGGTTCACCAGGATGGAGATATCACGGTTCAGCTCCATTGCCGGGTTGTAGAACGGCATGCCGTCTTTGAGGCTGGGTCCTTTAACAGAAGCCTTATTCTTGTACACAAAAAGCTCGGTTGTTCCTTCTTTGATGAGATCAACTGGTCCGTTGGACATGGTTAAAACAAGGGTGGTAATTTTTCCGCCATGATTTTCTCAATCTTATAAGGGAGTAGATTGCGGTTCACCGCGGTGACCTCAAGGATACGGATATCATCCCGCCGGCGTATATCCTGCAGCAGGGGCGTCCGTGATTTCTTATGCAACGTGACCATGATCGGTTTGTCAGAGTCAAGAGCCTCGATGACCATTTCACAGAACTTCTCAGAAAGCATCTCCATCTTTCCTATCTCATCGATGACGATGATGTCGATGGCCTCATCATTGATCGCTTTTTCAATCGCTTTTACGCCAACTCGCTCCAGTGCTCCGAGGTCGACACCGTATTTTCCAACCTTATCTTTCGAGTCTAAGTCAAGACGGGCAAAAATCTCTTTTTCCTTGGTCTGCCAGTCTTCCACATAAAAACCCACCCGCTTCTTCTTCTCAATAAGAGGGGTGGTGATCATCCCTTCAAGTTTATACCCACTTTTTTGAATTTTCTCGATGATTTTTATCAGCGTCTGTGTTTTTCCGACGCTCGGCATGCCTGTAATGCCTATCTTTGGTATATCATCCATAATAGCTGTATGTAATGCGATTTTCGTTTAGAAATGTTTGGATTGCATCCGAACGATAGAATATTGAACGGAAAAAATATTGTTTTCTAGTGGAGTCCTTCTTATTTACTTCAAAATTATTATAAAATTCTATGGTTTATAATGAGAGAGTAAATTAAATGATGAAGAAATAATTGATTTTTTTTATGTATTATCTTGTTTCGGAGGTTCAATTCTCCCTCGTTCTTTCTGTCGGTTTAAATATCGATCGTCTTAGTGATACAGTAAAGTTTATAAATAGTTAACGATTGTTAAGTTTGATTGCTATGAGAAAAATCTATCACTTTATGACATTGTGGATAATCACTGGTCTTATTCTATCAGTGTTAGGAAATATTGGGGCAGAACAACTCAAAGATTTGTCTTCTGCAGAAAAAAATATTTCAAATGTTTCACCCATGCTTGCTCAATCATTTGATCAGGTGGTTGTTGATTGGGTAGAGCCAACGACTGGTGTTTCAATTGCCGTTGATGCGATAGACAACGTCTATACCGTTTATTATGATTACAACCTTGGTGAAGAAATTACATTGACCAAACGGGATGTGAATGGTAACCTCTTATGGGAAGCTAGCTATGACCAGACGGACCCGACCAAATGGGAAAAAGCGACCTGGGTTGCCATCGATAATGAAAACAATATAGTAGTTTCCGGTACCCTTATGTCTGGTTATTCTAACCCAGTCAATGCCGCCAGCATTCTGATGAAATTTGGTCCTGCAGGAAACCTTCTGTGGCGACAAATCTATGAGAGTTCTTTCGATGGATCATATACAAAGAAATGCCTCATCGATGCCGATAATAACATCTATGTATTAGGTATGGGTAGCGGTCCGACGGGCTATGTCACAAAGATTAAGAAATTCACCCCTAATGGTTCCGCTCTATGGTCATACTTCGATGCCGATGGAATAGGCGCACCGATTAACTTCAAATTTACCCCGGAGGGAAACATCGTCGTTGTCGGTCGAGCTATTTATGGCAGCGTCAATGGGTATGCCAAAATCGACCTTGACGGCAATAACATCTGGAGCTATCCTGAAGTATATAGTCTCACTGTTGGCGATGCAAGTGGTGATGCGTTCGGCAATACATATCTTGTGCATGGAGAATACGTATCCAACCCAGGAACGATGATTAAGAAAATCGACCAATCTGGTGAACTAATCTGGGAAAACGTCTACGCACTTTCCGGATTGAGAATAGAAATCGGTACTGACAACTGCGCCGTGGTGAGCGGTTATCCGAATCCAGGAACTTTTGGTGCCGCATTCATAAAAGTGGATGGGACGGGCAATCTACTCTGGGCCAACCTTGATGCGGATGGGCCCCTTGCTCTGATGCTTCATGCCCAAATGATCCTAGATGGCTCCAATGATGCATACCTCGCCGCAGGGACTCTATTTGAAATGGCAGTCTGCAAGGTGAATAACGATGGCACCTCTGACTGGACACAGACGATGAGCGGTAGTTATGCCAATGCAATTGCTCTTGGTAACAACGAGAACAGTATATTTGTTGTTGGTGGTTACACAGCACGATTAATATGGAATATGACTGTCAATTCACCACCATACGAACCAAACAACCCAAATCCCTCAGACAATTCATCCGGTTTTGATGTAAATGGAGATATAAGCTGGACCGGTGGAGATCCCGATACAGGTGATATTGTGACCTATGATGTCTATTTTGGGACAATGTCTCCGCCACCTTTGGCGGTGACTAATATAACTGAAGAAAACCACAACCCGGGTACCATGAGTTATAACACAAGTTATTACTGGAAGATCGTCTCCCGGGATGAATTTGGGTTATCAGCTCCGGGACCAATCTGGCAGTTCACCACCAGCACAATGTCAAATATTGCGCCAGACCCCCCAGAAATCTCTGGGCCTGCAACTGGAATACCTGGGAAAAACTATACGTATCAATTTAGCTCAACAGATCCTGAAGATCAAAATCTGTACTACTACATCGACTGGGGTGATAACACCACAATCAACTGGGATGGACCATATGATTCTGGAGAACAGGTTTCAGTGGTACACACCTGGAATATGAAAGGAACCTATACAATAAAAGTAAAAGTAAAGGATGTTCTTGGAGCGGAAAGTGAATGGGCAACTCTAGCTGTGAAAATGCCGTTATCCATCGAACCATCGTTTTTCCGATTCTTCGAATTGCTGTTCGAACGATTCCCCAATGCATTTCCCATCCTACGATATATCCTGGATTTCAACCATTGGCAATCCTTGTCGTACTAATAATTCGATATCCAAATCTCCCCTGCTCTTCTTTCATCGTTTTATAAAGAGTGAACACTTCCAAACATAGGAGATTTTCATATTAAAGGAGTGAGTTATAACTCTCTACAAAATAAATATACCATGATAGACCAGAGAATATTTATAATATACAACTTATAATTAATATAATAAAAGATGTTTGACTATGAAAAAAATCGTGGTTCTCTGCGGTATCATCCTTCTCGTATTTCCGGTGAGCAGCGTAGGGATATCAGGCCAAAACGTGATTTTTAATAAAACAGAAACTGCTACTCCGGGAGAAATCATTGCTATGTCCTGTTCTGAACCCTATCCAACGTTAGGCCAACCGGTCTCTCTTTTAATCACCCTGGCGGGAAAAACAAGGGAACGATTCAACGAAACACTCACGATTATCGATGAGTTCTCTGGATTTGTCCTGACCAATGGCGAAATGAAATGGATTTCCGGTAGTCTCATAGAAAGTCAATTGAATGTCACCATAGGAATCTTACCAAGGTACACCAAGAAAATCCCTTGGTACCCCACAGTAGTCGGAAATCATTCATTTCATGTGTCGGCAGGAGTGACCTCTGAAAAACAACTCAACGTGAGTGTCGGTTTTGATGTCGAGGGAATCATCACTCCGTCCCTGGGATGCCCCGTTATCATAAATAAAAACAACTCAGATCCTTTATCTATTACAATCTCGGAGGAAAGAGTTATTACAGAAGAACCAACTCATCTAGCAAAGGTGATGTTACAACCCATTGATGGAACAGAATCATACCAGATTGAGGAACAAATCGGGAAATGGTACACATGGATCAACGCTGGGATGGATATCGTCGAAGATGAAGTCATCGTTTCATATGATGTTGACAGCATCCCGGAAGGATTCTACAATATCATGGTGATCACAATCACAGCGAACTACACCTGGCCACATGCAGTAAAAATAATGAATACGACACCAACTGATTACACCGTTGTTCAACTCTCCGACATCCATGTCGGAAAACACTCAAACGTGATCAATGAAAAAGAGGGGCTCATCCGTCTTTTTACCTACATCAATGAGATCATTCGCCCTGAGTTTGTCATCCTGTCAGGTGATTCCGTGGATTGGTACAACCAAAAATCTAAACGGAATGTGTATGCTGATTTGCAGGAAGCGATTCTTCAATGCGATTCACCGGTCTATACCGTACCAGGGAACCATGAGCGGTACGCCAACAGCGTCCTCTTCCTGTACTTCCCGTATACGAATCTCACACCCTATCATCGGTACCTCAATCCCCTGAGCGATTATTCTATGCAATATGGGAACATGAACTACGTGTTCCTTGACTCTGGATATGAATACAGCAGATGGGAGATCCAACCAAAGATATGGAATCTCTCACCAGAAGGAAGTGGACTGACCAACACTCAGAGGTTCCTTCTTGAAAACACCTATGGCGCTCGTCAAATGAATCAAATGATCATCATGCATCATCCTGCGGTCAGTGATACCAACGATACCGGGCTTGGCGCGTTACCAAATGACCTACCCAGTGGTAATAACGAATGCATCGCGATGAACAGAGGAGCGTTCATCCTGTATTGTCTTGAGAACAACGTCTCTTTGGTCCTCACCGGGCATACCCATAAAAACCATGTGTTCACCTCACTGGGAGAAGAGGCTACGAACGACACTGCATGGCCGTTATTCATCCAAACAGACTCAGCCACCCTCAATAAGGAGAACAATGGTGGACGTATCATTCTAGTCCAACACGGTGAAATCATCGGTTACGACTATCGTCCGTTCAATTGACCTGACTTGTTTTTTTTCCTATGAAGATACAATGGTCCACCTATGATGTACGTAACAAGCATAATAAGAAGCAAGAGCGGGGCAAGACCAGAATACATTCCGTCAAGTAAAACAACAGCTACGATCAACATTGCAGTGACGAGATTGACTGTTATACTCGGTTTTGGGAAATGAACCGAGGAGATCATCGCCAAGGCAAGCACAACGATGACAGGGAGAACATACCAAACCTCGGGGAGAAGATACGAAATCAGCACCAAGAATAAGGCACTGGCAGACGTGGGTAGACCGATGAAATACTCCTTTTGTTTCAACAACGAAAACGAGGAGAGACGGATGATGCTGCACAACAGAGAAAATATAAGAATACCCCCGAGGAGAAGGTGCTGAGACGGTTCTGAGGCGACACTGTTGTAGTACATCTTATAAAATAGCACGAGAGGAGCGATGGATAACGTAATCATATCAGCAAGAGATTCCAGGTACTCACCGATCTTCCCAACCCCAAGCCTCCGAGCGATCATCCCATCAAGACCATCGGCGAGAAGACCAAGAAAGATCAATGAGGCAGCCAGATGGAACTCATTGGAAAACACAAACAGCAACGCGAGGGACCCCAGGGTCGCGTTCAGAAGTGTCACCAGATCCGCAACGGACAGCAGCCTAATCATTGATTTCTGCAATGGTTGTCTCCCCTGCTTTGATTCGCTCATGAATCTGAATCATGAGTGTTTTAATTTTATTTGCCGGTAGATAGAGGTCGACGCGAGACCCAAGACGGATCAAACCGATTCTTTCGCCTTTCTTCACCATGGTTCCTTCATGAACATAAGGGACGATACGACGTGCGACTGTTCCAGCGATCTGTACAATCTTCACCACACCGATATCGGTTTTTATGAGAAGAGTCACTCGTTCGTTGGCATCGGATTCCTTCTGAAACGCTGGCACATGACCACCAGGGTGATGCGCCAATTTCATGATATTCCCGGTAAGAGGCATACGGTTCACATGCACGTTCTGGATGTTCATAAATGTCGAAACCCGGAGACACTCCCCAACATCAGCATCCTGTAGAGGTATTATCTCCCGGATTTTCCCGTCTGCCACCGCAACAATCCCACCACCGATGGGTCGCTCCGGATCACGGAAAAACACGATCAGCAGACATGAGATCACCAAGAAGAACCCAGCAACGACAAAAAGAAACATCGACAGAGGATAATCCATAAGAAAAGAAGCACCTAGCAGAAGGAATGTCAGAGCAAACGATGCAAGAACCCAGGGCATCCCCCCATTCGCGATGCGGATCATGGTTTTTTCCCCAGCAATCGTCTGAGAAAAAGCTCCAACGGCCCTTTCCGTTTCGGCAGATCGATAATACCAATGATCTCATCGTACAACTCTGGGACAATTTTAAAGGTGATGAAGAGGAGGACGATTAAGGCAAGTAAGGACCCTGTTTTTCCTATCACGTTATGAGCCATCTCAAAGGACGTCATCCCGCTGCCCACCATGTACACCACCCCAGCATTCCGGATCAGATTCAAAAAATAGATAGGGACAACGGTCAGTAGTAAACCAAGAGCCTTTCTCTTCGGAGACACCCGAGGAAGGGTACCGATCATGCCGACGAACAAGACGATGGATTGAATCGCAGTACAGGCAAAGATGATCGTGACCGGGACATTATTGTAAATGAGGAGATCCTGAGTCCGGGTGACGTTCACGCCGAAGAGATGCAGCATATCGGCGGTCTGCGCAGCGACCGTCTCAATCAACCAGTCACTCAACCCGGGGATGATACCATTCTCGATTGTGAAATAGATAATCCCCGCAAGAAACGTCCCACCAGCAATCCAGTTCAGACAGGAGATCGACTCATTTCTAACGATCGAGAGCCATTCATGATACGCCACGTAAAGGAGCACGTACACACCGATGATGCAGACCACCGCGTTAAAAACATCTCCGCCCTCGGAGAAATACAGAAAACTTGGCATGGTCGCCCAAAAGAATGTGAACAACCCCCAGCCTAGTATCTTCCACCAGCTTGCGATGCGTTTCTTCGGATAAAAAAAACCTATCCCAAGGAAAATCAGACCAAGGAACAGCGGGATGAATGACATTTGTCGAGCAAAAGAGGAAGGAGGATAGGGGAACAGAATGTAACCGACGATCAGCATCACCGTCGGTATCAGGAAATACGAAAGGACGACCCATCGATTGGTTTTATCAGATGATGGTTCCATGCTGTTTCATCTCCGGTATTCCGTGAGGTGTTTAAGAGAGTTATGCGCTGCTGAAAAAATTCATTATCACGCCATCCCACATGACCAGGATGAGTCCGACGAGACTTACAAGCGTGAGTGGCACCCAGTAGGTGTACACGATCTGGTCGATCTTGAGCCGTGCGATCGCGACACGGATCAAGGTCACGGAGAACAAGATGACCAAGAACACCTTGAACAGGAAGAACACGACGTCGATGACCATACCATCATAGGTACCAAGTCCGAGGAGAGTTGAGAGGTTGTACGGGAAGAACACGGCGACGATCAAGGAGGCCATCACCACGGTTTTCACCCCATCGGTCAGGTAGAACATCGCAAGATTTCTCCCAGAGTACTCAACCAGGAGTCCCCCGGCGATCTCGGTCTCCGCCTCAGCAGCATCAAATGGTATCTTAGATAGCTCCGCTGGCGTCACCAGGAGTAATACCACAAGCAGAATGGCAAAACCGATAAAACCCAGTGGCCCTGACACCTGGTTCCACACCGGGGTTGCTACGATTGTGGAAAATGAGAACACTTGCGTCATCCCTTTTTGCAGCAGGTTCCAGGCGATCGAGACAATGAGAATAGCAAGAGGGAATTCATAGGCGATCATGGTTGCCATCTCCCGCTGCGCCCCCACAATCGCATACGGGGAGCCAGAGGAAAAACCACCTATCACCAAACAGAGTGATGGAATAATGAGCAGATACAGGACCACGATTAAGTCCCCTGCGGTCGAGAACAAGGGAGGAAACCCACCCAATGGAAGATATATCAGGATAGAAATGGTCCCAATAAGGCCGACAAGCGGGATGAGGTTGAAGACCCAGGGGATCGCCTGATCCGGGACGATGTTTTCTTTGACGAACAATTTGGCGACATCTCTGAACGGTTGTCGTAACGGTGGACCGATCCGGCCCTGCATATGGGCGGACAGCTTCCGGTCAATTCCTTTTAACATTAGACCAAAAAAGATGCCGAAGGCTGCTAGACCAAGGGAGCCAACGATGACACGGACAGCAACCTCTGAGAGAGCGGAGATATTCAATCACATCACCCCCATGATGAGGAACACCACCGCAAGGACAACGACAAACCACAGGATATAATCACTCGTGTTTCCTGTATGCATCTTCCGCAGAAGAGAATACAGGGATTTCATGCTGGTGGTAAAACCCCAATACAGGTTGCTTGCCTTGACATGCATCTCTTCGGGGCTGGTTTCTTTATTACCAGACAAGAATACCTTCGTCTGCTCGGTTCCCTTCTTATACGTGCTTTTGCCGAACCCTCGGATCCCATAGAACAACAAGAAGAGAATGAACAGTGCAAGAACCCAGAGGACCGGATTCCAAAAACCACTCCCGCTCTCCAGTGAAAACATGTCTAGAGACCTCCCACGACCATGTTGATATACTGTGCATGATCCAACAGCGCGGTCGCCGCAGGTTTTACCAATGCATCAAGGAAGATGTTGGGGAACAATCCGATACAGACGGCCAAGGCTGCCAGAAACCCCATCGCCAGCAACATGCTTCGTGGAGCCTCTTTCACGTCTTTTAACTCTGGTAGCTCTGGTCCTAGAAATGCTGCATAGAAAACCTTGATGAAAACTGCAAGTAGCAAAATACTTCCTAAGAGAGCGATGATGGAGAGGATCGGGTTCACCTGATAGACGGATTCGTAGATGAGGAACTTTGATGTGAATCCGTTCAAGGGTGGCATCCCAGCGACCGCGAGTAATCCTATGATGAAAAAGACAGTGGTGTACTTCATGTTCCGTGCCAGACCACTGATATCATCCAAAGACCGTTTCTTTGCCACAAAATAGATAGCTCCTGCGACAAGGAACAGCAGCCCGATATCAATCGCATCGTTCAAGATATGCAACACACCTCCTTGTAATGCGACCGTTGCATACGTTGTCCCAAGGGCAGCAATCGATGTCCCGATGGCTAAGAACATATACCCAATCTCTGCAACCGCGGCATAGGCGATCAATCGAAGAAGATCGGTCTGTATCAGGGCCATGATCACACCGATAAGGATCGAGACGATGGCTAACGCAATCAGTATCCAGCCGATGATCAAATGCGCCGGGAGAGAAAACCTCAAGGGAGTTGTTAACACATTCCCATACATGGTGAAGATCACTCGAAGAATCCCATAGAAACTTGCCAGGGTCGCACTCATGATGAGAAGGACGATGGATGGTGGAGTACGCCCATATGAGTCAGGTATCCACATATGCATCGGAGCAAGCCCTGCTTTCATCCCAAGAGACACGAGAAGGAGCACCAAAATGATTTTATCTAAAAAACTGAACTGTAACAGATGCGCAAGGGTCGCGATGTTCAATGCATTATACTGCGCGTAGAGCAGCCCTATAGCGAACAGAACAAAGAGCGCACCAATCGAGCTGACTACGATATACTTGAAGGCGGCTTCTAAGGCTTCTCCTTCTTCGACCCAGAATGCGATGAGCGCACAGGAAGCGATACAGGATATCTCAAGGAACACAAAGAAATTGAAGATATCCCCGGTCAACTCCATCCCAAGAGCACTGGTGGTCACCAGCAGCAGAAGCGTGTAGTACTTGTCTAACCCATCCTGCTTCTGGAGAAACGACCAGGAGTAGATGACTGCGATACCTGCAAGCATCACCGTGATGATCGCCATGAACATCCCCATGCTATCGACCTCAAAGAGGATACGCACCAGGGGAACACTCAGGTTCTTCGCACCAAAGACGTAGACCCGTGAACCATGTGACAACACATCGGAAGCAAGCAGACCGATGAAACAACCAGTCACACCCAACATGACCAATGCAAAAATATCTCGAATTCTTGGGCTGATTCGACCCACCAATGGTACGAGAAACGCACTCAACAGCGGCGTCGCGATCACTAGAGCCGGAGAGTGAGCCAGGAGGGTTTCAAGAAACGTCATTCCTTCAGCCTCCTTATCTTCTGCACATCAAGTGTGCCATATTTCCTATAGATGTGCATCACCAGGGAAAGCATTAATGCAAGGACCGCGACACCAATGACGATGCTGGTGAGCGTGAGCGCTTGGGGGACAGGCAAGACCATTTCTTCAGGATAAGTCGTACCTGGGGGGAGACTTGTGAAAATCGGTGCGACCCCACCATCACGGTACCCTAAGATGATCAAAAAAAGGTTCACCCCGCTTTCAATGATAGAGATCCCGATGACGATTTTAATAAGGTTACGTCGGAACAGGATCGGGTATAATCCAATGAGGATCATGGCGACGACACCGATATACGGGATGTATTCAATCATCAGCCCCACTCCTTTGTACTACTTGCATAGGCCATGACCAGAACAATGACGAACAAACCAGCGATGACTTTCACCCCAACAGCGAAATTCATCAACGGGAGAACCCCCCCGGTGTTGAAATCAGCAAGGGTCGAACCGGTCGCGGGTGTTGTCCCAAAAAGCGATCCGGAACCAGCCAGGAAGTTACCGAAAAACACCGCACTAAACATGAGTCCGAGAAATGCTATTGTGATAAAACCAATCGCACCAAGGCTCTCAAACGCAGCAAGCCGTTTGTCTTTAATGCGGTCGAACACCCAGGAAGAGCCATAGGCGACGAGGAGAAGAGCGCATCCGGATACCACGATCGCGCCACCTTGGAAGCCACCACCAGGCGTCAGATGACCATGGGCGATGACGTACAAACCGAAAATCATGGTGAACGGGAAGAGGATATTCGCGGTTGTTTTCACGATCTTCGTCATCTCGCTCAATGTCTCACCCTCCGGAAAATGAGAAGCACACCGGTGACAGCGGAAAATAAAATCGTCGCCTCACCAAGAGTATCGAACCCTCGATAATCAAATACCACGGACGTCACCCCGTTCTGCGTCCCTGTTTCGTTTTGGGTGTGGGTGATGATATAATCATCCATTTGGGCCTGTCCGGGATCTCCAAATGGATGAATCAGTAAGACGCTGAAGAGGAAAAACACCGCAACAATACCCAGAACAAGGGCACCAGCGATAATTCTTTTCTCCATGTTATTCATCCTCCATTCGCTTGGTTCCTCTGATGGCGATGATGATGATAGCGGTCGTCAGACACGCGCCGACACCAGCTTGTGCGATGGCGACATCAGGAGCCTGCAGTAGAAAGAACTCCAGGGAGAGCAACAGGCTCATTGCCGCTAATGCGACTGTGGCAGCTAACAAATCACGTAACAGGACGGTGACAATCGAAGCGATAATCAGAAGGAGTATGACTAAAGTATTGATGATCAGGAACTCGATTCCCATCTTAGTCACCTGCTTTCTCAGATGTTGTTTTTTTCTCTGTTTGTTTTTCTGCTAACTCATCTATGACGGCTCCCACTGGTTGAACACCGCTCCGATGGGCAGCTCGAGCTATCGCATGCGCCCCCACCGGGTTTGTCAGAAGAATCGCTATCAGGGCAGCTGCTGAATGGATCGCCAGCACGGACCCATTGGTATCGTTCTCCCACCACAGGTTCAAACCGATGAGCACCACCGATCCGATAAGGAAGATCGACCCGAAGGTCGTACATTTTGTTCCTGCATGCAACCGTGTGTACACATCAGGGAATCGTAGCAGCCCGACGCCTGCGAGCAGGTTGAAGAACAGACCGATCCCGATGAACACAAAGATGAGGATATCCAGGATCATCAGAACTCACCGCCCTCAAGGTACTTGGCGATGAACAATGTGGAGATGAACGACAGCAGCGCATAAACGATAGCGACATCAATGTAGATAACCTCCTGATATGCAGCGCCATAGGCGACCATCCCAACGATCACCATCGTGTTGATGGTATCGACCCCGACCGCACGGTCAGGGGCGGTTGGTCCACGGAATACCCGGATCAACGAAAGGATGATGCAGAGAACCAAGGCGATGACCACGAGCAGAAACGTGCTGTTCATATCAATCATTCCACGATCCTCCGGACCCACTTAGGAAAACTCCCGCAGATATACGTGCAATCCACTGGTTTTTCCTCGAGTGCTTTTTTATCAACATTAATCCAATGGATGTACAAATCATTCGTGTCCTCATCGATGTCAACGCTTAAGGTCCCAGGAGTCAGGGTAATGGAGTTGGCAAGCATCGTGATACCAAGATCTGTCCTCAGGCCAGGAGAGATTTTCACGATACCAGGATTGATCCTCCCGGTGATGACACGGTATGCGACATCGATGTTTGCTTTTGCAAGGCTGAAGAAAAACGGTCCAATGAGATATCCTATGAAAAACACCCAGCGGATCGGATTGAGCAGGTGATAATTGTTTTTTACAAACACTTTCCTAGCGATGAACCCGACGACCAAGGAGATGAAAAGACCGAAGATCAATTCAATAGTACTCCACAGTCCGAGGATCTCTGAGCCACTCCCGGTTGTCAACAGCAGATAGAGTATAAAACATACAATGGTCGTGATGACAAATGCCCTCATCATGTACCCCCACACCTATTCTGTTATCGTCCATAAGGTAATAGGGATTGTTGTTAAAAACTTACGGTTTGAACAAGGGAAATAAAAGAGGATATCAAGAAAAAACAGTGACGTCAAAACACTTAAACAGTTCATGAGATAAGGGATATGGGAAACCTGTATGCATGTGAAACTGATTGGGTACACAACAGACCCAGAAAAGCTACCTGCGATGGCTGCTACATTGACCCACAGTAAGACAAAACCAGAGGACCTCCAGGACATGCCGCTGAAGAAACAGGTGGCTATTTTAGAACAGGTGCTGAAACTTGGGCATACCAGTGTCATTGAGCATGCTTCATTTACATTTGCGATTAGTGATGTGAGCAGGTCACTGACTCATCAGCTCGTTCGGCATCGTATCGCGAGTTATTCTCAGCAAAGCCAGCGTTATGTCAACCTCAATGACCCACACTATGTGATCCCACCGTTGATCTCCAAGGATAAGAAGACAAAGAACGCCTATGAACAAACCATGGAGGTTATTTGGGAACATTATAACAAATTACTCCAACTGGGCATCCCTGCAGAGGATGCGAGGTACGTCCTTCCGAATGCGACCTGTACGAATATCATGGTGACGATGAACGCACGGTCCTTGTTGAATTTCTTTGAGCTACGGTGTTGTCTGCATGCGCAATGGGAAATCCGTCAGCTCGCAAATAAGATGCTCCATGAGGTAAAGAAGGTCGCTCCGACGATTTTTCGATCTGCTGGACCTACCTGTAGAACAAAAGGATTCTGCCCGGAGAAGAAAAAAGATTGTCCTTTGTATCCGTAGTGAGATGAAATGAAACGACCCCATGTGACCATCAATTGTGCGATGTCTGCGGACGGAAAGATCGCTTCGCCAGCACGCAAGCAAATACGGATCTCCTCTGAGCAGGATCTGCAGCGAATGTATCAGCTGCGCCATGAGTCTGATGCGGTACTGGTTGGGATTGAAACAATCCTTGCGGATGATCCAAAGCTCACGGTCAAAGAATCCTATGTTCCGCATCCGAGACAGCCGCTTCGGGTGATCCTTGATAGCAAAGGAAGGACACCAGTTGATGCCCTTGCATTAAATACAGTCTCAAAAACCTTGATTCTCACGACCACGGGACATAAGAGAACATATGACGGGTCACATATCGAGGTTGTGGAATGCGAAACCGATGATGAGGGATTCATTGATGTGAGGAATGCGTTGGAGATTCTTTCCCGGAAGGGTGTTCAGAGGCTGCTTGTGGAGGGGGGCGGCACCGTTATTTGGAAATTCCTGACAAGCAGGGTCGTCGATGATCTTTATATCTACATCGGCTCCTGTATCATCGGAGGTAAGGACACACCGACCGTTGCTGATGGGGAAGGAATCCATGGTGGGGAAGTAATTCCACTGAAGATTGTTGATGTAAAACAAGGTGGGTCTGGTGTACTGATCCATTATCAGCCGCTATGACGAGGAATGTTTTTTTTAAATGTTAATAGTTAAAAATTGAACGAAATCGTTTTTTACCAGCATATTTTAGTTATTTGACCAAAAAACCTTCCATAACGTTTATTATTCTAGGTGCTCCTTCCAACCTCATGGGGAATTTATGAAGTATTGGTACCAGTGGGGGTAAGACGATAAAAAAATTAAGCGACTCTGGATTGGATTGTGGGAATATATTTGTCTCACCAAAGATGAATATAAAGTGTTTTAAGATTTGTGTTTCCCCATTCCTCCTCCTTCTCCTTATCAGTTTGGATATCCGCCTTAGATACCCAAAACTGAGTTATTCTATGTCCAGGTCGTATTCGCTTCCTTAACAAATCATTAAATTCGTATTACCCCTCCCGGTGCTATATTCTTGAATAGGAAGTTATATAGGGAGAAACTGCATGACATTTTCCTGAGGAAAAGGAATCATGAAGTTATCTGTGTTCTTCGTTGTGGGATTTTTAATGTTGAACAGTGCTCTGATCGCTGGCCTGGCAGAAGAAAAAGACACCTTGACGCACCACTTGTCCCTCTCCTTTGAAAAACCTACCTTGTTCGAGAACGGATCGACCGTGACCGTCCTCATGGACGGTGCACCAGCGTGTGTGTACCAACCGGGTCATCCTGTACTTCCGATGTACACAACCACACTTCAACTACCATTTGGATCGGTGATTCGAGAGGTCTCTATTCAGCACGATACAGTAAAATCCCAGATCCTTCAGAAAAGAATCACTCTTGCACCAGATCCTTTCATCCAAGGTATCAACGGGTATCCCACTGAGGTTCCCATCCATGAGGAACCAATGGATTCTCCGGAGTTCTACCCCTCCAAATGGTTCACGTATTCCACCGGTGGTGGATTGAACCAGGATGGAAAACATGTCACATTTTTCACATTACGGGTTTATCCTGTGCGATACAATCAGGTGACTGATACCGTACAGTATCTTGATTCCTGTGATATCATCATCACTTACGAACCGTTGGCTGATTCTCCGTTTCCAAATCAAGCGACTAACGATCTTGTCATCATCTGCCCTACACAGTTCGTCCTACCGTTATTACCGTTAGTGGAACATAAGAAGGTCATCGGTATCCGCACCCAGATTATCACCCTTGCAGATATCTATCGTAATTACCCAGGGTATGATCGACCTGAACAGATCAAGTATTGTATCAAAGATGTCGTTGAGAACTGGGGAACGACCTACGTGCTGTTCATTGGCGGTCTGAAATCCCATCTTGCGGGCAAACCACGTGATGATCTTAACACGGGAACCCGTGATTGGTATGTTCCCGTACGATATACGAATCTTTGGGACGATGACGTCCTCTATGACCCTGGTTTTATCAGCGATCTGTATTATGCAGATATCTATGATGGCCAAGGGAGTTTTTGCACATGGGATTCTTTTGGGGACGGAGTATACGGAGGATGGTCGCATTTCGATCGAAATACACCAGACTACCCCGTGGATCAAATCGATTTCTACCCAGACATCTATCTGGGGAGACTCCCCTGCCGGAACATTGGTGAAGTACAACGGATCGTGAAGAAGATCATTACCTATGAGAAAACATCAGCGGACCCGTCATGGTTTCAGAAGATCGTTGTTGTCGGGGGAGACCCTTATGATGATCAGGGGACTAATTATATAGAAGGGGAGAAAATCGGTGAAAAAGCAGTCTCGTATATGACTGGATTTGAAGCAACAAGATTGTTCGCCTCAAACCGGTATACAGACCCGGAGTTCACCCCGTTATCACAAAACATTATCAGAGAAATCAACCAAGGATGCGGGTTTTTGCTCTTCGATGGGCACGGAGGACCATCCTGGTGGAACACCTTCTGGCCTGGTGAGTTCGACTCCTTAATAGAAAAAGGGGGACTCTCCATCGCTCAATTCTTCCAGCTGCAGAATGGCGGTAAGCTTCCGGTTTGCATCATCGGTGGTTGTCATAACAACCTGCTCAATGTGTCGTTCCTATCAACGGTCACCGACCCTCGCAATAGACGCTCCACCTGGTCCAACGGGGTCCCGATCCTTGAATGCTGGGGATGGAGCCTTACCGTAAAAAAGAATGGAGGGGCGATCGCCACCATCGGAAACACCGGGCTTGGATTAGAGGCAGGTGGAGAAGTCGGAGACCTCAACGGGGATGGAATCAATGAACCTGATTGTATCGAATCACTCTGCGGGTATCTGGAGACACAATTTTTCAAAGGCTATCAAGTGAACCATATCGACATCTTAGGAAAAAACTGGTGTCATACGATCGCCGAGTACCTCCGCATCTACCCAGGGATGGACGGATGGAGCGATGCAAAAACCCTTGAACAATGGATGTTATTCGGTGACCCGACCCTGAAGATCGGCGGGTACGCATAACACCTAGGCTTCTGGCATGTAGTTCATTTTATGCAACTTTGATGCGTACACGTATCTGTATTTCTTTATCACATCAGGGAATTTGTTAATCAGGTCTTTCATGATCTCATGGAATTGCTCCAGGCTCTGAACATGGTATTCCAGCTCAAGGTCAGAGATCCCGACTGATTTGTCGATTCGAACAAGGTACGGGTTTGTTTTTATGTAGTTGATGATCTTCCCTCGCTGCCGGTAATCCTTCAGGTCAATGTCTGCTTTGAAGAACTGATACCCTAACTTCCCCAGGTCGATATCCGATCGAAACCCCTGGATGATTCCTGTTTTCATGAGTTTCTTGATTCGATAGTTCACCACTGCAACCGTAGTATTGGACCTCTTGGCTATTTCTTTGACGGGCATGCGGGCGTGAGGTGCGATCAACCGGAGGAGTTTGAAATCCAGTTCGTCTATCTGCACCTGGGCGCCTCCACCCGTGATCTCAAATTTCGTGCGATCTGATTTTTTGACATCATCGAGAAGATAGGAATGTCGGTAGGAATATATCTGGATGTATAAGGAGAACTGTTGTTCCAGGAAATAATCCCGGAACCGCTTAAGGGTCTCTTCCCAGAACGAGTAGAAATCGTTGATGTCTTTGACCCACATGATCAACGCAAGATCGAATCGACCTTCAGCAGAAATCGTCCACCAGTTCAGCTTCTGACTGGTGAAATAGTCGATGATTTCTTTTTCTTTCTCTTGGGTCATGTATTGATACACAAGGTAGAGACGGCAGGCGATGTACCCGAGTTTGAATGCGTCGATGACTGTGTAGAAGGTCTTGATGATCCCGTTCTCAATCAACTTATTGACTCGATAGGCTACGACGGTTTTTGAGAGCCCGACTTTACTTCCGATTTTCGCAAACGATTGACGCGAATCAAGATCAAGCTGGTAGAGGATCTCCCGATCTTTCGAATCAATTTTCACCATACAGATATGTTCGTAACAAGAATAGAGTATAAAAATTTTTTATTTCGTTCAAAATAAGAGACATATATTAAGACGAAAATATAATACCACGAGAGAAACAAAAGGAAAAACAAGGGATTTCTCCGAGAAAAAGAACATGGCATCTCATCAAGGATACGGAAAACCTATAAATAAGGTATCTTCAATCACGGTTTACACATGTGTGGCATCATCGGTATTATCGGGGGACGACCAGTCTCACACCTCATCTACCATAGTTTATTTGCCATCCAACACAGAGGACAATCCTCCGCTGGTATGCTAACCTATGATGGGAACATCCATGTCACAAAAGACTCTGGGCTCGTCCGCGATGTGTTCAACGAGGATAAAAAAATCAATAAATCAGGCAACATCGGCATCGGTCATACCCGATACTCGACCGCCGGCATGGACGATGAAGAATCCCTCAAAAAGAACGCACAACCTGAATACCTCGTCAACCCGTTTTTAGCGGCAGTACACAATGGAAACATCTACAATTGCTCAGAACTGACAAACATCACCAGCAGAAAACCACGAACAGACTGCGACATCCAATGGCTCCTGCTGCCCATGGCCGACGAACTGTATAAAAAAGAGCTGAGCCCGGAAGTCATTTTCACCGCCTGTGAACATGTGATGAAGAAGGCAAAAGGAAGCTACTCCGTCATCTATATCGCTGACTCCGGGGAACATCCCTATCTTTTCGCCATGACCGACCCACGAAAGGTCAGACCACTCGCATTAGGAAAATCAAACGGAACCTATTGCCTCGCATCAGAGACACGAGTGTTCAAAAAAATAAACTTCGAGTACGTCAAAGACATCCCCGGCGGCTCGGTCATCGTCATCGACCCAAAGGGAACCATCTATGAGAAACAAATCATAAAGAAACAAGAACTCCCCTGCATGTTCGAGTTCGTCTATTTCGCAAAACCTGATTCACGGATCAATTGCCGCTCTATCCACACCACTCGTCAGGAGATAGGACGTCTCCTTGCACAGGAACAACCAGCTAAGGCGGACCTGGTGATACCGGTCCCAGAATCAGGACGACGGTACGCCATAGGGTACTCACTGGAATCAGGGATCCCTCTTGATGAAGGAATCATGAAAGATAAAGACGAGCGATCATTCATCCAACAGACACAGGAACACCGAGAGAAAGTCGTCGAGGAAGGACTCTCATTCCTCCATGCCGTCCTGGAGAATAAAAAAGTAGTCTTGGTTGACGATTCGATCGTCCGTGGCACCAACATCCGAAAGATCATCCAAGGAATGAAAAACGTCGGAGCAAAAGAAGTCCACGTCCGAATCGGATGCCCCCCGCTCATCGCCCCCTGTTACCTTGGAATCGACATGCGAAGTAAAAAAGAATTCATCGCACGAAACACCAATGGGGACATCAAAACAAATGATCAGATCGCCAAGGAAATCGGAGCGGACTCTTTAGGATACATCAGCATTTCAGGTCTGAAGAAAGCAATCGGTTTTGACGTCTGCAAAGGATGCATTGACTTCCCCGATGGCTATCCCCCAGAGATGAGGGACGATGTGAAGAAACTCTTCAAAAACGATAAAATAGGGATGCGGGCATACGAGTGTCTGTAACAACATGGTTATCATATGATTGAAATAACCATCGGATCCTTAGAGGAACAAATCATAAAATTTTTAAGAAAAACCTACCCGGTCACCACCGCTGAACTATCACAGAAACTCCGAGTCTCACGACGTGAGATCGAATGGATTTTACATAAATTCCAGGTCAAAGGCATCGTAAAACTCGAGCCACTCCCCGATATCACCTACGTAAGGTTATTACGAAATGATTTTCTGTTCGTAGGACCAAAACAACAACGGAAAATCATGAAACAAGCCACCGATACAAAAAAAGAGGAGAACGGTGGTTACGAAGGAATCATGTACTCATAACAAAAAAACCAAAAGAGAAAAAAAGATAAATAGAGGATTGGTTCTGAGTAGCATCTTATTCGCAGAGTATTCTTAGGGAAATGAAGGTGGATTGATGGAGTCTTCAGCTGTAGAAATTAAATCAGAAACGATTATTGCCTCGAGGCCGACCGGGAAACCAAAAATCGCGTATTTCTCCATGGAGATCGGGATCGATGAACACATCCCGACCTATAGCGGTGGTCTTGGGATCCTCGCAGGGGACACCCTGAAATCATGTGCTGATCTCAACGTGCCCATCGTCGGAGTCACACTTCTTTCTGAAAAAGGGTATTTCTATCAAGAAATCGACATGGATGGGAATCAGATTGAGCTCCCCTACAACTTCACCATTGATGATTTCCTGAAACTCCTCCCAAGTAAGACCTGTGTAAAAATCGAGGGAAGAGACGTCATCGTACGTATATGGTATTATCCAGTTAAAGGCATAAATGGGTACATCGTCCCAGTCTTTTTCCTGGACACCAACGTTGAGGAGAACGCACCTTATGACCGGGAGATCACCAAGTATCTCTACGGCGGGGATAACAAATATCGTCTCGCACAAGAGATCATCCTGGGCATCGGTGGTGTCCGCGCGATCGACTCCTTAGGGTATCGCACCATCGATAAATACCATATGAATGAAGGACATGCTGCCCTTGGCACACTTGAATTATACGATCAACTCAAGGATGTGGAGAAAGTACGGAATCAATGTGTGTTTACGACCCACACACCAGTCGCAGCAGGCCATGACCAGTTCGACATCTCCTTAGCGAAATCAATGATCGGGGAATTAATCCCAGACTCGCTCGTCCATGAGTTCAGCTTCGAGAACAAATTGAATATGACCCGGCTTGCGTTGTTCTTCAGCCATTATGTGAACGGTGTGGCAAAGAAACATGGGGAAGTCTCCCGATTGATGTTCCCGGGATATGCAATCGACTCAATCACCAACGGAGTCCATACCCCAACCTGGGTCTCTGAACCATTCCAGCGAGTCTTTGACAAATACATGCCTGGCTGGCATGCCGATCCGTATATATTACGTGGGGCGTTCGGTATCGACAAAGCCGACATCTGGGCGGCACACATTGAGGCAAAAAAGAAACTCATTGATTTCGTGAACAACAGATATAATGTGGGGATGAACTATGATCATTTCACTATTGGGTTCGCCCGCAGACAGACCGCGTACAAACGACCAGAACTGCTCATCTCTGATGCAGGAAAACTCATGTCCATAGCGGAAAAAGCAGGACCCATACAAATTATCTACGCAGGCAAAGCACATCCGAAGGACGGTTCAGGAAAAGAAACAATCAAAAGGATTTTCTCAGCGATGAAGAACATCAGAGGAAAAGTAAAGATTACCTACATCCATAATTATGATATGGCTATTGGTAAACTCATGACATCAGGGGTTGATTTATGGTTGAACACACCCCGAAGACCTCAAGAGGCCTCAGGGACATCAGGGATGAAAGCAGCCCACAATGGTGTTCCACAGCTCAGCACGTTGGATGGCTGGTGGATCGAAGGACGTGTCGAAAACATCACCGGATGGGCGATCGGGACAAGAAAATCAAACGAGCGGGAATCAGATGATGAAAACGACCAGGCAGACCTCTATAATAAACTGGAGACATGGATCATCCCGAAGTTCTACAACGATAGGGATAACTGGATACGGACCATGAGAAGCTGCATCGCTATCAACGCATCGTTCTTCAACACGAACCGAATGATCGAGCAGTACGTCCTAAACGCCTACTTCATGTAACACTAAGGATTCGTATCGAGGCGTGATATTCTCAATATCTTCTACCCAGGTGCGGAGTATTTCAGCAACACTCCATGCCTGTGTGATGCACCCATGAGGCGCGAACGGGGGGTCTCCATCAAAGATTTCATAAATAGAGCCATCCCAGGCATCACCATAGACGTCCAGCATCGGTTGAATGAAATTATGGAACGCATACTGCCTCTGCTCAGCAGTATGATCATGAACTTTTACATACGCCTTGATGAACTGCCCTAATAACCAAGGCCAGACCGTCCCATTATGATACGCAAAATCCCTATGATGGTTCCCCAGATAGCTTCCCTTATACCGAGAATCCTGATGAGAAAGCGTCCGTAACCCAAAGATCGTCACCAATGATTTCTGCAACTCAGCAACAATCGATTTCTGCATCTGTTTGTCAATCATGGAAAAATCAAGAGACGCCAGGAACACCTGATTCGGCCGCATCGAAAGATCCTTGGTGTCAATCACATCATAGGGGTGCACATACTGACGATTGAAACTCTCCTTGACTTTGTGGGCTAACTCATCATACTGACTTTCACTGTCCAATAACGAGGAAAGAGAACTCATGATCCGTAACGCGTTATACCATAACGCCTGGATTTCCACAGCCTTCTTCGAGCGTGGTGTAATATACGAGTCCCCTATCTTAACATCCATCCAGGTTAATCCCTCCCCATGGCTAATCAGGAAATCACCATCCATATGGATCCCGTAGTCTGTCCCATTTTTGTACCGCTCAATGATGGACTGCAGAATCGGCCACAGTTTCTCAACACACGGCAGATCATTGGTATATTTCAGATACTGATAGACTCGGTCAATATACCAAAGCGATGCATCAACCGTGTTATACACCGGCTGGGAATCTCGCTCAGTAAAGACATTCGGGATCAACCCATTCTTACAGTATTTTCCATACCCTTCAAGGATCTGCTTCGCATCATCAAATCGTTTTGTCACCAAGGTGATACCAGGGAGGGCAATCAGGGTATCACGCCCCCAGTCACTAAACCAATGGTATCCAGCCACGATGGATCTCCCGGAGCCTTTCTTCACCACAAACGTATCCGCTGCTAACACTAGTTTATCGCATGCACGAGGCAGCATCGCCTGTGACAGCAATCGTTGTTTCCGTTGCAACTCCTGATCGAAGATATGAGACGGGTCATCCCGAGGTTGGTCCTCAATGGTGAACATGAGATAATACTCAGTGGATTGTTTCAGCGGGACCTGGAATTCACCGATATGGAAATTATGGTCCCTCCAAGAATCGTTTCGCTCTTTATCTTTCCTGTAGAAAAACTCTTCCCAAAACCCATCAGGGAGATAACAAGAGTTCTTCAAGAAAATCTTCAGTGTCTTATGACAATTCTCAAGGTTGACACTGACTCCTTGATCAATCACATTCTGAGAAAAAGAAGCGGATCCTGGTGAGGTCATATCGTAGAAATGCCGGGAGTTCACGATAGGGACATGCGATAAGACCACTGGTTTGTTGGTGGTAATGGTATATTTAATGAGGGAAGTATTTTTTCCGTACTCCATGAAGAATGTTTTTTTCAGATGCACTCCATCAAAATTATAGAGAAGTGATGGGAAAAAATCGAAAACAAATTTACATTTATGATTTTTCAAAGGATAGACATGATCTTTTATCTGAATTCGGTCGATGATGTTGGAGACGAACATCCATCGTTTGGTGGGTGGTTCTAAACTCGCAACCAGTAATCCATGGAACTTGCTGGTGGCATCGCCAGAATAGGTCAAAGAGGCGTAGCTCCCTAAGCCATTTGTCACAATCCATTCTCTCATAACTAGCTCCCTACAGAAAATGTGTATACGATATCGTTGAAAAAACTTATCGTAAAAATTCCTTGTAAATAGCGACAGTCCGTTTTGTCACCGCATCCCAGCTGAACTCTTCAAAGACTCGCACCCGACCGTTCTGTCCCCATTGCAGACCTTTATCTGGTGATTGGAGAACCTGGGTGATCCCCCAGGCGATATCCTTTGGTTCAAACGGGTTGACATGGATTCCGCATTGTTTCTCACCAGAGGGGATGACCTGTTCTCGCATCCCGTTTGTTCCGCGTGCACCGACCACGGTTGGTTTGGCCATGGACAATGCTTCTGTGCAAACGATCCCGAATGGTTCATACAGGGAGGGTAGTACCACAACATCAGCGGCAGCATAGTGACGAATCCGTTCCTCTTCACTGACAAACTCGGCCCTCAGGATGACTTTGTCATGGATCCCCAATCCATCGGCGAGGGATCGGATCTCCTGTTCCATATCACCGATTCCCAGGACGAGTAGCTTCGTGTTCGGGAAATCTTTCAATACCAGGGGCATCGCCCGTACTAGTTTATCGATTCCTTTGACGGTCACCAGACGACCGATGAAAAACAACAATGTCTCATGATCTTGCACCCCATAATGTCGACGTAACGTGAGTCTCTCTTCATTTGAGATCTTTGCTGGATCGTATTTTGCTGGGTCGACCCCGTTCCAGCAGGGGCGGATTTTCTCTGGCGGAAAACCGAGTTTCAGAAGCTCATCTGCCATGGCGTTGGACACGGTGATGATACAATCCGCAATCTGCCCGCCTTCATATTCGATATCCTTTATGGTATGAGACCCTCTTCCGACGGACCTGCCGACCTCCGTGGAATGCACATGGAAGATCAAGGGGGTGTTGAGTTCTTTTTTCGCGATCATCCCTGCCATGATCCCAAGCCAATCATGTGCATCGATGACATCAAATACCCGTCCATTCTTTCGGACCAGTTCGTTCACCAGTTTTGATGATGACATGATATTATAACTGAGCACATCAGCAAAAAACTTGAAATATGGCCCCCAGGAACGCAGTTCATGGTCTGCGCAGAGGTAAAACGGTTTGCTCATATCAAGGGTTTTTGGTCGGTACACATCGACGCCATTGATCCGGTCAGAGGTAGGAAGGGCGTTATCCCGATTCAAAGTAAAAACAGTGACATCATGGTCCATCTCTACTTGTTTTTTTGAAAGTTCTGTGGCAAATGTACCGAGCCCGCCATAGATAACTGGGGGATACTCCCAGGAAAAATGCACGATCTTCATGGAATGTTTTGTCTCCTCACCGGTTTTCTGCTTTTTCCTTTAGGTCCTGCAGGATGTTCATATAATTAATAAATCCATCGTATGGGATGTCATACGGACTGAAATACGCATGGACGTTCCCATCCTCAAAACCCTTGGTTGAGATGTAATATAAATGATCGGACGTCTGCAACAATCTCCAGATGTACAGGAGGTCTCGGTCTCCCCGCCGCTTCAGTTTTCGACCGATGTCTTTGAGTTCGTTGAAACACGCGATCTGCATGTTGTTGCCCAACCAGGTCGACACATTCCTGTCCTCATCTGCCCAGGAGATCGCCCAGGGTGAGTCGACCTCACCGACCGTGTTGTACCGTTCGACCGCCTCGCTGACGGTTGCAAAATCAAGTGAATCATGCTTCAGCACCTCACCAGGGAGGTGCTTCAGGAACTCGAAGATACCAGTCTCCACCCATTGATGCTCCCCGAAGGTTTCATAATCCATGAACAGGTTGATGACATCCCCATAGGAGTTGGACATCCAGTCCGCGTACTTATCAGCGGTCAGGGGGAAGCCGGGCCAGTTCCTGGCTGAGAACCGGAACCCGACATCATCACTGAGTTTATAGTTACGGAGCAGGACTTTGATGTTCGCATTGACCGCCTTGTACATGAAGTTTGGGGATCGCCACCCCAGGATTTTCTCAGCACCCTCCGTAAGAATGCCTTTATACCCAAGGTCAGCGATTTTCCGTGCGATCCTATTATCATAGATGGCTTCTGTGTTCCGGAACACTTTTGGTTTGTAGTTGAAGATCCGTCTGATCATCTGCCGATGCATCTTGATTTGATCCTCGAATTCGTCCAGCTCATCGTACAATCCTGAGAGAGAATGAAAATAGGTCTCATCGATGAGATCCACTGCACCTGTTTTGAAGAGTTCCTTGAAGCTATCAAGAAGCTCAGGNTTATAGTTCTCNCAGTACTCGACAAACGTCCCCGTCAGGCTATAGGAGATACGGAATTTTCCATCATACTTGCGAATCAGCTCAAGGAGGAGATTATTCGTAGGGAGATAACATTTGTTTGCGACCTTTTCAAAGATCTTTTGGTTCAGGTTCTTGTTAAAATACGTGGAATGAATATCTTTTGTATTCCCGATGTTGAACACAGAAAAATGATTCAGTCTAAATGGTTGGTGCACCTCGAAGTAGAAACATATGGACGGCATATTAGGCTAAGCCCCTGTAGACCTGAAGCGTTCGTTCTGCTACACGGTCCCAGGTAAATAATTGTATCTCCCTTTTTGAACTTTGCGTCATCGTGTCACGCAGTGAATCATAGCGTAATAGCGCGATAATCTTGTTTGCCATCTCGTCAGTGTCCCAGAAATCCACCTTGAAACAGTTCTTCAGCACCTCCGAGACGCCCGCGCTTTTTGACACGATTGTTGGTGTACCTGCGGAGATCGCTTCAAGGGCGGTGATCCCAAATGGTTCGCTGACTGAGGGCATCACGTAGATGCTTGAGATCTGGTAGATATGTTTGACTTCCTCTTCCGTGAGTTTTCCTGTGAAAATGACCTTATTTGAGATACCTAGATGGACAGCCTGTTCAATCAACTTAGGGAGCATATCACCGATTCCCGCAATCACGAATCTGGCATCCTCGTAATCTAAGACTTTTTTTGCTGTTTTTAGGAAAAACTCTGGTCCTTTCTGGATCGTGAGTCTGCCAAGGAACAGGATGAGATTCCGTTTCTCTCCTTCCCCGATCGGATAGACTGCGTTGTGCACCACGGTGATCTTATCTGGATTTATGCCGTATTTCTCCACGACGACCCGTTTGGTGAACTCACTGACTGCGATGATGCGATCTGCTTTCTGCATCCCTTCTCGTTCGATATCGATGAACCATTGGTTCGGATAAATCCACCCGGACCGGTCATATTCAGTCGAGTGTACTGTTAATACTAAGGGGATTCCGAGTTTTTCTTTGACCGCTATAGCTGCCTTCATGGTCAACCAGTCATGACAATGGACTAAATCGTATTTCCCTTTTATCCGTTTGACAAGCAACTCGTTGTACCGGTACACCGCGTCAAAGAATTTCCCACCAATCTCTTTATCATCTGGCCGGTCGTACGGATAGACCTCGGATTCACCGACCTCGATGATCTTGATGTTCTTGTTATCACTTTTTATCTTCTGCCTAAGCTTCGGCATATAGAAGTCTATGTGAACGTCTTTATCGGCAAGACCATGGGTCAACCCATAACAATGGGTACCTAAGCCTCCCACTTTGAATGGTGGGTATTCCCAGCCGATCATTGCAATCTTCATTCCTCTTGTCCTCACCAAATAGCACTAGTTGTGTTTCCTGATAATTTCTTCTCCCAAATACCTTCTCCCGCTCCTCGAGAGTATACGGTAATTGAACTGTTTTTGCTTTGATTCTTGATTTTTAACCGTAAAACCTACCTCATTGTTATAAGCTTTTCGTTTTTATCTACGTCTTTTTTTTTCCTAAATTCTGCGAAGAATCTTCCTCCGAAGTCAAAAACGACTTTTATATTTTTCGTCTGCCAATGATATGCTTTAGCAGGATATAATAGTATCTGTAGAATACAAAAAAAAATAGATGAAAAATGATNATGTCCACTACTTCAATAATCGAAGAATATAATACATTGATATCTCATAAAATGTTGTCGCTGTCACCCAACACAGACGTAAGAGAATGTATTGGGTGTGGTGACACAGTATCCTCCACAGTAAGCAGCAGCGGGAGAATCCTGCAGCGCTTCTCGCGACAGTTTTATGATATCGTGGTTATCCTCTGTTTCATCTCTTGACTTTTCGTCTGCTTGATCAGAGAGGGACCCTAATCGATATCAACTGTACCCTTGAACTTGCTTCTCCAATCATGTCATCATGGAGATCTTCGTATCAAGGATAACAAAAACATAACAGCTCCGATTCATTAAGGTTTCGCTACCATCTTATTATCGATATTTGTTGATGTCGTTGCGAACCGTTTCTGCTTTTTTCCGGGCTTGTTCTGCGAAATCCTGCTGACTCCCAGCAAAAATGATCTCCCGTGACGAATTAATCAACGCCATCTCCCCATGAGAATTCGTCCCGTTCTTGATGGTTTTCTCCACATCGCCGCCTTGTTTCCCCACACCAGGGATAAGAATAGGAATATCATCTCCCAGGATAGACCGGACGATCCTCAGTTCCTCAGGATATGTCGCACCAACGACCGCACCACAGTTCTTATTCGTATCCCATTCGCGTATCTTCCGTGCGACCATCTGATACACTGGAGTTGCTGAGACGAGAAGATCCTGAAAATCACCTGCTGATGGATTGGAGGTACGACACAAGATGAAACTACATTTTTCTTTATAATCTAAGAAAGGACTCACCCCATCTTTCCCCAGATACGGGTTGATCGTCACTGCATCCGCTTTCAACGTCTCAAAGAGCGATTGTGCATATTTCTGAGCAGTGTTCCCAATATCATTACGTTTCCCATCAAGGATAACAAGGATGTCCCCCGGGATGTGTTGGATGGTTTTCTCCAATGTTTCGATCCCTGTTTTACCAGCAACCTCATAAAACGCCATGTTCAGCTTATACGCACACACCAAGTCCTTGGTCGCTTCAATGATCGCTTTGTTAAAATCAAACAGCGGGTTCTTACTTGTCTCTTTAAGGAACGATGGTATCTTCCCGGTATCAGAATCAAGACCGACACATAGCAGGCTGTTGTTTGCTGCTATCACGTTTGATAGTTTCTCTCTCCAGTCCATACAATCCCCAAGTGACAATGTAATTCTTCTATAAATACTCGTGTTTTCGGTAGCTATTTAACGTCCCGGAAAATACAATCCATCGTATGGAAATCATCTACGGCGTCTGCTCATGGGGTCTGGGTCATGCGACACGATCCCTGCCAGTCATCAGAAAACTCATCAACGAACATCATCAGGTGACCGTGATTTCAAACGGACGAAGCCTTGAGGTACTGAAAAAAGAACTCGGAGACGACATCCCCTACGTGGACATCCCAGACTATCCGATGCTGCTGTCTGAGAACACTAGACAGTTCCTGGCAAAAAGCATGGTGTACTGGCCAGTGTTCATCAAACGAATCGAGGATGGACTCGCACAGCTGCAGAAAATCCTTGAGAAAAAACACTATGACTGCATCATCTCCGATGCCCGCTACGATATGTACAGCAAGAANATCCCTTCGTTTTTCATCTCTCATCAGATGCGCATCATGAACCCGCTGCANATCCAGATGTTCGAACGGGCGATGGAACGATTCAACATGTTCTTCTTCAAACGCTACGTCGGTGTTATGGTCCCAGATTACAAAGAGAACAGCCTCTCCGGAGATCTTTCTCATAATCTCAAAAGGATCGATGAGGACTCGATCCATTATGTCGGCGTACTATCTGATTTTACGAAACGACCATTGAAAAAGGACATCGATTATCTGATTTCGATCTCCGGACCTGAGCCGCAACGAAGCATGCTGGAGGAAAAACTCGCTGCCCAGGCTTCCGAGCTAGAAGGAAACGTCGTCATGACCCTCGGTAAAGCAGAGAAATACTCGATCGTAAAAAAGAAACATCTTACGACGTACTCGTTTGTGACCAAAGAGCTGCGAGAGGAGCTGTTAAACAAAGCAAAACTGGTGGTGTCCCGCTCCGGGTACTCCACGTTGATGGATGTGGCAGTGGTCGGCACAAAAGCATTGTTCATCCCCACACCAGGACAGATAGAGCAGGAGTACCTCTCCGCGTATCATAACAGCCTTGGCACGTTCTACTCCGTCTCACAGGATACGATTCATCTGAAGACCGATGTCAAGAAAGCAGCAGAGAGAACAGGGATCATCCGGGACTGTGATGTGAAAAAAACCGTTGAAAACATCCTTGGCGTCATCAAGGAGAACACCTAAAAACCTTTACCATAACAGCTTTAAATCAGATGAGTATTACCCTCTGAGGAAGGATCTTTTCGTTATGAAACGCTGGGGTTTTCTCAAATCATGGTACTTCTGGTTATTTCTGATTACTGGAATCGCTATCATTGTGCGGTCGTTACCTGCGTGGATGAACGCCGCATGGGGTGGAGATTTTGGGATCTACTACGGTCTGACCTCCCGGTTCGTCGAAAACCAGCAGATCTTCAACGAGTACGACGGCTGGGGTGGGATGTACAACTACTTCCCAGTCCTCTATATCTTCTCAGCACTTGGTCATTGGATCACCGGGGTGGACCTCCTTTGGGTGATGCCAAAAATCGCTCCGATATTCGGCGGACTTACGGTTTTTATCTTCTATTTCATCGTCTATGACCTCACAAAACGACGAGACTTGGCCTTCTTATCATCCTTGTTCCTGGCAGTCATCCCGTTCCATGTGTACCAGACCAGCCATGCAGCACCCCTCACCATGGGACATTTCTTCATGATGCTTTCCTGCTATCTGTTCATGAAATACATGGATCAAAAGAAATACCTCATTCCTCTGATGATCTCCACGGTGTTTCTCATCATGTCGCATCATCTCACCACGTATTTCTTCCTCATCACTCTCTTCTTTATCGTCGTCATCAAAAGCATGCGAGTCGACCTCAGAAGCATGTACCGAGATGTTGCCTATGTCCTTGTTGCATCAGCGATGACGTTTAGCTATTGGGTCTTTATCGCGACACCGGTCTTTAGCACATTCATGAATAAAGGACTCTCGGTTTCTTCCTATGCCGTCATCACTCTCTTCTATGTCGCTTTAATCGGGTGTCTTTTTGGTATCGCAGCCGTGAAAAAACGTAAAACAGAAATCCTCTCGAAGATGAAGAAAACACCCATGTTTCACCCTGCTCATTCACGGAAACGAGCAGTGATCTACTTTGCGGCAGGATTTATTTTTATCCTCTGCGCCGAGGTCGTGTTTTTATTCGTGAACTTCCCGGTCAGTGGTATTCGTCTGAAGCCACTCTCCATTTTGTATTCCATGCCGATGCTGCTGTTCATCGGGTTCGGATGTCTCGGTGTCGAATACCTCAAACAGGTGAAGAACCGTTGGTTCTTCCAGGCCTGGTTATTAGCTATACTCGCATCCTTCATTTATTCCCTGGTGACAGTCAACACGACCTTGTTCCCGGACCGTCATGTCGAATATCTCACAGTCCCTGCATGCCTGTTCGCCGCGGTCGGTCTCCTGTATTTCTTCAGATCCAAGGAATATCACGTCTCATTGTCTCTTAAAAAACAACTCTCATACCCCAGGATTCAGGTGTTGTTTGTACTCGTCGTCTGCGGCCTGGTGTTCTCAAACGCGGTCGCGGTCTACCCGGTGTACACCTCATTGGAATGGATGGATGAAAGCATTCCTAATGAGACAGCGAACGCGATCGACTGGATCAACGATAATCTTGATACGAACGACACCTTGATTGCCACGGACCTGCGGTTGTCAAAGATGATCTGGGCTGAGGGTATCAATGCGACCTTTGAAGATACCAATAACACCTGGACATGTGACACTTGGGTTGGTTGTGTCGCTGATTTCGAAGAAGGACACCCGGACTGTCGGGTGACATATGTGCTCATCGATGATGTGATGCGTGACATCTCAGTAAACATCCATGTTTTACAAAGCGTGTATATGACCAACGAGTCGTACCTGAAGTTTTCCCAAGAACCCTTTACCCTTCTCTACAGGAACGCCACTATCAATCAGGACAATGAGGAGACCCACTGGGCTGAGGTCTACAGTGTGAACTGGACGTTCATTGAACAGAACCTGATGGTGAAAAAAAGGAACGACTAACTCTTCTTGGGCAGATGAAGCACTGTTTCATAGACGTTCTCGTATTGTGCCCCTACGGCCCCCATGGAATGCTGTTCACTGAGCTTCAGACTGTTCTTCTTCATGGTGTTCTTCAGCGACTCATCAGAAAGAATCGTGATGATGTTCTTGGCGAGTTGGGCGCTATCCTGTGGCTCGAAGATAAGCCCGTTCTGTGCGCTGGCTAGCTCAGGCACCGCTCCTTTATTGACCACCACGGGTGGTACACCTGTTGCGATCGCTTCGAGGGTGACGATGCTTTGCAGCTCGGATTCCGCGGGCATGACAAACACATCAGCCAGCGTGAAAATATTCGGGTAATCCGCCCAGTCCAGGAAATCAATAAACGTGGTGTGATCATCCACGCCTAACTGTTGCGTCAATTTCATCATCTCCGGTTTCAGTCCCCCTGACCCACAGAAGAGAAAATGCGCATCGATGTTCTTGAGGACAAAAAAAAAAAAAAAAGTATACAGGATCAGAGGTTTGTTTGGAATATGGAATCGTTCACGCAGATACTCCCCTTTGTTGGTCGGTTTGAACATCTCGGTGTTGACGCCGTTGGAGATCGAGGTGACCGGCGTCTTCATCCCTTTCCTTTGATACATCACTGCTCCTGTCTGCGTCGGGACCGTCGCCCAGTTTACATGATTATAGAAATAGATGAGATACGACCAGGTGTATTTCACCAGCGTTGGATACAATGCGGATGAAAAGAAAGGGGCAAGAATATTCTCCGGAAGGATATGGATAGAGCCGACCACCGGGATGTGTTTCTTTTTCGCAGCAATCATCGCACAGATGCTGATCGGGTACGGGGAGCAGACATTGATGACATCTGGTGTGAACTCCTCAATGATCCTCTTCACATACAACAAGGGGAAGGGGGTAAAATGATATTTGTTGTTCATATAAAACGGTAGAACAAATGCACGTGGTCGATAGATCGTCGACCCGTTCTCGTCCTCCACGGTGTTTTTGAAGGAAAACGCAGGAGCAATCACGCGGACATCATGACCTTTCTTGATCAGCTCATGGACGATACGGTGCTGTGCGATCGCACCACCATCAATGATCGGGTAGTATGATTCCGTCGTGAACAATATCTTCATACGAACCAGTACCTGCGTTGTTAACAAACGATACCTACATAAGAGTTACCAAAAAAATTCGAAGGATTATTTCAGGATGTAGGGACTTATCGAGGAAAATAATGAGCGGGGTGATGCGAACACATCTGTTGCGAAATACTGGTACCATCCACAGCTGCGGTTGCATTGATCCATCGCCATCCGTGCCTGTTTTGCTTCGGGGGAACGCAGGAACTCCAAGAAGGAGCCTTCCGTGAAATTATACAGATGCTCTCCCACGGTCCGACAGGGATAGAACAGACCCCCATCTGAGTCGATGATCACGGAGGACGTCGAACACCCATGCGGTTTGTTGATGTTCTCCAAAAATCCTTTCGGCGTGGTGATAGTATTCGGGTATTTCTGCTTCAAACGAATAATTTCTGCCTGGAACTGTTTTGGGTCAGGATAAAAATCATCGGTCCCATCTAGATGACAGGCTGGCATCACCACCGTACGGGCGTTCACCTCAAAGACCCGTTTGACTTTCTGCTCAAGGACTGGTAACGTCTCTTTTGTGACAACGATTTGGATGCANATCTCCGGTCCATAACTTTGGAACTCCTCCAGACGATCAAAGAAGGCAAGATTGTCATGACCCTCGTCGATGCTGATATGCAGATAATCAATGTGTTTTCCGTACTCCATCATCGGTCGTTTATCAAGAAGATGACCATTGGTGGTAAAGAACAAATAAAACGGTTTCTGATGAGCGTACTGCAAAATCTCCCCAAGATCCTTTCGCACCAGTGGGTCTCCGCCTTCTAGACTCAGGACGACAATGCTTGAGTTCGCAATGTTATCAATCACCTTGAAAACGTCCTCTTTAGAGAGATCCGGTGTCTTTTCCCTCCAGACGTTGCAGAAGCTGCATTTCAGACTGCAGACATGGGTGACCTTAAAAGAGGCGTAGAACGGGTAGATACATTCCTTTGCCAGATAGTTCTGTGCTGCGTATCGCATGGTCTGAAGATATTTTCTTGCGGGTAATTTTTTCATAAGGATTCAGTATGACGAGACGTAATTGCTGAGGGGACATAAGGTTTTTTATCATGGATGTCCTACCCTCTACCACAAGAGACTTATAGCGTCATCAAAATAACCCTTCTTTAGTGACAGACGAGAAAAAGAAACTCAACAAAACAAAAATCTCTATTTTCTTGAGTATCGCACTGAGCATATCCATTATTGTGTTAATCTTGTATTTCACGATCGATGCACAAACCATCCAATATCTGTCACAGGTTTCGTTGCATGGTGAGTTCTTTCTCTTCTTTGGTGCTGCGATATTCTTTAACGTACTGTACTGGTTCATTTGGGGTGCACGGCTCAGGGTTCTGAGTAAAGCTATCGATCCGAACGTTCATGTGAGTCTCTGGGAGGCCACGAAGATTGTCATTGCGAATCAGTTCCTCGCAGGGATCACTCCCTCAGCAGCTGGAGGGGAGCCTGTGCGGATCTATTTGCTCAATAAAGTTGGACTGAGCACTGGTTGTGCGACCGCTGCCGTATTTGGTGAACGGCTCATCGATGCGGTGTTTATTCTAATGATTGTCCCGTTTGGTCTTTTTATTTTCAAAGACAGGATTGATATCAAACTAATCAGCTACGGCCTGATTATTGGTATTATCGTGTTTATTTCTGGTATCATCTTGTTTGCGTTAGCGTTGAAATACCCTCAAAAAAGTAAAGCGCTGCTTCTTCGAATTAGTACCCGCCTGAGCCGATTCTCAAAAAAAGAAGATCGAGGTAAAAAAGTAGTGGATCGAATTAGTCGGGAAATTGATAACTTCCATACCAGCATGGTACTTTTTTTAACTACGGGGAAAAAATCATTTGTTGGTGCGGGTGGGTTAACAATCCTGATGTGGTCCACTGGGTTTATGATTCCCTCGATGATCCTTCTCGCATTAGGCCTTCCTCCTTTTTTCCTTGATTCCTATGCTGCCCAGGCATTATTATTAATCATTGTCATGCTCCCAACAACTCCAGGGAGCTCCGGGGTCACTGAACTAGGGATGGCTGCGTTGTATGGGGTTTTGCTTGGGGCATCCCATCAGTATCTCCTAGGTGTCTTTGTGTTATTGTTCCGGTTTATCTCCTTTCATATGAACGTGATATGTGGAGCGATTTTCCAGTACAAGATTTTTAAATCGATCACCTCGTTTTCATTGGAAACCATCGAGAAAAAAGAAGGATGATTCTTTAGTAGACAAATCATCGGATTTCATTCAACGTGTTTTTTGCTAAAAACTCCACGTTTTCCTCCTTACTTTCGGAACTACTGGGGCGCAGTACCTCCGAATGTAAAAAAATGAAAANGAATCCTCCTTTTCTCGAAGAGAAACCNTNTTTTGGACTCCCNTCNTNTNAGACNNANNANGACCCTGTTTTTTGAAAAGGAACGCNTNCTTCTCCTTNNTACTNATATCTGCACCAAAAACCTCAGTGACCTGATGTAACTCCTGATAACTNATGATCTTCTTCCNGGTNCTCTCCAAGGAACGCCCGNACNGCTTCCTCCTCCCGCCCCTTNAATAAAAAGATCTGCTTCCCATATATGGAGATCCGATAAATAGAGGGAAAATATTTCCGCAACGTCAAGAACTGCCCATGAACATTTTCACC
>WSSedL1B2DRAFT_1000006_pt1 | contig 57430 bp, 47 predicted proteins | sample WetSurSiteL1Bulk_FD_9470 | JGI IMG/M metagenome (IMG submission 9470)
CACGCGTATGGAAGGACTACTACCATGGGTCGTTTATGGCGGATGACACAAAACTGCATCAACAGGGAATCAATCGTCTGGGAAACATCTTCATCCCATTGGAATGCTATGGAACGATTCTTGAAAAGAAGATACAACCCGTCCTGGGTGAGCTGTATACGGATCAGCAGAAATGGTCCACAAAGGATCTCATCTGGGAGTTTGGGAAACGCCTTGAAAAAGAAAAAAACGGCAGAGACTCGATTCTATACTGGGCTTGGAAAAACAAAATACCCATGTACGTCCCAGGGATCACCGATGGGGCGTTCGGCGCTCAACTCTGGATGTATTATCAGGAGCATCGGAACTTCACGATCGATCTCTTCAAAGACGAGCAAGACCTCTCCGATATCGTGTTTGACGCAAAAAAGACTGGTGCGCTGATCATCGGCGGGGGAATCTCAAAGCATCATGTCATCTGGTGGAACCAGTTCTGCAACGGGCTGTCCCATGTGGTGTATCTCACGACCGCTGTCGAATATGACGGTAGTCTGTCTGGTGCACAGACACGGGAAGCGATCTCATGGGGGAAAATAGCGGAAAAGGCAGACAATGTGACCATAGAAGGAGATGCAACTGTCCTGCTCCCCTTGATGATAAGCGCCTTGTTGGAACGGCTCTAAAACAAATACTGTTTACGGAGTCATCCCTGGTCGTTTCTTCTCAAAGACCCGGTTCAGGATTTCTTTTTCGTCTGCATCACGAATGAGTTCCTCTGGTTCTCTGTCCTGTATCTGAGGTTTTTCCACATGAGTCTGTCTCTGATGTTTTCCTTTGTTCAGAGCACCATAGGCTTCGTTGATGAACTCGATTTCTTCATTGGTTGGACACCAGGAAATCATGTTCTTATTAGTAAAGAAGTTTGGTGAGTTTCGGTCAAACTGGACAGCGATCATTAACTCTCCTGTGGTAACATCTTTTTCAAGTTGGAGAGCAACATAGATATTTTCTTGTTTTTTCATTCAAGTCCCATCCTTGTTGTACTTTCGATAACAAATAGAAGGTTTTATATTTTTCTTTTTTTAGACAGATAAGATAATATTTTTTTGTGATAAAAAACGATTGAAAAAGAATAGCCACAACCGATTATTCTTTTGTCGTGACTTCTTTCACAAGCTTATGGTTCTGCGCTGATGATTTAAGAAATCTCATGATGAGTTCTTTTTGTTCTTGACTTAAGGCCATCTCCTCACCATCAGAGTTCAAAATAATCAAGGATCTCAAAAAACTCTTTCTTGATGATATAGCCTTGATCCGTTTTTTTTATCAGATCATGTTTCAGGCAGAATTCAATGACCTCGTTTTGTTCCTCATGTTCATACATCTCTCGTTCACCTCTTAGGAATTTGAGAGTTATTCATCTCTCTGTATGTTCCATGTTGCTATTGAAGATATATAAACGTAGCCTGTCAGAATACCAGAATGAAAAAAGTTAGCGTTGGTGCTGTCTTGGAGAATACCTATAGAAAAACCATTAAAGTTATATGAAAACAATGGTTCTCTTCTGTATCATGCTGAAGAACATCCGTGATACCGTCATGCTTTTTTCCACAGGTATCCTAGTTACCAATGTTATCTGTATCCTTCTAACACTCACTGTCCTTTCAAGCAGCTTTGGGTTTGTTACTGCCTCTAGTCAGCATCTCATCGGTATCTTTCTGATGCTCGGGGTGGTTCTATTCAATTTTCCGTTCCACTTGACGTTGCGTCATCTTTCAAAAACTAATCCTCATCTCCAGTCACTTCTCATCGGCATCCTTCTAAGCCTCTTTGGATTCGTTCTGCTGGTCATAGCAAAGACCGACCTGCTGTGGGTCTGTAGCATCCCGGTGATCCTCTCCGGGCTTTCCCTTTGTCTATTTGGGATGGATCATCAGAGGAACGAACTACATCTCCTCGCCGTCGTCTCTTTTAGTTATAGTCTTGTTTTTCTCCTTTTGCAGACTATTCCTACTCTCTGGTTTTTGTATCAACAAAGTTCACTGTTGATAACCCATGCGGTCGGCTTTTTCACCGGCGCTCCGCTCTCCCTTGGTCCTACCAACAGTGGAGCAGGAATACTTTTGGTATCTCTTGCATTTCTCTTCAGTAGTTTCTGTGTCAAGAGCAGAAAAACACGCAGGGATCTTCTGTTGCTCTGCCTCTGGATCGCAGTCCTTGGAATTCTCTGGTTTTTGTACCTTCTGCTCCTTAGGTTGATTACCTATGCTTCAGCTGATTCGCTGAAACTTCATCCCTTGTTCTTCATTCTCTGTCTGATCCCTGTTTTTGGCATCCTTCTTCGATATCGAGCTTCAGAAACAGCAAAAGAAACGATGTCTCAAAAAAATAATCTCAAACACCATCTGAAGAATGGTGTAGTCTGGGCAGCAGTGCTTTTGTTCCTCTCCACCTTCGTATTGACCGTGTTCATCACGGGAGGCTCAACACCAGTCGAGCAACAAAAAATCGTTTTTTATGGCGACCATATGGTCGGGACCTGGGATGTCCCTGAATATGGAAAATACGGGAAGGATGCGGTCGGGATGTTCGGTCTATGGCCGATCTGTCTCACGACGTTTGGTTATGAGACAGAGATACTCGTGGGAAATCGAAATCAATTCCTCAATGTGACACAAGCGGTGCCTCAGAATATCACCCGGTATCTGAACCTGACGGATTACACGACCATCCGTGAAACATCACAGGTTAGTGTCTCGCTTCTTGATGATGCCACTATCTTTGTTGTCTCCAACCTGAATGTCTCGTTCTCAGAACAAGAGCGATCCATCATCTGGGAGTATGTCAAAAAAGGCGGCTCCCTGCTTGTTATCGGAGATCATACGAACGTCGGAGGCATGCAAGAGCCGTTAAATGAACTACTCGCACCGGTGGGGATCCGGTACCGGTTCGATGCAGCACTCCCGTTTGATGAGAAGTTCAAATGGTTCACATGCACACAACTTCTGCATCATCCCCTCACCGCCTCCCTAATGAGCCTTGATGAGCTCCAATACGGGGTTGGTGCATCCCTTGATCTGTCCCCCTCAGCGTACCCCCTCATCATTGGATCCTCTGTTCTCTCTGATAACGGGAACCGGTCGAATGGTGACATCGCATATCTAGGTGATTATGAATACACTCAGGGGGAACAACTGGGGGATGTGATTCTTGTCGCAGGAACATCCTATGGGGCTGGGAAAGTCCTTGTGTTCGGAGACACTTCCATGTTTCAAAACCCTGCCTTGCCGTTCTCCTATCGATTTCTCCAAAGCTCCTTTTCATGGCTAGCTAGTAACCAAACCGGTACTACGAACGTCTTACAGATTGGTATTTCCCTGTTATTCCTCTTTGGTGCAGTCCTCGTGTATTATTTCTTCAAGAAAAACACCATTGCCTTCGCATGGTTTCCGTTTCTCCTCTGTCTTTCGGTAGTACTCTCCGCCACACTAAATCCACTGTTACTCACAACTACAAGGCAAGATACAGGTACCATCGTATACATCGACGCATCCCATAATGAGCGGTTCTCCCTTGAATCGTTCACCGACGACTCACTCAATGGTCTGAATCTAAATCTGGAACGAAACAACCTTCACCCACGAATCCTCAGAGAATTCTCAGAAGATGCAATCCTAGGAAGCAGCATGATCATTTTCAATGCCCCGACAGCCGCATTCACCCCCGAAGAAGTCAGGTTTCTCCAGTCTTATATGACGCAGGGTGGTATCGTCCTGCTTGCCACCGGATATGAGGATAAAGAAGCATCCCTGCCCCTGCTCAAACCCTTTGGGATGGATATTGAATCAACCCCCTTAGGCCCAGTCCCCTATGTTGAAGAAAACCTCAGCTTGTATCAGAACGAGCCACGATTCGTCGACAGCTGGCCCGTGACATTCCCAGCCAATCAGACGACCTCCTACTATAACTTCACCTGGAATGATCTGACGTTCCATCTCGTGGTGTTCCTTCAACACGGAGCGGGTGGCCTGCTGGTGATCGGGGATAGTCAGTATCTCCTGGATAAGAACCTGGAATCCATCTATGATTACTGGCCAGGGAACATCCTGTTCGTAAAATATCTTCTTGACGAACTACTGATTCAGGAGCATCTGCGATGAAACGATTCCTTTGGCTTGGCATCCTGTTTCTCTCCGCGAGTTGGTTGTTCCTCATCTCCCAGTTTACCATCCCCGATCTGATCGCTGGTCTCCTCTGTGTTATCACCGGTACTCTCTGCATCATCGGTGGGATCAGCCGCAATACAAAAAAACAACCACAGATCCGATATGTGGTCCTTCTCATCCCCCTCATAGCATCACTTCTTTTCGTCCCCTTCCCGTACAATCTTGGTCTGATTGTCCTGACTCTTGGGCTTCTTGCCTCACTACTCTGCTACCGATTCGAACGATTACAAGCAGTGCCCCTGGGCATTTCCCTTGCAGGAATACTTCTTCTCCTCCAGACGATGGTCTTTCCCTTGTACGTTTCCTTCGTCTCCCATGGACATCGCCTGGACATCCTCTCGCTGGTGATCTCACCATTGGCGAACTTCCTTGGGTTCCATACCTCGACGAACAACGGTCTTCTATTTGTCCAGACCATTCAACAGACCTCCGCGGTCACCATAACCTGGGAGAAACTCGGTTTCTTTCTTACCTTGAACCTGTTTCTGGGGGCATTATTCCTCTTTGTCATCCTGTTTAAACGAAGACAGATACTCAAGAACACCATGATTTTTCTTGTCGCTGGCGCTCTTTATCTCCTCCTTCGTTTTATCGCAATCCTGGCTCTCTATCTGACCACCACGGAGCTATCGGTCTTCTGGGATCCTCTGCTCACCACCCTTAGTTTCCTCCCCTTCTGCTTGTTACTCATGAAAATCCTCCCATTACCCGTGATAGGAGACCTCGCGATACAAGCACCAGCGCTGCATCTGACAAAGAAAGACCTTGTCGCCCTTATCCTGATTATCCTACTCGTCTCATCACTAACTGGTGCGTTTCTCTACCAAGACCCTGGGTCGAAAAAAACAGGCCGCATCCTCATCGATGAATACCACAGTCAATGGGAAGATACGCTCCGCCCATTGGATACTGAATGGTACGGGCTGCTCTCGACTTACAATTATTACTCCTGGGCACACTGGTTAAAGGATCACTACCCTGTCGAGACAAACATCAATGAGACATTCTCCGCAGATCTTCTCAGCAGTTACGATATCCTGATCCTCAAGTGCCCGACCGAGAGCTATACGACACAAGAGGTTCAATCGATCAAGGACTTTGTCCAGCATGGTGGCGGACTGTATCTTATCGGAGATCATACCAATGTGTTTGGGATGAACACCTTCCTCAACCAGGTCTCCGAAGAGTTCGGAATACGATTCAGAACGGATGCGACCTATGAGCTGGGAACCGGGGATCTGTCCACCTACACCCCTGACTTGTACTTCTCCCATCCAGTGATGCGTCATGTTCCCCGTTTTGAGTTTATGACCTCCTGCACATTGGAGCCAACCTCCCTTTCTGCTTACCTGCGGATGGAGAACATCATCATCGGTGATCGACTCATCAGCGAACCAGGCACCTATTCAACAGAGAATTTCTTCAGAGAATCAATCGCATCCCCTGACTCCGAATACGGTTATCTGTTACAATCAGCAGCGATCACCTACGGGTCGGGTCGGGTGGTGGCATTCACCGACAGCACCGTGTTTTCCAGTTTTTGTTTATTCACAGATGGATACTCTTCCTTCACCCTGGGCGTCATGGATTATCTGAATCGGACGAACTCCTCTCCCTCCCTCAATATGATTCTTTTCGTCCTTTCTTTAGTTTTTTTCATTTGCGTCGCATTGCTTCTCAGAACCACAAATAAATTACAAATCCTTTGGATGTTCCTATTCGCCGGGCTGCTCGCATTCTACCTAGCAGCACCCCTCTGCTCCCATCTCACGAATCTTGCCTATCCACCACCGATGACTTCAACAGAATCTCCGCAAGTATACTTCGAGCAGCAGCATTCATCAGCCAACATCTCTGTCAAACCCACTGCTTCGCTAGGGGATAATACCAATAACTATGGAACGTTCTATGTGTGGACCCAACGAGTCGGCTTGGTTCCTTCTCTCGCATCCACACTTCACGATGCGACCAAGAACAGTAATCTCATTGTGATCATCAACCCAGCTCAACCGTTCAGCGAGACAGATATTCAACTATTGACCAGCTACCTAGAGACCGGTGGCCATTTACTTCTCATGGATAGTATCACAAATCCACAATCTACCGCAAATGAACTGCTGGGGAATTTTGGAATCTGGATCACCACCTCAACAGCGGACCAGGTGCTTCTCTCCAATGAAAGTGAGAATGGAAGTCTAATACCCCGAGGCAATATTACCTTCCCGTATCTCATCATCACCGGAGGCACCCAGCTTCTCATAAATGACAAAAACGAGGTCTATGCTTGCTCTGTTGAAATTCAAAATATAACCCCTGGTGAACAAGGACGGCTCATCGTGGTAGTTGACTCCTCTACATTTTCCGATGCCCAGATGGGTGGGACATTCGTAGAGCCCACCAACCGACAACGCCAGCTCTATAACACCGAGTTTTTCCTCCTAAATACGATTCTTCCGCCATGAATTTTTTAATTTTCTAGGTCATCACTCTTCTATTATACAAGGACAACAATTAAATACAGGAACAACGATAAGTTTTTTGGGGAAAGAAATATGGAGAAAAAAACTCTTATACTCACCATATCGGCAGCTGCTGTCTTAGTGCTTGCTTCATTTAGCACCGTGATCGGATCAACAAATGAGCAATCATCAGAACAAATCGAATCACCCTTGTTTGCTGTTCGGACACAACGTTCGATTCAAACAAATGATGAGCAAACGATTCACTCACACTACCTTGGGAAAGGATTGAACTCCCATCTCTTCCGTCCGATACAACCATCACTGAATAGCGCATTGGACCGGACTGTCAAAATGCTCAATGCGAACCCTGATTTTTTCGCAAAATTCCTCAAAACAATATGTGCAAATCCCCGGGTAATCGCGCTTCTTGAACAGAACGGTATGACGATTGCAGAATTTAAGACCTATTTGAATCAACTGAAAAACGATCCATCGATCTTCATCAACGAAATCCGCAATGCAGAACCAAAGCTCTCAGCACACCAATTACAAACACCCTTGCCACTGAGTCTAAACACCACAAACCCCTTCGCCTGTGTCATCACAGCGATTGTCATGATCCCCGTCGTGTTGATCATCGCTCTAATCGTCGTGTTATTCACCTTACGTATCCTGCAATGTCTGAATCTTAATGAGGTCATGAACAATATTATGGATCAGGTGTTGCAGGGTCTGTATCCTGCTGGTTTCAACATCTAAACAACTCTCCTCTTTCTTTTTATTATTTCTGCGATATATTTATATAGATTTCCGGTGAATGAGTACTAGATCGATTATGAACTACTACTTAAGGACACAATTTCTTTCCTTGGTTCTCTTTCTTCTTCTCATATTAAGTAGTCTTCCTGTTCAAGCGCAAAGAAATGAACAGGATCTCGGCTCATTTTCACTGATCCCTTCTGATGAGATCATCCAGAGGGGGATAGAAGCGATACGATCAGAACAAAACCCAAGAGTCAATGCATCACAGCGACAGAGCGCGCTTGTGACCTGGTTTAACAAGAATCCTTCCATCGACTATGCCAGCGGCATTGAGCGATCCATCACGGTGAGGTTCATCGATGGTTCATATGTTGTTCTTCTTGATCCTTTTTCTGAGATTGAAGAGTCCGTTGGGGGCTTCATCAGTCCTTCTCTTTATCAGAGATATCCTGGAAGGACTAACAAGACTTCAATCATCCTTAACCCTGCTGAATCCATGTACGGCCATCATCAGTGCCAACGGATCATCACCACCTTACTCAACCAAGATTATTCGGTTGAATATCTCGCAAACCAAGCTGTTGATGTGTCCTATATCAGAAACAATCTTTCTGCAACTATCATCTACATGAACACCCACGCAGGGTATTTTGATGTGGATGGTGATACTCAAGCAGACGCGGTTGTGATCGCCACCGGAGAGCTTTGGACAAATCAGACCGATGAAACGTACGCTTCTGAGATTGAGAACCACCTGATCGTCAAAGGAATGGTTGGTGACCAAGGATTTGTCACCTTCACCCCCGGATTCATTGCACAGTACTATTCGGAGAAACAGTTCCCTGGTTCCCTGGTGTATATGGCGACATGTTATGCGTTATATGACACAACGATGGCACAAGCGTTCCTTGATGCTGGGGCGAAGGTCTATATGGGTTGGTCTCAAAACACGGTGTTCTGGACTAATAGTAGAACCTCGGTGCAGGCATTTCATCTCTTGTCATGTGGGTTGACCGTTCATATGGTTTGTCGTCTGATTCGATCTGGTGGGTTCTATAACTGGTTGTTCCACTCAAAACTTATGTATGTCGGAGATGGAACCTATACAATCCCTTAAAAAAATCTTATTGAAGCCAGAACATCGAATGCATGAGCAGCTGTGTCTGTGCGGGCAGCTCTGATGGTTTTTTCCCCTCGATCATATCAACTGTCGCTTGGGTATAGGTGTCAACGATTTGTTGGAAATACCATCGTCCATAGTCGCTATCCGCACGGGCAGGACTGCCAACATATCCTTCTGTTATCCCAATATCCTTGAAGGTTTTCCCTAAGACCCGGGGAGAATACAGATCACGATAAATACTCTGGAGATCCTTGTAGCATGGGTCGACGAGATAGGGGTACTGATAGTTCATCAGGGATGTTTCTCGGAAACATGCATGGACTTCCTTTTTCGTATCAAAGCCGACCTGTGGCTCTCGTTTCTCCACTTCTTTGCTATAGAAGTATGGTCCCCAGGGTTCGATGATTTTTATTGGTTTGTTTCTCATCGCTTTTCTTATGGCACCGTAGATAGCTTTGAGATGCCCAAGGTCCATATGAAACGTGCAAATCACATAATACTTAAAACCGAATTTCGCAAGGGAGTCGCAGATATCCGAGACGATCATTTTGAGTGCTTTTATATGTATGGAGACCGTACCTGGGAAATCAGATGCCATCTTTGAATATCCAAGGGGAACAGCAGGGAAAAGGACACTGGTCAGCTCAGGTTTTATCTTCTTGATTGCCCGGATTGCTTCTTTCGCAGCATCCCGTGCTGTCAATAAATCGGTACCGATAGGGAGATGTGGGCCATGTTCCTCCAAAGGACTTAGAGGGATGAATACGATGGTCTTCTCACGGTCGAGGGAATCAAGCTGCTTCCAGGATAACTCCTCAAGCTGCATGATTTTAAACTCGGTTTTGTTATTGTTCTTCGCTGATTTTATGTTATCACCTCACATCCATCTTCTCTCACAATCACCGTGTGTTCTTTCTGTGTGACCATCCCGCCTTTGGCTTCCACAAGCTGCGGGTAGTGTTTTATGAGACCAAGAATCGCGAGTTTTTTCATCACCAGGTCATCTTTCGGGAACAACTCATGGTACCACCGTTGTGCAAAGGGTAATGTTCCGAAATGTGTCCGTATTTTATCACAGACGAGCTTTGCCTTATTGTCACGGATGAATTTTGCTTTGATGGTATCTTTGTACAGATAAATATTACTGCCTTGGCTGGATATCACATGCCCAGCACCGTTTGTCGCGAACGGCTCAATAGCGATCACATCACCGTCATGTAACGTGCTTTTTCCACCAAGTGCTCCTACATTGGGGATCGAGACCCCTGAATGAAGTTCGTATCTGCCCAGGCCATGGCCCATCAGATTTTCAATGGGTTTGAACCCGTATGAGGTGATTGTGTTTTCTATGGTTTTCCCTGCATCGGAAAGCGGCAGGTGTGTGGTGAAGGCGGCGATGACTTTTGTTAATGCATCAGCGGATGCACAGATGAGGTCATCATAGATGTGTGTCTCAAGCTCGACGGTCACTGCGGTGTCCGCAATGTAGCCGTTCACATGGGCACCGACATCGAGTTTTACCACGTCTCCTCTCTGGAATGTGCGGGGGTCATCATGGGTGGGGCTGTAGTGAGCAGCAAGTGTGTTGAGAGCGATATTCACAGGGAACGCAAGACCAGCACCGTTTTTTATGATCCGTTTTTCAACGTTGGAGGCGACATCTAATAGATGTACCCCTGGTTTGAGAAGGGAAACCCCATAATCTCGGGCGTCTGCCGCGATCTTCCCTGCTTGTTTGTAGTTCTCGTAGGTTGCCTCATCCATGCAGTATCACATCCAGAAGCTGTTTCTCACTAATAGAACCTTCGCGTACTACCCGGGGTTTCTTTCCTGAGAGATCGATGATCGTTGAGGCATCTTCTTGTTTTCTCCCATCATGAATACAGACCGGGATGGATGTTTCCAACTGCTGAAGGATTTCTTTAATGAGGCCTTTTGTCTTTTTGTGATGGATATTTGCACTTGTCACGGTTAGGGGACCAAAGCGCGAGAGCAAGTCCAAGGCGATGGGCTGATGTGGTATCCGTATCGCTATGGTGTCAGATCCACTCGTGACAAGAGAGGGAACTGAAGGTTTTTTTTTCAAGATGATGGTGAGTTTCCCTGGTAAAAATCTCTTACATATCTTCTCTGCCGGTTCATTCATCCATGCGATGGTTTCGATCTCTTTAATCGAGGAGACCGCAACAGGCAAGGGAATCGAATGCGGCCGTTGTTTAACCTTAAAAACTTTTTTCACCGCTGATTCACTATAAATATCCGCGCCAAGTGCATACAGGGTATCGGTCGGATAAAGAATAAGTTGGCCTTCTTTCAGCGCTTGGACGGCTGCTGAGATATCGTTTTTTTTCATGGGTCTTACTTATCGGTTTTGATGAAATCACCAAGGGTGAATGCAGCCTGGGTTCCTTTCTGAGACCCTGTCGGAACCTCTTTTACATCTTCCAAAAGCTTGATGCCGAGTTCTTTTTCAAGCTTTGCTATCGTCTGATCCGATGGTCGAAGGTCACCGTTTTCGAGTTTAGCGATCGTCACGGTGCGTTCTCCTATCCTGAAGCCAAGTTCCTCCCGGGTTAGTCCTTTCTTTTTTCGAGCGTGTTCGATGGTATGGTTCCAGTCTGTCACCAGTTCCTTCTGCATCCCTTTATCTTTGTAGATGTCCCGCTCGATGTTCAGGGTCTTCTTCAAGGGTGCTCGCTGCGGTTGCGTGGGGCTACTGGGCCGTACTGGTTCTTGTTGAACAACCCCTTCGGCGTATTTCATGCAATCGGGGCAGACGAACATTTTCGCCCCATCGATGATCGCTTCTTTTCCCCCTTTACATTCTCTCCCACAAAGTTCACAAGGCATTGCAACGTCCCTCCATGAGGTATTTGGTTATAGCAATCCTGCTTTCTGCAGGACCATTAAATCCTCAGTGCTGAGTTTCTCTCCGCGTTTGAAACGTTCGAAGATATCATCTGCCTCTTTCTGGGCAGCAGACACATCAGCTAATTTTTTCTTTTTCTCTTTCTTCTTTTCTGTGCTTAAGATGTTTTTCTCCAGTTCATGAATATTGTTTACATGGTCGATGAATTCCTTATGAAGTTTATCCGCCTCGATTTTTGTAACAACGATGTTTTCTTGGATCTCTGTTGTGCGTTTCACGAGTTTATCGAGCTGTTTGAGCTGTTCAAGCATCCCTTGATGTTCCTCTTGAGCTTTCTTAGCCATTTTTTCGACGAGCTCATGTTGTTTTTCTGCTTTCTGGCGAGTCAGTTTCTCTTCTTCGATTGCTTTTTTCAACTTAGGATCCTTGTTGAGTTTTTCATCCGCATCCTTGATTTTCAAGGCGATTCCCTTGATGGTTTCAATCAGTTTTTTTTCCTTCTGGGCAGACATCGGTTGGGTCATCTGCTCCGTCTCTAGTTTTCTAAGGTATTGTTTCAATTCGTTGACATTCACACCAGAATTCGTCGCTCGTTCTCGTTCGAGGTCTTTAATCTGTTTTTTTAAATCAAGATGATGGGTTAAAAACTCGTTCCGCTGCTCTTTTGCATGTTTCACCCGTTCATTGTGCTCGTCACGTTTCTTCTTATGTTCACTGATTGTGTTGCGTATCTGTCGGACCTTTGCGTTGAGCTCATCGCGTTCTCGTGCCATCTTCTTCGATTGGTCATGCAATTGATCCCTGCTTTTTTTCAGCTGATTCGCTTTTTCTTGCAGGTTATCTTTTTTTCGGACCATGTCTTCTAGTGGTTCATCGTCCATTTTCTGCCTCTTATTTAACGGAAAAACACGGAGGTAAAATACTGGGTCTTTATTAAAAGCTTTCTGATAATTATCCTGTTTGTCTCCTGTCCTTCTTTTTCCTCTAATGCTGAAATGTTTTTATAAGATTATCGGTCAATCATTAGCATGGTTTTTATAAAAAATCGAGCAGGGTATCTGGATTTGGGTTTTTGATGTGATGGCTTTTTGAGGAATGCAGCACTTGGATGAGTATGACCTTGGCGATGATATTTGGGTACTTTTCTAAAATCACGGTGCTGAATTTCTTTGCGTCACGGAGAGTTTTTGCAGTCAAAATGATCATCCAGTCATATTCTCCATGAAGGTAATAGCTACCTTCGACAATGATTCCTTGTTTTTCATATTCCTCGTCGAAATATATGTATGCGATTTTTTTACTTGTTTCTCTGTCTACCCTGTTCATCGAGCGTTTTATTAAGATGATATATCTGAGACGCCCTTCTTTTTTCTCATCGGTTATCGCGGTATATCCCCAGATGACACGATCTTCCTCCAACTGTGCCAAGATACGTTGCACCCTCTGTCGTGAGAACCCGCAGGATTTTGCAATGGAGCTGATGCTATCTTTGGAGTTTTTTTGAAGCGCGGTCAATATCCGCAACTCGTCTGAAGTGAGGAGCTCCGTTTTCTTTTTTGAGCTGGTTTTCATAGGAAATTACGTTACTGAAACCCGATTGGATTTAAAAAATTTCCCTCCTGAAAAAAAATCTGGTATGATACAGAGGTCCGATGTGGAAAATGATGTCTTTTCACAAAAAATGAACTGGTAAGATTGTTCGTATCCTCTTTTGTTATATTTATATATAGGGAACAGATTTCTTTCTCCATCTCAAGGAGCATTCGAAGGTGTCATCTATGGATGAGGAACCACAGTATATGAAAAACGAGTCGGAAGGTCTTGCCTGGAGAATTTCTTTATCGATCCTTGTCGCAGTGGGTTGGCTCGCATTCCTCCTCATATGGCTCTTATTTTATTCGAGTCAGTATCCGTGGGAGAAGAATGTCGCAGTGTTCCTCCTTTCCCTGCTGGTTCTTGTTGGGATCCTGGGAGTTCCTTGGGCGTACTGGGCGTTCAGAAAACAGACCCTCCCTGAAAAAGAAATGTGGAGACAGAAAGGGTTCCAATGGCGGTTTTTTGCCTCTATTCTCATCGGGCTTTCCTTCATCCTTTTTTTGATTTATTGGTTCTGGGCGTTGGCTGAACCATATGGGTTCTTTCAAAATCTAGCGATTTTCATCATCACCTTGTTGATTGCGGGGGGTCTTGCAGCTGCCCTGTGGGTCCCCTGGGGCATGAAATACGGTCCTTAGTATGACCACCGGAAGAAAGAATAACCTGCTATAAGGAGACATTCAACAACCCCTCGTTATTCATCTTTTTTTCTCTTCTTTTGTAGGATGAACAGACCATCCAGGAATACCGCAAGGATCCCTGTGATAAAAACCATGTCAAACACACTGGCTCCTCCGATGACTGCACTGCGCATGGTTTGGGTCTCATACTGAAGGAGACTCATCAGATGCAGCCCATCTGCACCAAGAAGCACCCCAAGGGTACCGATGATATAAGCAAGCGGTGCTGCTTTTTTCTTCTCCGTCCAGGTTAACAGGATAGACAACCCGCTTGCAACGATAATGGGAAGGATCCAATATGGGAATGCTGAAACGATCCCTTTCTCAGGATCCGGGGAGGTGACAAAAAATGTCACGAGGGTAACAATCCCAATACCCAGGAGAATCCTGACTGGTTTTATTTTGTTCTTTATAAAAAGATAGATACTGAGCACTATCGGAATCACTGCTCCACCGACATTGATTCCTACCATCCAATTTGTCTGATACCGAAACAAGGGGATGTTAGACACGTTGATTCCAATATATTCGTCGATTATCCCTGATCCCAGGAGAAACGAGACAAAGACTATTAGAATCGCTTCAACGGTAGAAAACCCCATGTCATTGAATGCCTTTGTGATGATGAGATACACAAAATACAACACAAGAATCGGAAGGAGAATGAGAAAAAAATAGTATACGAATTGAGGTAAAAATGACGCAGCAGCGATCACTATGTCCACCTTGAAAGATTAGATAAAAGAATTCTTTATAAACTTACTGAACAGAAACCTCTGGTTTTTTCCCTCCTCTTCTCGAGCATGATCCTCCCGGAAAATGAAAGAAATGATTCAGGAGGATGAAAACCCTGTTTATAGTGGATATTTTTACTACTATAATCGAAACATATATATAATGGCCAATCATATAATCATTACATTCAAAGGGGGCAAATATGAGTAATAAACGAGATTTTAAAAAATCAAGAATAGAGGCAGTTGTCATAGCGCTCTTATTTATAGGAACCGCATTAATTGTGCCAATAAATACTATCGCTACGAACCCACAAACAAACTCGACAACAAACAATGATTCGCAAAAGAATTATTATACCGAAGGAAGCGAAGGACCATTTGTTTTAGATCGAAGTTACTATCTAATGGAAGAAAACCCAGCATCCATGAACGCTGCAGATAACGATGACGCAGGATATAAGAAAGATGCTGGTCTGGACCTCCCAAGATCCTTGGCATTATACCCAGGGGAACTAGTCGATGAAACACCAGGTCGTGGGAGATCAGGGAAAATCTCCTCAACCGATAACAGTGACTGGTATTTCTTCTCTGTCTGTCAAGGCCAACAGATCGTCTTCTCCGTAACACCACCCTCCGGGTTTGACGTCGATATCTCCTTATGGACCTCTGCGGGAGTCATGATGACCTCCTCGAATAACTCTGGAAGCGTCACTGAAACCATGACCTACACCGCAACTTACACCGGAAAATGGTACGTCTGGATAAAATACGTCAGTGGAACAAGCACAGGGCAATACACCTTCACAGTAAGCTTCAGCAATCAGAATGATGCGAACAGCGGTGCTGATGCCCCGAACGTCCGTACTTCCGCGTTGCTTCTCGCACCAGGGACCTACTTTGGATTCGTCGACATGAACGACCCCTACGATTGGTATAAGATCCAAGCCACCACTGGTCAAGGGATAAACGTTTCATTGAAGATGAAGGATCTCTCCTATCTTACCGATTTTGACCTGCAGCTTTACAACCCAAACGGGGTTCTTGTCTTCGAGGGTAACCAATACTATGATGATGTTTTCAACTACCCGGCTGACATCACCGGTCAATGGAGCATCCGAGTCGATATCTTTCCGGGATGGGTTGATTGTCCTCACCCAACAGAATGGAGTTATTACTCCTATGGTTCCGGGGCGTATAATCTGACTTTGATGCTTCAGACTAGTGGTGTAGCACCACCTGGACCAATCCCACAACCTGACATGACGCCCATCGCAAAAACATACAAGATCACAAATGATGCCGCGAGCACCAAAGACGACTTTGCTTATCTAGCTGCCATCCCCGCTTGTAACTACCTTGATGGCGGACAACGGTATCTCGCACCAATCATTTACACTGGTGATACCACACCAACCGCGTATTACGATGATGAGACGTCCTTTGGAACCGTTGATGATACCACTCAATACCTTGTCGCTGATTGGAATGCCTATCTTGCAATATTTGGAAAGACACCTGAGCAATATACCCTTGCTGCAGATCCTATCCAAGCCGCTGCTGATATCGCACAAAAGGACTGGACAACGTCTCAGACCGCAGTCGTCGCTGTCGATGGATCAGGTTTTGAGGACACTGTGAAAACCGTCCTGAAACGAACAGCAACCCTGAAACGACAATCAAGTGTTGAAACAGTCGCCGGTGACAGTACAAAAATAAAGAGCATCGGAGGCTCCTATGGATACCCGATTTTCCTTGGACCGAAATGGTGTGCTTTGAACATCAGCATGTATGGAGCTGGAGGAGCGACACCAACGATTGGAGCAATTCTCCCCTTGTATATGACGATGGCTCAGGATTGGTGGCCAATCCCCAATGATGTGACCGTCGGACCAAGAGACGATATGTTTTACCCAGTGAACCGCATGGGTATCTGGGTTGCAGGAACCGATATCGTCAACCCTGGATGGACCATTAATGTAACAAAAATCGCTGGGGACCGCTATCGATTTAAAGTCGCAAATGCAGACTCCGTGATTAATGCACAGCTCACAACGACAGAAGCATCTGACCTGTTAGTCTTCCTCATCGATCCACAAGGAAACCTCAGAGCACCAACCATGCCTGCTTGGAATGGACCTGTCAATCCCATCCATGTCTGGAATGGACTGGAGAACCCACCCGCGAACCCCTGGAGATGCTGGCGGCCTGCTCCGCACACCGAGTTTTCAGCTGAAGTACTGCACCCAGAAACCGGGTTATGGACCGCGATTGTAGTACCACGAGACCCAGGTGGGACAAATACGAAATACAGTCTTACCGTCGATGTGAGAACCGTCAACCCAGACCGCGCTGATGCAACCATCTCCGCTGCGAACGCAGCTGTCATCGCCTCATTGAACCACTATCCATTGCTTTACGTCACCCAAGATAGCGTACCAGCTGCGACCGCAAGTGCGTTCACTGCCCTTGGTGTCACAAAAGTCATCTTTGTCGAACGCGGTGAAATTGGAGCTGGTGTACGCGCTTCTCTTCCAACGGTAGAAAAAGACCTTAAGACCATGCAAGAAATCGTTGATGAGATCAAGAGCTATCCTGACTCAGAAAACTATGTTACAGTCACTTCAACAAAGACCGGGGAAGGATACTTCGCATCTGCAGCGATGCTGGCAGCTTACCATGGCGCACCAGTCATCCGTGTCGAGGATGCACCTGATGGTGATCCTGCTTCAGTCGGGCAACGGATTCATACCTGGCAACGCTGGGATGGAGATTTCTACCACGGTTCCCGATCCACAGGACATTTACCAGAATCCGATGCGCCTGTTGAACAAAACAAATTGAAAGTCTACATGACCTTGGTAAAGTTCTTCCTTGGTGCGAACGTCTCAGTCCCACCGTATGGGCTTGATGCAAAACGATACTGGAATGAAGAGATGTACACAAAGTTCCACAATTACATCGTCAGTCTCGGTCTCGAGCTTGACGGCCAAGAAGGATACGTCACGGTCGCTCCACGAGATGATATCACCCTTGAGTTGCATTCTGCTCTCATGGGGAACAACTCCTATGCTGGTGACATCCCTGGGACCACCCCTGCGTATTCCAGTGATATTGTCGTTCGGAACATCCTCTACTCCGCATTGGTCTTTGCCAACCCCAACAGAAACGTCACCTTGACTCAGTTCATGAACTACCCTGATGGTGGATCCTGGAGAACCAATGATGGGAAAACAACTGCTTCGTTCTCCAGTCGAGATGTCAAGAACTCCTTCAGCTCACATCTTAGGACTTATGAAGGTCACTGTCTGTGGGTCGCTCATCTTGAAGCAATGAACGAAGGTGCCAGTGCCATGTATTATTCAGGGCATGGGACTGGAGGAAGTGGTATCTCTGGTCAATACGTCCAGACAGATGACTGTAACTATCCAGATCAGATCTGGTGGGACGCATGGCGTGGATACATGTTCGACAACTGGAAGACCTCTCGAGACACCGGGATGGTATGGTATAATGCAGAACCGCCAACCCTCTACGATATCATCCATTACAAATGGGTCGATCAGTTGTTGGAGAACCTCCACAGTCAAGCAACCTTCTACATGTCCTGTACAAGTGCGGATGGAGACATGCCGATGATCTATCTTGATCATGGTTCCGTCTGTGTGTACGGAAATGCAGGAACTGGACTGTGCCCAGAAGCGGACTTACAGGATGATATGTTCTTCAGAGACGTGATGATCGATGGAGAACCCATTGGGCCTGCGTATACAAAACAAGTCTGGCTGCACTTCAGAGACTTTACCACCAGTGACCCGACCGCGATGTATGGAACATCATCCATGCAGGTCACCACCATCCAGTGCATCTACGGTGACCCAAGCCTCATCGTGTATAGTCCTGAGTGGCACGCACCAGTACCCATAGATGCGTAAACACGCATCTCCCCTTTTTTTTCTTTTTTTTTAATTTGATTTTCACAAAAATCCTGAACCATAAATACTTTTCAAATACTGTTCTTTTTCTTCTATAAAGACGAGAACATTTGTCAAGAAAGAGGGTTTTGAATGAGTGAATGGAAAACTCCGGAGCAAGGGAGGAAAAAGTTTAAATGGAATAAAAAAATTTTTCTCCGGAGTCATTTTCCCAGAATTAACAATCGTTAATAAACTTTGCGTGATAAAAGCTAGTCCGTGTGATGCAACCTCGTTTAGTTACCTGAAATGAATTGAAACAAGTACACATGAAATAGTAGATCATCCGGTTGTCATTTAATTCGAAAAAAAAACATGATTGTTAAAACTATGTTAATACTTGTCCGATACAGATATGGAAACGTATCGTTTAATCACGCTCGTTACATATTTTAAACACGGTTTTCATTCTTTAATTTCACGGTGTTTACGAAATTTATATCCGTAATAAATAGCACCAGTGTATCCATCTTGTTGGATCTTCCGAAAAGTGCTTTCGACCTTCATGCCGATTTTTATCTCATCAAGAGGGCAGTCGACAATCTGTGCGGTCACCTGTGGCCCTTCCTCAAGTTTAATGATAGCGATGGGATAGGGTGTTTGTTCTTCGAAACCACCGGGGCCGACATGGATGATACTGTATGTGATGACCTCTCCTTTTCCAGAGAATTTCATCTCCTTCATCTTCCCAATGCTTTTCCGTCGACAAATCGGACAGGATTCTCGTGGTGGGAAGAACATACGGCCACAGTTTTCACATTTGTTTCCCATGAAATTATACCGCTGGGGGATCTCCCTCCAGAATCGTGCCACGCCTTCCTTCATTGTTACATCGCCTCCATGATATGTACAACACAAGTGGCTCCTGAGCCACCCACATTATGGGCAAGTCCTATTTTTGCGTCCTTTACCTGTCGTTTCCCCGCCTCGTTTCGCAATTGCATAGTGAGCTCAACGATTTGAGCGACCCCTGTCGCACCCACGGGGTGGCCTTTTGCTTTAAGACCACCGCTGGTGTTGACGGGTAACGAGCCGTCCATGGTCGTGATTTTGTTGTCAATAGCGGTCCCGCCTTTTCCTTTCTCGATAAAACCAAGATCTTCGATCGCGCAGATCTCTGCGATCGTAAAACAGTCATGGACTTCTGCGAAATCGATGTCTTTTGGGGTGAGGTTTGCTTGTTTATAGGCCATTTTTGCTGCATGGATCGTTGCATCAAGTGTGCAGATATCACGTCGTCCATGGAGTGCAAGCGTGTCAGACGCTTGTCCAGAGCCGATGATTTTGATTGGTTTATCCGTATATTTTTTTGCTTTTTCCGCTGCGCAGAGTACCACTGAGGCGGCACCATCGCTGACTGGTGAGCAATCCATGAGCCCCAAGGGATATGCCACCATGGTCGCTCTCATAACTGATTCGAGGGATATTGGGGATTGATACTGTGCATACGGGTTGTTGACGCCATTGGCATGATTCTTTACTGCGACCTGTGCGAGTTGTTCTTTTGTCGTACCATATTCATGCATATGCCGTGTGGCAATCATCGCGTAGATACCTGGGAATGTCGCTCCGAAGAACGCTTCCCATTCCTGGTCTGATGCCGCAGCAAGGATGTCTGTTGCTTCAGAACCCCCGACATCGTTCATTTTTTCTATACCACCCACGACGACCACGTCGTTGATACCCGATGCGATGGAGAGGTATCCTTCGCGTATCGCAAGGCTCCCAGATGCGCATGCTCCTTCGACGCGGGTTGCAGGGATATGAAGATGGGAAAACCCTGAGACTTCAGCGACAAGCGCCCCGATGTGCTCCTGGTCGACGAACCTTCCAGAACTCATCGATCCAACATAGAGCGCGTCGATGTCTTTTCCTTCTATTTTTGCATCAAGGATTGCTTTTGAGCCTGCTTCGGCGATGAGCTGACGAAATGATTTGTCCCACAGCTCGCCAAATTTCGTTAATCCTACCCCTATGACTGCTACATCTCTCATTCTTTTCACTCCAGGAATAATAAATTCGTCATTTTTGAATAGACACCGTAATCGACGTATTCTTTATCCGCGACCAATTCTGCTACAGAGGGTGCCTTTTGTCTAGCGAGTCGCTTGATGTTCTCCGTAACGGTCATGTCGAACCCGTCGCTTCCCGCACCCGAACCGTAACTGGTCATGAAAATCCGGTCCCCTGGTTTTGCGACATCAAGGACTGATGCTAGACCGATCATCGATGCACCAGAATATGTATTGCCGATGTAGGGCACCATGAGCCCTTGTTTGACTTGATCCATCGTAAAACCGAGCTTCTTTGCCACGTTCACCGGGAATTTTCCATTTGGTTGATGGAAGATAGCATACGTGTAATCTTGTGGTTTTGTGCAGGCAGTGGTCATCAGGTTGTTCGCACAATTCATGATATGTTTAAAATACGCTGGTTCCCCTGTGAATCGTCCCCCGTGGGAGGGGTATTTCATCTCAGCCCTTCGCCAGAAATCAGGGGTATCTGTCGTGTATGAAAGAGTGTGGTTGATCGTAGCGATGACATTGGTTTTTCCTATGATGAATGCTGCTCCGCCGGCTGAGGCTGAATACTCTAGGGCGTCTCCTGGTGCTGCCTGGGAAGTATCAGCCCCGATTGCGACACCGTATTTGATCATCCCTGCTTTGACAAATCCAAAGCAGGTTTGGATAGCAGCAGTCCCTGCTTTACAGGCAAATTCATAATCAGCGACCATGAGGTCTGGTGTGGCACCTATTGCTTCTCCTACAATGGTCCCTGTTGGTTTCACTGCGTAGGGGTGGGATTCACTTCCGACATAGATAGCACCGATTTCTTGGGGGTTGATTGTACAACGTTTTAAGGCATGCCGTATCGCTTCAACAGCGATGGTCGCGGTGTCTTGGTCGACTGATGGGACTGATTTTTCGAAAATCCCTAGTCCTCTACTGATTGCATCTCCGTCTTTTCCCCATACTTTTGCGATGACTTCTGCTTTGATACGGTAGCGTGGAATGTGTGCACCGTAACTGACTATTCCGAGTTCTTCCATGGTGAATCCAGCAAGAGCAAAAACTAAAAAGACTACTTAAAAGTGCCGATTATTGTTCGACAATTGCCGTAAAAGAATCAGTTTTATCCAGAGAGTGTGATCTTCTTCCCGCCTTTCAGTGCCTCAACCGATTGTTCTGCGACTTTCTCTAGTTTGTCATTGTCCATGAGCTCTTTACGGGCTTTGAGGTTCTGGTTGCGCAGGATCTCCCGGTTTTCTTGGAAGAGTTGCATCCGTTCTTTTTTCACGGTCACAATCTTTGAACGCATCTCGAGGGCTTTCTCATGGTTGCTTTGTGCTTCCTCGCGGATGTCGATGTACTTTTTATGTTTTTTATTCGCTTCGCCAATAAGGGTTGCGATTTCATTGACTATCTTTTTGTATTCCTCATGTTTCTTTTGGCTCTCGTCGTAGTATTTTTGGACCTTTTCATGTTCCGTGTCTGCTTTTTTAAATAGCTCTGTGATGCTTTTATCGGTGTCGGTAAGGTCGACTTCTATGAGTTGCTGTTTTTCCATTTGTTTTTTTACTTCGTTGAACTCTCTTCGTTTTTGTTTGATTCGGTCAATGAGTTTGTTTTCTTTCCGTGTATCCAGGATAGTGGTCTCTTGTTCGTATTCCATCATCTGGATATCTGCTTTAATTTCTTCGACTCGGAGCGGGAGGTTTTTTACAACATCTCCTTTTTTCTTTCGTTTTGCATCGATGAGCTCCTTTGCTAGTTGTTGGTACTTGTTTCTTTTCTCTTTGTGCTCCTTCATCTTTGCGACAGATTTTTCTCGTTCTTTTTTGATTTTGTCCATGTCGTTTCTGAGTTCTTTGCGTTTTTCGTTAAGCATGTCTCGTTCTTCTCTGAACTGCTTTGCGACCTGGTTGAGCTCGTTGCGTTTCTCAATGAGGCTTTGGTATTTTTTTTCTGCATTCTTCAGTTGCTCAAGGTCTTCCTTCTTTGTAGTTTCTTTATCGCTCACAAGAGACACCCTTTTTCGAATACCGAATTATTCTCCCATTATAAGGTTTACTACTACTCTTTTACTCGTATACGAACCTGGTTTTTTCCTTTTTCTGCTATCCAGGGAATCTGGATATCAGCGATGTTTCCAGCAGGGAGTGTGACTTCAACCTTGTTTTTTTGTTTTCCGTTCAGATAGAAAAAGATTTTCACGTTTCGTGCTGGGATGCTTCCATTATTCGTTATGTTAAAGGAGGTGATGATTTTTTCTCCTGGGTTGAAGGTCGTTGGCCAGTGGGTCACGTTTTCGAGCTGCAGGAGTGTTTTTCCTTCTTTCATCATGGTGACAAGATCAATGGATTCTTTTTTCTTTTTCCCGATTTTTTTTGCAGAGACGGTCACTTGGGTCCATTCTTTTGGTTCAGCAGCCTCTGTTGGAGTGACCGTGACTTGGACGGTCTTTGATGTTTTTCCTTCGACTTCCAGTGTTGTCGGTTCTACAGTGATGTCCCATTTTGTTTCTGGTGATGTCTGTTGGGTATTGATTTCATAGGTCTGGGCTTTTTTGAATGGATTTTTTATGATTATTTCGAACACTGCGTTCTGTGTTGAGTCAATTTCTCTGATCCGGTTAGTACAGATGATGCGGACAGGTTTTGATGTGAACACGAAAGCAAGAATGACGATGAAGAATAAAATGATTACTGCTAGGAGTATTAAAAGGATGAACTTGCCATCAGAGCCGAACAGGTCGTTGAGACCGAGGGTTTGTGCCGCGGAGTCGAAGAAGTTGAGGATCTCCTCAAAGAAATCCCCTCCGGTCACTTTGACGGTGATGCTGATGGTGGCAGAGGTGTCGCTGTTGCTGTCTGAGGTGATCGTGATGGTGATGGTATCGGTTTTTTCTGTGGTGTTCTTTGGGACCTGGATGAGGACTTTGGCGTCGTTGGCGTTGGTGGTATCACCTATTCCGAGGTTTCGAATGGTTTCTTGTGGGATAAGCTTCCAGTTGTTCTTCGAAGTAGCAGTGATCGTGTAGCTGTCGACATCGTCAATAGCACCTGTGTTTTTGTTTTTCACGACGAAGTAGAAGAAACGGTTTTCTCCTTTGCTGATGTTGATGGTGCTTGAATATCCGAGTATTTCGACGTCGTAGGTTATCGCCTGTTCAGATATTTCACCGGTGACTGCCTGTCGGGCGATACCTGTGTTTCCGCTGATGACCACGAGGAGATCGATGATGCTGCCATACGCTTCTTTCAGGACATTTGTTGAATTGACATACACGGGGATGAGAGCATAGCTGCCAGCGTCGACTGTAACCGAGGTGGGTGTTGATATCTCCCATGCTCCTGTTTTTTCCTGTTCAATGGTGTGTATCTGTAGGGTATCTGAGTTCTTACTGGTGACATTGAAGAGATATTGAATGCTGCCACCAGGTATTATTGTTCCATCTGATGGTGTGGTGGTGAGGTCATGGATCTTGATGTTTTGTGTCTCTTCGTATTTTACTCTTAGTAGTGAAGGGTATTGAGTGGAGGGGGGTTGCAGGTTTAAGGCGGTGATGACTCTTTTTGTCCCGTTGCTTAAGGAGATGCCTAGTGAGAGTTTTTTACCGTACGGGATTTCTCTATCGACCCCGGTAAAGTTAAAAACGACTGGGATTATTTTCTTTCGTAGAAATCCTTGGAGCTCGTTCTTTGTCAACTGTTTTTCTGAGGTTGCGATGGTCGTATTTGTCTCATCGTATAATGTGACGGTGACACTGACTTTTCTTGGGAGGATGCAGAGGGTTCTGGTGAAGTATAGCTCTGCGGTGACGTCTTGTACCTTGAGTATTTTATTTCGTTCAAGTCCTTGGTCTATGGTCCAGACTGTTGGGTTGGTGCCTATCTTGGTTTTTGAGGCGTTCCCATTTTGTGGTGTCATGCTCATTTCTTGGTTCGGACCGAGGTAATAGATCCGGATATCGTCTTTTGAGATTTTACCGGGGATGGAGACGGAGGATGGGTGCAGTACGGAGTTATAAACCAAGGAGGATGATCGCATTGCATTAATGACTTTTGCGAAGTCCTCTGAGGTGATATTCATAAGACTTTCTTTTGCCAGGGAGATGATGTCTTTGAGTGTTGTCCCAAGGCTTTGCAGTTTTTTGAGATTGCTGCGGTTTTCTAACCAGTTCCCATGTTTCTCCCATCGTGCGAGGAATCGGTCTACATCGACATATTTCGTGATGAGCGATGGGAGTGTTTTGTTACTTGGGACGATTTCGACACTAAAAAGCAGGCTGTCCCCTGGTGAAAGGGTGTAGGTGACGTCGGGGATTGTAATCTGTTGTTTGTAGATGCCACTGAATAACTTCGGGGTCAGAGTTTCGGTGATGTTCGCTATCTTCTTTGGGAGTGGTAGCATGGATTCCATGTTGAGTGAATACAGTTCGACTTTGACTTGGTCTCTGAATTTTTTTAGTGTGACATCTGATGAAAAATAAAGATTGTAGAGGACATCTCCGGATATGGTCACCGGTTCGGTTCCATTATAGGAGTATCCTTCAACAACCCGAAGGGGATGTGGTAGGAAGAGCTCGAAACCTTCAAAACCGGGGATCTCACTTAAATTGAATTCCGGGAATAAGTAGAAGAGCCAGGAGGTGAACCACGTGAAAAATTCATTGGTGTTCGGACTGGGCCGGGGGATGATTTTTGAGGTGTTTTTTATCAGAAGATCCGGGGGATACTTTGAGTCATTTTGTTTTGTTGGCGGGTATTCTGACATGGAGACAAAACCAAAATCAGAATAATTTTCATCTTCCAGGTAGGAGAGGGCATTCGTGAAATACAGTGTCGTTTGCCCGGTGGAGTCCTCCGCTTTGACAGGAGGCATGCTGAATGCTGGAAAGAGGGTTCCACTGATAAGGATGAATAGGAGACATAGTGTTTTGAGCGCTTTGGGCGCTAGCATATCTTCTCAACCTCGATAGTAACTATCTATCTTATTATTATATAAATCTTTGTTTACAACACTTACCATCTTTGTTTAATTATAATAAGGATTATATTTAATAAGATTATGGATGGAGTGTTCTCTTAAAAGAAGTAATAAAATAATACGAAAAAAGTATTAAAGTAACGGGGTTTTTCGTAACCACTCAAGGTCGCTGATATATAAGGTGCGGATATCAGTCAGGCCATAACGAAGCATTGCTAGCCGCTCCAGACCTAGACCCCAGGCAAGCACCGGGTTTTTCACACCGATCGGTTCAGTCACCTCAGGTCTGAAGATACCACTGCCCCCTAGTTCCATCCACTTCCCGTTCCAGAACACCTCGACTTCCATGCTTGGCTCTGTATACGGGAAATATCCTGGTCTGAACCTGATTTTTTCAAATCCCATCCTCCGATAAAACTCTTTTAGGATACCGATGAGCTGCCTGAAGTTCGCGTTCTCCTCATAGATGATCCCCTCTATCTGGTAGAACTCTGGGAGATGAGTCGTATCAATATTCTCATTACGGAACACCCTTTCAAGGGAGAAGACCTTGCAGGGCGGTTGCGGATGATTATACAAGTATCTGATCGTATTAACTGTCGTATGGGTCCGTAACAGCGCACGTTCCCCCTCTGTTTTTGAGAATATATAACCCCAGCCCGTCGAACCTGTTGAACCCCCGTTCTCATGAACCTTGGCAATCTCGTTAAGTAACTGTTGCTCGGAGATCGATACTTTCGAAGGTACTTTACAATAGAAGGTATCCTGCATTTCCCGAGCAGGATGGTCCTGGGGAATGAACAAGACGTCCATGTTCCAGAAACACGATTCAACATAATCTCCTTGAATCTCCTGAAACCCCATTTCTACAAAGATCTGACGAATCTCCGAGATCAACTGAACCAACGGATGAGGCTTCCCACCATACAACGCTGGGGCGAACGCGTGAATGTCGTACGATCGGATGGTCTTCTGTTTCCAATCATTATTTTTTATGATCGCACTTGTCACCTGGGAGATCTCGTCCTGTATCTCAAAGCCTGCGTCTAGGACCTTCTTTCCATCATCGGTAAGAATGATCGAACTGGTGATAAGGTCTTTTTCTTTGATCACATTCTTCCTTGATGCAAGTGGTTTGACGATGTTTTTTTCGATTTCCTGCTCTGGGTGCTCCTGCAGGAGCCGTAACAGTTTTTCTTCATCGGTGACAGTGGTGAGTGCAATTTTTCCTTTCGCTGTTATCTCGATGATCGTTTCTTTTTCTTTTTTTATGATTGCCCAGCCGTTCGTTTTCAACCATCCGATGGCGACTGGAATCTCATCTGGTTCCAGAACCGCTGAAAGTTCTTTTAAAGAAAGGATTCCTTTCTTATCAGCAAGCAGCTGAAGTGCACGTCTCTCGGGGAGACCTTTTTCAATAAACCGCTTCCCTTCTTTACCTAGGGAATAGACGGTTTTCATGTGATTCTCGACGATCACGAGTTTTTTCGACTGCAGCCAAGAGGATGCGTTCGCAATCTCTACCTCTTGGGTAAACACCCCTGTCTTGAAGATATCCTCTGGTAAGCCTTTTCCATGAAGTTTTTTTAGTGTGAGAAGAACCTTTTTTTCGTTGATCGAAAGTTCCCTGATGATTTTTTCTGTATCCATTGAAACCTGAAATTGTCTTGCCACGTATTAAGATGTCGATACGAATGCTTGGATGAGAAAAAAATATAAAACAATAGCTCTTCATTGGTTTTACAATGGGGAGTATCCTATGATTGGAAAATTACCAGAAGGCATCTTGCAGGCCGTTTTAGAGACTATTCCACTAGAATTTTCAGTCATCGATAAAGATGGAAAGGTTCTAGCATGGAACAAACACGCGACACGTATTTTCAAGAGACCTGAGGCGGTCGTCGGACGGGATGTACGCAATTGTCATCCGAAGAAAAGCCTTGGTAAGGTCGAACAAATCCTGGATGAAATGAAAGCAGGCAAACGGGACAAAGCACGTTTCTACATCGATCTTCCCCTTGGACCGAAACAGGAGAAACAAAAAGTCCTCATTGACTATTATGCCTTACGAGACTCACAGGGGAAGTTCTTAGGTTGCCTGGAAGCATCACAGAACATAGCGGAGCTACAGAAACTATCCGGGGAAAAACGCTTACTTGATTAAGGACGGAAAAGCACTTCGAGATCCAAAAGAAAAAGCTTCTGTATCCATTCTTGGCAGGATTCCTTATGTTTCTCGCGGTTCCTGCCTTTCACTATCATATGCGTCCGGTGAGGCAGCGGGATGCAGATCATTCCATTGATATGGTGCATATCAACACTTCGAACGTCATACAACGGGTACGGGTTATCGAACAAGGGGAGATATCCCAGGTTTCTTTTTTTGAATCGTGCTCTTCGGTTTGCCTCGGGATACTTGTGTTTTTTCATAGTAATTTTTCTCGATCATATTCTAAACTTTTAGTTGAAAGAAAAATAATAGATATAGTAGAGTGAGCATCCATTCATCAGCTACACCAAGAGATACGAGAGTGTATATATAAGAATGATGAGGGTGATTGTAAGTATTACGTTTTTATAGAACGAGCGTATTACCCCTTTTCAACACCGGGGCCCGTAGCTTAGATCGGTTGGAGCAACCGGCTGATAACCGGTAGGTCGAGAGTTCAAATCTCTCCGGGCCCACCTCTCTTACTTTTTTGGTGGGGCGTACCACTGTCGTTTTCCCGTGATAAACTCCTTGGGTCCTTTCTTCTTATGAACCAGGAAACCTGATCCGCTATTATAATCTATAATATATGAGGATGTTCTGTTAACAATGGAAGTAATACTTGTAGTCCTGGTCCGTGATCTCTCCCATATAATGATGCCATTCTTGTGTTTTCGTATCGATGAACAGCTCCGCGCCATCTCGTCCTATCGCATCCATAAGCACGGTGTCTTGTTTGAACTCATCTAAGGCTTCCATGAGGTTTGTCGGGAGTCGTTGAATGTTGTTGTCTTTGATTTCCTGCTCTGTCATCTTGTAGATGTTCTTGGTGATTGGTTCATAGTTGATTTTCTTTTTTATTCCATCAAGACCCGCATGGGTCAAGGCTGCAAACAATAGGTAGGGGTTCGCGGCAGGGTCTGCATTCCGGACCTCGACATCCACATTCTTCTTTGAAGGGATCCGAATAAGGCTGCTGCGATTATGTGGCGCCCAGGCCAGATAGATCGGTGCTTCATAATGCGGGATCAATCGTTTATAGGAATTAAGAGTGGGGTTGGCGATCGCAGCGATCCCCCGAGAATGACTCAAGATGCCGCCGATGAAATACCGCGCGGTCTGATTCAACCCGAACAGATCGTTTTCGTCAACGAACATGTTCTCACCTTTGTTGTATAACGCAATATGCGCATGCATCCCACTACCTGCCTCGTTCGAGAACGGTTTTGGCATGAAGGTAATATCGAAATTATATAATGTTGCGATGTCCCTTGCGATGTATTTGAAGAAGCAGCAAAAGTCAGCAGCGGGAATCGCGTCAAGATCTGATATCTCGATTTCATGTTGCGATTTCCCGGACTCATGATGATGGTATTTCACCTGATACCCACAGTCCATCAATGCATCAGAAAGTTTCTTCCGATACTCTTTTGCATTATCGAGCGGTGATGCGATAAAATACCCCTGGTTTTCTTTGATTTCAGTAAATTTACTTTCATTATGATTGAAGACATAAAACTCGACTTCAGGGGAAATAAGCGTTCTATCAAAACCATGGCTCTTTGAAAGATCCACTGCTCGCTGAAGGATATGTCGCGGACCAGCACGATAGAGGTTACCCTCGACATCGTAGAGGTTTGCCCGGATCAACGCTTCTCCTTCAAGGTGAGGAAGAACCAAGAACGTCTCTGGGTCAGGGACCGCGATCATGTCTGATCGTTCCACCTTGCGGAATCCCACTGAAGAACCATCGAACCGAGAGCCGTTACTCAGGAGGTCCTCTTTGAGAAAACGAACCGCGGGAACATGAAAGACCCGCAGTCCACCCATCAGGTCTGTGAAATGAATCTGGATCCATCTAATATGATGCGCTTCGATTTCTTTTTTTATCTGTTGTTGGTTCATACGAACATTGGAAACAGTACGTATTATAAATTTTTTATGGATATGGATTCCTAAACAAACAAGTACCTTAAGATACTCAATCTGTCATACTGAGAATCAACAATGCTAGAACATAACAGAATCTACCAGATGGATTGCCTTCAGGGATTACCCCAGCTTCTCCGCGCATCCGTCGATGTGATTGTGACCTCCCCGCCATATAATATCGGAAAACCCTATCGGTCCTATAACGATGACCGGCCACGAGCAGAATATCTGGATTGGATGGAGACGATTGCAACTCAAAGCCTGCCAAAACTAAAGGAGAATGGATCGTTCTTCCTCAACGTGGGTGGAAAACCAACCGATCCCTGGATCGCCTTGGACCTTGCCAACCGTTTCCGGAACCACTATATCCTGCAGAACACGATCCATTGGATTAAATCCATCGCCATCCCAAAGGAAGATGTCGGGAACTATCCCGTGATCACCGATGACATCGCTGTCGGGCATTACCAGCCGGTGAACAGCATGCGGTATCTCAGCAACTGTCATGAGTACATCTTCCATTTCACAAAAACCGGTGCTATCCCCATCGACCAGCTCGCGATCGGGGTGAAATACCAGGATAAGACGAATATCGGTCGCTGGAAGAAAGCATCACAGGACCTGCGCGGGAGAGGCAATACGTGGTTTATCCCCTACGAAACTATTCAAACAACACGATCCCATCCCACAGTCTTCCCTGAGAAACTCCCTGAGATGTGCATCCGTTTTCATGGAATCAGAAAACACATGCTGGTGCTTGATCCGTTCATGGGGACCGGTTCGACAGCACTTGCTTGCCAAAAACTTGGTGTGAACTACATAGGATTTGAAATCGACAAGGCATACGTCGCACTGGCACACCAAAACCTCCTAGAACAAAAAAAAGAACTCTCACGACCCAGATAACCTATTTTTTTTCTTTATCCTGTAGTTTTTAATACCACTGTAATATAGCGGGAAGCAACCATGAAGAAAATCACACCCTGGCTCCATGACAGTACCTATACAGCTTCTCTCTCACCAGCCTGTCGCATGTGCGCTGAAGGATCAAAAATGGTGATCCTCGTCACCGGGTTATGCTCTACGAACTGTTTCTACTGTCCCCTTAGTTTCAAAAAAGCTGGGACAGACAGGATTTTTGCTGACGAATGGGAACTGGAAAACGAACATGATGCCGAAAAGCTCATCCATGAGGCTGAAAACATCGAGGCCACTGGTGCAGGAATCACCGGCGGAGATCCTCTGGTTGTCTGGCAGCGAGTAAAAACCTATATCACCATATTAAAAGAAACATTCGGAGAATCATTCCACATCCATCTCTACACCTCTGCACTCAAAAACCAAGAACATCTCTCTGATCTTGTCGCAGCTGGTCTTGATGAAGTCCGTTTCCATCCCCTCCCACACACTTGGTCACATATGCAGAAAAGCCCGATAAAAAAAACAATACAACGTATGATTGATACCTCTGCTGATGTCGCTATTGAAATCCCGGTTCTCCCCAAAGAAGAAAAAGAAATCTTCACTCTTATAACCTGGGCGGATCAACAAGGAATCCGATGGGTCAACCTCAATGAGCTGGAATTCTCCGAACGGAACTGCGATGAATTCCTCCGGCGAGGATACCAGGTGAAAAATGCAATTTCCGCTGCAGTGAAAGGAAGCCAAGAGACCGCGAGAAAAATCATGCAAAGGGTGCAAAAGGAAAATCTCACGATTGGGGTACATTACTGTTCCGTGTCATTCAAAGATGGTGTGCAACTCAAGAATCGTCTCATACGCAGAGCGAACCATATCGCGACACCCTACGACGTGATCACCAACGAAGGGACCCTCCTGAAAGGGGTCATCTATCCATCGGACCAGTCGCTTGCATCCCTGCTCTCCGTGTTACAAAAAATAGAGAAAATTCCATCACGTCTGTTCAGACTCGATTACGAAAAGGAGCGAATCGAGATTGCTGCNTGGATGCTGGAGAAAATCGGACCATTGCTCACCAAACAAGGATACCGCTGTTTCATTATCGAAGAATATCCGACCGCGGACCGACTTGAGGTAGAACGTATTCCAATCTCTGAACTGTGAAAAAGGTTTTTATATGGGGGCTACATTCCCACCTTACCATTTCCTAAGGAATGGAATCGATGAAAGCTCTCAAAGGAGGCTAAAAAAAATGCCGATGTATGTACGATTTCAAGCATCAAAAGAACTACAAGATTTAGCCTATGAATTGATAGAAAAGGCTCGAGATGGGGGAAAACTAGGAAAAGGCGCAAATGAAGCGACAAAATACGTTGAACGTGGCCAAGCAAAGCTTATTATTATGGCCGAAGACGTCACCCCTGAAGAAATCCTTGCACATATGCCACTACTTTGCGAAGAAAAAAACATTCCATACACCTATGTTCCCAGCAAAGAAGAACTCGGGAACGCCGCAGGTCTTGGAATTCCAACCAGCGCTATTGCGATCGTGAACCCTGGGCGCGAGAAAGACCTTGTCGAAAACATCATTAAAAAACTAGAAACCGAAAAGAAGCAGGGTTAAGAGTATGGTTATCGAAGGAACCCCGTGTGAAGTCGTTGAGGTCATCGAACGAACAGGGATGGCTGGTGAAGCTTCTCAAGTCAAAGTCCGTGTCTTAGATGGAAGAGATAAAGGAAAAATCATTACTCGCAACGTCATGGGACCGGTTCGACTTGGCGACATTCTCATGTTAAGTGAAACACAACGAGAAGCAAAAAAACTTGGTGGACCACGATAAGAGGGAAACACACATGGTCGAAAAAAGAACATGTACATTCTGTGGAACTGACATCGAACCTGGAACGGGAAAACTCTTTGTAAAAAAGGATGGCACCGTGCTGTTTTTTTGTAAAATGAAATGCCAGAAAAACATGTTGAATCTGGGTCGTATCCCACGACGGGTACGATGGACGAAAAGCTACTCAAAAAAATCTTGAGCGGTCATAAAAAATGCATATCGAGTTGCCTTATGGGAAAGGGACTGTTCCTCTGGATGTCCCTGAAAAGAACCTTCTTGAAGTTGTTGTTCCAAAAGAATATATCGAATCCCGGCAGCCTGAGCAGATGATTCAGGAGGCACTCAAGGACCCTTTTGGTACTGAACGGCTTTCTACCCTTGTCGGCCCTGGAGATAAAGTCGGTATAGTCATCGATGATTACACCAGACCATGCCCGACGAAGATGATATTACCCCCGGTGCTTGCTGAGTTGAAAAACGCTGGCGTCAAGGACGTAGATGTCCTCATCATCATCGCGACAGGGACCCACACACCTCCATCTGCGGATGTTGTCAAGGAACTCGTTGGCGATAAAATCTTCCGGAATTACATGATACTCTCCCACGATGCGGTCAATGGAAATCATGTGACGGTCGGTAGGACCAAACGAGGCAATGACATCGAAGTCCTCAAAGAGTATGTAGAAACAGATTTTAAAATCCTGCTTGGGGACATTGAATACCATTATTTCGCGGGATACGGCGGAACGCGCAAAAGCATCCTGCCTGGGATCTCCTCGAAAAATACGATTCAACGGAACCATAGTCTGCTTTTTGAGAAACACTCCTGCATGGGTGTGCTGAAAGAAAACCCCATCAACCAGGAGATGAATGAGGCACTGCATCTCGCAGGATGCGATTTTGCACTCAGTGTCGTACAAAATTCCCATCATCGTATCATTGGTGCATGGGCAGGTAAACCAGAGCTAGTCATGGATGCTGGTGTGAAACTTGTTGATACCATGTATAAAAAAGAAATCTCAGAAGCACCAGATATCATAATCACAGCAGCAAATGGGCACCCACACGATATCAATCTATACCAATCGATGAAAGCAATGCATACCGCCTGTCAAATCGTTAAACCACATGGCGTCATTGTTCTTGTTGCAGAATGTCCTCAGGGTCATGGCAGTCAGCTTTATATTGACTGGTTGAAAAAATACAAAACATCTCAAGAGATACAACAAGCGTTACATGCGAATTTTGTCATCGGAGCCCATAAAGCATTTTACCATCGGATAACAATAGAGAACCATCCTGTTCTCTTCGTTTCAGAGATGAACACACCAGATGTCACCGAGCTTTTTGGATTTATAAAAGAAAAAACACCAAATGATGCTTTGAAACAAGCATTAGCTCTTTCCGGTGAGGAATCAAAAGTCCTTGTTGTACCTCAAGGAACAACAACGTTTTTATGTTTGCATAAATAAATAAAATTTCAGTGTTTTTTGGAAAAAAATGAAGAATCATTTTTTCTAGGACCCCTTTGTATGTTTCAGAAACGATTTTATCAGGGAAAAAGTAACAGTTTTATGATATCTATCCAGAGGAAAAAATATATAGAAAGTTTTATTAGTGATGACACCTATGTACAATTGTTGTGTTATGGGGGAATCCTATGCATAAAATACTGAAAATTGGTTTGATTATTGGTATTACTATAGCTTTTTTGACACCCGTATCATTAGTCATAGCTGATGATATCGAACCACCCGTCATCACATCCATCGCCTATGGGCCCCATGCTGGGGTACGAACCGATCCTGGTTTCATCTTATATCAATCCTGTACCGTGACCGATAATGTCAGTGTCGCAAACGTAAAAATCAATATCACTGGACCTGCTGGATTTACTCCAGTCAATGCCTCGATGACCAATATTGGTGGAAACGGCTATTACTACCAGGTTGACAACGTTTCAGTCTCTGGGACCTATATGTTTTATATCTGGGCGAATGACACCTCAAACAACTCCATCCGATCCGGCATCTATTATATGCTGGTGTTCGAAGCGTATCTCAATTACATCCATGTCGATGTGAATAACACCGTGGGTCCCTGGAACGGTACAGCGGAATTCCCCTTACAGTTCATTAGCGATGCACTCGCGGTCCTCGCAGAAAACGGTACAGTCTTCCTACATGAAGGAACCTATCTGAACACCTCGGTTTCTCTTGAAAAACACATGAATTTCATTGGTGAAAACCAACAGACAACCATTTTAGATGGTGCTGGACTGACGACCATCGAGATAGACGGTAATTACACCATCACGGTCTCACAACTCACCATTCAAAACGCAGCCTCCGGGATTTATCTACACAATGGAACCAATGTAACCATATCCGCTTGTACATTTACCAACTGTACCACCAGCGGGATTGAGATATCTGAATATCACAATCTCCTGGTATCAGACAGTACTTTTGAAGACAACACGCGCGGAATACAACTAACCAATGCAAGTAACAATCAGATTTATCATAACAATTTCCTGAACAATCTCGTTCATGTCTCCTGTTATTTCAACACATCATACAATATATGGGACAACGGATTGACCGGGAACTACTGGGACGACTACCGATCGCTCTACCCGTATGCTGATATTGTTCCATCAACCGGTACTTGGGATACCGCATACGTCGTGAATGCCTCAGGAATGAATATCGATAATCACCCCTGGGTGTACCCTTCAGGGTATATTGATACCACTCCACCACAAGTCACCGTGATCTACCCGAACGGAGGGGAGACTCTCTTTGGAGAAATCGTGATTCAATGGGCCGCATCTGATGATCAAACCATGGACTTGGACGGTGTCCTTCTCCTCGAATACAGTACTGACAATGGCGCGAGTTGGAATACGATTGCATCCCAGCAAAATAACACAGGATCTTATCTTTGGAACACTAGCTTGGTACCCGATGGAAACCTCTTCCTCATCGCAGTGACCGCTGTTGACGAGTTCTTAAACATTGGTTCTGACCGATCAGACGCCGTGTTTATCATCAATAACTTTGCAACAGAGACTCCGGATATCACCGGACCAGCACAGGGCGGAAATGGGATCCCCTTCACGTTCACCGCTGTGGCGTATCACCCTGCGGGTGAACAGATTTACTATATCTGGGACTGGGGCGATGGAAATATCAGTGAATGGTATGGTCCGTACAACTCCAGTGTCCCGATGACCATCACCAACACCTGGGCAAACGATGGGAACTATAGCGTCAAGGTCAAAGCCAGATACTCTGGTGGTAGTGAAAGCAACTGGTCCGCGGTCCACCCCATGGTCATCGCAGAGCAGATAAATTTCTCAAATGTGAAACTAGGAACAGTCTATTTCAAACTGTTATCCTTCAATAGATCGTTTATTTTCTCTGATTTCCTCAAACGTCTCAGGGTTGTGATCATCCTTACTACCCATGAAATGGAGTTGCAGGCATTTGCGACAGATGTCGTGAAAAAAGTGGACTTTTACGCAGAAAACCAGCTGAAAATCGAAACCATGAACGTCACCGATGATGATGGCTCCGATGGTTTTTCCTGCGTTATGAACGTCACACGTGGCGCGTATATTCTGAATATCACCGCATATGATGGAAATGGCACCCTTGTCGATCGATATAGCCTGTTTACCGTCTTCTTCATCCGTATAGGGCGATATGCAACGGGACTTGGCGGCGAGGGTCGCCTGCAACGTCTCTCAGATGTCCCCCGATTACGTCACTGATGCAGAATATTTAAATAGAAAGAAATCCAAGATACCATTGAAGGAGATATGAGAATCATCCTTTAGAGGATGAATGAAAAAAATATGAGGGATTATATGAAGAAAAAATATGTGCATATTATTGTCTGTGTAGGAATGCTGTTGGCAACATTCTCAAGCATTGGAATTTTCAGCACTTCAGCACAACCTCCTGCAGTACCAACTCAACCGATTCCATCACCAGGGTCAAGTAGTGTGACGGTGTTTGTTGATCTGCAATGGACCGGTGGTGATGTCAACCTGACCTATGATATCTACTTTGGAGTGGAAAACCCACCACCATTGGTCTTAATAAACCAGACCGAGCCAAAATATGAACCGGAGCGTCTATTGTTAAACACGACCTATTACTGGCAGATCGTCTCCCATAACAGTTTCTATGAATACACAACAGGCCCAATATGGAATTTCACCACCGCAGGGAACCAACCACCATTCAAACCCACGGTCCTGGATGGACCCCCGAAAGCCGGCAAAGGGATACCATTGGAATTCGCAACCGTGGCTCCTGACCCGGAGGGTGATAAGGTATCGTATCAGTGGGATTGGGGTGATGGGAACGTAAGTGACTGGTTTGGTCCATATGATTTTGGTCAACAAACCACTGCGACTCACCAATGGGTTGAGAACGGGACCTATGAAGTAAAAGTACGAGCACGAGACGTGGCCGGGAAACAAAGCGGCTGGTCAAAAGCCTATAATGTGTCGATTGCACCGCAGGTCGAGTTATCGAACTGCAGACCCGGATACCTGTACTTTGTCATCTTGGAGAGGTTTGACAAAACCTATGGATATATTTATTCACTGGATCTCCTGGGTGTGGCTCTCATCATCAGCACCGGAGGGATGACTGTGAAGGCATCTGGTTCCGATTCCGTCGGTACTGTTGTCTTTGAGATGCAGAATAAATTCTTGCAGGACCAACGATGGAACGCGACCTCGACGAATGCAACAGGACGTCAGTTCGAGGGGTACTTCTATCTCAGCGATGGTATATATGAAACGTCTGCGTATGCCTATGACAGCGCTGGTCGGTTGATCGACCGGGCGTCACGACAGTACGTCATCTATTATGAATGGAAGTTTATCCTGCTGAAGCAGTTACTGGGTCTTGGCACGTCGTAGATCGTACATCATCAAGTATTCGATTCCCGGTCGTCTGCTTAGATAATCAGAGAAATCAGGCTTCATCGACGGAGCCTTTCACCTATTTTTTTTTGGAAAACAACCCAGTTTCTCTAATGCTTAAATACTCTTGAGATATTCCTAGTATCATCCTTGGGGGAGTCATCTATGGATGAGGTAACCATCAAGCTCGTTGTCATAGAAAAAAGTGATGATGTTAATTTCATCTTAGGACAAACACATTTCATCAAGACCGTTGAAGACCTGTATGAGGCGATGAAGAACGCTGTACCAAACGGGAAGTTTGGCATCGCTTTTAGCGAGGCGAGTGGTGCTTGCAAAATACGCAGCGAGGGAAACGATGTTACCCTGAAGAAACTTGCGGAGAAAAACGCGATGAACATCGGAGCGGGACATACTTTTCTTATCTTCATGAAAGATTGTTATCCACTCAATGTGCTCAACAGCATCAAGAACGTCCCAGAGGTCTGTTCGATTTTCTGTGCAACAGCCAATCCCACAAAGATCGTCGTGGCAGAGTCAAAACTCGGCGATGGAATCGGCCGAGGGATCCTTGGTGTCATCGACGGCTTCATCCCCGCGGGTATGGAGACGAAAGAGGATTTCACCTGGAGAAAAAACCTGTTGCGGCAGATCGGTTACAAGCTCTGAGTTAATGCCCGTATCTCCCGACGAGAGGCACAAAGACGCATCCTCCGAGATGATGTATGGTCTGTTTTTGTTTTTCTTTCTGGAGGATTGTAAGTTCACAAAACATATCTCCAACTGGGATTAGGAGTTTCCCTGGGTCCTGTAATTGGTCAATCAATGGTTGAGGGATGTCGGGAGCTGCACAGGTGACATAGATCCTATCATATGGTTGATGCGCAGGCAACCCGCATGATCCATCACCGATTTCCACAATGACATTAGGACATTTGATCTCCTCAAGGTTGTGTTTCGCGGTTGTCGCAAGTGACTCAAACCGTTCAATGGTATATACCGTCCCAGTCGTTCCAACTAACTGGGCTACGATCGCGGCATGATACCCTGACCCGGTGCCGATCTCTAGAATCTTCTGACCTTTTTTGATGTCCAACGCCTCACACATGATTGCGACCATATGGGGTGCGGAGATGGTCTGACCATTCCCGATATCTAAAGGAGTATCCACATATGCGTAACCCTTCTGAACATCTGGTAGGAACGCTTCTCGAGGGACCTTTAGAAACGCTTGTTGAACTGCATTGGTTTTAAGGTAGCCTTCCCGGTGAAGCTGCAACACCAACCGTTCTCTTTCTTGGTCAAACATATGTTTCTATTGGAGTATTTGTATGGGATATATATCTCCTTGCACCATCTGTTTTTTATACCAAGAATCTATCTTAGACCGCCTATTATGAAGAAACGACTCGTGATAGCTCTTGGTGGGAATGCGCTAATAAAAAAGGGTCAGAAAGGTACTATTTATGAGCAGTTCGCCAACACCCGTGAGAGCTGTCGGTCCATCGTTCAGATGATCAAAGAAGGCTGGGATGTGGTGATCACCCACGGGAACGGTCCTCAGGTGGGGGCTCTTGTCCTTCAGAACCAGGCTGCAAAGGAGATCACACCGGAGATGCCTCTTGGGATCTGTGTCGCAGAAAGCGAAGGACTCATCGGGTATATGATCCAGCAATGTCTCTCTAATGAATTAAAACGAGAGAGCATCGAGAAACCCGTGATCGCGCTCATCACCCAGGTGATTGTCGACCCGAAGGATCCTTCTCTTGAGAATCCCACAAAGCCGATCGGTCCGTATTATGCAGAGGATGAATCCCTCCGTTTGTTAAAACAAGGGTACGCCATGACCCGTTTGCCTCGAGGGTGGCGAATCGTTGTCCCCTCCCCAGACCCATTACGCATCGTGGAAGGAGACATCATCCGCAAGATGTTAGATGATGGGATCATCATCATCGCCTCAGGGGGTGGAGGCATGCCGGTGATCGAGAAAGAAGGCTGGGGACTCGATGGCCTTGAGGCAGTGGTGGATAAAGATCTTGCTGCAGAACGACTTGCGGAAGCGATCGGTGCACAGGTGCTGCTCATCCTCACTGATGTCGAAAAAGTCTATCTTCATTATAACACCCTGTCGCAAAAACCATTGGACAAGGTCAGCTATGAAGAGATGAAACAATACTACCTCGACGGGGAGTTCCCGGAAGGCAATATGGGGCCAAAGGTCCTTGCCGCGCTGCGTTTCTTAGAGTATGGTGGAGAACGCGTTATCATCTCAAATATCGAACAAGGCTGGGAGGCTCTCCAGGGAAAAACAGGTACCTTGATTGTCTCCAAATAACCTCTGTTTTTCGACACGTGTTTTTTATAAACATCCTTTGCATATAGAGCATGTACAGCCATGGATACCTCAATTGAAAAACAGATCAAAGAAATAGAAGATGAGATTTTCAAAACTCAGAAGAACAAGGCTACCGAGCATCATATTGGCAAGCTGAAAGCAAAAATGGCACGGCTTCGGGAGATCGGGGAGAAACGAAAAAGCTCTGGTGCAAAAGGAAAAGGCTTCTCTATTAAAAAAACCGGTGATGCGACGGTGGGAATCGTCGGGTTTCCCAGTGTTGGGAAAAGCACGCTTTTAAATCAGCTCACCGCTGCTGACAGTAAAGTTGGTGATTATGATTTCACAACCCTGGAGGCGATCCCAGGGATGCTGAAATACAAGGGGGCGGAGATCCAGATCCTTGACCTGCCGGGTATGATCGTCGGAGCGTCGAAAGGTAAAGGTCGAGGCAGAGAGGTTATCTCTGCAGTCCGAAGCGTGGACCTTCTGCTTTTGATGATTGATGCCTTTGACATTGATCATCTTGAGCATATCGAAAAGGAGCTTCAGATAGCAGGAGTACGGTTAAATCAGAAGAAACCTGATGTAGTGATAACAAAAAAGACTTACGGTGGTATTGTAGTGAATTCCACGGTCCCCTTGACGCATCTGGATGAGTTGATGGTGAAGTCCATTGCCTCTGAGTTCGTGATCAATGCTGATATCACACTTCGGGAGGACCTTACCGAGGATCAGCTCATCGATACGTTTGCGCAGAACCGGGTGTATATCTCCGCGTTGGTCGTTATCAATAAAACCGACCTGGTCGCCCAAGACTTGTTAAAGAATATGATCAGTCGCTTGCATCAGAAGCGATGGGACGTTTGCGCGATCTCCGCGAAAAACAAGCAGAATCTGGATCATCTCAGAGAACAGATTTTTTTACATCTTCGACTCATACGAATCTTTATGAAACCCGTGGGGAAGAAAGCTGATTACACCCAGCCGATGATCCTGAGGGAGGGTCAGACTGTTGCTGATGCGTGTCGGCATATCCATCGTGATTTTCATAGGAATTTTCGGTACGCATCGGTGTGGGGTCCATCTGCGAAACACTCTGGGCAGAAGGTCGGCCTTGAGCATGTGCTCAAGGACCAAGATGTCCTAACGATTGTCGTGACAAAATAAAAAAAAAAACACCAGTTTTGTGTTCTGATCGAATGGAAAGCTTATTTATTTGCCTTCTTGATTACCTCTGTAGATTTGATGATGGGTGATGAGTGATGTTGAAGACTCCAACGATTGTATTAAACGTGAAAACATACACGGAATCAACTGGTGAAAATGCATTCGAACTCGCTAGACTAATGGAGAAAATCGCAGAAGAAACCAAAGTAAGTATGGCGATAGCGGTGCAAGCATGTGATATTTCCCGTTGTGTTGATGCGGTCAGCATCCCGGTGTATGCTCAGCACATCGATCCGATAAAACCTGGGAGCAACACGGGTTGGACGTTACCAGAGGCTGTGAAAATGGCTGGTGCAGTTGGTGCGCTTGTCAACCATAGTGAGCATCGATTGATCCTTGCCGATATCGACACCTGTCTTTTGCGAGCCAAGGACCTTGGGTTAGATACCATTGTTTGTACAAACAATGTGGCGGTCTCCAAAGCGGTTGCGACCTTCTCACCTTCGATGATCGCGGTGGAACCTCCAGAGCTTATCGGTGGTGATATCTCTGTCACCACTGCAGATCCTGGTATTGTCCGTAACACCGTCCAAGCAGTACGTCGTATCAATAATACTGTGAAGATCCTCTGTGGTGCTGGGGTCAAAAACGGTAGAGATGTTGCAAAAGCAATCGAGCTTGGTGCTGACGGGGTGCTTCTGGCCAGTGGTGTGATCAAAGCCAAAAATAAAGAAGAGGTCTTACGGGATTTAGCTGCGGGTGTTTTATAACACGCTATGCTTCTTTTAATTGTTTGATTGCCGTACGATAATCATTACTATGGAAAATAAAGCTCGCGGCGACCAGGACATCTGCCCCGTTCTGCTTCGCAAGCCTGGCATTCTGATCGTTAATCCCACCATCGATCTGCAGGTAGATCCGTTTTTTTGTTTTCTTAATGACCTCGCTTGCTTCCTTTAGTTTTGGGATCACCTCAGGGATGAAACGTTGCCCTGAAAAACCAGGGTGAACTGACATGATCAATACTAAATCAACCTCTGAAACAATGGATCTGATTGTTTCAAAAGAGGTCTCCGGGTTAATAGAAATACCTGCCTTCCCTCCAGATTCCTGTATGTGTTTCAGAATCGGGAGCGGGTCGGTTACGCACTCACGATGGATTGTGATAAGGTCTGCACCTGCATTCAAGAACATATCGACGTACTTTTCAGGATGCTCAATCATCAGATGACAATCAAGAAAAAGCGATGTTTTCTTCCTGATGTTTTCTACGACGACCGGTCCGATCGTGATGTTTGGGACAAAGTGACCGTCCATGACATCGATATGGAGCCATTCTGCCCCTGCATCAGTTACTGCGTTGATCTCCTCATGGAGTTTAGTGAAATCTGCTGAGAGAATGGATGGGGCGACAATTACCATAACTACTCGTCTGATGGAATGATACAGGGCTTTATAAAACCAAACGGTTCTCCTCGATGAGACTGCCTTCTGATATTATGTCAAAATGATATTATGACAACATAGTCTTTTATAGATAAAGCGCCCTCGTCAGTCTTGGAACACCGATATGGTCAGGCCGAACACCATCTTTTTTCTGAAGGCCTGCCCATCCCATCCCATGATTTCTTCTCGGAGTGCTTCAGAGAGAGTTAAATTATATAAAGAAAAGACCATATAGCCCTGTTGAATTCTGGAGAAGGTTGACAGATATGAAGGAATTAGAGAAAACATCCTCTGTATGCCCTGCGTGTTTCCAAGAAGGAAAAATCCATAAGATTGATGCGAAGATCATCGAAGACGAAGGTAAGGTCTGGATAGCTAAAACCTGCGATGAACATGGTGAGTTTAAAGACATCTACTTCGGTGATGTCGCTTTATATGAGAAATGGATGAAATTCGGAAAACGCGGAGATGCCATCCCTGATGTGAAAACATCGTTATTTGATGATCCTTCGTTGTATCCAGAGCATCGATCACAAAGTGTGCTGACCAATCTGTTGGTGACGAACCGATGCAATCTGCGCTGCGGCTACTGTTTCATGAACGCGGGTGCCTCTGGGTATGTCTATGAACCATCCCTTGATGAGATTAAAAAGATGTTAGAACAGGCGCGAAACGAGCGACCAATGGGTTCGAAAGCAATCCAGATAACTGGCGGGGAACCAACCATTCGAGAGGATCTTTTTGAGATAATCCGATTAGCCCGAGAGGCTGGTTTTTCCCATATCCAACTCAATTCCAATGGGATTAAACTTGCGGAGAGTGTGGAGTACTGTAAGAAACTTAAGGAAGCCAAAGTCAATACGGTGTACATGAGCTTTGACGGGGTCACCAAGGAGACAAACCCCTGGATCGATCAGCTCATTCAGACGATCGATAACTTCCGTCAGGCGAATCTCCGGGCGGTGCTTGTCCCTGTACTCATCGGTGAGAAGAACCTCCATGAGACCGGTAAAATCATCCAGTTCGCATTAGATCATATAGACATCGTCCGAGGAGTGAACTTCCAACCAGTCTCCTTCTGTGGGCGGATTACAAAAATAAAGGATGAGAAACGGGAGAAACAACGGGTGGATTATGTTCGCATGATGGAAGTTATTGAAAAAGAGTTCAATGGTCAGATCACCAGGAATGATTTCTATCCGGTACCGTTTGTCTACCCTGTCTCTGAGTTAATCGAGTCATTAAAAGGTGAAAAGCAAGTGGAGTTCACCGCGCATCCCGGGTGTGGTGGCGCAACTTACATCTTCCTTGAGGATGGCAAACCCGTACCGATCACTAGATTTATCGACGTGGAAGGGTTTATGAAATTCATCAACGAACAAGCAGCGATAAAGGGACCTTTGAAGAAGATGCGTGTCGCTGCTTCGTTCCTCAAGAACGTTGATAAATTCGTTGATAAGGAGAAAGCACCGAAAGATTTTGATCTGAAAAAGATCCTGATTGACGCAGCCGTGGGTGGGAGCTATGATTCCTTGCGTGGCTTCCATTATAAGAGCCTGTTTGTTGGTACGATGTGGTTCATGGATACCTTCAACCTGAATCTCCATCGGCTCGAACGGTGTTGTATCCATTATACCACCGAGGAAGGCATCATCCCGTTCTGCTCCTATAATGGCCTTGGATATGGGGATAAGATCCGTGAGAAACACTCGGTTCCTATCAAAGAATGGGAGAAGAAGACCGGTCGACCCATGCGTGAAGACCTCTGGAAACAGGGTCCATTGACCTAGATTTCTCCTTCCTTTTTTCCTCTTTTTTTGTCCCTTTTTTTACCACATTCTGTTGTTCGTATGTACAAAAATATATATATAGCGCAATGAAATATATAGCTATAAGAAATAGTGACGATCTAGGGGATAATGTTATGAAAACGATGATATATAAAAAACATGTCGCATGGAAGGCTTTTATTGTTGTTCTGACTGTAGGTCTCTTGCTCATCCCAGGGTATGCTCTTGCACAGACATCAGGGATTTCGACTGATCCCACACCACATAGACCAGCGTATCTCTCGAGTAAAAACGATCTCGTCCCCGTCCAGGTTCCCCCCCGGTATTCCCCGCTGAACCCTGTTTCTCCTTCTACGATGACTCTTGATGTCACTGAATTAATTCAACAGGTGGATGAATCACTTATCTTGGGGTACTTGGAGAATCTGACAAGCTTTGGGCCACGACTCACCGGAACACCCGCCTGTGACCAGGCCGCTCATTATCTCTATCAAACATTCCAGGGGATGGGCTTAGAGGTCCGATACCATAACTATACGGATGATACGGTTTCTGGGAGCAACGTCGAAGCGACGTTACAGGGGACTGGTTCTGATAACATCTTCATTATCTGTGGTCATTATGATTGTGTCGCTGCAGGACCGGGGGCCGATGATGACGGATCGGGTGTCGCAGCCGTGCTTGCTGCCGCGGAAATCATGAGAAACTATGAGTTTTTTCATACGATACGATTTGTCGCTTTTTCAGGGGAGGAACAAGGATTGGTCGGGAGTTATCATTACGCGGAGGATGCATATACCAACAATGATACCATTATCGCAGTCCTCAATGCAGACATGATCGGTTTTGCTCCCTTGCCTTCTGATGGCACGAAAGGGAAAATCTATGAGAACACCGCCTCGGAGTGGATTGTCACCTACACCCAGGACATCAGCAATATCTACTGGGACTATATCGGTATAGAGTTGACCCCTCAGGGTGAGACCTGGGGCAGTGATCATTACTATTTCTGGCAGTTCGGCTATGATGCCGTGTTCTACCATGAGGAGAACTTCAATGATTACTATCATTCAGCAGAGGACACGATTACCCATATGAATCTTTCATATTCCACACGGTTCACCCGGCTTATCGTAGCGACCCTTGCAGAGATGGCATTACAACCACGACCCGTCCTTGAAATCTCCAGTATCACGGGAGGTCTTGGGGTCACGACACAGGTTCTGAATGTTGGTGAGGTAAACGCTAGTGACGTGAGTGTCACGATCTCGGTTCAGGGTGGGTTATTGGGCCTTCTTGATGTGTCCATAACCAATGGAATTGAATTGCTGGTACCTTTAGATGCACTACAGACAAAAGCATCCCTCTTCCGGATTGGGAATATTGCTATTGAGGTATCCGCTGTGGCGTCCAATGCAGACCAGGTGACGAGACATGCGACTGGTTTCCTGCTTGGTCCTTTCGTACTCAAGTTAGTCGTCACTCCATAATTTTCTCTTTTTTTTCTTTGATTCATAAAAGGACATATAATCCAACAGTCGATACTATCATTGGATGAATGCGAAGCACAAAGAACTAACAGTTCGTTTATTCCTTTTCGTCTTTGTCATACTTATTGGTTGGTGAATGCAGTTAAAAGCGGGCTAATACTTGGTCTATACTACTTTATAAACGTATCATTTTTAAGGTAAAAACCTACGTTTTTAATGTAAATTTTCCAAGAGCAAAACGCATAATACCTACTTATTTTATACCCGTATCACCCTTTCAGAGAAAAAGAGGCGTTTCCATGACAATTGAGATTTCCGGATCTGGATTAAGTATTGAAAAACTCATGAAAATCGCACGACATAACGAGGAGATACAACTGCATCCTGATGCTCTTACGCGCATCAAGGCATGTCGGATGATGCTTGAGAACAAGATCAAAGCACATGAGATCATGTACGGAGTTAATACCGGGATAGGTGAGTTCTCCGAAGTCGTTCTGAACGATTCGCAGATGAAGGAATTCCAGAAATACCTCGTCTATAATCATGCGGCAGGTATCGGGGATCCCGCGCCTCTTGAGTACGTCCGAGGTGCAATGGTCGCCCGTGTGAATGTCCATGCGCATGGGAATTCCGGGTGCCGCCCTGAGATTACTCAGACGCTCGTCGAGATGTTGAACAAAGGAGTCACCCCGTTTGTCTGTCAGAAGGGATCGGTTGGTGCGTGTGGGGATCTTGCTCCGATGGCGCAGATTGCATTGCTAATGATGGGCGAAGGCAAAGCCTACTATCAGGGGGAGTTGCTGCAGGGGCGGGATGCGTTGAAGAAAGCAGGGATTCCAGTCCCTGGATTACAAGCACGAGATGGTCTTGCGATCATCAACGGGTCTAACCTGTTGACTGCGATGAGTGGATTGTTTTTGTATGATGCGAATAATTGGTTGAAGCAAGCGGAAATTGCGGCAGCGATGTCCCTGGAGGCATTAAAGGCGAATATGAAACCCTATACTATTAAGATTCATCAAGCCCGTGGGTTTCCTGGGGCAGTCCGTAGTGCTCTCTCGATCCAGAAGTGTATCAAAGGAGGGGATCTGATCGAGGGGAAGATGAAATGCAAGATTCAGGATGCCTATTCGATGCGGTCGACTCCACAGGTGATCGGGACTGCTCATGATGCTCTTGCTTATGCACGATCCCAGGTTGAGATTGAGCTCAATGGTGTCGGGGATAACCCGATTTTTTTCCCTGATGAGAACCTGCAATTGTCTGGTGCGAACTTCCAAGGCACGCCCGTGTCGCTGCCCATGGATATGGCTGGTGCTGCGATCACGATGGTATCTGTTCTATCAGAACGTCGGATGAATCGTCTGAACAATCCTGCGTTGAATGTCGGGTTACCTGCGTTTTTGACGAAGGGTGCTGGGATGTTCTCCGGACTTATGCTCAGCCAATACACCGCTGATGCACTCATCGTTGAACAACGAATCTTGTCCGCTCCAGCTTCGATTCAGTCGATTCCAGCTGCCGCTGACCAAGAGGATTTCGTCTCTATGGGTATGACCACCGCTATAAAGAACTTCCAGATCCTTGATAACGCGTACGGGATCCTTGGGATTGAGCTTATGGCTGCTGCACAGGCGTTGGATTTCCGGGATTATACCTTTGGAAAAGGTGTCACCAAGGCAAAGGAAGTGATTCGAAAACACGTCAAGTTCCTTGATGAAGACCGACCGTTATACCCGGATCATACGATGATGAAGGAACTCGTGAAATCCTGTGAGATTCTTCATGAGGTAGAAGCAGTTGTGGGACGTCTTGAGTAAACACCCACGTTATTTTTTCTTTCGTTTATTTCTTTATCATCGGAATACGAATATCTGAGTTTTTCACTTGAGTCACCGCTTCTGTGTACCCTGCATCTGCGTGTCGTGCGACACCCATACCCGGGTCAGTGGTAAAGACTCGTCTGATGCGTTCATCGGTTTCTTTTGTTCCATCACAGACCACGACCATGCCTGCGTGGGTGGATAACCCGATACCAACACCACCACCATTGTGGATCTGTACACTGTCTGCCCCGGCCGCACAATTGAGAAGTGCATTCAGCAATGGCCAATCCGCGATCGCATCACTTCCATCCTTCATTGATTCTGTTTCTCGGTAGGGTGACGCGACGCTTCCGCTGTCAAGGTGATCCCTGGTGATTGCAACTGGACCGATTTTTTTCTCACGGACCATCCTATTGATAACAAGAGCGAATTCTGCTCGTTCCCCGTATCCGAGCCAGCAGACCCGTGCCGGAAGACCTTCCCAGGGGAGGTGTTTTTCAGCAAGAGTAATCCAGTTTGTCAAGACCGTGTCATGTGGGAATAATTTCAAGGCTGCCTGATCTGTTTTCAAGATATCCTCCGGATTCCCCGTGAGTGCAAGCCAGCGGAAGGGACCACGGCCGACACAGAACATCGGTCTGATGTACGCCGGGACGAACCCTGGGTAATCAAATGCGTTCTTCAGACCAGCTTTGAGGGCTTGGCCTCGGAGGTTATTTCCATAGTCGAATACAATGGATCCTTCTTTCTGAAAATCAAGAAGTGCGTTACAATGCTGTTTGATGCTCTGCATAGATTGTTTGATATATCCGGTCGGGTTCTTTTCTCGAAGCACATCTGCCTTGATGAGTGTTTCTCCGTAGAACCTAGCTGGGATGTATCCATGGAGTTCATCGTGTGCGGAGGTCTGATCGGTAACAACATCTGGTCTGAATCCTTCTTTTACAAGCTGAGGTATGATGGTTGCGCAATTTCCAAGCAAACCAATGGAGAGTGGTGTCTTTTCTTTTTTCGCCTGGGTCACCAGCTCGACTGCTTCGTTGACATCCTTTATTTTTTTGTCACAGAATCCTGCTTTGATTCGTCGGTCGATGCGTTTCTCATCACATTCAACAGCAAGACATACGCCATGGTTCATGGTGACGGCGAGTGGTTGTGCACCTCCCATGCCACCCAGACCGCCAGTAAGGACGATTTTTCCTTTCAGCGTGCTTCTAAAATGTTTACGTGCACAGGCAGCAAACGTCTCATAGGTCCCCTGGATGATTCCTTGTGTCCCGATGTAACACCAGGACCCTGCGGTCATCTGACCATACATGGTAAGACCACGCTGTTCGAGTTCTCTGAACTTTTCCCAAGTACTCCAATGGGGAACAAGATTTGAGTTTGCGATAAGGACACGTGGAGCATTTGTCCATGTTTGAAAAATTGCCACAGGTTTTCCTGATTGAACAATCAATGTTTCATCATCTTGTAAGTTTTTTAGTGCATCAACGATCGCATCGTAGCAGTTCCAGTTCCGTGCTGCTTTTCCAGTCCCGCCATAGATGATGAGTTCCTCTGGTTTTTCCGCGTTCTCAAGGTTATTTTCCAGCATCCGAAGGATTGCTTCTTGTTTCCAGCCTTTACATCGGAGTTTGTTTCCTCGTTGAACCTTCACGTGTCGTACCATTGTCTCAAGTTCGCACAAAGAATACGATATACAAAAACTTTGTCACCAGTAGAATAAAAGGGAAGGACGGCTGGCCTCACTAGGAGGGGATGGGATGCACTCTAACAAAATAACAACTACCAGCCCAATTCCTTCCATGTGATAATAAGAGTAACCCCTATATATGCTTTTCTATTATATAAAAGCAATGCTGACGACGTTGCTGCCTCGCAGGATAATTCTCCCGAGCCGACGCTTCGTTTCATCCTTTGTTTCTTCGACTTCATCGAGCACCAGGTTCATGTATTCGTCATACCCTAATAGATTGCCTTCAATATGTCTGCCATCTTTTAAGAGAAGGAGTAATTTTTGGTTCACTGCTTTTTCAAGGACATCTAATGGTAAGGACATGGCAGAAGGTAAGGAGAGCACCCTTTTTAAAACTATTCCTTAGTAACTCGAAGAACAAACGTTTCGTTACTGTGGGAAACCGCCGATTTGGAGGCTGGGGTCCCCGAACAGCGCCCATGATTGGATGACTTTCGCATCGATCCATGAGTCCCCTAACCCTGGACTGTTCCAGTCCACGGGGTAGGTCTGGGCGTACCAGGTGACGGCAGCGGACCATGTGTCCCCAAGGACCGTGACATGGTCCTGGCCATACGCATGGAAAAACGCACCTTCCAGTTCGTTGATGCCGCCTTTAAAAGAGGTTTTATCTTCTTTTGTGAACCCAAGTCCGGTGCATCCGATGCAACAGATCGAACCACCAGATGGTTCCCGAATGATCCGCTCGCTCCAGCATTCGGGGACGTATTCCTGCCTCCATCGTGTAACGTTATTAAACAGACGTCTGAGGCAGACGTCGAACTGGCTGTTGTGACATCCGCTGACCACACAGACCGGAAGTTTGTCTTTATTCCAGAACTTGCCCATATCATTGCTATTTGGTCCTTGGATGAACTCAGTTCCATTCGGAGCGTTATTGCCCCATTGTTTCGGGCTGCCATGACCAACGAAGTACACAAACCCCCATCCGTTACGGAACTGCCGTATGACATCTTTTTTATCGGTGAACGTCTGATCCGAGGTATAGAGTCGTGTCGCAGTAAACCCTGTCATATTCTCGATTGCACGGTCCCCGTAATATTCCCCTTCAAACCCTGTCCAGTTCGCATTGCCTGTCTCAGGGTAAGTATCTCCAGCGACAACCAGCATCGTGGAGAACCATGGTTGGTTGTACACCGTCGTTTCATAGGTGATGATTTTTTTGATCATGACTCTGACTTCTCGTTCACTGCGACAGGGAAGACGGCCAACCGCGACATCAGGAGTCAGATCCATATTTACATCCTGGGCATTCTCATCCATGTACCATTCTCCATACAGACCATCACCATCACTATCCCAACTCGAAAAATTCCCGTTCTTATCATAGATGTCTGCGAAATACAGATCGCTGAGATACCCGACATCCCAGTCATCCACCATAGAAACGTACCGCACAGGGCAATACCATGTTGGGAGAAACTGACTGCTCCTGCCCCCCACGAGAAGGACGTAGGTGATCCCCCATTCTTCGACCGCTGTTTTTATGAAATATTTTATTTTCTCTGCATCATCCCGGCCGTACCAGTACATCTGATGATACACCTCGGGAAGGGTCACTAGTTTCGTACTCATGCCATGGGCGTTTTTATGTTTCACCAGAGGTTGTAGCTCGTTTTTAAAAATTGTTGGGGTGAGAATGAGAAGCGAATATACATTACTGCTTGCTTGATGTGACCCTTTTGATTCTGTCACAACCTGCGTGTCGAATGCTGATACAAAAGATCCAAGGCTTGAACCAAGGAGAATAACGATGATAGCAATCGTAAGTACTTTGTTTCTTTCTGATGTTTTCATATCAACCCCTTCTATAAATAGATGCGATACTTAATAAATGTTTACCCAAGGATGCTGGATAACTCCGCTGAGGAGTATCCCCCGATCTTCAGGCTAGGGTCGCCTAACAACGCCCATTGTTGCACGGTTTTTGCATCAATCGCACTATCCTTTGCTGCAGGCGTGTTCCAATCAATGGGATACTTGTTCAGATAATCCGTTATCGCGTTTCCCCAGGCCTTCCCCAGGATCGTGGTCCCATTCACCCCGTACTCATAGAAGAAGGTTGGTTCAAGGTAATCACCCGCGCCGCTGAATGATTCTTTATCCTCTTTTGACATCCCCAGGCCAGTACAGCCGATGGTCGCGATCGACCCCGTGTTGCTCATACGGGTAAGCTTCCATCCCCAGCATTCCCGAATCCAGGTATAATGCCAAAACAGACCCGACGGTGAGGTTCGACTGGAGAAATACCGGAGCCCTTGTTCTTTGACCCCTTTGAGGATATTCATTGGGGTGACATCAAATTCATTGTTATGACAGCCACCGACGATACAAACCGGGAGCATCTTTTTATTCCTCAGCAGATCCATGGTCACTGTGTTTAATCCATTGATCCAGGTGTGTGGCTCATTCGTCGGATGCGTACTCCAGGAAAACGCGTTCGCATGTCCCTCGAACAGTAAAAAACCACAGCCATTATTGATCGCACGGATAACGTCCCTTGGTCCGGTAAAAGAATTATCAGACATCCATAGTTTAACTGGTTCGAACCCGGACATATTGTTAATCGCATCCTGAGTGTTTTGTTCTCCTTCGTTCCCCGTCCAGTTCGGGTTCAATGACTCCGGGTAAGTGTCACCGGCGACAACAACGAAACGATGGAACCAATCTTGACCATGCGCAGTGGTTTCATAGGTGATGATCTTACGAACCATAACCCGTACCTCTGCTTCATTGATACAGGCGAGGCGTCCGACATAGACATCCGGGTACAGATCGATACCCTGGTCTCGTGCGGTCTGCCCGTACCACTCCCCATAGATACCATTGTTGCTAGAATCCCAGCTGGAGAAGGAATGGTTCTTATCATAGAGATCCGCATAATACAGTTCGGAGATGAAACACGGCTCATCCCAGCCGGTGTTATTATCCGCGTTGTACACATATCGAATCGGAATTGTTTCGAAATCCCCCACAAGCATGACATAGGTGATACCCCATGTTTCTTTTGCAGTTTTGATGAAATACTTAATTTTCTCTTGTTGGTCCCGTCCATACCAGAACATCTGATGATACACATCGTTAAGCGTTACTAGATTAGTCTTTATCCCCACACGGTTCTTATGAGCGATCAGTGGTTGTAATGCATCAGCGTATTTTTTCGGAGCGATAATCAACAGATCATAGATCACCGGACTTGGTTTCTCAGCTGAAGCACCTGTATTGTTCTCCATGCTGTCTGCTGTGATATATAAATTCTGTGCGACGAGAGAAGGACTCAGCAGGAATCCAACGATAACGAGAACAACAACCAATGATTTTTTTATTACCGCATCATGAAACTGTTTCATAGGACAATCCCCATCAATAAATATACACGATACTTAATAAATGTTTCATCCTTTTTCATAGCCNCAAAGAAGACATGAATAAATGTATTAATAGGAGTTGAACAATGAGGTGCCCCTGATGAAAACAACCTGCACCTATCCTTGTTTCCGAGCAAACAAAAAAACTTCTTCAAAGACAGAGAAAAAAAGGAGGAACCTAAAACTTGTTTTTTTTGATATGGATGGGGTGTTGCTTGATACCGTCAGCTCCTGGCGGTATATCCATGAACGTTTCGGCACGACCAATGAACGATCGATCATGCCGTACCTCCGCGGCGACATCGATTATCTTGAGTTCATCCGACGGGATGTCTCGTTGTGGAAAACAAACGGGGAAGCGGTCCCTAAACAGACCATCGAGAACATCTTGTACTCCATCCCTTACATCACGGGTGTACGGGAATGTATCTCGTATCTCAAGAATCACGAGGTACACACTGCGATCGTCAGTGCAGGCCTGGATATCCTCGCTGAAAAGGTCGCCCGAGATGTAGGGATTGATTATACGTACGCAAACGAAGTCAAGGTCGGTGCAGACGGCCGCCTGACTGGTGAAGGCGTCCTGCATGTGGAACTGATGCAGAAGGATAAAAATGTGGAAGATTTGGTAAAAAAACTACATCTTTCTCCGGATGCGTGTGCTGCGGTGGGAAACTCTTGTTTTGATATCCCCATGCTTGAGGTCTGTGGTCTTGGTATCGCGTTTAATCCAGAGGATGCATGTATCGTTAAATGTGCTGATGTCGTTGTCATGGAAAAAGATTTACGCAAGTTAATCCCGACGTTCCAAACATACCTCTGAAGAGCTATTCAACACATTCAATCAACGACATCTATCATTGGTTACACGTCGATATGCCCATCAGTCGAAAAGGATACTCAAAATCATACATCCCCTCATTATGTACATAATTTTTCTAGGAAGAACCACCTGACGATAGGTTTTAATCTGTCTTCTTCTATGTCGCAGCGTAGATACCTATGGTTCTGGATAATCTTGGAGATTCACTGAAACGAACGATAAAAAAAATCGCGAACGCTGTCCATGTGGATGCATCGCTGGTCAAAGAGATCGTTCGTGACATCCAACGCGCATTACTCCAATCAGATGTCAACGTAAAGCTCGTCCTGGAACTATCAAAAAAAATTGAGCAGCGTGCCTTGGAGGAAAAACCACCTGCTGGCATGACAAATCGAGAGCATGTCATCCACATCGTGTACGATGAGCTAGTCCATATCGTCGGAGCCTCCCGGGAGCTTGCGATCCGCAAGCAGGTCATCATGATGGTCGGTTTATACGGACAGGGGAAGACCACAAGCTGCGGGAAACTTGCGACGTATTTCAAAAGAAAAGGATTACGACCTGCATTGATCGCAGGGGACGTCCATCGACCAGCTGCCTATGAACAGTTACAACAGATCTCAGAACAAGTCGAGGTCCCGTTCTATGGGGATAAAACACAGAAAAACGCAGTACGGGTCATCAAAGAAGGTCTTGATAAATTCAAACGGGTCGCTGATGTGATCATTGTTGATACCTCCGGTCGACATAAACTTGAGGATGATTTGATTTCTGAGATGAAGGATATCTTCAAGACGATCAAACCAGATGAGAAACTCCTCGTTATGGATGCTGCGATGGGTCAGCAGGCGGGTCCGCAGGCAAAAGCCTTCAACGATGCGATTGGCATCACTGGTATCGTTCTGACAAAATTAGATGGGACTGCCAAAGGAGGTGGTGCGCTTTCTGCAGCCTCGGAAGTCGGTGCTCCTATCGTGTTTGTTGGGACTGGTGAACATTCCACAGATTTTGAGAAATTCGATCCTTCTGGTTTCATCTCACGACTCCTCGGCATGGGTGATATCAAATCACTGCTTGAGAAAGCCGAGGAAAGCATGAAAGGCAAAGATGCGGAGAAAACCGCACGCAAACTTATGTCTGGGAAGTTCAACCTCAACGACATGTATGAGCAGATGAACATGATTTCTGGGATGGGTCCTTTGTCAAAGATAGCGGAGATGCTCCCTGGTGGGATGTCCGGGAAGCTAAAAAACGTTGATATGGACGAAACTCAGAATAAACTGAAACGGTTTAGGATCATCCTCGACTCGATGACTAACGATGAACGGGAAAACCCTGAATGCATCCAAGCGTCCCGCATCCGGCGGATCGCCAAAGGTGCTGGTGTGGAAAATAAGGATGTCAAAGAGGTACTGAAGTATTATAATATGACCAAGCGGATGATGAAAGGGTTCTCCAGTGACCGCAAGATGCGCCGCAACCTGATGCGACAACTTGATTTTGGGAAATAAGCTGCCGGGGCCTATGTTATTTAGGAATCATCATGAACTGGTTCTGAACGGGGCTACACCGATTCTGCAGAAGAAACGACAAGACCTCCTTGAGATGTTGACTGCTGCCATCGATGCTGTTCAACCGTATCGTGTCATCACCGATATAATGAATGGATCGCAGCTGGTGTTTCCCTCGGAGGCCATAGACCTTTCTTCGTTCGATCATGTGTATATCGTCGGTTTTGGGAAAGCAAGTGTCGGCATGGCACAGGCAGTTTGTGATACAACCAAGATTTCCAAAGGTGTAATCATCACCAATGATCCCCATGCGAAGGTCACCTCTTCGTCTATTGAGGTTATTATTGGTGGTCATCCGCTCCCAAACGAGGGAAGCATCCATGGTGCTGAAAGAATCCTTGAGTTACTCCATCATTGTACTGAAAACGATTGTGTGCTGGTGTTGATCTCTGGAGGGGGATCATCGTTGTTCTGTAAACCCCGCGTCCCGCTCCCTGACTTACAAAGCACCATTGATCTCCTCATACGATCTGGGGCAACCATCCAGGAAATCAATACTGTCAGAAAGCATCTGTCATTTGTCAAAGGAGGTCAACTCGTGTACCAAACAAAAGCAGTGATATTATCATTGATCATCTCTGATGTCATCCATGATCCTATCACATCGATCGCATCTGGCCCGACCACTCCCGATCCGACCGCATATTCTGATGCTGTGGAAATCCTTGAGCAGTATCATCTTTGGGCTGAAATCTCACCTGCAGTACGCACCATCCTCGAGAAGGGCCAGAAAGGGATGATACCAGAAACCCTCAAGGAAGATGATGTTGCTTTCGAAAAAGTATTCAATTTTATCGTAGCGAACAATGAAACCGCTTGCCAGGCTGCATTAAAAAAAGCCATGGAACTTGGATATGATGCAAAACTGCTGACGACATCTCTGACGGGTGAGGCAAAAACCCTTGGACGCTATCTTGTCGATCGAGCCAACAATAGTCTGATAAAAGAACATGCAGCGTTCATCTGTGGTGGTGAATCGACGGTGACGGTTCAAGGACCGGGGGTGGGAGGGCGGAACCAGGAGCTGGTGCTCGGCTGTGTGAACGACATCGCTGGCAGCGGCATGGTTCTTGCTTCGTTTGCGACCGATGGCATCGATGGAAACAGTGATGTTGCTGGTGCGATAGCGGATGAGTATTCCTGGGCTCGTGGGCAGAAAAAACACTTAGTACCTTCTCGTTTTCTGCTGGATAACAACTCGTATGTTTTTTTTCAGGCGTTGGGTGATTCACTGCATACCGGTCCGACTGGGACGAATGTGATGGATGTCCAAATCATTCTTCAGTAAAACCTTTTCTTTTTTCAAACACTAAATAATAAACCTTTTAAGGAGGAAGGCGATAACAAAATGGGATGAACTCAATCAAAAAACTGTTCCAAAACTAATATATAAATATTTCGTATAATAATATTGTCTGTGATGATGGAAATGCTATTTGCTCCTTAAAAATCAAGTGAGCAAAAGTAATATAAAGAGTAAAAAATCTATATATGGAGATATAATATGTGCATCATGCGTTCGATTCATACGCTAATTACACTGGGAATTAGTACTGTGTTACTGATGGGACTAGTGGTTCAATACACCGAAGCAGGTTCACAGACCTATCCTGATGATGGGGTATGGGAGGATACATTCGACAATAGCAGTAGTGTTGGCACATCGAATTGCATTGTCCAAGGCGGTGAAATTGTTCTTGAAAAAGAGGCTATTCAGATAACATCATATAATTTCACACAAAGTAGTCATGATGCCTATGCGTTTCAATCCTTTTTCTTTTTCCCGCTCTTGAAATACTATTCACCCCAAAAACATCTTGGTAAGGAAATAGAATTTGGCTCCAACGATCTTTTTCGACTGAAAAAACTAGATACTGACTTTGCAGTGCGAACGGGTAGCAATCGTCTCAACAGCTATGTTGCCCAACATTTTCGATTTAAAGTGGATGTCGACCCGGAAAGCCTCAGTTACATCATTGCACATTGGTACGGAAGAACAGATGAAGGAACTACACTGAGATTTTATTGTTATAACTCTAGTTATAGGATTATCGGTGGATGGGAGGAAATGGACTCACAAACTTCGAATGGGACAGACATGTACTTTGTTAGAAGCATACCAAACGGTGCATTAACACATATCATGGATGATAGCAATTATATTGATCTCCTAGTCGTCACTAACCGTCTCGTTCATAGAAATACCTTAGCAACGAATTATGTCGAGATATCCGCACGTACTGAAGAAGGATATACCTTGGATGATGCCAGTGCTCTCACATTAACAGATATCGTACCCTATAATATTTCAACGATTTCAAAGACAAAATTTTACTGGGATCTTTTATCCTGGGATGATTATCAACCTTCAGGAACCGAGGCGCGCTATCATGTTTTATACATGAACTCCACCGGTGATTTTGTAAAAGTCGAAGAATCCGTACTTCCTGGAAACAACAAAGGGTTCCTCACATCACCCGTTTTTCTGAATAACCTTTCGAACGATGAAAACGGTATTAGATATTCAAAATTGAAAATACTTGTGAACCTCTCAACGAATTCTCCGTCAGTATCACCCCGAATATTCAATTGGGCGTTAACATGGCA
>WSSedL1B2DRAFT_1000007_pt1 | contig 56356 bp, 55 predicted proteins | sample WetSurSiteL1Bulk_FD_9470 | JGI IMG/M metagenome (IMG submission 9470)
ACAGGAAGTCAACCTGCCGTTCTGGGTCCGGGCGAACGCCTCCGATAATGGGGTCATTGACCGTGTTGAGTTCGATATCGAACCGTTCGGGCAGCACCCAGGTCTCCCCTATGTGGATACCGAACCACCCTTTGAATGGCTCTGCAACATCTCTGAGATGACCGGAGCAGGCCGCAGTTCTGATGGTGCGCAGACGCTTGGCATCAACAAGATGATTCGCGCGCGGGTCTATGACGAGTCTGGGCAGGTCTGGACCGATGAGCATTGGATCTGGATCAATAATGCAGAAAGTTATGGGAAACGGCTGCTGATCGGGTTCCTGAAGGATCGGAACATCACTGATACACAGATTACCTTTACGACCCGTTGTATCCTGTCCATCACACTGGATACCTTTATCCCTGCGTTGTACACCTCCCATGAACAGTTCGTGGTGTCCCAGAGCAATAAACTAGGCTATATTGGGCCATTAGGGATCATCGGGTTCTTTGATACGCACGTGGTAGGAGAATAGGAGACAGTCTCCTTCCTCTTTCCTTTTTTTTCTTCGAAAGCACCCTTGATTTTGTTTGGATAATCAAAAGATTCTTCTTCTAAGATTATATTATAGACTTGGATCAACCCTCATTTTGATGATCTGTTGGTCCTTGGTAGGAACTTTCGGAACTACTGTTTGAATCGTAACCTTTATATAGAAGTGTTCGTATGCTGGTTTTACTTTTAAACATAATTAAAAGGAGGCAAATTGTATGATGGCTGGAGGACAGCAACCAATTATCATCCTTAAAGAAGGAACGAAGCGAGAAAAAGGAAAAGGCGCACAATTAAACAATATCATGGCAGCACGAGCAATCTCTGATGCAGTGAAATCAACCCTTGGCCCAAAAGGAATGGACAAGATGCTGGTTGACTCTATGGGTGATGTCGTTATCACCAACGACGGAGCAACCATTTTAAAAGAAATCGATGTGGAACACCCAGCGGCAAAAATGATTGTTGAAGTCGCCAAATCACAAGATGAAGAATGCGGTGACGGAACAACTTCCGCAGTTATTCTCACCGGTGAGCTATTAAAATACGCAGGAGAACTCATCGAGCAGAACATTCACCCAACCGTTATCTGCAGCGGATACAAGCTTGCATCAACGAAAGCTATTGATGAACTCAATAAGATGTCTGTTCCGATTAAATCAGGGGACAAGAAAACTCTGAAAAACATCGCGATGACATCCATGGCAAGCAAAGGTGCAAGCCAAGCAAAAGAACTTCTTGCCGACGTCGTCGTCGACGCAGTTACCAGTATCGCAGAACGAATCGGAGATCGAACCATTGTCGACATGGACAACATCCAAATCCAGAAAAAACACGGCGGCAGCATCCAGGACACAAAAATAATAAAAGGAATCATCTTGGACAAAGAACGCGTCCATGAGGGAATGCCACGACACTTAAAAAATGCAAAGATCGCACTTGTTAACGCAGCATTAGAAATTAAGAAAACAGAAGTTGATGCAAGAATTCAGATCCAAGACCCAACCCAGCTCCAAGCGTTCCTCGATGAAGAGGAATCCATGCTGAAAAAAATGGTAGAGAAAGTCAAAAAAAGCGGAGCGAACGTCCTGGTCTGCCAGAAAGGCATCGATGACCTTGCACAACACTTCCTTTCGAAAGAAGGCATCTACGCAGTCAGACGAGCGAAGAAAAGCGACATGGACAAACTCGCAAAAGCAACTGGTGCAATCGTTGTCGCAAACCTTGATGAGCTCTCACAAAAGGACCTTGGGTTCGCAGGTAATGTTGAAGAACAGAAGATCGGCGATGACAAGATGACATTTGTTACCGACTGCAAGAATCCAAAGGCTGTCTCTATCCTTATACGCGGTAGTACCGAACATGTGGTCGACGAACTCGATCGTGGTATGCACGATGCCTTGTTTGTTGTGAAAGTCGCCTTAGAAGACGGTAAAATGACCGCTGGTGGAGGCGCAGCCGCAACATGGATTTCTATGGCGTTACGAGAATATGCTACCACTGTCGGTGGACGAGAGCAGATGGCAATCGAAGCGTACGCAAACGCAATTGAAATCATCCCGAAGACCCTTGCTGAAAACGCGGGGCTGGACCCTATCGATATGATGCTTGAGGTGCGCAGATCCCACAAGAAAGGTGGCAAATACGCTGGTGTTGACGTGTTAAACGGAAAAGTCAGTGACATGTTAAAAATCAATGTTATCGAACCCCTTCGCGTCAGCGTCCAAGAAATACAGGTCTCCACTGAAGCAGCAACGATGATCCTTCGGATCGACGACATCATCGCCTCAAAAGGCGGCGGTGGCGGTGGAATGCCTCCAGGCGGCCCAGGTGGAATGCCCGGTGGTATGCCCCCCGGTGGGATGGACGACTACTAGTCCAACCTTTTTTTCTTTTTTTTTATTTTTTTGGTGATTATGCCGACAAAAAAACCATCCAGCACCAAGAAAAATACACAAGAAACAGCACATGATGCTCTAAAAAAATTAGAAGAAGAAAACACACGACTCCAGCAAGAACTCACAGAAAAAAACGACAAATATCTACGCACGCTTGCTGATTTTCAAAACTACCAAAAACGCATGGAAAAAGAACACTCTACCCAGAAAGAAGAAACAAAGAAAAAATACCTCCTCGAACTCCTAGACCTCACCGAGCTGTTGAAAAAAGCATATGAGGATCCCGACCCAAAACCCGGATTAAAACTCTTACTGGAAAACATAGATAAATTCCTACAAAAAGAAGGAATAACCTACATTGACTGCAAAGGCAAACCATTCGATTATCAACTCCATAACGCAGTCTCAACAATAGAACAATCTGACTGTGTTGATGGAACAATACTTGATGAAATAAAAAAAGGGTATCTGGTGGGAGAAAAACTCCTCCGACCCGCCCATGTTATTGTCGCAAAAAAGAAACAATAAGAAAACCACCTTGGAGGTGTATAAAATGGCTAAGATCATAGGAATCGATCTCGGAACCACAAATTCTGAGGCAGCATATATAGAAGCAGGAAAACCAGTCGTCATAAAAAGTGTTGAAGGACAACCATATTTTCCATCAGTCGTCGCCTTCACAAAAACCGGAGAAATGCTGGTCGGTGAGGCAGCGAAACGACAAGCAGTCACCAACACCGAAGGAACGGTCCAACGGATAAAACGAAAGATGGGGACCCATGAAAAGGTCACGTTACGTGGGAAAACCTATACCCCACAGCAGATCTCAGCGTTCATCCTTCAGAAGATCAAGAAAGACGCTGAGGATTTTCTTGGTGAAAAGATCACCGATGCAGTCATCACGGTTCCTGCATACTTCAATGATGACCAACGGCAGGCGACCAAGGATGCTGGTGCGATCGCTGGATTCAACGTGAAACGAATCATCAACGAGCCGACCGCTGCAGCTCTTGCCTACGGGTTGGATAAAGAAGGCGATCAGAAGATAGCGGTGTATGATTTCGGTGGGGGGACCCTTGATGTCACGATCATGGAGGTCGGAGGAGGCGTCTTTGAGGTCTTATCCACGAGTGGTGATACGCAGCTGGGCGGCTCTGACATGGATAGAGCACTGGTCGATTACATCGCTGAAGAATTCAAGAAAAAACATGGTGTGGATCTTCGGAAAGAACCCAAGACGTTACAACGAGTCTTAGAAGCAGCAGAAACAGCTAAAATAGAACTATCTTCGACGCTTCAGACCGATATCAATCTTCCCTACATCTATGTCGTCACCGGTGAACCAAAACATCTTGAGATAAAACTCACCCGAGCTAAACTTGAAGAGATCATCTCTCCGATTGTCCAGCGCAGCGAAAAACCCTGCAACCAGGCATTACATGATGCGAAGCTGAAACCAGAGGAGATCGATCACGTCGTCCTCGTCGGTGGTGTCACCCGCATGCAGTTGGTACAGAAGAAGGTCGAGGAGATTTTTAAACAGAAACCGAAACGAGAGGTTGACCCGATGGAATGTGTCGCGGTCGGCGCAGCGATCCAGGCTGGTGTCATGTCTGGTGATATCGACAAAGACATTGTGTTGTTAGATGTGACGCCATTGACGTTGAGCATAGAGACCTTGGGTGGGGTCGCAACTCCTCTTATTGAGCGCAACACGACGGTCCCAACGAAGAAAAGCAAGGTGTTCTCCACTGCTGCGGATAACCAGACCAGCGTTGAGATCAACGTCCTGCAGGGTGAGCGACCCATGGCTGCGGACAACAAGAGCCTTGGGCGGTTCCATCTGGATGGCATCCTTCCTGCTCCACGAGGCCTTCCTCAGATCGAGGTGTCCTTCGATATCGATGTGAACGGCATCATGAATGTATCAGCAAAGGACCTTGGGACTGGGAAGGAACAATCGATTCATATCACGGGTTCGACGAAACTCTCAGACTCTGAGATCGAACGGATGCGCAAAGAAGCAAAGGAGCATGAAGAGGATGATAAGAAACGTAAGGAGAAAATCGAGATCCGCAACACCGCTGATTCCCTCATGCATAGTACAGAGAAAGCACTGGTGGAGCTGAAGGATAAATTCTCCAGCGAGGATAAAGAGAACCTTGAAAAAGCGTTAAAGGAGCTTCGGGAAGCACTCACTGGGGATGACACCGATGTCATCAAAGCGAAGACCGATGCGTTGACCCAAGTGTTCCAAAAAGCGTCCACCGCGATTTATCAGCAAGCGGCACAACAGTACCAGCAACAATCTGGGCAGGGACAAACCCAGGGGGAATCCTGGCAAGGCCAGCCATCTGATGATGATACAATCAATGCGGATTACAAAGTAAAAGGAGAAAAAAAGAAAAAGGACACCGAGGACTCGTAAGGTCCTCTTTTTATTCTTCTTTTGCCAATGCCGCGAGGTCTTCCACGGTCCATTTCTTTGTTTTTTCTTTGATGACCATCACGGTGCAGGGTGCTGTTTTGAGTACTTCTTCGGAAACACTCCCCAGCAGAAATTTGTTGAAGCCTTTACGTCCTTTGCTTGCCATCACAATGAGATCGTCGTCTTTGACGAATTTGATAATCTCTGATGCTGGTGCACCAGCAGCAAGCTTGGTGGTGGTAGTTACTCCTTGTCCCTCTGTGATTTTTTTGACCTCTTCTATCGCAGTGAGTTTCTCCCGCTCTATTTTTTCCTCTAGCAGTTTTGAAAGCATATACTGGCGTGAGTCGTTGACAGAGATTATGGAGATTTCGACGTTGAGTAGTTTTGCAAAAAAAGCACCTTGTTCTGCAGCAACCTTTGATACATCGGTCGTGTCAACAGGGATAACGATTCGATTGATTGTTTTCATCCTTCACCCTCAACTGTATTTGGAATCCGGTGAGACTCATTTAAATGTTTTGAGCAATATCGAAAGTTGGTGAAACGAACGGAAACGCATCTTTCTATTTCAGTAACAATTGTATAGATTCGACTGTTCGTTTAGAACACTGACAAAAAAAAGAATCATTGATTTCTCTGTTTTATTAGTCTCTCCATTGTGCCTTCATCCAGGATTCCATGAAGCGCTCCGAGAGGTCTGGTCTGGCTTTGGCGATGTCGGTGACGGTGATGATACCGACGACTTTTTCAGCGGAAATCACCGGGAGTTTCTTGATTTTATAATGTTTCATGGTCTCCAGTGCTTTTTCTACGGTGTCGAGTGCGTCGACGACTTTGATGCCTGAGGACATGATCTCATGGACTTTTGTGGTCTCAGGATCTCGCTGTTGGCAGATGGTCCGTTCAATAAGGTCTCGTTCCGTGACGATTCCAACACAGGATTCACCTTTCGTAACAACCAGACAGCCGACCTTCTTTTCTTTATAGATCATGCATGCTTCAAGGACAGATTCATCAGCTTCGATCGTGATTACCTGTTTTGCCATGATCTCTTTTACTAACATATCTTCCACGCAGTGATTTCTTTTTATGATCAGTTGAGAGTATTTCGCTTCTCCGTTATATTCTTATCTTAAGATCATATATCTGGTGGCTGTGAAAATAAAACCCAGAAACGATGTCTTAAAAGACATCATTCGTGATGGCAAGAAACATCCGAAAGGATGGAACGCTGCGTTTGGCAAGGATTCTTCATCATTGTCCCATGATTGCTACATCTTTCATCCCAATATCGGGATTTACCTGTTAAAGGAATATATCAAGAATCCTTTCGAAGTCAAAGGAGTTGGTTCGAAACTCGCACGACACATTGATGATGATATCGCAGAACAGATGAGGAAAAAATCAGGGGATTTTGGCATNATCCAGGGTGATATCCGTAAGATTCTGACAAACATCAACCGGGGAATACCACCAGAGCAAATCCTGAATAGCGCGATGAATGGGGATGATCTGGGTCTGACGATCCCAGTGCGTGGACGAGCCTCGACCTCAGAAAGCACCTTTCATTCTCTAAAAAGCACCTTTACGCATCAACAGAAGAAACTTGATACCTGTTTTGAGAAAATGGTTTCCGATGATGGCCTGTATTCCTCCTATGAATAATGTTAGTGGAGGTATTCTTGTATCTGCCCAAGGGCTTTTTTCCGTTTTTCTTGTAAATCAACAAGGAAGGCTTCCATGAGCTCTGCTGCATGTTTCTTACAATTACCGCACATGAGCTGTCCTTTCTTGCAGGACTCGTAGATGGTACGCAGCTCACTGTCATCCTCGATCAGGTGATACAGGAACAGTTCATAGATCATGCATTCATCTGGTTTTCCCCCAGATTTCTTCTGCTCCTCTAGGGTGACTGCTCCACCGGTTTTCGCATTCATGATCTTCTTTTTTGCNTCTTGTGGGGAATCAGTGAGGAAGATAGCGCTTTCAGGTTTTGATGAGGACATCTTATCTCCGGTCAACCCNGTGATGAACCGATGATATGTAGAAGATGGTTGTAAGAACCCATAGCCTTGGAAGGTTGGCTCGATATGGGCGAGTGCCTCATCGATAACGGGAATATCGTTTTCTGTTGCGTTGTTGATGTAGATCGCCTTGTACTCGGTGATGCGCTTCAGATCAATAAACTTAAGTTTTTTTAAGATGTTCTCTGCAGCGTCTAACAACTCCTTGACTGTGGTATCTACCTTGACGAACACACCGATCTTATCATCCTTTGTCATGGTCACGTTGTAGAGTCGGTGGGCTTGAGCAATATCACGACTAAGCCGGATATGTGGGTCCTGGTCCACACCAACAGGGACCAGTGTGGGTCGGATCCCCCCATATTTCTCTAACTGTACATGCAGGATATCCCCGGTTTGCACCAGGGGTGAGAAGATATGTGCCATGTTCGTGGAGCCTTCGAAACCATAGGTGGCGACCATCTGCGACCAGTTCACCTTTTTACCCAGAAGGAACGCCAGGTCTTTGACGTCCTGATGCTTTGATTGGAAATACAAATGGCATTTCGTCAGATCCATCCCCAGGGCGATGTAGTTGAGGATGTATTCCTGTATTGCAAGTTCCTTGGTCTGCTCAAGGGTGAATCCTCTGGTGGCGTACGCCTCGATGTCTGCGACCGCGATGAAGATATCAGCACCAAGACCCTGATAATACAATACCTCGTCGATGACCATCTTATGACCAAGGTGCATCCGGCCTGATGGCATAAGGCCTGTGAGGATCGCCCATGGTTTTTTGTTCTGGATCGCATCATGGATCCTTTCGAATCCTCGATGGCCGAACACCACGCCTCGTCGTAACAACCGTTGCGGGTGCGGCAGGTCTTTCCAGAGGTTTTCGGAGAACTCTTGAATGCCGAATTCATCTCGTAATCGAGCGTAATCCTGATAGGTTGTAGAGCTCCAGGGATCTATTTTCATAGGTGTTCAGGTTCTACATCCGGTGTCCTTTGAAAAACTTACCGTTATCGATACAGGAAGCGAAGAAAATTAAAGGAGGGGAGAATAATGATGATATAAGGTTTACTGTTAAACAAATACTTTATATTATACGGTCTCTATTACTCTTGCAAGGGATATTACCTTGGAGTCTTTTCCATGAACCAGCACTGTTCGCTTTGCGGAACAAATCTTCTGCCTGCCGATGAGGAAGGCCTGTGTCATCTCTGTAAGATGTCCATCATCTTTAATGAGGATACCTTCCCTGAGGTTGATGACTGCGCCTCATAAATTTTTATTAGAATCAAGCATGTTATTTAAGCATAATTGATATAAAACAGGTTACTATCGTCCTTTCTTTTATCTATGAACCCTGAGTTGCAGAAAATCCTTGCTCGGCAGCATTACGCAGTGATCGGGAACCATACTGGAGTGAAACTCTGCCATTGGATGAAACAAAGCCTCCTGTTTGGCAGACAATGTTACAAACAGACATTCTATGGAATCAACTCCCATCAATGTCTGCAGATGACCCCCGCTGTCACCCATTGCACCCAGATGTGTCTTTTCTGCTGGCGATTCCAGAATTTCACAGAAAAAGAGTTACATGACCCTGATGACCCCGGCTTTATCTTAGAGCAGGCGATCGCTGCCCAACGGAAGCTTCTGACGGGGTTCAAAGGGGATCCTCGGTGCGATCAGGTGAAATGGAAGGAGGCAAACGAGCCGAACATGCTTGCCTGCTCATTATCCGGGGAGCCGACGTTGTACCCTCGGCTTGGGGAGTTTTTTGAGCTATGTCATCAGAGAGGAATCACCACGTTCCTTGTCACCAATGGAACCATGCCTGAGGTCTTAGAAAAGATGTCAACCCTGCCTAAACAACTGTTTGTCTCTGTTGTAGCCCCTACGGAAGAAGTATACAAAAAAATCTGTGCACCACTTATTCCCAACGGCTGGGAAAAAATTCAGCAGACTCTTGAGCTGCTTCCATCCCTTTCCACGAAAACCGTGATCCGTCATACCCTCGTCCATGGCTGGAACATGGATGAGAAATATATCGCGGCGTATGCAAAACTTGATGCAAAGGCACAACCCACTTTCATTGAACCAAAAGGGTATGTCTTTGTCGGCTCTTCACGGAATCGACTGCATTTCTCAAACATGCCGCATCATGATCAAATAAGGGATTTTTCCCAGAAGCTTGCGGGGCAGATTGGTTATTCGCAGGTCATGGAAAAGGAAGACTCTTTAGTGGTTCTTCTCTCAGCGAAGAATTCATCTAAAAAAGTAAAATAAAAAAAAAAGAGGATAAATTTTTGTTTTAGGTTTTTCAGTGTAACTTGCGGCGTTCTACTTTCACACCGTTTGGTGAAACGACCATGAGGTTGTTTCCGATGCCTGCAACATCCCCACCGACATCATCGGTGATTCTTTTGAGCTCATTGGTGACTCGTTTCAGTAAGACTTCTTGATCGGAGATCGCGGTGAAATCTAAGATGAGCACGTTTCCGCCGTAGACGAAATCTGTTAAATTCTTTAAATCCTCATATCGCTCAATATCACCAATGGCAACACGCATGCGTGCACCGGCTGCGCTACTCACTTGTGCGTCCGCATATTTCTCAAGATCGATATACCCCTCTGTTGTTGCTGTTTTTTTCTCACCAAAAATTTTACTTGTTATTCCCATTCTGACACACTACTCCTAATTTTTTGCCCATATTCTAAATTATAATTCGCTTTAAAAGGATTTGGGTTGAAATATATTTAATCGTTTTATTAAAAGCAGCCCTCCTATAACCAGAGAAATTAAATTAATTTTAACTGAAGAATAAAACCAATATATTTTTCTGATGTATAGATTTTTATAGATAAAGATGTATGCGACGCTACCGAGATAGGTGGCGGTATCCAGAATGAGAAAAATAACAATAGTAATCATTTGTCTTATGTTGATTACTACTTTTTCATGTCTATTCCCAATGAAAATAACTAGTGCAGATCCTCCTGGAAATCCTACTAGTGAGAACCCTGTAAATAATTCTATGGATATATCAATAAATACAGATTTACGATGGAGTTGTGTAGACCCAGATTCTGGTGATGTACTTTTATTTGATGTCTTTTTTGGAAAAACCAGTTCACCTGAGAAAATATCTAGTAATCAATCTGATTTCAGTTATGACCCAAGTCCACTAGATTATGATACCACCTATTATTGGAGGATTGTCGCTTGGGATAAAACTAATGCTTCCACTGATGGACCTTTATGGAATTTCACAACAGTAATGCAAATAAATCAACCCCCAGACGCCCCGAATAATCCAAATCCTTTAAATGGTTCATTGGGAATTACAATAGATCCTCTTTTAAGTTGGTCCTGTACTGATCCCAACGGGGATGATCTTACGTTCGATGTGTATTTTGGGATGACAGGTTCACCGAATAAGGTAACGAGCAATCAATCAGATTCTGTTTATAATCCAGGATCATTGAACTATGGTTCTAGCTATTATTGGAAAATAATCGCATGGGATGTTAATGGGGCATCCAACGCAAGTCAAATCTGGTATTTTCAAACAAATAATTTACCTTATCCACCTAATAATCCTTTTCCTCTGAATGAATCTGCGAATGTATCAATCAATTCTGATATGAGTTGGATTGGTGATGACCCTGATCCTGGCGACATCGTGTCATATGATGTTTATTTTGGGACAGCCAGTTCACCATTAATCGTATCTGATAATCAATCAGGTTTGAGTTATAACCCTGGGACACTCAATTACAATACGTTGTATTACTGGAGGATTGTCGCGTGGGATGACCAAGGTGCCTCAACAGTTGGACCTTTGTGGAGGTTTACGACAGGCACAGAAGCGAATCGACCACCGAACATTCCAATTAATCCATCACCTGCAGATAATTACCAAGGTGCGTCTATTGATGTGACTTTGAGTTGGACCGGAGGGGATCCGGATGGTGATCCAGTGTTGTATGATGTTTATTTTGGTTCATCAAATCCTCCACCGAAAGTTGGGGCTGGAAATGAATCTGGTATTTCATATGACCCTGAGCCATTAGAGTATGTTACTGTTTATTATTGGAGGATTATCGCCTGGGATGACTCAAGTGAATCCTCCGCTGGACCGATCTGGAATTTTACGACTAAATCAGAAACGAATCGTCCACCGAATATCCCAAATTCCCCTTCTCCTCGGAATGGTTCCACTGGTGTTACTGTCAATACGGACATTAGCTGGTTGGGTGGTGATCCTGACCCTGGTGACAATGTGACCTATGATGTATATTTTGGCATATCAAATCCACCAACCAGAAAGGTCCAGAACCAATCCGCAACGTTCTATGATGCTGGTACAATGAACTTTAGTACAACATATTATTGGATAATCGTCGCTTGGGATTCAACAAGGAATTCTTCAACAAGTCCGTTGTTTCATTTTAAGACCGCTGCACAATCAGGTGGCGGCCAAGAACCTCCCCTCCCACCACAGAATATTTTGCCAGTCGCAGACGCATCGGCAAGAGCACCGTATCAGGGATATGTCAATACAATGATTCTCTTTGATGGATCTCTGAGTCATGACCCTGACGGGAATATTACAGATTGGGTCTGGCATTTCGACAATAATTCCAAAACAGAGGGCAAGACAGTATATCATTCTTTTTCAGAACCAGGAACGCATGTCGTCACCCTCACGGTCACAGATGAGCGAAATGGTAATGACACCGATACAACCTCTTGCATCATCAAACAGACCAATCGAGCCCCAACAAAACCAACAATCCAAGGACCACCTAGCGGGACAAAAAATACCATATATATCTATACTGCAGTATCAACCGATCCAGACAATGACCCCTTACAATATACATTTCAATGGAGCGGTTCGATCATCGAATCACGAAGTAATATTCCCAGTGGCGAGAATTGTTCAGTGAATCATAGCTGGAACGCCGCTGGACGCTACAATCTTACCGTGACCGTGGCCGATAACCAAAATGTGTCCTCAGAATCCTCAGCAAGACTCACCATCTATATCGATGCCATCCAAACACGGGGTGCAGGATATCTTCTTGATAATGATGGTGATGGCACCTATGATGCATTCTATTCAGATGAGACGCATCAAACCGTGTCTGTCCAATGGAACGGGGAGAGCTATCTCATTGATAAAAATGGCGATGGAACCTGGGAGTATGTGTATAATGCAACCTATGGACTTACCTCCTACCAAGAACCTCGAAAAACGCCTGGTTTTGAATTCGTTATCTTCCTAGGCGCGATTACTGTGACTCTTGTTCTATGGCGAAAGATACGATATAAATAATGAGACACCCTTCAGTCTCATCCTTAAAATAATCATGTTGTCCCTATATATTTCGCTTCGATTTTAAATAAAAAAAAATCAATTTATTCAAGGCAGGATTTCCTAGATAATTCTGCTTATAACTATACTCTGAACATACGATATTCTACATCATAGATTCAGAAAGGAAAAACATTATAAACGATAACCACGGATATCGGTTTCGGGTGTGAGGTTGAACGAGAACGGAAAACTTGTTGAACGCATAACGCTAAAAATCAAAATGTTCGATACCGGCAAATGGGAATGGACCGTCCGCCAACGATTCATCAAAGAACCACGCATCAAACTCCATGATATGCTCACCATATTAGACGAAGTAAAAGCAGAGATCATCGCAAGCGAAGAATCAGAAACACAAAACGAGACGAACCAAGTGAAATCCGCTCCAGCTGACCAACCAGAAACACCAAAAACATCATAGTATCCAAAACAAAACATTTTTTTTCTATCTCTCGCTATCACTCCTACAAGATTCAAGGGAAAACTATGTTATATTTTATTCATGGGTACCAATCAAGCCCCGACGGAGAGAAAGCAACACTCCTCAAAAAAACAGTACATGCAATACCAATAACCTATCGAGAAAGCCCTCCTGAGGACCTTATCATTTCAGAATGTCTGAGTCGCATCTCAAGAGCCATCGCACAAGATCAACAAGTCATCCTTATTGGATCTTCTCTTGGAGGATTCCTTGCTGCGTCCACCGCACTGTCTCACTCAACTGTGAAACAACTCATCCTTCTCAACCCAGCGATCATCCCACCAGAAATTGATCTTGCGACCATCAAAGGAATGCCCCTACGGATTCTGAAAGAGATGAAAGACCCACGTCTCTTCACAGAGAAAATCCCTGCAACGATAACGATCCTGCGAGGGACCCTTGATGATGTTGTCCCAGACGAATGGATCATTCCCTTCGCACAGGCACAGAATGCAACCATAAAATTGTATACTGATGATCATCGGTTCTCAAAAAACCTCCAAAGGCTCCCCGAGATAATCGCAGAATCTATTCAATAAGAATCTTAATGAGTGAGCATCCAGAACCGATCACCGACATACTGCAGGGTTTTGACTGCTTTACCTGGTTTTTTCGTCCTCATCTCCTCCCCATTCATCAACGCGATCCCTGTCGCCAAGGGCTTGCGATACTTCTCATCGCAGATCCAGACAAAATCATCCTTCAAAATCAACGGATCTGCATCGGAAATCCCTGGAGCCATAACATCAGCACCTTTGGTGATAAAACCAACAGCGCCCATGTCGATAACGACATATTTTGCTTTTGGCTGATGCTTCAAGAGGCCTTGCAATGTGAACACAGCCTTGTTGTTCTGCATCATAAAATCCATGCTATCATCAACAAGCAAGACTATGAATTCCTCAACAGAGCCGATATCGACCGTCACCTTTCCGCTCAGGAAATCATCACCAAACCGAGTCTGCAACTCAGTAGATAACTCCTTTACTTCCCGTTCTTTTAAGCGATGGCGATTCTTAATTTTTACAGCCATACAAAAGATATTCCCACGGCTGTTTTAATAGTTATCCTGGAGAAGAAAGGCCCAAACTCTTATAAATGCAATCCCCATTTCGTGTCTCCTAGGTAACAGCTATGGAAAAACCATTNAAACTCTTACACGCTAGCCTGAACAACAGAGTCATCGTCGAACTGCGAGGTGGTGTCGAATACCAAGGGGTTCTTGACGGCTATGATGTCCCGCATATGAACCTGGTCCTGAAAAANGCTGATGAAATCGTTCACTCCGATAAGAAGTCGAAACATGACAAAGTCATCGTCAGAGGAGACAATATCATTTATATATCACCTTAGAATAAGGGGTATCTACTATGACGAAGGGAACAACCTGCAGAGCTGGTGGCAAAACCACCCATATCGCCTGTCGACGCTGCGGTAGACATTCATTCCATGTGCAGAAGAGACGCTGTGCGTTCTGTGGTTTTGGGGAAACCAGTAAGATGCGGCATTACAATTGGGTCCGAGAAAAGAAATAATCAGTTCAAATCTGTTTTTTCATCAGTAGTTTTTACGATTGTTTTTTTGTATTTGTCAAGGGACCAACGGCCATGTTTTCCCCAGATCGCATTGTACAGCCGGATTTCTATGTAAAGAAAGACGCCAAGTATGATGACCGACACGATGATGTTGACCGGGAACGGAAGACTTCGATACGCCTCAAGGGGAAATAACGTGTCGATGAGGAGTACTACCACAAGAAACAGGTTTTTTAACGCCTCTTGATAGAGTGGTCGTACGAGGCTGTTCTGGATGTTTTCCTTTTTTTTCTTGAGAAGATAGTGTACGAGGTTCTCGGTTTTTTCTACATGAAGATCCAGTCGACTCTTACGTGGCGTCATACGGAACAATCCATCAAATCATTGTATTGTATAAAAACTATCGTGCTGAGAATCAATACAGGAAGCAGGCGACAAAATGATCCTTGTGGAATTCTTTAAGCTCTGGCTCTGACTCTGAACATTTCGGCATGGCTTGGGGGCATCGCGGATGGAATCGACATCCAGATGGTGGTGAAATCAGACTGGGGACCTCCCCTTTCAGATGGATGTGTTTTCTTTTCATCCTAGGGTCAGGTATGGGGATTGCTGACAGCAGTGCTTTCGTATAGGGATGGAGCTGCTCCCAGAAGAGATCCTTGGTAGGTGCGTATTCCACGATCTTTCCTGCGTACATCACTCCGACACGATCACTAATGTATTTGATCACGCTGAGGTCATGGGTGATAAATAAATAGGTTAACTGGAATTTCTCTTGCAGGTCTTTGAAGAGATTAAGTATCTGCGCTTGCACTGAGACATCCAGTGATGAGGTCGGCTCATCAAGCACGATGAAATCAGGGTTTAATGCAAGCGCTCGTGCAACGCCGATACGTTGTTTTTGTCCGCCGCTGAACTCGTGGGGATATCGATACATATGCTGTTCATCAAGACCAACGGTGTTTAATAATTCAAGGACTTTGGCGTTCAATGCTTCCCCTTTGAACCTTTTGTTGATCTTCAACGGTTCCCCGATGATGGTTTTGACTGTCATGCGAGGGTTTAACGATGAGGACGGGTCCTGAAACACTATCTGCATATGAGGTCGGAGCTTTCGAAGCTCTGATTTCTTGATTTCGCTCAGATTTGATCCCATAAACAGCAAGGTGCCTGAGGTAGGCGGGATCAGATGAATCAGGATACGGCCAAGGGTGGTTTTCCCACACCCGGATTCACCGACAAGACCAAATGTTTCCCCCTTCCGTATCTCAAAGTTGACGTTGTCAACTGCTTTGAGTTGCTCTTTTGTTGAGGAGAAAATTCCTTCTTTGATCGGGAAATATTTCTTCAGATTAGTCGCGTTGACAATAATCTCTTCCATCTTCTTCCCTCGAGGTAATAGAATATCTGACGGTCTCATAATGATGGCATGCGACTTGATGGTCTTTTTCTACTTCTTTGAGTGGGGGGTTGCATTCTGTACAGATCTGTGTTCGATATCTGCATCGTGGGTGGAATCGGCACCCTGTTGGTGGCATGATAAGATTAGGGACACACCCAGGGATAATATCTAATCGTTTCCGGTCTTCGGTGATCTTGGGTATCGCCCTCATCAGTCCTCTTGTGTAGGGATGATCAGGGTTTTCAAAGATTTTTTCTGTTGTCCCAATCTCGACGATGTACCCTGCGTACATCACACCAACTCGATTGCACATCTCTGCGATGATGCCTAGATTATGGGTGATGAGCCAGATCGCTGTGCCCACACGCTGTTGCAGTTCTTTCATCAGGTCAAGGATTTGTGCTTGGACGGTGACATCCAGAGCGGTTGTTGGTTCATCTGCAATCAATAAATCAGGATTACATGCAAGCATCATCGCAATCATCACACGCTGCCGCATTCCTCCGCTTAGTTCATGGGGGTATTGTTTGGCGACCTTCTTTGGATCAGAGATTTTCACAAGATCCAATGCGTTGATTGCTTTTTCAAATGCTTTCTTTTGTATGATTTTTTTTATTTTCCGTTTTTTCCAGAAATTGTACCGGGGGATTTTCTGGTCTTGCTCTGGGAATTTCTCATGAAGCAAAATCACTTCTGCTATTTGTTCTCCGACGGTATAGACTGGGTTTAATGCAGTCATTGGTTCTTGAAAAATCATCGATATTTTGTTCCCACGGATGTTCTGCATTTCTTTTTCTGTTTTTTTTAGCAGGTCCTCTCCTTTGAAAAGGATGCTTCCGTTCATGATTTTTCCAGGTGGTTTGGGGATAAGTCCCATCACTGAGAGTGCAGTGACGCTTTTCCCACACCCTGTTTCACCGATTAACCCGAATGTTTCTCCTTTCCAAATTTGGAAGCTGGTCTCTTCTAATGCTTTGACGACTCCCTCATAGGTGTAGAAGTAGGTTTTCAGGTCTTTTATCTTCAGTAATGGTTCGTCTTCTATGGAATCACCTTCGTAATTTAGGATCGGTTACGTCTCTGAGGCCATCGCCGAGGAGGTTGAATCCGAGGACAACAAGGAGTATTGCGAGGCCGGGGAAGGTGACGTACCACCAGGCATGGAACATATGGATTCGACCTGAGGAGATCATCAGTCCCCATTCTGCAGTCCCTGGGGATGCTCCCAGTCCGATGAAACTGAGTCCTGCTGCTACAAGAAGAACGGCTCCAAGATCTAAGGTGATTTCTACCAGTAATGGTGCGAATGAATTTGGGAAGATATGGCGGAAGAGGATACGTGAGTTGCTAGCACCAACACTTCGTGCTGCTTCCACAAATTGTTGTTCACGGATTGCAAGCACCTGACCTCGCATTAAACGAGCATAGGTAGGCCACCAGACGATGATCATTGCCTCCATGATATGGTCGATACTTCGTCCTAATGCTGCCGCGATAGCCATCGCTAAAATAAGGTATGGTATTGCGAGGAAGACATCAGTAATCCTCATCAGAACCTCATCGATGATCCCGCCAAAGTAACCGGCGATCCCCCCTAGGACGATTCCAATCAAGGTTGAGATTGCGACGACGATAATACAAATACGGAACGATGTTTGAGACCCGTAGATAACCATACTGAAGATATCACGTCCAAAATCATCGGTCCCAAATAAATGCTCTGGGCTCGGGGGGAGTAATTTTTGACTAAAATCGATGTCCCATCGTTCTTCGATGACGGTCGTACCCTGGTCGTTACTGACTCGTACATAGGACGGGTGTTGACTTGCTAAAAAAGGTGCAAATAATGCGACAAGTATCAAGATAAGAATCAATATCAATCCAATCATCGATAAGAGACTTTTTCGGAAGAGATGAGCCATGAATCTCAGATCTTTGATTCTTGATTCATGTTTTTTTAAGAAATCATCTACGAATTTAGCATGCGGTCGTATCTTATCCACCTCCGAGTTTCACTCGTGGGTCAATCACCGCATAGAGGATATCAACAATGAGATTTGCCACAACATAAATAATTGCGACAAGTATCGTAAATCCCATCACTGCGCTGAAATCAAAACCAAGAACCGCTCGTGCAGCAAACCGTCCCATCCCAGGCCAATTGAAAATCGTTTCCGTAAGAACAGCGCCACCAAGAAGCGAACCAAAGGAAAGACCAGTGACTGTCACTGTTGGTATCAAAGCGTTTCTCAGCGCGTGTTTATAGATGACCGTTCGCTCCGATAGTCCTTTTGCTCGCCCAGTACGAATATAATCCATCCCCATGACTTCGAGCATACTGGACCGTGTCATACGAAGAATTAACGCAAGCGTTGCAAATCCTAACGTGAACGCTGGCAAGATGAGATGATATAACGAAGAGGCTAAGGTGTCGAGATTCCCGGTTATAATACTATCAATCACATACAATCCTGTAATGGACGATGGTGCGTTCATTCCGATTGCCAAACGTCCCTCCAACGGTAAAATCGGTATCTGATACGCAAAGACGTACTGCAGCATGAGTGCCAACCAAAAAATCGGCAACGAATATCCAACGATCGCGATGATTCGAGTGATATGATCTGATAATTTATTCCGTCGTACCGCTGAAATAATACCTCCAACAATGCCAAGAGGAATTGCTATTAACATAGAAAAAATCGTCAATTCCAATGTCGCTGGGAAATACTGAGCAAGGCTGTCAACCACCGGTCGACTCTCTAGATAGGATTTTCCAAGATTGAAATGAACGATATCATTTAAATAATAAAAATATTGAATCCAAATAGGTTCATTCAGATGCAGTTCTTTGGTGATTCGTTCGATGACATCAGGTTGTGCTTTTGGTCCTCCTGCAAAAGCTCGTGCGGGGTCCGCGGGGATAACATGGGAAACGGTGAACGTAATTATGGTAACACCAATGATGACTGGAATGAGAAGCAGTAGTCTTCGGACTATGAATTCCCATGTCTTCATAATTTAAAAAAAAAGAAAGAAAGAGAATGGTTTTTATGGGTATGCTTTGTAGTAGTCGTAGAAGTACCATTCCCGTACTGGGTTGTATGAATAGTTTTGCACCCAGTCTCTCCATGGCCGTATGTAGGATCTTTGTACCAGGAAAATGAAGGATGGTTCTTGGATGTAGATGTCGTATGCGGTTTTGTAGGCAGCTGCCCGCACCGCGGTATCCGCTGAGTATTTCCCCTCTAAAATCTTCGCATCAACAGTTGCGTTCATATATCCTGTGTTATAGGTATCTTGACTGATGTCAGCAGAGCCCATGAACGGTGCGATGTAATCATCTGGATCATTATAATCTGGTCCCCATCCGATAAACATCGTATCCCAGTCATCTGTCGTATACATCCGATGGAGAAGCTGTGGCCATCCTTCTGCGATAATCGATGAAAGAATGCCAATATCATCAAGTGCTGCTCGGAACATGACTGCCATTGTTTCTCGTTCTGAGTTCCCTGCGTTATAGAACAGTCGCAAGGTAGTCCCGTTAAACCGATACATGGTTCCGTCTAACTCATAGTCTTTGGCATATCCAGCATCATCAAGGAGTTGTTCTGCCATCGCCAGGTCATAATTATAGTACGGTTGACCATTGTTTTGTGTATCGTAATATGGCATCCCCTTTGGTATTGCTCCAGCTAGTCTGGCTGCATAACCGTTCCAGGCGGTTTCAATCGCGGTGTTGTAATCAAATGCATAACTTAATGCTTTTCGTACTCGACCATCTGATAAATACTGATTATTGCTTGCTTTCGTGTTTATCGCAAGTAATGCAACATCATAGCTGTCGAAGGGATGGACAACAATGTTTTTCTCACCGCTGACATCCTCGAGGTTTGCATATGGGATATAGGCGAAATCAGCATCCCCATTTTTCAACGCTAAAATTCGTGTCGCTGCTTCATCAGCATATTTTATCACAACTCTTTCAGGATGGTTTCCTGCCCAGCCGCCCCAATACGTCGGGTTTCTAGTTAAGACAATTTCGGTTGCCCGTGTCCAGTGGTCAAGCATATACGGACCGGTGCCCATCGGGTGTTCTTTCATCCAGACGTTTTCTTCTCCTGCGACAATGCCACCGTTCGCCTCCACATAGTCTTTGTCGACGATCGCGGCGACCGTATAGGGCATCAGAGCTAAAAACCCACCATACGATTGTGTAAGTTTTATTTGAACAGTATCGTCATCGATTACTGTGGTGCTATTCGTATCCATACATTGTCCCAAAATCCAGTCAACACCAGATTCTGGTGCTCCCATTGTTAACACTCGATCTAAAGAATATTTTACATCCTCTGCGGTAAAATCATTCCCATTGGAGAATTTCACATTGTGGCGTAAATTAAAGGTCCATGTCAAAGAGTCATTTGAGACAGTCCAGTCTGTGGCAAGACACGGATAAAACGTTAATGTATCATTTCCCTTATAGGTAACGAGTGTATCATAGATCGAAAAGATTGGTTCTGAGGAGGCAGTATCATAACAATCTGCTGGGTCCAGCGTTTTTGCATCACCGATGTCATACCTAACGATCGTCGTTGGATTCTTAATTTCAGGTTTTTCTTCTTCTTGTTGTTGGGTACATCCACTCAACGCGATGGTCATGAACATCGCACAAATAATGATCGCAAGAACACCAGCCTTCATATCTTTCTTTTTAAAACTTCCCATGATTTTCTAACCTCTTTTCCCGCTCCTCTTCGAGAAGCCCTAAGTTCGTATCATCTTTATTATTTAATTACTTTTTCATTTTATCCGTCATATTTGTTTATATGAGAAGAATGCACACATCATTTGATTGACGTTAGGAAGGGAAACAAGAAACAAAATGATCTTTTTTCACTTCAAGTAGGTCTGGTTCCTTCGTTGAACATTCTGGTCTGGCCTGGGTGCAACGTGGGTGAAATCGACAGCCAGGTGGTGGATGGATAAGACTGGGAACCTCACCGGCCAACGGAATATAGTATGTTTGCCGGTCCGGGTCAGGGACCGGAATCGCTGACAATAACGCCTGGGTGTATGGGTGGAGCGGATCGGAAAAGAGATCCTGTTTTGATGCCAGTTCCACCAGCTTGCCTGCGTACATCACCGCGATCCTATCACTCGTATGTTTTATGACACTGAGATCATGGGTGATGAACAATAGAGTCAACCCGAAATCCTTCTGGAGATCCTTCAGAAGATTGATGATCTGCGCCTGGATGGAGACGTCAAGGGCGGAGACCGGCTCATCTGCCACGATGAATGTCGGATTGGTCGCTAACGCGCGAGCGATGCCAATCCGTTGTCGTTGACCGCCGCTGAATTCATGAGGATATCGGTTGATCTGATCTGGTGTTAACCCTACTTTTTCCATCAGTTCAATGATTCTGTTTTCTTTCTCATCCTTTGTCTTTATGAGCTTGTGGACTTCCATTGGTTCCGCGATTGCAGCCCCGATCGTCATCCTCGGGTCAAGCGACCCGTAGGGGTCTTGGTAGATGATCATCATTTTTTTTCGAAACTCAGTCATCTTTTTCTGTTTGAGATGGGTGATATCCTGCCCGTCAAAACAAATGGTACCCGCGGTCGGGTTGATTAATCGTAGGATGAGCTTTCCACAGGTGGTTTTCCCGCATCCGGATTCTCCGACCAGACCAAGGATTTCATTTCTTTTGATGAAGAAGCTGACGTCATCAAGTGCTTTGATTGCATCTTTCTTTTTGATCGGGCCGCCACCCTGGTAGAAATATTTCTTAAGGTTCGTGACTTCAACAAGGTGATCCATAGATCACAAACCTCCAACCAGGTAACAGCGTACCCAATGCCGTTTGCCTGCTTGCACCAACGGGGGCATTGTTTTTACGCAGGGCTCAAAACAGTAATCACATCTCGGATGGAAAGGACAACCGCCAGGGAGATCAAGGAGATTAGGGACGAGTCCTTTGATGATTTTCAGACGTTCTGCATCGATATCAAGACGCGGGATTGATTTCAGGAGCGCCTGTGCATAAGGATGTAAGGGTTCTTTGAAGAAGGTATGGACATCGGTGTACTCCACCATGTACCCGGCGTACATCAATGCGACGTTATCACAGGTTTTTGCTATCACTCCAAGATCATGGGTGATGAGTAAGACGGAGGTGTTGGATTTTCTTCGAAGTTCATCAATTAATTTGAGGATCTGAGCCTGGATGGTGACGTCCAGGGCGGTGGTCGGCTCATCAGCGATCAATAAGGCAGGATTGCAGGAGAGTGCCATAGCGATCATTACCCGCTGCCGCATCCCGCCGGAGAGCTCATGGGGGTAATCATCTATTCGTTTCTCTGGGTCTGGGAAACGAACGGTATACAATGACTCGATTGCTTTTTTCCGTGCCTCGTCTTTTTTCAATCCGTGATGCAGTCTGAGGACTTCCATGATTTCAGAGCCGATCGTAAACATCGGGTCAAGGGAGGTCATCGGCTCCTGGAAAATCATGGATATCTTGCATCCTCGGATATTGCGCATCTCTTTTTCGCTTAATTCCAGGAGATTGGTTCCATCAAGTAAAATCTTTCCACCGACGATCTTACCGGGGGGGCTTTGTATCAATCGCATGATCGATAGGGCGGTGACGCTCTTTCCACAGCCTGATTCGCCGACAAGCCCGAGGGTTTCCCCTTTGTTTATAGTGAAACTGACACCGTCGACTGCTTTGACGACCCCCTCATGGGTGTAGAAATATGTTTTGAGATCTTCAACTCGTAAGAGCTCTTCCATGGTAGTTCATCCTATTCTTTCAGGCGAGGATCCAGGATGTCCCGTAATCCGTCGCCTAATAAATTGAGTCCGAGGACCGCGATGACGATCGCTATGCCGGGGAAGGTCGCAGCCCACCAGGAGCCGCTGACGATGTAGAACCTGCTTTCAGAAAGCATCGCACCCCATTCGGGGCTTGGTGGTTGAGCGCCTAGTCCAAGAAATCCGAGTGCGGCTGCATCAAGGATGGCACCGGCCATCATCAAGGTGCCATACACAATCACTGGTGAGAGGCTGTTGGGTAGCACATGTCGTAAGATGATTCGTAGGTTACTTGAGCCTATCGCTTTTTGGGCTTCTACATACTCCATCTCCTTGATGTACAATACGGAGCCTCGCATGACCCGTGCCATTTGCGGGGAATATTCGATACCGATCGCGATCATCGCTTTATCCAATCCTTGCCCGATCACCGCAACGATGACGATGGCGAGCAACAGAGATGGAAACGCAAACAGAATATCCGTGATCCGCATGAGAACATTATCGATCCACCCCCCATAGTATCCTGCAGCGACCCCGATTAGGATTCCAAGGGCGGTCGCGATACCCACTGCGATAAAACCAACCGTGAGGCTGATTTGAGATCCATAGATGATTCTGCTCAGGATATCCCTGCCCATCATATCGGTTCCAAGTGGATACCCCTCGATACTCTCATTACTCCAGAACCCCGGTTTGAGGCTATTCTCCAATTGTGGTGGTGATGGTGTTGGGTCATGGGGGGCAATGAATGGTGCGAAGATTGCTAAGACGACTAAAAAAAGAATGAGGATGAGACCAAACACCGCTGATTTATTATACCGGAACCGTCTGAGTAACTCATGGGTTTTTGTCTCTCTTACTCTTGCCATTCTTCACCTAATCATAATGAATCCGTGGGTCTATGTATGTATAGAGGATATCCGTGATGAGATTGACAATCACAAACACTAAAGCAAAGACTAGAATACAACCAATCACGAGCGGGTAATCCCGTGCGTAGACCGCATCGACGACAAGCCGGCCGACCCCCGGCCAGGAGAACACGGTCTCTGTCAAGATCGCTCCTGAGAGCAGCAGCCCGAAGTTCAAACCAATCACGGTCACCACCGGAACCATCGCATTTCGAATCGCATGTTTGTAGATGACTTTACGCTCAGACAACCCCTTTGCTCGTTCTGTCCGGATAAAATCCTGACGCAGTACCTCAAGCATACTAGACCGGGTTGTCCGGGCGATGATCGCCATGGGGATTGTTCCTAACGCGATCGCAGGGAGAATGAGATGTTCTAAGACGCTCACTAATGCTGCGCCATTCAGTGTAATGATGCTGTCGATAACCATAAAACCTGTAATACTTTGATATGGAAGGAGGAGATCGATACGTCCACCAATAGGCAACCAACCAAGGAACACTCCAAAGACCATCATCAGCATGATCCCTAACCAAAACACGGGCATGGAGATTCCAAAGAGCGCCAGCCCCATCACCGAATAATCCGCGACTGAGTACTGTTTTGTCGCAGAGATGATCCCTGCCACGACACCGATGAGGATCGCAAAAATTATCGCTGCGATCGCAAGCTCGATGGTGTTCGGGAATCGTGATGCTATCTCTGTAGTGACCTGTTCATGAGAAAGAATGGACCGACCAAGATCCCCTTGCAGGACATCCCCAAGCCAGATGAAATACTGCATATACAAGGGTTGATCCAGTCCATATTTTGCTTTGATATCATCGATTTCCTGTTGCGTCGCATGCTGCCCCAGCATGGTCCTGACCGGATCGCCAGGCGCGAGATGGATCAATGCGAATGCAATGAGGGTGACTCCCAGGACAACTGGTATGATCTGCAACAGTCTCTTAATGATGTACCATTTCATTTCTGATCAACAGTATATCTTGGTATCTTTCTCTCATTTTTTCGTGCATCAGGAAATCGGAAGATATCTGATGGTTCTCTAGGTCATGTCGACAGGATAGAAGAAATACCGGGCTGTCGGGTTGAGGACAAAACCTTGCACATTCTTGGTGAAGATAAGGTTCTGGTTCGCGTGAGCAAGATACACAAACGGTGCGTCTTCGTGGATGATAACCTGTGCTTCTTTATAGAGATTGGCGCGCTGTGTGGTGTCATAGGTTTGTAAGGCTGCTGATAGTTGATCTTGTACTTCGGTGTTATTGTAGAATGCGACGTTCCCTGCGGTACCCAACGTGCATTGGTTCGCACCATAGAGCACGTTCATGAAGTTATCCGGATCACCGTTGTCTCCCGTCCATCCGAGTAAACACATCGAGTGTTCCCCTGCCTGGGTCTTCGCAAGATACGTGGACCAATCGATCTGATAGATATCTACAGTGATGTTTACTGCGGCTAGATATGCTTGGATTGCTTCCCCGATCTTCGCTGGGTCGAACATATACGGTCGACTTACCGGCATGACCCAAAGGGTGATATTAAAACCATTTTGGTATCCTGCCTCAGTCAAGAGTTCTCGTGCCCGCGCAGGGTCATAGGGATAATCGACTACTGCATCATTCCAGCCAAGCATAAATGGTGGCATCCCGTTCTTTGCGACGATCGCTGTTCCCTTATACAAGTTCTCGACAATAGAGGTTTTATTGATCGCGTAGTTGACTGCTTGTCGAACAGATTTATTGGTAAATGGCTCGAAATAGCCAGGTGTTTTGACCCAGGGTTCATCCTGGTCATGCATCCCGTTGTGGTTCGTGTCATTATACCCATATCCGTTGTTCATGGCGACATAACCGACGTTCATACCAGGGGCGGTCAGCAGCTTCAGGTCGTTATCCGCTTCAATTAACGTAAGGCTTGCGGGATCTGGGTATTCCATTCCCTGGATTTCCCCTGCTTGTATCGCGAGCAGCCGTGAGGAGGGATCGGTGATGACCCGGTAGATGACTTTATCGAGTTTTGGTGCCCCGCGCCAGTAATCCTTGAACGCTTCGACGGTGATATGGTCGTCTTTTACCCATTCTACGAACTTGAACGGCCCAGTCCCACAGGGATGTTTAAACGCATCTTCTTTCCATGTTGCCGCGTTGGTCGGGCTGACAATGGCGACCGTGAACATCGCCAGACTGGTCATGATCGCAGCGTTTGGTCTGCTAAGAACGATCTTGACGGTGTAATCATCAATTTTTTCTACTTTCTGTATATCGCTGAACATGTATCCCCAGTACGCCCATTCTCCATATTGATAGTAAGGATGAGTGGTGTTGTACTGTCGTTCAAAGGAGAAAACAACTGCGTCGGCATTGAAGGTCGTGTTATCATGGAATTTTACACCCTGTCTTAACGTGAAGGTGATATTCATCCCATCTGATGAAGTCGTCCATGATGTTGCCAGGCATGGCTCGATATCTGCAGAGCCTTCTTTATATTGGACTAACCCTTCGAAGATACTATCGGTTCGTGCGGTGGATTCCCCATCTGTGACATCCGCAGGGTCCAGCTTATCTGCATCCCCTGAGCATGCAAAGATCAGCACTTTTTCTTTCACCGTTGGTGTGGTGTCTGTACACCCGCTTAACGATACCGCGAGTAATAGTCCACAGACAATGATCGCAAGAGCACCAGCTTTCATATTGTTTGCATTTACACTCCCCATGATTTTCTAACCTCTTTTCCCACCTTCTCTGAGAGAAGGTCCAACGTCGTATCACATCTATTATTTAATTACTTTTTCATTTATGGAAGGATTATCAAGAACTTTTCTCATAAGAGAGGCATCCTCATAACATCTCTTCGAGTTTTTCTTTGATGTACCCGAACGGGATCAGGAGACTTTCTGCGCATTTCGCAAGCTGGCGGAGGTAATAATCGGTGTCGATGTCTTCTGTTCCCTGTATCTTCTCAGCAAGACAGACCCGTTGTTTGTAGTTCCGAGACGTTTCATCGGTGACGAGGTAGCGGACCGATTGACCGAGCTGGACCTGTATCCCAAGGTCCTGCAGTTGCAACAATGCTGCTTTCGGCAGCGTGTTCACGGTATACGTCGCGATATCCTTTGAGGCTGTTGTCGTGAACACGAGCTCATCATGAGGCACGGAATCGTCTCGGAGTGTTTCTGCAGATCGTCTCAGTGTTTCAATAGAGGTTGGTATCAACGCGCGGAACTGCTCTGCGGTGTGTGCTTCTTTGAAGATGGAAATCATCTGCTGCTGAGCGTTTTTCAAGAACGCGGGGGTGTTATGCTGCCGGAGCTCCACGCCGCGGACCTTCACGGTCCCATCCTCGAACAGACCATAGTACCTGGTTAAGGCACCAACCCCGGTCGCTTTACTAGGGAGAAACACGATCCATCGGTAGCGGCCTTCCACATCCATGCGGATCCCGGTGCGATGGCCGATCATCCGGGAGAGCTGAAACGGACGGATGCATTCTGGGGACGCTTTGACCCAGAGGGAGTCAACGATCCCATGGAGCACCTCATAACCTGCTTGTTGAGCGACTTCTGATGCAGTCAGCAGGATATCCCGGCTGAACGCGGTGATGCTTTCATGGCATTCGATGCGCCCGTACCGGGCGTTCCGGTACCCGGTGTACCCGAAGCAGACGACCAGGACCCATTTCCATGCTTTCTGCAGCTCGGTGTAGACCGCAGGATCGTACTGGGTGTTTTTCGCGCGTGCCTTGAAGCAGAATCTTCGTTGTAAAATCGGCTCAAGCACCTCCGGCAACAGCCCTTTCTGTTTCTGGCAGAGGTGATACCCCAGTTGAGGGACTCGTTTGTTGGAGTCAGGGCAGCAGGAGCACAACATGGTCTCCGGGCTGATGTTATGCAGCACCATGATGTTGGGGTAGAGAGAGGCGTAATCCAGCTCGACGACGTTCTCATGAAGACCGACCACCGGTTCCAGGACGAGTCCTCCGCGGTCCGCGATGAGCAGTTCTTCCGCGGTCTTCCAGTTCTCCGGCATGTTCTTCTTCCAGGGAACCAGATATCCTTTTTTCATCGCGGCGTTGATTTCTATCTGACTGATGGCAGTCCCTGGGCCGAGCCGTGAGAGCAGCTGCAGGGGGATGTTGGCGCATCGCGCGATATCAAGAATGCCATGAAGTCCGCTTTGCCCGTAGAAGAACGATTGCGCGGTGTCCAGATGGATTCTCCCCTGCAATGTGTAGAACGCGGGGCGGTACATGATCCGACCGTAGCTGAAATAGGATTTTGCTTTTTTGACGGGCCGCAGGTTGTTTTTTTTCTGGTTCTTCTCCCGGCCCAGGTTCATCAGATGTTCGATGCCACAGCTCTTCGCACGGTGATACAACAGGGGGAACAGCAGGCTATCTCCGTTCACGGTTGTGATGACGTCTGGGTCGAGCTGTTTGATTCGATTGATGACGGAGAGGATTGTATCGGTCTCATTGTCCTCATGGATGATTTCATCGTCGAGACGGATGGCTGGGAGTGGCTGCTGGAATGAGGGAGCTGCTTTTTGTTCCGCTGCGACATCAAGATGGGAGATTCTGAAGGGAGGTTTCTCGTAATCCAATGCCCAGGAGTCATCCCTGCAGGTGAAGCGTTTCCCGTCCCAGGTCACCTGCGCATGACAAAACACTCCCTGTTCCTGAAGATACCTGGTTGGGAGCCGTAGATCAACGTTGAACAAGTGATGTCGATGGAAACCACCCCAGGAATCGATCAGATCTGCTAGAGGATGCAGCGCGTTGAGATGGTTTGGCATCACTTCAAGGACCATGGTGTGCTGTGGGGAGCCTAGCGTGAGTTTTGCAGGAGTCAGCTGCAAGTGTTTCACCTGGGGGATTTGTTCTACTGCCTTAGCAACTTGGGAGATGTCATATGAGGGGGTATGGACATAAAAACAGGGGTCGTACGGCGTTTCAATCCGGGTCGTTTTGCCGTTCTGCAGCAGCCAGGTGACCATGACGTTGTTTTCATAGTCNGGGTACACATCAAGGATGGTCCCGTTCAACATACTCTCGCAGCTTGCGTAATGTCTTTTCGTGTTCNACTAAGATGGACATCACNATCGGCTCGAACGGGTTAGGGTTGCTGATGTTGCCACCGGCGGCCGCGTGTTGCCGGGCATGGTTGATGAGCTCGTCGAACGCCTCCTGGTCGATGGTGCGTAGCGCGCGTTTGAACTCGTTCCATTCCCAGCCGAATGATTCAACGACCATGCGGAACGTAGGGACGGTCCGGCCCATCAGTTCACCATCCCGAATGCTTCCAGACGGAGCTGTCCGTTTGCATCACGGACGATTGTCGTGCGTTTCTGTTTCTTGAGCAGTTCAAGGGAGATGCGTTGGTCGATGTGTTTTATTCTGATGATTTCGGTGACGTTGTCGTAAAGTGTTTTTCCCAGGCCGTTCGATGGCGAAAGCGGCATCGCATCAAGGTGGGTGCACACGGTGATGAGCTGGTACGTGGTGGTGAGCTGTTGTATCTTCTGCAGGTCCTGGAGCAGTAGCGTCTGAGCTTCCTGAGAAGACAGCTCTGGGTCATGGTAGAGTGCCGGTAGCATCCCGATGAGCAGGGTGCGGGGGCGATGGTTCTGGATCATGGGCTCCAGCAGGTCTTGTAGGATGGTGGAGAGCTGATACACGGTGAATGCTCTGCTCATTAGCACGTTCTGCAAGACTTCTCGTTGGTCCAGTTCTAGCAGTCGTGCATACCTGGCGATCTGGTACGGGTTGGCACGCATGCCTGCATCGATGTAGATGGTCTGGCTGTGGAACGTGCGGTAGGTGTTGGCGCAGAGCTGGTCTGGCAGCGCTGCGATCAGGCTGCTGTTCCCGTCTATGAACGTCAGCTCCCCTGCTTTGAAGCCGCCGCAGAGACGGTCCAGTTCTGTTATCCCTGAGGGGATGATGAGGTCCGGTCGTCTGACCTCGACAAGAGAGCTGCTGCTGTGAGCTCTCTGTTTTTCTTGTGTTGAATGGTTGTTTTTCATAACGTCTGCCTCCCCGAAATAAGGTCGTGGAAAGAAAACAGAGGCGGTGGTGTTTTAAAAAGCTGAGAGGGGGGTCAGTGAAAGTATTCGAAAGGGTGTTTTTGGGTATTATCTGATCATGTGGTTCATTTTCTGGGCGTTTGGGAGCATCTCGGTATTGTTGAAAAAAAAGTAGACGGTCTTGGGGTTCTTGGAGAGGATGCGTTGGCGTATCTCATGGAGTTCCTGGTCTGTGTAGTTATAGGAGTACCAGGCGGTCCGGCCATGGATCCGCTCGTAGATGACCTCGGTGCTCAGGATGGTCCGGGGGAGCTGGGGTGCGTCGATGCTGACGAGGAGAATTTGATGGTGTTTTGCCCAAGTGATGAGCTCGTTGGTGAACAGGTTGGGGTGGCGGAACTCGACTGCAACCTTGTCGGTCCCTGTCTTTTCGAGGAACTGCTCCAGGATTGAGAGGTCGGTGAAGGAGGGTGGGAGCTGGAGAAGGTAGTAGTGGATATGGTCTTCCAAGGGTCTGAAGAGTGTTTTGAATCGTTGGAAGCGTTCAACGATTTTTGTGCTAAGTTTTTGGAAATGGGTAATCGACCGGTGGACTTTGATGACCCAGACGAGGTCTTTACTTTTGGCTGCCCAGGATTTGACCATGGTTGGGTAGGGGAACCGGTAGAAGCTCATGTTCAGTTCAATCGCATTTAACTGTGATTCGGTGATATACCAGTCCAGGGAGTTACCTTTGTTCCAGTCGTAGGACCATCCGGAGGTGCCGATGTAGATGTGCGTCATTGTTATGATGAACAATGGTTGTCATTTTATCCTTTTTTCTGTTGATTTCTTGTTTCTTTGATTGAATTTTATTAGATTCTGATGGATTATTAGGCTTAATAATATATTTATAGGGGAAGTTTGTTGTAATATTGTGCAGGGGGAAAGCAAATGGAAAAATACTCTCAATGTATGCAGATGCTGATTATTACATCAATTTCTCTTTTTCTGATTATTAATATTATGCCAATAACAAATGGTCTTCCAGTTGCAGAGAAAAAAACAGTAGAAACGAGGAATAGTTCCGATTTGATTCATGTTTCAGGGACGATGGGACAAAATGGTTGGTATATCAGCAATGTCCAAATTACTATTCATCCTCCTCAGGGAGCAGGACCTGTTTTTTATAGTTTTGATAATATGACCTGGTCCGAATACGTAACTCCAATCATTGTGAATTCAGATGGGTTTATGACTGTATATTGTTTCTATATGGAGGATGGTAATCAATCTGAGATATACCATGTTAGTTTTAAGATTGATAAGACGCCTCCATTTGTTACCATCACTTTCCATAGGGACGGATGTAGGGTTCTTGTTTCAGTGGACGCCATTGATAACATGAGTGGTGTTGTATCAGTAGAGTTTTATTCTGATGGTGCATTAATTGGAACTCTAACCGTCGAACCTTACGATTTCGAATTTTATGTCGGTCTATTTGGTGAACATACGATGTCGGTGATTGTGTATGATGCGGCAGGGAACAGCGTTGATGCATTTCATACATTCCCATATGAGTTAGGTCATAAGCAAAATAATCTTCATCAGCAGATGTTTCGTTTATTCCAAAATCTCATCGAAATCACGATGTACCGCTTGTTTGTTTGACGAAAAAAAATGTGAAAAAGAGAATTGGTGATAGAAAGGATGAGAGAACAATTGAGCAGGAAATATTTGGTGGTCGGGGTCGCGTTCCTATTTGTTGTAGCGGGCTTCGTCACTGTACAAGCAATCCCCTTCGAGGAAAAAAAACAATCTGAAACACTCTCGGGGGATTTCTTTGGCATGTCAAGTATTGTTCTTGTGTCCTGGGATGCGAACCAGACAGAAGAGCCGATTATGCCTCGAGGGCTGTTGCGTCACGTGGATTTAGAGATCTCGTTTGGGGTGACCTTTGGAGTATTTGGTCGTCTCGTCTATCTTCTGTTCAGAAACCAGCCGGTGATCATCACTGTAGACGTGGAAGACACACCAGACTGGTGTATCGCAACCATGTCACAAAAGACGCTTCAATGCACCATACCATCACGAGAAGACAGCTATGTGACTGTCCATACAATGTGCTCAGTTCAGGTTTCTGATGATGCGCCTGCGTTCGCTCCCTGTCCTATCAAGATTCAAACCACGGTTCAATCTTTTTATGGTCCGTTCGGTTTTATCTCCCTCCTGAGAGGCGCCACCCGGGAGGATACCGTGATGTTCACGGTTGCGTATAAGCCGCTTATTTCATCACTGTTCCCTGAGACAACCATGATTGAGGCACCACCGTTTATTGAAGTGCAGCTCCCGATCTGGATCAAAAACCAGGGGAATGGTCGGACGACGGTGGTCAATGAAATAGTGGACTATCCGGACGGATGGATGGTGTCTTTACCTGATCAGCTGGTCGTGGAAGTTGGTGAGTACGGGAAGATGAACCTCTCAATCATTCCGACATGGTTTTATGTTGGAGAGGAATTTATTACGCTTAGTTTTACCCCTCATTCCTCTGACGACTTCTCATTATACGGGGAACCGATCTTTGTCACGATAGTGGCATATTTTGAGTTTCAAAAATGAGAAAAACAAATACGGTCGTACGTCGTACCGATCAATAGGATGTGTTTATAGGAGATGTCATTCGTTTTCAATGAAGAGTGTCTCATTTCCCTTCTTTATAGACAAGAAACCCATAGGTGATGTTGCCGCACCGCGGACAGCACAAGACCCCGTCCCTGTATGGGGTTTCGGCAGAATCCTTTTTCCTCAGTTCCTCAAAATAATTCTCACACCATCTGCATATGTATGTCATGCTTCTCTCCTCAGTATCACACATCATATCATTTGTCTTAAATTTTTTGTTTTAAATAAGCAATTGGGACCTATTTTTATGCAGAAAGGTTGTAAGGATATGTTTTTAAAGGGGAACAATGTTATAAATGTGATATGGGGCGGAAAGCGTTGGATGGAAGAAATGCTCACAGAATATGTCTTTGTTTCATCGTCGTACTATTATGTATTGGAACTAGTTCGCTCCCGTGCATTGGTGGATCTGTTCGTGAAACCGCAGGAGATGGTTATCAAGAGAACACATCAAGTCGTTCGAATGAGACCCTTTTTGATGTCCTTGAGGATGTCTGTTCAGTCAACATCAACCAAGAAACAGAGGTGGTTCTCTCCCATCCAGACATAGAGGTGGATAATATTGATATCGCAGAAGCGGGTGCTACACAGTTGGGAAACTTAATCACGGTGTGTGTCCAGGTCGCAGGGGTGATCGAAAACCGGGGGAAAATTATCGATTTTTATAATGGGGGGAATCTAAGTAATCTGAATTTTGTTGAGTATGATTTTTTAATATCGACAAACGAAGATGACTACATGGTGAGTTATGCGAACTACACCGGTCTGATTGCGAATAGAACCGAGACAAGAAATCTCACTTCTTCAGATTACTCGGTGATGGGTGATGTGCTCTCCATCTGGTTCTCTTTAGATACAGCAGAAGAGTACTACGTGAGTCTTAGTGCAACTTCTATGTTTGTGAAGATGAATTTCTCCGAAGAGGGAGATGATTTTAATGATTTTGTCTATCTCTCAGATCTTGTTCCAAACCCACCGTTAGAACTTATGGCGGCAGTCGTCCCTGAGATGGGGTATACCGGACAACCTGTTCAATTTAAGATCAATGAAATTCCTCTGACTGGGACGCATCCCTTTGTCTACCACTGGGAGTTCGGAGATGGAGGAACCTCCGGTGAGAAGAAACCCCTGCATGAGTACACGAAAGCAGGGGTGTACACCTATAATGCGACCGTGACTGATGATGCAGGAACCTCAGGACACTTTTCGGGGGTGATTCGAATCATACAAATGAAGAAAGCGATCCTCTTTGGTAGAATCCAGATAACATCATCAGATAACCAGTACACAACAGTTGAGGCAGAGAATCTACGGATGATTACATTTCATCCCTTTGAATTTCGCCATTTCCTTGAAAATGAGTTGATAACATTTTCGAATCAGTATTTTGGGATCATCATCGGAAATGAGGCATCATTGTATATGCTTGGGATCTTCGATGCCGCTGTAGGGGCCGCTCCTCCCCAGACGCCGAACATTGCGTGTACGACCGATTCAATGTTGAATAGAATCACGGTTACTACCGCGGATGCACATATCTTCTGGAGCGACATTGCAATCACTGTCGATCAACTTGGAGCGACCTTTCAGGTGTTCTATACCAATGGCACCGCGATTGCTCCCGTCAACACCACAGTTGTTGGTGATGCAGAGATTCTTGCTGGAGATTATATCCAGCTCTCCACCTATGCTGGGAATGTGCGGACGACATTACGGTACATCCCGACCAATAGTCTGCTGGGGACATGGACGGTCAACGTCTGAATCAACACCAGGAAAACAACACCTAGGTTTTTTTTCTTTTTGACATTTCACCAGCATATCTTTATGTAGGTTCACTTGAGAAACAGCTATTGAATCAAAGGAATAAAAGATGGAATACAAAAGGAGATAGGAAAATCTATGAAAAAACAAATCATCGTTATTGGAATAATCCTGGTGTTTCTCGCGGTTGGATTGAGCGGGTGTACCCAAGAGAACACCTCCTCTGATGAAAAATCAATCAACTCTGCTCCTCCTGATGAGGAATCCTTAGAATCGATCCTTGAAAAAACAGATTCGATTGATTCCATATATTACGAGATTGATGCTACGATTAACATGACGACATATGGGACACAGACTGCCAAGATTCAGATCTGGCAGAAACCCCCGTATGTGAAGGAACTAATCAGTGGTTTGAATTCGGGTGCGTCAACCACGATTGTGGTGATCCATCGTCCTGATGGGAATTATACTTATGATGCTGCACAAGGTAAATATGTCCTAACGCCAGAGGTGACCTCTTTTTCGTCTTGGTTGCAGTATTTTGATAGTGAGACCTTAAAGGGGCTTCTGAACAATCAGAGTATCGCAAACCTTGAAACTATCACCATTGATGGGAAAAAAGCGACGCTATTTGATTATTCGCTTTCCATTGAAGGAATGAATATCACTGTACAGATGTGGATCTGGAATGCATATGGCGTACCGTTAAAAGCATATGTCGACATGGACATGAAAGAGATGGCGATGACAATTGATTTTGTCTTCGATAATTATTCCTTCTCCGATATTCCAGACAGCACGTTCAGCGTGTCATAAGGAAAAAAACATTATCTGCCATCCATCATTATTTTTTTTCTTTTGAAACAAATTCAGTTCACATTTGTTGGACATTGTTGATGGACATCTGGAAGATATCTATCCTTTGTAGGAATCAGAAGATAAGAAAAAGAAGAAAAACAAGTAATTCCTTACAATATAGAGGCAACTCTCATGTGTTATCGATACTCGGTCCCTGGTCCAGATCAGCTGGTGCAACGTTTTTCCGCGGTGTTTTTAGAAAAGGTATCCTTCAAAAAACAGTATCATGCCTCAAGTTTCGATCTTCCAAAACTTCCAGTGATCACCAGTGATCAACCGACACGTATCCAGTTGTTCACCTGGGGATTGATCCCTTTTTGGGTTAAGGATGCAAAGACTGCAGAGGAGGTCCGTTTGAAAACCATGAATGCTCGTGCAGAGAGCATCTTTAAGAAACCCTCGTTTCGTCATGCTGCAGAAAAGAAGCATTGTTTAGTTCTTGCGGAAGGGTTTTTCGAATGGCAGGAATTTGAAGGGAAGAACTATCCATATTATATCCGTTTGAAGAACCATAAGCCGTTCGCGATGGCTGGTTTGTGGGACTCCTGGGAAAATCCTGTAACAGCAGAGGTGCTTCAGACGTATACAGTGATTACGACGAAAGCAAACCCGTTGATGGAACAGATCCATAATAAGAAGAAACGCATGCCGGTGATCCTCTCAAAGAATGATGAGCGTGCATGGATCGATCCTGCGTTGGACAAGCAGGCTGCTGAGGTCTTCCTGGTCCCATACGATGAGAAACAGATGGAGGCATATACCATCTCCCGGCTGATCACCTCCAGGCAGCGCGATCCGAACGTCCCTGAGGTGATGCAGCCATTTTCCTACCCGGAGCTTCAGAGGAAATCGCAACAGGAGAACCTGTTCTGAGTTTTGTTTTTTTGTTCATCTGAAAATTATATAAGGACCCTGCTTATTGAGGATTCGTCGCACGCATTGTTCGAACGTGTCTCACACAGAAAAAAAAGGTGGAAGAACTATGGGCTTCATTGAACGGTTGGAAAGAAACATCGCAAAGCTTGAGAAGAAGGTAGAAAAAGAAGAAGCGAAGATCGCGCAATTGGAAGCAAAATGCGAAAGTAAGAAGATCACGAAAGCTGAGTTTAACATCAAAAAGAAACGGCATGATGATCAGATCCATGCCTGGAGCGCCCGTATCCGTGTCCTGCAGGGCGGTATCGTCCGAGAGAAGCAGCATATCGAGGAGAAAGCTGAGGAAAAAGAGAAAAAGAAAGAGGAAAAGGAAAAGAAAAAGGATAAGAAAGAGAAAAAGGAAAAAAAGGAAGAACCGCAGGACGAAACTGAAGAAGCAGAAGAAGAGGAAACGAAAAAATAAGACGGCAAGTGAATCCTTTCTTCATTATCTCATTTTTTTTTTATTTTTTTTGATAATCCCCTTTTATTTTTGTGATTTACGATAAATTCAGGAGAAACAAAGCTTAAATACCGAGGAAGATATTTTTAATCGTAGAGGGAGTGATAAACATGACTTGTAAAAGCGTCTTAAGAGTCGGTTGTATTGGAACGATTGTCTTTCTTTTCTGTTTCACACCGATCGGTGGGAGTTCTCTGAGTGTTGATGAAAATCTTACTAATGAGAAGAACGATCAGATTCTCTGGTGGTATCAGCTGGATGCTCCTTCGTTTGGGTCCTCTGCTGTTGCTGATATCGATGGTGATGGATATCTTGAGATTGTGTTTGGTACGTATTTCAACGATGAGCACATCTATGCGTTGAACGCAGAGGACGGCTCGCTACTCTGGAATTATGACACGGGTGGCTGCAATGATGCTTCTCCCGTGATTGCTGATGTTGATCTGGATGGTGATCTTGAGGTCGTCATCCCTGCGTCATCCCCGTCGATGGTGTATTGTTTTAATGGGTTGACCGGGGCGGTGGAGTGGTCTCGGTCCACTGGTTCTTCCAATTGTATCGACTCGCCTCCCGCGGTTGCTGATGTCGACAATGATGACAAACCGGAAATATTGCTTGGAACCTTCTATGGGAATGTATTCTGTCTGAACGGGGAGGATGGCAGTATCTGTTGGCAGAAGAATCTTGGGACAAACAGCTATATTCAATCTGAGCCTGCAATCCTTGATGTGAACGAGGACGGACAGTTGGATGTGGTGGTCGCTCAATGGGCGGGGGACTGTCGTGTCTACACATTATGGGGGAATAATGGATCTGTCCTGTGGTACTCGGATCTGCCTTCGGATTATATGTATCATGGGTGCTCGTTTGCTGATCTCGATGAGGATGGAAAACCTGAGCTGATCATCGGTTGCTATGATAATCATATTTACGTATTTAATGCAGAAGATGGTAGTCTCGCTTGGCAGTATGTCGCATCGTATTACATTGGTGCGCCGACCTCGATTGGNGATCTGAATAACGATGGGCATCTGGAGGTTGTGTTCGTTTCTTACAACATGCTTGGAGTACTCTCTCATACAGGTTCGTTACTGTGGAGTGCGACGACTGGTGGTAACATGTTCCGTGGTGCAGCGTTGTCCGATATCGACAATGATGGTATTCTTGATGTTGTTTTTGGCTCTGAGGATGGGATCCTCCGGGCGTTGAAAGGCAGTAACGGTCAGGTGATCTGGACATGTGATTTGGAAGCCCATTACGGGATGGTCTTTGAGATGGATCATGCCCCCGTGATCGCGGATCTGAACAACGATGGACGGCTGGATGTGTTTGTAATCGGTGGATATGGGATTTCGAACCCGGAAACGAATAATCATGGTCGAGCATATGCACTTACCGCTGGTGAGGGAACAGGTCCCGGCTGGCCGATGTTCCGTCATGACCCTCTTCATAGCGCTTGTTTTCAGGTTGCGATGAATCAACCACCTTCCGGAGGGAATATCTCTGGTCCGTTGTATGGACGACCAGGCGAGAACTGTACGTTTTGTATCTCTGTTGCTGATCCTGACGGGGACAATGTGTGGTGTTCATGGGATTGGGGTGATGGATCGAATATCGAATGGTTAGGACCGTATGCGTCTGGGGTGGAGATCTGCGTTACCCATGCGTGGTCAAACGAGGGGATCTATACTATTCGGGTGAAACTGAAGGATGATTCTGGTGCGGAGAGTGAATGGTCCGATGCGTTTAAGATAATCATCGATGGGACTCCCCCCGTTCTTGAAATTATTAAACCAAAAAAGGGTTTTCTGTACATATGGGATAAACCAGTTTTACCATTATTTTTTACGACTATGGTAATTGGTACAATAACGGTCGAGGTTTCTGCGGTTGACAATGGTTCCGGGATGTCTCATGTTGAGTTCTACATTGATGATGTTTTGCATACAAAAGATGATACCGCGGTAAATAATACATATAGTTTTAGATGGGATGAAAGAGTCCCTCTGTTCCGGTATCTTCTTGGGGAGCAAAAGCATATGATCTTGCAGGAAATTTTGCAAGCGTAGAGTTGAGAGTCTGGAAAATCTTATAATTTTTTCTTTTTAATGAAGCGTTGCTACGATCAATCAAAAAACCTACGTATTGTCTCGTGTTAACACGTGTTGAATTATCTTTATATAGTGAGAGTCGATGTCCGCGGGATTGTGAGGAGAGGAGAGAGATATCCCCTTATCTTTTTTTCATATTTTCCCTCTCTCCTCTTCTAAAAATCAGATGTTTATCGATACAGCACAATAAAACTCGTATACGTCTCATCACTATGTGTTGGGAGCATTTTAATGTCTGTCACCTGTGCACGCTGAGGACCAATCCAACACCAGGTGATCATCTCATCGATCTTTGCTTTTTCCCCCTCAAAGACCGCTTCAACATTTCCATCAACAGTATTCCTCACCCAGCCCAGGATCCCTAGTCCATCAGCTTTCTGCTTGGTGCTCGCACGGTACCATACCCCCTGCACTTTCCCTGAAATAAGCACATGGACTCGTGTTTTCATATCAACCACTTTATTTATGGTCTGAATCGTAAAAGCGTCCGTGGGAACGGAATCGTATCTTTGATATTCTCCGCTTTGCAGATCCAGGCGACCAGCCGTTCCACTCCCAAACCATAACCGGAATGCGGAACTGAACCAAACCGCCGCAAGTCAAAGTACCACTGGTAATTCTGAACACATTCTCCCATCTGCTCCAACCGCTCGGTCATCGCTGCGATATCGGTGCTTCGCTGCGACCCACCGATGATCTCTCCATATCCCTCAGGTGCCAGCATATCGAAACATAACGCGGTCTTTGGATCCTTCTCGTCTTTGGGTTTGTAGAATGCCATAATTTGCACAGGATAGTTAGTTACAACAATCGGGGTCGAAAAATGTTTCATCAGGTTATCTTCCTCAAGGGTCCGGAGGTCTTTTCCCCATTCGATATCCATTCCTTCCTTCTCTTTCAAGATATGTAATGCGTCGGTATAGGTGATCGTGGGGAACTCCGTTGTAACGATCTTCTCGAGTTTCGAGATATCCTGCCCCAGGACCTCCAAATCTTTTTTATTTTTCTCCAAAACCTTGGCAAGGATGTAACGAACCTCTTCTTTAGCCAACGCAGTAGCATCAGAAAGGTCCATCCAGGCTGCCTCCATCTCCGCCATCCAGAACTCCGACAGATGTCGAGATGTCTTCGATTTCTCCGCCCGGAACGTCGGCCCCATGTTATAGATTTTCTCAAGAGCGAAAATACCAGCTTCCGCGTACAACTGCCAGGATTGTGACAAGTAAGTCTTATCCTCATAATATTTGACTTCAAAGAGCGTGGAGCCTCCCTCGCACTGGTTCGGCTGCAATATCGGTGCATCGAACTCATAGAACCCCTGTTCCCTGAAAAACGAATGGATCGCTCCAACCACTGTGGAACGCACCTTCAAAACCGAGGTGAGTTTCCGTGACCGGATCCATAGATGCCGCTGATCAAGGAGGAACTCTGGGCTTTGGTCTTTTGTGATGGGGAACGGCTCTGCGAAATTCACGACCCTCAAGTTCGTCACCTGAAGCTCGTACCCACCTGGGGCTCGTTTATCCTCTTTGACAGATCCAGTGATCTGCACGGATGACTCGATTAACGCTTTGACCGCGTCCTCAAACTCCGAGTCCGGCAGATTACCTCGTTTCACAGTCGCCTGCAATACCCCTGTGACGTCCCGCAGGGTCATAAACACAATGTTCCCGCTGCTTCTGGTCCGATAGATCCAGCCGCGTACATTGATTATTTTCCCAATATGGTCTCCTGATAATATGTCTTCAATTGATGTCCAGTCTGTTTTCGGCATAGATGCCCAACTCACTAAGGGGGATAGTTTTACTGCATTTAGCAATTACGGTAAGCAACCCATTCCCTTCATCAAAGAAGAGGAAAAGCACTGATTCAGCCAAATATCCTCTGCAAAACAGTCACTACCCAGCCCTATAAGGGTTACCCTTAAATATAGCCTCTTTTATTATTGGCAAATACTTTCTTGTAGTATTCAAAGTACTATATAGAGAGAGCTTGTACATTAAAACGGGGTAATCATCTTGGCAGAAAATGAGAAATCACCAGAAGAGAAAAAACAACATCAACCAAAAGAACCTGCAGAGGCAAAACCATCGGGGGGAAAAGAAACCGCTGAACGAACCGATGCTGTGACACCAGAACAAGGAGCAGCAAAACCAGATCAACAGAAGAAAAAAGACAAAAAAGGAAAACAAGCTGCCAAAGAAGAAGAACCGACCAAGAAAAAAGAACATGATGAAAATTTTAACTATATCATCCGTATCGTCAACACCGATATCAACGGAGAGCACAATATCGTCCAGGGTCTCACCCAGATAAAAGGCATAGGACGACACATGGCCACCTTCATCGCGGACACCGCGGGAGTAGACCGGAAATTAAAATTCGGAAACCTCCCCGAAACAGAGATCGAGAAACTCAAAGAAGTACTCGAGAACATCGATGAATATGCGCCTGCATGGATGCTGAACTACCGAAAAGATGCGTACACCGGGGAAGACATCCATCTGATTAGCACGGATGTGACCTCACGTCTACGGGATGACATTAACATGATGAAGATGATACGCTCGTACCGAGGAGTCCGACACGAATTCGGTCTGAAGGTACGAGGACAGCGCACCAGTTCGAATGGACGCAAAGGGTTAGCGTTGGGCGTCTCAAAACGGAAAGAAGCACCAGCCGCAGCTGGGAAGAAAGAGGAGTCGGAGAAGAAATAGGAGTGATCTAGATGAGCAGTCAGAAGTTCCCACGGAAGAAATATGATACCCCGTTACACCCTTGGAAAGAGACCCGTATCAAATCAGAACGCGAGCTCATGAAAAAATACGGATTAAAAAATCACAAAGAAGTCTGGAAGGCAAAAACATACCTCGGGAAACACCGTGAACAAGCAAGAGAACTGCTTGCAAAACTAGGAACTGCAAGCCCGCAGGCGAAAAAAGAAAGCGACCAGTTGCTCCTGCATTTATCTCGGATGGGGATCGTCTCCATGGGAGCATCCCTTGATGATGTGCTTGCCTTGGACACCGAATCTGTTCTTTCAAGACGGTTACAGACCCTTGTGTATCTCAAAGGGTACTCAAGCACGCCGTATCAGGCACGTCAGTTGATCAGCCATGGTCATGTGGCGGTGAGCGGTAAAAAAGTCACTGTGCCAAGTTACATGGTCGCAAAAGATGAAGAAACCCAGATTCAGTATACGATTCGATCACCATTAAACGAGCTGTCACATCCTGCACGGCCAAAAGGTGAAGCATATAAGACCGAGCAAAGTGTGCCCATGAAAGCACCAGGTGCGGAAAAACCAATTCCAGTAGCCATACCAAAACCAGAGCCAACAGCGATTGTCGCACCAACAGCTCAGCCCGAAGCAGTAGTACCTGTTCCACCTCCACAACCAGCACCCTCCGCAGTAGAGAAACCCGCTGAGGAGAAAACAACTCTACCAGAAGCCAAACCAAAGGATCATCCGAAAAAAGAAAAAAAGACTGAGGAAGGGGCGTAAGACATGGCACGAAAAGGAATAGCGCATATTTATTCATCGTTTAACAACATCATTATCACGATAACAGATTCCACAGGGGCTGAGACGATCACGAAATGCTCTGGTGGGATGGTGACCAAATCAGCAAAGGATGAAGGATCTCCTTATGTTGCGATGAAAGTCGCTCAGGTGGTCGCAGAGGCTGCCATCGAGAAAGGATTTGATAGTGTCAATATCAAGATTAGCGGGAAAGGTGGAAAGAAAGGCGGAAACCCGGGTCGTGGTGCTCAAACCGCGATTCGTTCTCTAGTCCGTGCAGGGTTACGGATTGGTACGATTGAAGATGTCACACCTCATCCCCATGACGGGTGTAAACCGAAAGGTGGAAAACGAGGACGCCGTATCTAAGGTGGAATTATAGGTGGACTTATGAAAGTCAAAACCGTGGAGCTGAAGGGAAATAAAGGAGTGTTGAAAATAGAGGACACGGATGTATATTTTGTTAATTCCATCCGACGGATCATGCTTGCAGAACTCCCAAAACTCGCGATTGATGACGTGATTATCTACGATAACACCAGTGCACTGTTTGATGAACTGATTGGGCATCGACTGGGTTTAGTCCCAATCCCTACCATTGATCTACCAGCATTATCGTTTCGCTCAGAGTGCAAATGCGAGGGGAAAGGATGCCCGAGCTGCACCGTACGATACACCTTAAGTAAAGAAGGAGAATGTGTGGTGTACTCTGGGGATCTGCAGCCAGAGCACCCAAGTTATGCGATTACCGAAACTACGATCCCTATCGTGGAGCTCATGAAAGACCAACGGGTGATCCTTGAGGTTGAAGCAGTCCTTGGACGAGGGAGAGACCATGCGAAATGGCAGGTGGTTCTCGCACCCCGATATCGCATGGAGACCAAGATCACCGTTGATAAGAAACGCATGAATGAAGTCAAGTCATTCCTCGAGGAACTCCCAAAGGATCTCGTTGTCCTCAAAGGCGATAAACTCGAGTTAGTTGACCCGTCAAAAGCATCGATCTTCGAATCATATATGCAGAAGAATAAAGATGATTTTATCACGATAACAAAAGATCCGACGAAACTTCTGTTCAGCTTTGAGACCGATGGGTCGATGACCGCGAAGGATGCGTTGCGGGAATCAGTAAACATTCTGACGAAGAAATACGAGGAATTCCGTAAAAGCCTTAAAGACCTCTGAACTAGTTGATTACACCGAAAACTCTTTTATCTGTTTTTTCTTTTTGCTCTGCAAACACCCACTGGGCCTGTGGGGTAGCTTGGTATCCTTGTGGCTTCGGGAGCCATCGACTTGCGTTCAAATCGCAACAGGCCCATCATGTCCTAACAGGAGAAAACTCAGGCAACAGACCTCATTTTGGCGTTCTGTTGGTTTTTTTCATGTCCCGCTTTCCCGCCATCTGTAAGCAGGATAGACGCATCATCGCCTAGAGCACACTTATGAACAAACGATTAGGGATATCCACCGATTACTAGACTTGGGTCACCGATCAACATATACTCCGTGACACACTTACATTGGATCTGATTCTCAGCAGCGGAGAATTCCTTGACCACATGGGAAACCGCATCTTGGAACAACACACCAAGAACCGTGACCTCCCCCGCCCCAAAGAGCCGGAAGAACTCCTGACATATTCCAGGTGTGTACCCAGTCTGAACCCCATCAGGGATCCCATCCTGATTCTTATCACCGACCTCCCCCCAGGTCGTCGAACTGCTTCCAAGCCACGCGATACAGCCGCCATCTAATTGTTTCACCATGTTCCAACTGATACAGTCCTGAACGCATTCATTGCGAAACGCGAAAAAACTGTTAAACTTCTTCAAATTATGAAACACCCTAAGGAAATTCAGGAAACCGACATCACAGGAAGTCGTCACACAGCACCCGACGACCATCACCGGGTACATCCCAGTGTTGGTCAACGATGAGACATACTTGTTATCCATGAAGAACGTCACATTAGTCCCATTTGACGGATATGTCCCCATCTTATCGTACCACCCATGACCCGCATAATACACAAAACCATTCCCAGTATTGAACGCTGGAAAGAAATCATCCGGACCAGTCAATGTCCCATCAGAGGTATACAACTTCGTGGCGTTAAACCCCTCTAAATAAGACAACGCCCAGTCGCAATCAACCTCGCCTTCATACGGGAACGGGTCCCCGACCCCCGGGTTGGTATCCCCACCCACAAGAAGGATTTTCTTAAACCAGCTCTGCCCATACGAATGATTTTCATACGCAATAATTTTGGTTACCACCGTTTGAACTTCCTCAGTGCTTCTACACGGCAGGCGACCAACCGCGACATCAGGTCGCAGATCCAGGACATCCCCCGGTGAAGATGCATTCAACCCCCATTCAGCAAATACCCCATTGCTGTTACTGTCCCAGGACTCAAACTCACCATTTTCCTTGTAGATATCAGCAAAATACAGGTCACTTATATACATCTGATGCAACACTCCATCGTTAAGGTTCGCATACCGGACTGGGACATACCAGCGGAACCACTGCCCCATCCGACCACCCACCAGCAACACATAACTAATATTATACTGCTCAATCACATCCTTGATGAAATATTTCACTTGCTCTGCTTGGTCCCGTCCATCAAACGTGCTATAGATTTCCTCTGTCGTCTTTAGAAAAGTACTGACACCATGGATGTTCTTATGCGCAATCAGAGGCGCAAGACTTTCTGAAAACAGCTCTGGTGCGATGATGACCATGTCATAGTCGGTCTGCATTAAAGCAGTGTGTCGTTCGGTTGTATTTTTCGCATAAGAGACACCCACGCATGCTCCACTCATAAACAAAATTCCTATAACCACGATTGGTAGTATGTTTTTCATAATTCTTTCCCCATACATCTATCTCTAACAACTCCTATAGAGGACTCCTTATAAATAGTCTACTCTAAAAATATAGACTATAAATAAAATATTATTAATTTATTTTTCATTATTGGACAACTATTTTTAATTTTAATAAGAAAGTTTTTAAACAAAGAGACGTTTATTATCATATAATGATGAATCTTGACTCCATCGATTACAAGATCCTCTACGAACTATTTCTGAACTCCCGACAATCCTCAAACGCCATCAGCAAAAAAACCGCCATCAACCACAGCGTCGTCAAATACAGAATCACAAAACTCGAAAAAACAGGCATCATCAAAAACTACTGCATCGCCCCCGACTTCCAAAAAATCGGCTACCATCTCTACATCTTCTACATCAACCTCCAATACGCCTCCCCCGGAAAAGAAATCGAAATTATCAGCTACCTCCAGAAAAAGAAAAACACTTGGCGAATAGAAACCAGCCAAGGCAAATACAACATCATCCTTACCATCGTCGTACAAAACACCGAAGAACTCTTATTTTTCTACAAAGACATGCAGAATACCTATAGCAATTACTTCAAAAAAATATCACTCTCACAATCCTACGAGCTACCGGAACCAAAACCAATGCAACAGAAAAAGACAATAGGAAAACAATCAACAAAGACCACACCGCCAACTGAGTTAAAAGACTACGAGAAAAAAACACTCTATAAAAAAATCCTTTCCCTTCTCAACAAGAACGCACGAATCCCAACCATCAATATCGCGCAGCAGCTGAATATCTCAGCTCCCACCGCCATAACTTACATAAAAAATCTCCAGGAGGAAGGTATCATTAAAAAATACTCAGTGATCCTTGACGAAGAAAAAATCGGCTTGAAACGATTCTTCATCCGCTTCACCTTTGCTGATTATAAAAAGATAGATCCTATCGTCCAGTATCTCTCCACCAACTCCTACATCGAGGAAATCTACCGGGTCATCGGGGAGTATCATCTCGAGGTCATCCTACATACACACACCCTGGAGCATTTCCATGCGATCATGCAGGACATCCGGAACAGATACTCAAACGACCTGAAAGACTATGACTACTGCATCATCAACAAGATCTACATGATTCCCAATGAATCCAGGATTTTCGATGACGAGGATGATGGATAAAAAAAGGTATTCTGCCTCACTTCACTTTTTTTAATGCGTTGTCGATTCTAATTTTCAATTCCTCGAAATCGATTGGTTTTGCGATGAAATCCACAGCCATCAGCTTCCCCGCGTCCCGCGCGAACCCATCGGTTCGCGCCGTGAGGATGATCACCGGAATCTTCTGATATGCGGGATTTATCTTCAACTGCTCAATGACTTCCCAACCATTCATCTCCGGCATCATGATGTCAAGAATAATAATATCAGGGATGGTATGTTCCAGGATCTTGAAACATTGCTTGCCACTGATCGCTGAAAGAATCTGATAGCGGTCACCATAAAAATTTGAGAAGAATTTCTCTATCGAATACAGCTGTTCCTTTTCATCATCAATGACTAAGATTTTTCTCATACATCACCCGTCCATAACCTGTTCTGAATCAAATGATATGGTAAAAAACACGCTGGTCCCTTTTCCCAACCCCCTGCTTTCTATCCAGATCCGCCCCCCATGTTTCTCTACGATTTTCTTACAAATTGACAAACCAAGGCCGATGCTCTGGAGATGATGTCGGGAGTCATCTGCTTTATAGAACTCCTCGAACGCATGACTGATCTGCTGTTCCGTCATCCCAACCCCGGTGTCCTGGATCGATACCTCCACACTCGTCCTCTCCTTCCGCGCGGAACAGATAATCCTCCCGTTCTCCGTGTTATAGTTGATCGCGTTCTCAAGGAGATTAGAGAGCAGCACTTCCAACTCGTATTCATCATACAGAACGATGAGATTAGGGTCGATGGTGTTCTCAACAACAATCCCTTTTGTCTTCAATAAATACCTCTTGTTCTCCACATACGTGTCGATCACTGCACGCAGAAAAATTTCCGAGGGCTTGGATGGAACATTCTGAGAATTCAACCGGGCGATCTCGATGCTCTTGCTCACCAGGTTCCTCAGATAATCCGCATTCGTCTGTATCACCTCAAGCATCTCTTGTTCCTCTGGTTCCTTCTCATGGGACCGAAGGATCTTCAAAAGATTCAATATAGGACCAAGCGGCGTCCTGAGATCATGACTCAACTGAATGATGAACTGCTCTTTTTGACTCAGAAGATAAGAAATCTTCTGTGTCTCTTCTTTGACTTTTTCTTGTAACGTCTCATTGGCTGATTCGATGACCCTGTTTGCTTCCTTTATCTTGTTCTCCGCGACTTTCTCCTCCGTGATATCCCGCTCAATCACCAGAACACTATGCTCCTCCGCAAACGTCCGTGTGGGAACAAAAAGATACTGGAAATATTTCCCCCCAAAAGAGTGCTCAGACTCTTCAAAACTCGTGGAAAACCCAGCTTTTTGTAAGATCCGTACTCGTTCAGCATCTTCATCCCTCAAATGAATCGAGGAAACAGATTTACCAATGATATGGTTTTTTGAAACACCCCAACTCCGACACGCGGTCTCATTGATCTCAAGTACCATCCCCGTCGGAGAGAGCAAGAGGATCGAATCAGGGATGGTGTTGAAAAGATTCTTGTATTTCTCCTCGGTGATTTTTAACCGTTCTTTCAATGGTGCCATCAGATTATATTTCACGATGGTGTAGAAAATAATAAGAGCGGTAAGTGATGTAAATGTTGTTGTTAACGACATCATAGGATACGCGATCAACCGTGGTAAAAGCTCAAAAAAGATCCCCCCAATAAACGGGATAAGAATCGCAATAAAAATGAGAATAACCTGTCGTTTCATATCCGGGGTTCGTGCTTTCTTCCGATACCAAAAACAAACCAGAAGACTCAACAAAGTATACACGATAACGTAGAGGACCAGCGCATACCAGGAAATCCAGCTAGATCCTTTCATCATGATTGGATTGATTCGCTCGATGCAGACGAACAGAACAGCAGGGCTATAGAATAAAAAAATAATTTTCTTTGATTTGAACCATTTATCCCTGTCCGTGAACACCAGGATGAAATGGAACAAAAACGCAGCCTGAAACACAGATCCAATCGTCGTAAAAGTATTCGCAAACACCCGTAAATCAACAATCTGAGAATACGACAAATCATAATTGTTCAAGGCATTCAGAAAATCCGGATAGAAATTTCCAAGGCTCCAAATCGCGATCGAGAAACAAAAAAGACTGAACAGGATGTTTAACTTGTTTTTCCTGTCCTTTAGACAAATATAGAGACCAAGGATAATGTTTGCAATTATCGCGATGAGATAAAGAAATATGAAAAAATCATAAAGAATGATTTCCATTTCCCAACGTCACCATACTGTTTTCATTGATATCTACCTGTCATTAATAGGTTTTAGTACGATTCAATAACATCAGTGAAAAAAAGCATTTTAGGAATACCCACCGATTTGCAGACTAGGGTCACCTAGTAGGATGAACTCCTGAATACTTTTACAATGTATGATATCGGTATCCACTGGGAACGAATCAACATAGTTCGATATAGCCTTTTGATAACACAACCCGAGGGGCTGTATTCCCTCTTGACTATATAACCGGAAGAATTCCACAGCAAGGAAACCACCATAGGATTCCGCATCATCAAGAACACCATTATGATCCTTATCACCAAGGGAACCAAAACAGATATTGGTGTTGGTCAGAACCGCAATTGCCCCTGCATCGTTCTCACGAATCAACCGCCATGCGATGCATTCGAAGATGCAATCATAGATATTATACCCAGGGCTCTTCTGAAGGAGTTTTATAATGTTCAGGAGTCCAACATCAAATCTCCCATGGATACATTCTCCAAGCACACAGATTGGGTAGGTATCCTTATTGGTCAGTTTTGAGACATGTTTATTTTGAAACGCGATGAACTCGGTACCTTCAGACGACATCATCCGGACACGGTCCTGTCCTCCTTTGCCTCGTGTCATGAGAAATCCGCATCCCTGGTTCACCGCATCGATGATTTCAGATGGTCCTGTCAGATTCCCCTCCGACGCATAGAGTTTTTTTATCGAGAAATCAGTCATATAACCTGCGGCGGCATCGCACGTGGCTTCCCCTTCAGCCCCTTCGGAATCCGGCCATGTGTCGCTTCCAATTACGACCATTTTATTAAACCAGCTTTGCCCAAAGGCCGTCGTCTCATAGGAGATTATTTTCTGAACTACAATTTTTACTTCATTGGTTGATCTGCACGGCAATCGCCCCACCGCGACATCAGGCTGGAGATCAAGAACATCCTCCGGGGAAGACGACTCGCTGCTCCATTCGGCAAACACCCCGTTGCCGTTGATGTCCCAGTCATCAAACTCAGTTCCATTATTTTTGTATATATCTGCAAAATACAAATCTGTGAGGAATGTATCATACCCTATCCCGTCTTCAAGATGGGAATATCGTACGGGGACGAGCCAGTCAAAACTCCCAAACTTCATCCCACCAACAAGGAGGACATACTTGATATTGAATTGTTCGATGGCATCCTTGATGAAATATTTCACCTGCTCCGCGGAATCTCTCCCTTCATACACATCATAGATCTCCTCAGTCGTCTGTAGAAACGTTTCCACACCATGGCTGTTCTTATGCGCAATCAGAGGTGCAAGGCTTTCTGAAAACATCTCTGGTGCGATGATGACCATGTCATAGTCGGTCTGCGTCATCATCGTTATTGGTTTTATCGTGGCGTTCTTATAGGAGACACCTGCGCTTACTCCACTTAAACATATAATCCCTATGATTACGATTGGTAGTATGTTCTTCATAGTTCTTTCCCCATACATCTATCTCTAAACCTCCTATGGAGGACCACGTATAAATAATCTTTTCTTATAAAATAGACTATAAATAAAATATTAAAAATTATTTTTTACAAATTGACAATAATTTTTAATTTTAATAAGAAAGTATGTAAAAAAGAAACGCGAATTAAGGTAGAATGATGAAAAGAAAAAATAGAGGAGGTAAAAAAAAAGAAATAGATGTAACCGCCCGAAAAATCAACAGGTCGAAAAACCGCGTTCTGTTGATTTTTTCTATGTATGACATTACCGGAGCTGAATAAGAGATAAATAATCCTTGCATATTCTATTTGTATTGTCTTTGAATATAAGTTCTAGATGAAGAATCAATAAATTTTTATGATATTTGTAAATAAAAAAGGTGTAATAAATTATGATATGTCCAACTTTCTGCTCATAACTATTAAATATTCTTATCATCATTGATACGACAAGGCAGAGAGAATGAGTGATTTTGTCATTGGATTCGTCATTGGCATCCCCATAGGGGCCGCACTTGGTATCGCTATTGAAATCGCAATAGGAATAAAGCAGAAACCCTGGTCAGAGCTTACTGAAGAAGAAAAAAAGATACGCAAAAACGCCCTGTTTGTAGGGATTATTACGCTCATCATAGGGGTTATTGTTTTTTTATCGCTGTTGCTCAATTGAAGAGCATTTTTTCCTTATATTAACAGATCCTCATAAATGATTGATTTGTATAAAATAATCATAAAAATATTCAACCTTTGAGCACCAATCTATTGAATTGATTTGTTTATTTTTGGTTGATTGAGAAAACAAAATTTTAAAAAAGGAAAAATGGTTACGAATTTGAAGATGACTGGAAGAGGAGACCTATGAAAGAAATACCTGAGGAAGTACAGAAGACCCTGGAAAAATGCTATAACGATTTTCAGACAAACACGGAAGAACCCAAAAGTGTCATCAGGGACAGCACCGGGCAGTTCATAGGGGTGGGGAAACTCAAATACCCGACCTATCATCATGGAAGCAACGCGGATGTTGTGACGACTCGTATTGTTTTTTTGACCGCGGGATTCGACGTGAAGGAATCACGCATTGACCTTACGAAAGAGGTTTTTGAAAAATACAAGCAATGCTGCGAAGATGTTCTAAAACGATGGGATATCTGAACAACCGGGATTGTTGCAGCGACTGATAGGGTGTTTTTAACATCACCGGGATTTCGCCGCAATCCGCAGTCTTGTCACTGTTGATGAGAAGGACTATCCCTTGGTACTGGGTGTTTTGTTCGTCTGGTACGATAACATCCACCTGCACGGTGATCGTCTCACCAGATGGAAGACCGGTCCCTGAAGATGGGGTGAACGTCCAGGTTCCCCAGTCTGGATGGGAGAGGACCTCCCAATTGAGAAGCGAACCAGGGTCTCCACTATTTGAAACCGTGAACGACCCCTGAATCGTCGCCCCTGGTGTAATATCCTCCCCGGAGAGCGATCCTTCGCATTCCAAATCAGATCCCGAGTAGGTCGTATGATCGAACTGCGGGAGCGTATCATTTATTATATTATTGTAATAGAGGTAGTTGCCGATGTCCGGGTCCCAGTTGGTCACTGCCATGTCCTGAGACACGGAATACCGGTAGGTGACTTCAAGGGACTGTTGAGGATCCGTATATATGGTTACCCAGCCCTCATCCCTACTGCTAGTATACTCTGATGTTTCTAAGGTAACACCATCACAGATGACGCTGTTTATCCCCTGGATCTGACGATGAGGCAGGTAAAACAACTGACGGTCCCCTACGGCGGTAAACTGCTCTGTGAAGACTTGTTCACAGAATGATGGTCCGATGTTGCCAAACACGATTTTCTCGACAACCGTCTCATAGGTTGAGCTCCAGGATGGTGACGTGGGAAGGTTTGTGCCTTGGTTCAGGAACAGGTTCGTACTGAACCACCACGCTCCAGTTGCAAGATCAAGCAGGTTATCTCCATTCACATCAGAGAGAGCGACAGCGGATCCATAGTCTCCATAATATCCCCAAGAATGGGTTGTTTCAAAAAACCCTGTGGAAAGACCCGTGTATTGTTTGAAGTAGCCGTCTCCACCGAGCTGGGTGTTATCAGTAGCGAACAGCTCACGGATCCCATCACCGGTCACATCACCAGCGGTGAGCATGATGCCGAACTGGTTCGCACTGTCTGTTGAATACCAACTTGCCGTAGTCTCTAAGATGCCCCCGAGGTTCCGATAGATCTGTGTCTGCGTACCATCTGCTATCCCTGCTAAATCAAGCCAGCCGTCATCATCAGCATCGACCCAAAGAACGCTCATATAGATGTTCTGATCCGCGGATTGCCAGCTCGGTGTTGATCCATACGATCCATCAGTGTTGAGATACACATAGGTATGATAATGATAGGAGTTATAGGACCATCCGGTCGCGATCGCAAGGTCAGGTCTGCCGTCATTATTCATATCCCCGAAATCCACACCGAACGCATTACCGATGATATTAGCGGTCCAGCTTGGAGCTGAGGAGAGAACCCCATTGTTGTTCATGTACACCCGAGCGATCGGTCCCAATGAAGAACCAGTTCCTAGATAGGAGACGGCAACGTCGCACCATCCATCACCGTTAATGTCAGCGACATCCAGATGACCATTATACGCGATGTCTGCTGACTCCCAGGTCGCGGTGGTCGGCAGATGACCATTCCCATCGTTCATGTAGAGCCGCACATGACCTTGTCCCATGTCGTTGCCATCGGAGACGATGAAATCAAGCCAGTCATCGTTGTTAAAATCAGCAAACGCACCACCCGTACTATAATGAGGAGAACTAGATTCCCAATCAGGAGTCAACGAATACACCGAATCAGAGGATGCTGCGGCAAGGGGCTCCCCTTCCAAGGTCTTGTTGTGTGTTGGCAGGATATTCTGGATACGATCCGAAGAACCACCCTGAACAACTGGTACTACGACCATGGTGAGAATGAGGACAACAATCAATTGTGTTAACCCGGAGCCATTCCTCTTCATGTGTGTCCCCAATCTACAGGTTTATATCGGTTATCTCCTTTAAAAATATATCCATAAGATTCTTAGANGAACAAGGAAGAGAACCATCTTGTTGTCAACAATGTTGGTGGTTCGAATGTCATCTTTTGGTAGTACTGGTCTGGCTCAGGCAGGATGATGCAGGATGGATGGGTCGAATCAACAAACAGCGTATTCTGTGCGACAGTGTACGTGGTGTTCTTCCCTATTCCATCCGCGGTGTTCGGGTTGTTCAGAAAACGAGGATAGTTCGATGAGGAGACCTCCACACGGATCCGATGACCCACATTCCAGATATAAGAGGTGCTCCAGAGATCGACTGTGATTTCATAGAGAGCACCTGGCTCGATAAGCTCCCAATGTTCCTGTGAATTACGGTTGCGCATCCGAAGGATCCCATCGGTGATGAACATGGACCGTCCATCGGCGTACACATCGGTGAGTTTGACGGAAAAATCAGTATCCGGACAATCAGAGGAGACAAACAACCGTGCTCTTATCGGCCCTGTCGCCTCAAAAGGAGTTGTTAAGAATTGGCTCGTGAAGAGTAGCACATCCGATCGGTTCTCTACCGATGACTGATCATAAGGACCCGCAGGTGAATACAGGTTTTTTCCTCCAACGGTTGGAACAGGATTTGTTGGGTCATACAAATATGTCATCTGCTCAGAGTCTCCTTGGGCTGTCGTGGTTAATGTTCCGTCGCTGTGGAAATACCATGACACATTGTCCGCGGGGATTGGCCAGTCATCAGCATATCGCCACTCATTGCCGGGTGCACTCCTATTGTCGACATCTCCCATGACGTAGTAGGAGACCGTCGGCCAGTCAGAGGATGTATCGTTGTTGTTATCGACATACAGCCGGACCATGTTTCGGAACATCTGTAATGAAAATCGATCCAGTGAATTGCGTGGATACGTCAGTTCTCCTTGAGTCCGTGAGAGAAAACCAGTATGTGTCCAGGGACCCATGATCAGTTTTGATTTGCCTTGTGCACCTGGTCCGGCGAGATGTTGATACCCCAGGTATCCCTCGATGGTGCCTTGGCTGAAGATATCGTACCATCCTCCGATATGGATCGCAGGAACGTTGACGTCTTCCCAGTTGTCATCAAGGGTCACGTTCCCCCAGTATCCTAGTGTGAAGTTCTCATTTTCTTTTATTTCTTCTAAAAGATAGTCGCTCTCTTGGTCGTTGAGCCAGTCTTCTACCAGGTTCTTTCGGAACTCTCCTCCTTGAAACGTCGCGTGTTTGTAGAGGTTAGGTGTTGCGACCTGTATATATTGACAGGTGAGATTCGCAGGGTGAGCCCCCGCTAAACAGTACTCAACGATGCCTAAAGCAGACAATCCATAGGTAATGATTTTCCCGTTTGACCAGGTTTGATTTACGATCCAACCGAGAGTATCAGAACCATCGGTACTATCGTTCTTAAAACCAGTGTCGATTCCTTCTGAAGCAAACCGTCCGCGCATATCTTGGATGACCACGGGCCATCCGCGAAGGATCCCCAGGATACCAATAATTGCAAACGCATCTTTACTGTATGGTGTCCGGATGAGGATTGCCCCGTGTGGAGACGACCGGAGAATCGGGCAATATAGATCCGTGGCAAGATGAACCCCATCGCGCATTGGAACCATGTATGTTGTCTTGAAACGTTGAAACGAAATAGGATGATCTACCACTGACGTATCTGTATTATTCTTCTGGTTATTGTTTAACGAGTTTTGATTCGTACTCAAAACAATGTTGACCGGGAGAACCAAGAGTACTATCATAAGGATGATCAACATTTTTTTCATAGGACGCTCCCTAAAAGGTCTCATACCATCGATCCATTTAAAACTTTCTTCAGAACAATTTTTCAGAGCATTATTCTTTCCAAATTAAAGACACAATGTTTTTATTTATTCAACCGATATCTTTCACCTAGGCTGTGAGAGAATATGACTTGTCCGTATTATATCGATTTTACCAGAGATTGCATAAAAACATATCCCGCTATTATTCAATACAAAGATTTCTCTTCCTGTGAATCGGAGAACTATCAAAAATGTTTGGTTTATCGAATCCTTCAGAGTGAGTTCCGTTGTCATTACCTTCAGACATGTCTGAACATGTTCCCTGAGGATATTCCTGAGTTTTTTAAATTATTGAACAATGACCCAGCTATTTATGAATTCGTCACGAAGCCGACATATCACTACTGTCTCTCAAAAGAAAACCATGTTCAATGTGTTCGGTTTAAGATGAGACAAGATGGAAAAGAACCACCACCCGGGTTATCACCAGATGGGCAGACCGTCAATATCAATGATTCTATATTCAATCGGAAGATTATGTTCGAACAGCCTCCCTCGGATTGAATGATTTTTTTCAATCAAAGTAAATGACTCGTAGACAGAGCAGATACTTCTTTTAACTTTGAAACATTGGTAAGAATGGCAATATTCTCTGAATGATTTTTGCTAGGAGGGAGAAGAACCAAGATCGTTGGGAGAATATTTCGCTGAGAGAATAGCTGAATACGACATCGTTTTCCGCGGAATTCCCAGCGATGTCGTATGCAATCCCAGTTACCGTATGGTTGCCTTTTCCAGTCCAGTTCCATTCATAAGGCCCAGGTGCAGCAATGGTTCCCATGATTGTAAAATCGATATAACATTCTACGAAGCTGACACCACTGGTCTCATCTGAGACTGTGGCAAGGAACTTCCATTGTCTGAAACCATTTTTCTCCACGGACATTGTAATGGATGGGGTGGTTTGGTCTATTTTGAAGCTGACGTTCTTCACCTCTTCGACGTTCGGAGGAAAACAGTTATCATCGGAGTAGAAGTAGACGATGTGCTCGCCATCATTGCAAATGATGATTGGGATCGTATAGATCTCCCGGGGGCCATCATCGATTTTGTAAAAAGTGTTGTTGACACCCGAGGGCCATTTACCATCGGTTGCGGTCAAGGTCACTTGGACGTTGCTGATGTACCAATCGTTTAGTCCCATAGTTCCTGTGACGATAGCGGTTGTAACCGGAGGATAGATGTCCCAACCAAAAGATCCGGTCTTGGTTTTCTTGTTATTATTTGGATGATCATCGTTGGCAAGCTGTGTCTGCATGGTGAGCTTCCAATCATAATAATGTTCTTCCGGAATAGTGATATTTGGGAAAACCACGGTAGTCTGAGCACCAGGGGGAAGTGGTCCTGGGGCAATCACGGTTTCGTTGTAAATAACAACGCCGTTGAATTCGAATTGTGCGTTCACTGGTATGTTTGACTCGGGATACGTAACGCCATAGTTCTGTATGATTCCTTCAATAGGATACCTCCCCAAATAACATGTCATTCTCGGTTGGGTGATTTCGAAGACACCAACATCGTGTTCGTAACTTAAGGTAATCAATGCCGTTATTTGATTGTCAGCTGGATTTCCATCTGATATATTCATGGAAACAGAGGCGTCGATGAAGTAATCTATCGAGGTTGCGAAGGGGATATCCGCCGGAGTCCATTCAGGGAACAAGATATCCAGGTTTGATCCTGCAGTCATCATGTTGGAAATGGTTTCATTGTATTCTTCGTTCAACTCGATGGTGCCAAGCCAGATATCGTCGATGTACCAATAATTGATATTGAAGCTGTCACCACTGTAATCCCAGGCGATTTGGAAGGTGGCTGATCCGACACCATTGGCTGCAGTCAGAGTAACATCTGTGGTAGCTGGCCCATAGGGTCCTCCAGCGCGCACATACGCATCGCTCCAGGTTGCTCCGCCATC
>WSSedL1B2DRAFT_1000008_pt1 | contig 55934 bp, 46 predicted proteins | sample WetSurSiteL1Bulk_FD_9470 | JGI IMG/M metagenome (IMG submission 9470)
TGATGTCTTATCGATTATACCCTATAGAAATTATATGTCCAAGGATTTCTGAGCCCTATGTGCAGAGAATCGAATATTTGGCAGAAAAAACTTCTGAGGGATTGCTTATTCGAGGTTCGATACTACCCAATTAAAGAGCATTGACATGGTTTTCCTGATACGAAAAAAAAAAAATTGGGGTTTAGTACACCAGCAGATGTCGTAGGAGTGAAAATCCATGCGAGAATCGCTCGAACAACCATGAAAGGATCAGGTTGTTGGATGGGGCTGTTAAACTGGCTGAGGTCGCCAAAGTGACCGGGATGTCGACGTAGTCCGAGGCGTTATCCCTGTTCTCTACGCGGAGAGTTCCATTAAACATTGTGTTTATCTTGTTTGGGACTACAACGTATACTTGAATAGTGAAGGGTCCTTCCCACGGCAAGAGGTCTGCCCCAGATGCAGGGATAAACGTCCACGTCCCCCAGGTGATGGTGTTGTTAATAGTCCAATTCAACCGAGTATCGTTATCTCCTTTGTTCATTACTTGGAAACTGCTATGTACGGTCGCTCCTGGTTTGATGTTTAACCAGGAGAGGCTTCCGTTACATTCGAGATCAGAATGAGGTGGCGGTGGTGGTGGAGGTGGCGGAGGTTGTGGAACATACGGCGGTATGTAGTGGGTACGGAAGACTTGGTCGTGTAGGGACGGGTAGGGGTTATCGTAGGTCCAGACGATTTGTTTATCTGCCGTGACCTCGATGAAAATTCCGTTCCATCCGGAGCAGATAAGGGTATTGTTGTTGAGCATTCGTTGAGCACCACCAAAATAGTAGGAATAGAGGTCTTCCGGCAACAGATACTGCCAGGAGAGATTATCAGGGCCATACGTTCCCCCCGGTGGAAGATAATATGCACCTGTCTCATTGTCGACATCAGGAGTAAACTCATCGACGCTTGAGAGAGGCCCTCCAGGGCGGGTTACGCCGTTGGAAAAGACAAGGATGTTTCCTGCGCCGGGAAGACCAGGTTTGATCCAGCAGCTTTGATGTTGGAAGTAGAGTTTTTTATCGCTAGCGCCCACTCCTGGATTGTATGTTTGTGGGTTGCCCCAACGGTAGATGAGATCGCCACCATGGCCGTAAATGCCTCCTTCGTGGCTTGCGGCTTCTTCCGTTGTTGTGCTGTGGTCGAGAATCCAGACCTCATCGAAGTTATGGGCGCTGATGAGGATTTGGTCGAACTTGGGGTTGTAGTCCACAGAGGTGAAATAAGGCCAGCCGGTGCACCAAGCTTGGTCGAAGTTGATGTTGGCAAGTTCAGGATGCTCGCTGATACTCCCATAGTTGTCTTTGGTGGCGTCGAAATCCTGGATGAGGTGGTCCCAGATATGCCATTCCCAGACGATGTCACCACTGGTTGGTCCCGTCTGGTGGACTTGGATGAGCATATTTGGGAAGAATTGGTTGCCGACGGTGTTGGGATCGCGTCCTGCCTCGACTGCTGAATCATGTGATTTGATTTCTTGCATGATGATGATAAAATCACCGTTAGGGAGGAGTGCGATGTCATGGGTGGCGTAGCTGCTGTCTCTTGTGTAGTGGTATTCCCAGAGAATCGTGCCGTCATAGGCGATTTTTTGGATTCCACCTCGGCCTGATTGGATGGTGAGATAGATGGAGCCGTTATTCCCCATATAGGAGTCATATAAGGGGTAATAGGTACTCTCCCAGGTGTGGTTGACGACACCGGTTTCATTGATGAGATAAGTCGTCTTCGAATGATATGGGGTGAAGAGGATCTGACCTTCCGTTTGATTGAGTGGCAGGGGTACCATCAGGTTCTCTATATTTTGTGAAAGAGCTCCGGTGTTGAAAAGAGTTGCCGTAAAAAGGGCGGTGATAATCAGCACTAAAATTTTGGTATAATTCGTATGGTTCATGTTTCCTCCTCATTTTGACATCTTTGAGTGGGATGGATGCTTCGATGTTTCTATCCAGTTGATCACATGTACAAATGCTGGTTTCTGGATAGGAATCTTCCTTAATCTAGTAAGGCTCCTGGGGCTATATAAAAATATACCTGAATTTTCATGAAAAGTCATGATATTAATGAATGCATCTGCCTTTTTGTACTGCTCTCAAACGATTTCTCAGATAATTTCTATGAGAAGTTTCTCCGTAGAAGAATCAGGTTCTTTTGCTACCATTTCACTTCAAGAGGGAGAGGAGGAGCACTTGTGTGCCCTCGACAATCTTGGTCTCATCGCCGACCATCACGGTCACCTGGATGGCCCCAAGACCGAAGAACATGTTCGTCTTCATCGTCTTCGTTTCTCCAGCAGCGACGTCGATGGTCCCATTCACGGTTTGGTTCAGTCGGTGAAGGATGCCACCTTCGACATGAACCTGCCAAGTGACACCGGTCGCGTTCGCAGTCCCATTGTTTTTGATCTTCACATGGACGCCTAGGCCACCCGTGACTGTGAATGAGAGTTTGGGCGTCTCAGGCTCTGGTCCGAATTTTATCAACCATACGTCACCATTGTAGTATCCGGTGGTCGACCCTGCGATGATATAGCCGCCGTCGTTTGTCTGCTGTGTTCCGGTGAACGGTGTGGGCAGCGTGATATTCCATGCCTCGTTCCCAGAGCTATCTGTCTTGACCAGCCCGTTACCGGTCGCGATGTACCCACCATCAGTGGTTTGTTTTGCTGCGTAGCCGAAGAACGTGGCGTCAGTTAGAAACGGGGTTTTCCTCCATGTCTCGTTACCGTTTGCATCGGTCTTCAACAAACACCCCAGGTAATTCATCGCTCCTGCGATGATATAGCCGCTGTCGCGCGTTTGCTGCACCGAGTTGCCGTAGTTCTCGAGTCCGACGCGCGTTTGGCCGTTGGTTCCTTCGTATTTTTTATCCCAGACCACGGTTCCACTGGCATCTGTTTTGAGGAGCCAGATCTTTCCCCAGGCCGAGACGTAGTTGCAATCCGACATTCCAGTAACGATATATCCGCTTTCTGCAATCTCTTGGACCATGTGGCCTTCTTCATCCATGTCGCTTGTGCCAAAGGTCTTGAGCCATTGCAGGGTTCCATCCTGGTGTGTTTTTAGAAGATATAAATTCGGAGACCCCTCAGTGCTTGCATTGCCACCACCGGTCGCGATGTACCCACCATCGCTGGTCTGGCGAACACAGTAGCACCATGAGTAGTTCAGGCCAGGATAGGTTCGGTTCCATTCCTCATTCCCCTGAGCGTTTGTTTTGATGAGTACCGTCGAGGAGATGAATCCCTGGTTCATCGTGTGAACCTGTCGTGCTTCCCCGGAGTTGAGTAGTGTCGCGTTAAAGAATGTGCACCCAAGGATGTATCCACCGTCCATGGTCTGTTCCACAGACCATATCCGTCCTGAAACAGAGGGGAGGGAATAGTAATCATACGTCTTGTTCCACTCCATAATTCCATCAGAGTCTGTCTTGATTAACCATGGGTTCCATAAAGCGATACCGAAGGATTTGGCGTACCCTGCAACGATGAATCCTCCGTCGGTGGTCTGTTGCACGTCGTACGCGGCATCATCTTTGTCTGGACCGCCAAACGTCTTGCTCCATTCCTCCTCTGGAGGAATCCCTCCAAGTAGGTTTGGATGTCCATCTGAAATGGTCAGTTGTTGTTTCGAAGTACCGCTGATGCAAGGGGTGATACACATCCCAAAGCATAGGGCGAGCATTCCAATAGCCATACTTTTTTTGACAACTTCTGTAGTCATGAATTCAAACTCCTTTAATCTTCTGGTGTATGTATGTTATAATATAATATTATATATATTCATTTAAATGTTTGGAATCAGTAAAAATAAGAGTATGTAAGCATTGACACGGTTTTCCCTATCAAAAGTTCCTCAAAGACGGTTCATAGATGTGATAAGTGGAGAACTGGTAGGAAATCCTTCCGAGGGGGGGGATGATAAATAGATGTTCAATGCTCCCGGGGGGGTCTGAAAAAATCACTGTTTTTTCTGCTGTTGGAAGGAAGTTAAGTGCTCCCGTCGGGATTTGAACCCGAGTCGAAGCCTCGAGAGGGCTTCATGATTGGCCGCTACACTACGGGAGCAAAAAATCGTTATCCACCGGATGCAACCTGAAGGATGCGTAACTCTTTCTCATCATCCAAGGTATCATCCACTGGAATCGGAGTGGATCCTCGCATCACGATCACCGCATCAGAACGCAACTGAAGTTTTTTCAGAAGCATCTGTACCGTTTCTCCTTTCTTGATCTCAACAATTGTTGAGGTATCCTGGGGGAAACGCGTGATCTTTACCTTCATACGAACCGATACTCATATAAAAAACCCTTAAATTAACCTTTTGACCGCTTCTCCCTACATGCGTGCTGGGGTAGCCAAGCTCGGTTCACGGCGACGGTCTCGAAAACCGTTGGTGACAACACCTCAGGAGTTCAAATCTCCTCCCCAGCGCTATTTTTACCGGTAAATTTGTGTTCCCTTCCCGACGGGGTTCAAATTCCTTCCCCTGCACTAAAATTACGACAATCATAGTCCTATCGGTCTTATATAGGTTCTTTGGAAAAATATATAAAATGCGTGTGCATATCATTAGCAAGCTAATTCATAGCAATGTGAATCAAATGGAAAGAAAAAACAAAATCAATAAAATAATAGCAGTTGGTTTACTAATTGTATTTGTATTGACTTCAATGACCGCTCTTGTTTCCTCAACAAATAATTTTGAAGAATCTCCAATAGCTAAACAAGTTCCATCAACCCCTCCTCAAAAACCTTTATGGGGCTGGTCAGGGATAGATGTACATGTGCAAGAGATATTTGGCACTTTAGAAAATCCACAATATTGTCCTTTATCAGACGTAAAAATTAGAATTCGATTGAGCGTTTTTGAATATGGTGGTTTTTATCTCATTCCATTCTTTTCAGGTAAAACTGATGAACACGGATTCTATCTAACTACTCCATGGTATGAAAGTTTTAGTTTCGGTTCTTGCTTGATAACTATTTCTAAAAAAGGATACCACCCTTATAATTCCAAACCTTACCAAACATTCACAACACCAAGTGGTTATTGGCAAGATGTATACTTTACAATGACTAAGGATGGTAGCCCATTTACTAAACAATGTCCTAAATCTTATCCCTAATCTGTCAATTTATTTTTTATAAACTAAACTGGTGTTCAAATCTATTTAATTTCGACAGAAGTAAATTATCATCTGCCAATGAATACCATGCCGGTAAATTGGCGTTCAAATCTCCTCCCCAGCGTAATTTTTTACACGTTTACGATAGTTCAAATCCCTTCCCCTGCACTTTTTTCTTTTAAGAACATGGTGATTGGAAAATTATAAATAGTAGATGTTACATATATATAACATAATGTTAGAAATAAAAAATAAAGAGTTAGAGATAACACATAAAAAGTTATCACTAACACATGAACATCAGAGGTGAAAAAATATGAAAGGAAAAAAAGAAATTATTGTATCTACTGTAGTTGTTGCTGGAGTGCTGGTGACCCTGTTTTTTTATCTAATGGGTACAGGTGAAATCGAATTTAATCAAATCGTACTCGTTGGTATAGCCTTAATACTCGTAGGTTTAGCAATGTACATCATATGGGATAAAATAAGGAATGTCCAAAAAGGATTACCCGGAAAAGATGAACGAACAGTATCCATGAGCCATAAAGCCGGATATTACGGATTTATTGCAGCAATCTGGAGTGCTGTTTTTACCCCGCTATTCTTCGACGTCTCCTCCGGATATGAACCTGATGGTGGGGATGTTTCCGCAATTGTGGTACTTGTCTCAGCATTTGTATTTATCGTATCGTACTTGTACTTCTATTGGAAAGGGAAGTAAGAATGAGAACACATATCAAAGAACTTAGGGCACGCTATGACCTCACCCAAGAGGACCTTGCAAAAAAGATAGGGGTTCGACGAGAAACAATTCTTTTTATCGAAAAGGGAAACTACAATCCATCCCTTAAATTAGCACATGATATTGCCAAAGCCTTGCAGACAACCATTGATGACTTGTTTATTTTCGAAGATGAATAAGAGAATCATCATCTGTTAATGAATATCATGCCGGTAAATTGGCGTTCAATCTCCTCCCCGGCGTACTTTTAATTCTTATAAAATGAGAAAAACAGACCATTGATAAAGAATTGTTCTGAACCCATCTATATCGGTAAAAAACAATGACAGCTAAGGTCAACTCAATTTTTCAAGCTGTTATAAAGTGATTTGAAAGCTATCACGTATTATCGCTAGATAAAAATTTGATTATGATCTCCTGTGAGTTAAAAAATGGAAAAAATCTGAACATTTTGTAATGGATATCGGATATTTAAAAATTTAACCGATACCGATATATAGATACTATGACATATCGGTAAATCATGAATAATGCCGATACCGATATTGTCATCAATGAATCTTTATTACGAAACATAGATGAAAAAAAACGGCGACTAGACAGTCTCAAGCCGTTCCCGAAAGATGCCGTGCAAAAACTCCTCGAAGATATACGAATTCTACATACGTATCACTCAGATGCCATCGAAGGAAACACCTTGACATTACAAGAAACAAAACTAGTATTGGAGGAAGGAATAACCATCGGAGGAAAGCCACTAAAAGATCATATCGAAGCGCGAAATGATGCAGATGCATTCGATTTCATCGTGCAACTTGTTCAACAAAAGAAACCATTCTCACAGGAAAGCATTCAACAAATTCATGAAATTGTTACCAAAGGGTTGTTAAAGGACGCTGGAAAATACCGAATAGGGAATATCAGAATCACAGGATCATCGATAACTCCACCAAGTTATACAAAAATCATTCCTCTTATGGACGACTATATTCATACCATCAAAAAACTCCCGTTTCATCCACTTAAAAAAGCAGCATTCATCCATTATCGACTGGTTTGGATCCATCCGTTTTTCGATGGGAACGGTAGGGTTGCACGATTGGTGACTAACCTTTTCTTCATGCAGCAAGGATATCCTCCTGTTGTCCTGAAACAAGAGCAACGAAAAATCTACTATCATGCACTTCGTCAAGCGGACAAAGGAAATTTATCGCCTTTTACCGAGTTTATCTCAAAAGCCATGAACGAATCGTTACAGCTATACCTCTCCGTATTTATCGATGAAGAACATCTCATTCCTCTGAAAGAACTTACAAAACACTCCCCCTACTCCCAAGAATACCTTAGCCTAAGAGCCAGGCAAGGAAAACTCGATGCCGTCAAACTCGAACAAGTCTGGTACTCATCAAAAAGAGCTTTACAAGATTATATTAAAAGACAGAACACGCCTAAAGAATCTCCTCAGATCTAGAAGATCTGTACTCCTGGGACTCTTATTCCGCCCTTCACATCGAAAGCAATGAGAACATCCTTTTTTTTTAATATTTTTATCGGTAAAACGAGCCGTCAAATCTCCTCCCCCGCGTCCTTTAACCAGGTGCTCTTGCAATGAAAGGTTCATTCCATACGGATTAAGTTTTATTACATCTTCTTCGTCTGTAACAAAAATGATTATCTAATGCTTTGCTAAAGCACGTAAAGTTTTTTTATGACCTTGTGCGATTTTTATGATTTCCCGAAACTCTTCCTCAGCAATCTTTTTCCTAGTTTCTTCTGAGATGTTATCTTTTAAAGGTTTTGATTTTGCCATATTTAATCCACTCTTTAATTTCCTTTTGACTATAATAATTTTCTCGTATACCAATCATTATCTTCACATTACTTTCTCTATCAGGAATTCTAAATCGTTCTCCATTCGTAATGACAAATTTTTTCGTCGTAAGAAACGCGGTTCTTTTATTTCCACTTTCAAAAGCATGGAGTCGTGTGAGTTCAAGGAGTAAGATAGCTGCTTTATCATAGACATCCCGGAGCTCCTTTTGTCGTATCGATTGCTTTTTGTATAAACGAAACACTAATTGTTTTTGCTTGATCGCGTTTACTTCTTCGAAACATTTCAATAGCAATCGTATTATTATATTGAATTTCTTCAACAGTAGGAAAGATAAGTTCAACCATTCAATATTTGAAAGAGCAAGAGGCCTATAATCTTTGTGTTTCTGCACCAGATTCTTTCTCTTAAAAAAGTCAATCTAAAATTTGTATATTTTTTCCGGTAAAATATAGCTAGTATTTCCTCCCCGCCGCTTCCTTTCTCCTATACAACCTGTCACAGGAAGCATCCGTTCCTTATAAGATTCTCTGTAAATATTCTGAACTAGAATTCGCTTCCGTTATAAAAAATATTAGTTTTTCCCTTAAAAACCATTATTTAATAAATTGTATAATAAGATTTATATCTTAGTGTTGTATTGGAATAATCACAGATTATCGGGGGAAATATAACCAATTCACATAAATTATCAACTGATATGGAAAAAAAGAGTAAATTATATAAAAGCAACAAAATAATACTCTTATATATTCTCCTTGATAACTAAAACAACAAAATATGGGTGTACGTCCATGAGGAAAAAAAGAATCATCATAGCCATAAGCCTAGTTCTTATCGCTACCACATCACTACTCGCATCAAACGCCTTTTCATCGTCCCTCCCCTCCAAAACTACCCTGGGGGCCAAATCATCGCCACAGACGAACCAACCAATACCCTTGGCAGATGAACAAACGATAAACCCGGGGGAAAATGAAAACGACCCATCCAAAGGAGGCGGATTCGGACTCATCGGCGATTCCCTTGTCTCCACCTATGAATGGCAACCAACGAAAGGAGCACAAACCCAAGCGGTCCGTCTCGGAACAAGTGAATACTATCTGATAGCATCGTGTTCTGACACAGACAATGATTTGTACCTCTCCACCATCCAAGTGGAAAACGACAATGGAGCCATCACCAATACGGTTGTAGACTCCTGGGAGATCGGACCTGATGCAACCATGCAAACACCAGGCACCTACCTCTGTCAAGTCACCGGCGATATCTACGCGGTCACCTACCAACAGAACACCGGAAATAACCTTGTCAAAACATTCAGCGTCTCATCAACCACGGGACTTATTCAAAAAACACCAATTGATACTCAAACCTTGAGCAACAGGTCCTGCAGCCAAAGCATGATACGACTCACCCCAACAATCTTTGTTATTGCATCACAAAAAATATGGAACAGCTCCAATACAGGGTACCTCGAGACCATCTCCATCGATTCAACCGGGAACATCGGAGATACCATCAACGATATACAGAACTTCTCCCCCCTCATCGACGGCCTTGTTAACCCAGCGATTCAACTCTGCACTGTCGACAGTGATACCCTTGCCATTATCTACACCGGTTCAGGATCAGACGGATATATCACGACATTTAACATCAGTAGCACAGGTGCAATACAAGATACCAACACCTCTTGGTGGGAGTTTGACACAACCCAAGCAATCACCCCAAATCTCATCAAAATCACTGGGGACTACTATGCTCTCGCCTACTCGGACAGCTCGAATGATGGATTATTCCGTATCTTCCGTATCAACAACCTCGGGGTTATAACAAAAAGCTGGATCGACTATCTTGAGTTTGATCCTGCAGACTGCTGGTATCCTCAGATAACCTATTGTGGGGACTCGAGCTGGAATACCTACTGGTATGCCATCACCTATCGCGGGACAACTGGTGATGGATTCATCACCCTGGTAGAAATCACCAAATCAGGATATTACCTCAGCGATATTGTCATCGACAGACTTGAATTTGATACTCTGGATTGCCAATGGACGCCTTCCCTCATCTTTATCAATGAAACCTATTATCTCATTGTCTATCCCGGAGCAGATTCGAGTACCGATGGCTATGATGGATGGGCTGCGACCATCAACATCTACGTAAACATGCAACCACCATCTGTTTACAATCCAAATCCAGCAAACCAAGCGACCTCAATCGATCCCACTCCCTCATTGAGTGTTACCGTAAGCGATGCAGATAAAGGTGGAGTAGATGTCACCTGGTACACCAACCTCACCGGATCATGGAATGCTTTTGGGAAGAATAATACAGGAATAAGCCCGGTACGGGACCAATATGAATATGATCCGCAAGAAGCACGTGCTCCAGACATCCTCCGTCTTGGATCAAGTGAGTATTACCTTATTGCCGCAGCTGGCGACACAGGCAGTGATTATGACGGGTTCTTGCGGACCTTTAAAGCCTGGAACACAAATGGGACCATAAAGAGAAGCGAGATCGACCGCTGGGAGTATGATATCACCGATGGGTATGAGCCCTCTCTCGTTCACATCACTGATAATATCTACGCCATCGCCTATCGAGATGTCACCGCTGATAGAGTCAAAGTCTTCACCGCACGGGTGTGGGATGAAAACGGTTCCATCCAGAAATCCATGATTGATGTTATCTCATTGAGTTACGACGGCCAACGACCTCATATCATTCGAGCTTTTGGAGATTATTATGCAATCAGTTACACAGAAGCAGGAACAGGTAACGTTTCAATCACCTATGATGGGTTCATAGAAACCATACAAATCGATAGCAACGGAATCATCGCTGATACAGTTCTCTCAACAGCCGAGTTTGATATTGCTGATGCATACTATACTCGACTGATGATGATAGACTCAGATACCATCCTCATCTGCTATCAAGGGACCAGCAATGATGGATTCATCCGCACATACAATATCTCCTCCCTTGGGATTTTCATCAACACCACCAGCGATGTATGGGAGTTTGATGCCACAGACGGTCTCTATCCAAACATCATAACGATAGGTGCAAACCGTTACGCGATCACTTATCGTACCTCCGGTCGGATGTACATTCGGACGATTTTTATCTCAAACACAGGTGCGATAACAAAATCATTCATCGATACACTTACCTTTGAATATTTTGGTACCGGGGTATATATCCGAACAACAAAAATCCTTGAAACAAGCAACCAATATCTCATTATCTATGCAAGCTACCCCAATAGTCAATTGGTTGCTTGTACCATCAACATCAGCCAGGATGGACTCATCGATGATGATCCAGTTGACAAAATCCGTATCGCCGACCTCGGTCAAAGCTTATACAACTTTGTCAACATCGCACCCATGGGCAATGGTTATTACCTACTTACCTATGAACTAGCAGATAGCGATGGTTTTTTAGTCACTATCTGTGTCTTTCCCTCTCCATCTGGTGTCATTAAGCAGATGAACACAGGTTTTAATGCATGCGGAGCACGATATTGGTGGCGAGTCAACGTTTCCGACGGAAAATATACGACCTCACAGACCTTTTCCTTTACCACCCAATATGCCCCAAACGCAAACGATGATTTCTTTACAGTAAACGAAGATTCAACAACCCAGCTCACGGTGCTGACAAACGACAATGACCCGGAGAGTAATCCTCTCACCATCATCTCTGTTGAGGATTCATTGTATGGCTCTACTTCAACCAATGGAGCTACGGTTACCTATATCCCTGATCTGAACTATCATGGTCCTGATCTCTTTGTGTATACCATCAGCGATGGTCATAGCGGCACGGACCAAGCCACCGTCTCCATCACAGTAAATCCCGTCAATGATGCACCTATTGCCAATGATGACACCGCTACTGTTGTGGAGGACACCTCGAACAATCAGATCAACGTGTTGACCAATGATGGCGATATCGATGGGGACACCCTTTCAGTAACCTCAGTGACTACCCCGTCACATGGGACAGCAACCTATACAACAACATATGTCCGTTATACACCCTCAGCGAACTATAATGGACCAGATAGCTTCTCGTACACCATCAGTGATGGCCATGGCGGGACCGATACAGCACTTATTACTATTACCGTTACACCGGTCAACGATGCACCAAACGCAAATAACGATACCGCAACCGTTGCAGAAGATTCAACAAGCAACCAGATCAATGTGTTAGCAAATGATAACGACATTGATGCCGATCCTCTCTCGATAACTGGAGTCACCCAACCAGTGCATGGGATGGTTACCTTCACCATCTCCAATGTGTTATATACACCAAACCCGAACTACAATGGAGTTGACACCTTTACCTACACCATCATCGATGGTTATGGGGGTTCTGATACCGCGACTGTAACTGTCACCGTCACCCCTGTCAATGATGCACCAAACGCAGTTGATGATACAGCAACGGTCGCTGAAGATTCCAGCAACAACCAGATAAACGTCCGGAGTAATGATAATGATATCGATGGGGATGTACTATCTATCACAAGCGTGTCAGCACCCTCTCATGGCACCTCCTCTTATACTGCTGTCTATGTGTTCTATACCCCCTCAGCAAACTACAATGGTCCTGATAGCTTCACATACACGATTAGCGATGGTCATGGTGGTACTGATACTGCAACTGTTAGTATCACTGTCACACCAGTCAATGACCCCCCAGTCGCCACCGACGATACTGCAACAGTCATCGAGGACTCCGTGGCGAACGATATCAATGTCCGTGCAAATGATGTCGACATCGATGGGGACCCTCTCACCATTATTTCCATGACCCAACCAGCGCATGGGTCAAGCACATTTACCGCCTCCTCAGTTACCTATACACCAGCTGCCAATTATTCTGGATCAGACTCGTTTACCTACACGATTAGCGATGGTCACGGAGGCACTGACCCTGCAACTGTTTTCATCACTATCACCCCTGTCAATGATGCACCTGTCGCGTTTGATGATCTTGCGACACTTCCTGAAGATTCCATAAACTATCCGATCAATGTCCGCGCCAATGATATCGATGTCGATGGTGACGTTCTCACCATTGTGAGTGTTACGCTACCATCCCATGGTACCGCTTCGACCAATGGAACCAGAGTATTTTACAGCCCATCTTTGAACTATTTCGGCCCCGATAGTCTAACCTACACCATCAGCGACGGTCATGGTGGGACAGATATCGCAACTATCACCATCACAGTCACATCCGTCAATGACCCACCGGTTGCGTTTAATGATACCATAACCGTTGCAGAAGATTCAACTAACAATCTCATCGATGCACGTGCCAACGATGTCGATACCGAAAACAATCCCTTGACCATCGTATCAGTCACACAACCAACTCACGGGTCCGCCTCCACCAGTAGTGGTTATGTTTTCTATACACCCGCAGCAAACTACAATGGCCAAGATTCTTTCACCTACACCATCTCCGATGGAAACGGTGGAACCGACATTGGGACCATCTTTATCACAGTTACTCCTATGAATGATCCACCCAACGCAATTAATGACACCACAACGGTCGCGGAGGATTCATCGAGCAATCTGATTAATGTGTTAGCAAACGACAATGACCCTGACGGTGACATCCTGTCTATTGCTTCTGTCACCAATCCACCTCATGGTTCATCAACAACAAATGGAAACTATGTCTTTTACACGCCAGATCCAAATTATTTTGGTACAGATACCTTCCTTTATACCTTGAGTGATGGACACGGGGGAACCGATACTGCTACAATCACCGTCACGATAGCACCCATCAATGATCCTCCTGTTGCAACCGATGATACTATAACCGTTCCAAAGGATTCAACGAACAATCAACTCAACGTGCGGGCGAACGATTATGATCCTGACAATAATCCTCTCACGATTACCTCAGTGACCGTACCACTGCATGGAACGACCTCAACNAATGGGCTGTACGTCTTTTACACACCAACCACTGGATACATAGGACCCGATAGCTGTAGTTACACGATTAGTGATGGAACTGGTTATACTGATACTGCCCTCGTATCCTTGACCGTTGCCATTATCAATGATCCACCCAATGCGAATGACGACACCGCGACGGTTCTTGAGGACTCATCAGGTAACCAAATAAATGTGTTAAGTAACGACAATGACCCCAACAGTGATCCACTCACGATTATCAGTGTTACTCAACCACCTAATGGACTGGTGACATTTACCACGACCATTGTCACGTATACACCGAATCCGAATTACCATGGATCTGACAGCTTTTCCTATACCATCAGCGATGGTGGAAGCACTGATTCAGCAACCGTGACTGTTACCATAACATCGGTCAATGACCTACCAGTTGCAGTAAACGATACAGCGACGGTTGCGGAGGATTCAAGTAATAATCAACTGAATGTCCAAGCAAATGACTTTGACGATGATGGTGATAGTCTTGTTATCACAACAGTCACCACACCTGCTCATGGGTCGGTCACCTTCACCTCGACATATGTACTCTATACTCCGGCTCTGAATTATTATGGAGCGGACAGCTTCGTGTACACTATCTCAGATGGTCATGGTGGAACTGATACTGCAACGGTTACGGTCACAGTTACTGCAGTAAATGACCCACCAACCGCTGTAGATGACGTTGTTACCGTTAATGAGGATTCCTCCGCAAATCAGATGAATGTCCGATCGAATGATTTCGATGTGGATGGTGATGCCATCACTATCAGCGCAGCAACCCAACCAGTACATGGTTCAATTACCTTCTCGGCATCCTACGTTTATTACACACCTACTCTGAACTACTTTGGTTCCGACTCTTTTACCTACACCATTAATGATGGTCATGGGAGTAGCGATACGGCAACAGTAACTGTCACTGTGCTTTCTGTTAATGATGCCCCTGTTGCTGGTGATGATTCAGTAACGATCATCGAGGATTCAGCGAACAACGAGATAACTGTCTTGGCAAATGACAACGATATCGATGGCGATTTGCTCAGCATCATCGGAACGACACAGCCACCCCATGGGTCAGTCACCTACGCAACACCATATGTATACTATACTCCAACAGCGAATTATTTCGGTTCTGATAGTTTCTCCTACACCATCAGTGATGGGAATGGGGGAACCGATGTCGCTGTGGTTTTCATCACAGTTACTGGAGTCAATGATCCACCCGTGGCTGTTGATGATACGGCGACAGTTGCTGAGGATTCATCAGGAAACTCGCTGAATGTCCGAAGCAATGATTACGACCCGGATAACAACCCATTATCAATTGTGAGTGTCACTCCACCCTCTCATGGTACTGCGACCTTCACTGCCACCTTTGTATATTATACCCCTCAAGCGAATTATTTCGGTTCTGATAGCTTTACGTATACCATCACGGATGGACAAGGAGGAACTGATACAGCAACCGTGACCGTCACTGTTACTCCCTTGAACGATCCACCCGTGGCCAATGATGATACAATATCTGTAGTCGAGGATTCCACCACAAATCAGTTGAACGTCCGTGCGAACGATGTGGATATCGACGGGGACACTCTTACCATCACCAGCATCACACAACCTACCCATGGTTCTGCATCACAGAACGGTTTGTATGTGTTCTATACTCCAACGGCAAACTACAATGGTTTTGATATTCTTACCTATATAATCAATGATGGTCATGGCAGCACAGATTCAGCCACCATAACTATCACAGTCACACCGGTGAATGATGCGCCAATCGCAAATGATGATATTGCTACCGTTGCAGAAGATTCCGTTAATAATCTTATCAATGTTCTTACAAATGATATCGATCCTGATTATAACACCTTGACCGTGACCTCAGTCACCGTGCCTCTCCATGGAACCACTTCCACGAATGGAGTCTTCGTATTTTACACACCAGCCCCCAACTATGTTGGTTCTGACACCTTTGCGTATACCATTGATGATGCACAGGGTGGTATCGATACAGCAACTGTGTCCATCACCATCACCCAGGTAAATGATCCACCAAATGCGGTTGATGACAGTGCATCGGTTGTGGAAGATTCAAGCAGCAACTCCATCAATGTGCTGCTCAATGACAATGATATTGATGGTGATTCTCTTACGATTTTTGCTGTTACTCAACCATCCCACGGATTTGCTTCCTATACCGCTTCCTCTGTCAGTTATACGCCACAAGCAAACTATAACGGAGCCGACTCCTTCATCTATACAATTAGTGATGGTCATGGAGGATCCGATACCGCTATCGTCACCATCTTAGTGACTTCTCTCAATGATCCCCCCGTCGCCAATGATGATTCTATCCCCGTGCTTGAAGACTCCTCAAACAATCAATTGAACGTCCTCATCAACGATGTCGATATCGATGGTGATAGCATCATAATCATCGGCATTACCCAACCAACAAATGGTGTCGCAACCTACACAACATCCTATGTGTATTATACACCTAATCCGAACTATAATGGTCTTGATTCTCTCACATATACCATCAGTGATGGAAATGGTGGTACTGATACCGCAGGAGTCTCTCTTACCGTCACCTCACAAAGTGACCCCCCAGTTGCAGTCGATGATACAGCCATTGTCATTGAGGACTCCTCAAATAACCTTCTCAATGTATTAGCAAACGACTATGATCCTGAGAGCAATCCCTTGTTGATTACCAGTGTCACTCAACCAACGCATGGGACGTCATCAACAAATGGGGCATTTGTATTCTATACACCCGCACCCAACTATAATGGTGTTGATAGTTTCAGCTACACCATCAGTGACGGAGGAAGCACGGATTCCGCGACTGTTACGCTTTCGATAACCGCGGTAAACGATCCGCCATCAGCAAATGATGATACCACGACGGTGGTTGAGGATTCAAACAACAACCCGATTATGGTGTTATTGAACGATAATGATATCGATGGTGATTCACTGACCGTCATTGGCGTTACCCAACCACCTCATGGCTCCGTAACGTTTTCCGCATCGACGGTATTCTACACTCCACAGGCGAACTTTGTTGGTGCTGATAGTTTCTCCTACACAGTCAACGACGGACATGGTGGCACCGATACTGCAGTGGTCACCGTTACTGTCACCAACATCAATGACCCACCAAATGCGAATGATGATGTAGAATCTGTCATCGAGGATTCAACAAACGACCAGATAGATGTCCTGGTCAACGACATCGATGTCGATGGTGATTTACTCACCCTTATCAGTATCACCCAACCATCACATGGGTCTGCAACTTATTCCACCACATCCGTATATTACACGCCTTTTGCGAATTATAACGGAGCAGATAGTCTGACGTATACCATTAGTGACGGGCATGGTGGAACGGATTCGGCGATTATACAGATCACAGTGACACCAGCAAATGATCCACCAACTGCGAATGATGATACAGCAACTGTTATTGAGGATTCCATGGGGAATCTTCTTGATGTGCTCGGCAACGATGTCGATCCTGAGAACAACCCCTTGGTGATTACCAGTGTCACCCAGCCAGCCCATGGGACGTCATCAACGAACGGGGCATTCGTGTTTTATACCCCTTCACCGAACTACAATGGTGCTGATTCGTTTGGTTATTCTATCAGTGACGGGAATGGAGGCACTGATTCAGCAGCAATAACCATCACGGTATCCGCAAGCAACGATCCACCCAATGCTCTCGATGATACTGCCACTGTTTTGGAAGATTCATCAAGCACCTTCATCGATGTCCTGGGAAATGATGCAGATATCGATGGTGATCCATTGACGATCGTCAGTGTCACCCAACCCTCACATGGTTCAGTGACGTTCACATCCACACAGGTATCCTATACCCCCATGGTCAATTACTATGGGCCTGATAGTTTTACGTATTCAATCAGTGATGGTCATGGTGGAGCAGATACCGCAAGCGTGAGTGTCCTTGTTACTGGTGTGAATGACCCCCCAGTCGCGAATGATGATACTGCAACGGTTCCGGAGGATTCATCAAACAATCAGGTCAACGTCCGTGGAAACGATATGGATATCGATGGGGATTCACTGACGGTGGCATCAGTAACCCAGCCAACTCATGGGTCGTCCTCCACCGATGGATTTTACGTCTATTACACGCCAACACTCAATTATATTGGCCCTGACAGCTTCACCTATACCCTCAGCGATGGTCATGGTGGATCGGATGTTGCCACGGTGTTCATCACTGTTTCCAACACGAATGATCCTCCCGTCGCAACCGATGACATCGCAGTTGTTACCGAGGATTCGTTAAGTAACCTTGTCAACGTGCTTTCCAATGATTATGATCCAGATAACAACACGTTAACCATCATTGGGTTAACACAACCTGCCCATGGGATATCTTCCACCAACGGTGTGTTTGTCATCTATACCCCTCTGCCAGATTACAATGGCTCTGATTTGTTCACCTATACGATTAGCGATGGAACCTATGCAGATTCAGCCGTCGTGTCTATTACAGTTACTGGAGTCAATGATGCACCGGTCGTGACCAACATCCCTGATCAGATAATAGCAGAGGGTTCAATGTTTGCAGTCATTCATCTCGATGATTATGTCTCTGATGTGGATAATCTTGATACCGATATGATTTGGACGTATTCAGGCAACACGCAGCTATCGGTGAGTATCATTGATCGCATTGCATCGATTACAATAATAAATCCAAATTGGTATGGCTCTGAAAACATTATGTTCCGGGCGACTGACCCGGGGAGTTTATTTGATGAGGATGCAGCGACGTTCACCGTGACTGGTATCAATGATCCTCCTTTCCTGGGTATGCCTTCCCCCGTGAACGGTTCAACAGGAAATCCCTTTACATTCAACTGGGGCATCCCCATCACGGATGCTGAGGGCAACCCGTTCTCATGGTCGATCCAATGCAGTAATGGGCAAGTGAATAGTGGGACTGGTGCTTCGAATGGGACAAAAAGCTTGGCTCTTTCTGGTCTTGCTCCGTTGATGACGTATACGGTGTGGGTGAATGCGACTGATCCAGCGGGCAGTGGCCTGTACACCCGGGCATGGTTTACATTCATGACAAAAATGAATACACCACCGGAGTTTGGCATCCCCAATCCGTTGAACAACACCATAAACACTCCTTTCAGTTTCACCTGGAGCATCCCCATCAGCGACCCTGATCTGGATCTCTTCTCCTGGTCGATCCAATGCAGTAACGGCCAAGCGAATGGTGCGAGTGGGGCTTCGAATGGGACGAAAAGCTTGTCTCTTTCTGGCCTCTCCTCAATAACGACCTATAAAGTTTGGGTGAATGCGACCGATCCAACAGGCAGTGGCCTGTATACCCGAAGATGGTACACGTTTACGACCAAAGTCAATCAACCACCGGTGTTTGGCAATCCCAGTCCAGCCAACGGCTCATACAACAATCCGTTCAGCTTCACTTGGAGCATTCCCATCAGCGACCCTGATGCGAATCTCTTCTCCTGGTCTATCCAATGCAGCAATGGACAAAGTAACAGTGGGACTGGTGCGACCAATGGTACAAAAAGCCTGTCTGTTTCCGGCCTAGCACCGTTGATGACATATACCGTCTGGGTGAACGCAACCGATCCGACAGGCAGTGGACTGTACACCCGGAGATGGTATACGTTCTCTACAAAAATTAATCAACCCCCGGTCTTTGGTACTCCAAGTCCTACGAATGGTACCATTGGTACACACTGCTATTTCATTTGGAGCATCTTCATCTTAGATCCTGAGGGAAATCCTTTCTCTTGGACGATCCAATGCAGCGATGGACAACAGAATAGTGGAACAAGTGCTTCGAATGGAACGAAAAGCCTGTCTCTTACTGGTCTTACTCCGTTGACGACCTATACCATTTGGGTGAATGCGACTGATCCTCCTGGGAGCGGTCTGTACACCAGAAAATGGTATACGTTTACGACTGGGGTCAATCATCAACCAATCCTTGGTACTCCAAGTCCCGTCAACGGCACCATCGACACGCACTGCAACCTCGTCTGGGGTATCCCGATCGCGGATCCTGACGGGGACCCGTTCTCCTGGACGATTCTCTGTAGCAATGGACAAGAGGCGAGTGAATCGGCTGCTTCGAATGGGACAAAGATGGTATCTCTTACTGATTTAACCCCGTTGACGACCTATATTGTGTGGGTGAATGCGACAGACTTCATCGATGCGTTGTATACAACCGGATGGTACACGTTTACGACCGGAGCCAATCATCAACCAGAATTTGGGCTTCCAGATCCTGAAAACGGTTCTGTGAATACTCCCTGGAGCTTTGTCTGGAACATCCCCATCAGTGACCTTGAGGGGGATCCTTTCACTTGGACGATTCAATGTAGCAATGGACAAGCAAATAGCGGAACTGGCGCATCAAATGGCACCAAAAGCCTACCTCTCTCCAACCTTGCACCCTTCACAGAGTATACCGTCTGGGTGAATGCAACGGATCATCTCGAGGGTGATCTTACCACCCGGGCTTGGTTCACGTTTGTGACAGCGGCAGAAAACCTACCTCCAGAAAAACCAGAGACGCCCACGGGTTGGACAGACGGAAGGATTCATGTCATCTACACTTATAATTCCACCACCACTGATGCGAACGGGGACCAGGTATGGTACTTGTTCGACTGGGGTGACGACTCAGACAGCGGGTGGATAGGTCCCTTTGAATCTGGTGCGATAGCTTCAGCGAATCACTCTTGGTCAAAGAAAGGCGCTTATGAGATAAAAGTAAAAGCAAAGGATACCTACAACAGTGAGAGCAACTGGTCTGATCCTCTGCCGATCACCATGCCGTTCTCGAAGGATATTATCCGGGATCGATTCATAAACTTCATCCAGCTCATCATCCGGTTCTTCCGTGGGGAGTTTTCAGGTATGCGGCTAGTCGAGGTCTTACGAACCGAGGGTTGGCTTCGTTAGCATTTAAAGCAAAAGAGATTCCTGGCTAACAGGTTTCTTCCTTTTTTTTTTATTAGACTTTTGTAAATTGCACATTATTGAGGAGCAACACCCTTGCTTGTTCATCAATAACATAGTTGAACGTGATTGTCATTGATGGTCTCATTTCTCCTGGTGGGCGCGTCCCATTTGACGGCCATGTTCTATTGAATGGGGGATTTGTTCCGTTCAATGGCCATGTTTCATTTCCTGGTGGTCGTGTCCCATTTGGTGGTATTGTTCCATAACCAGGGAACAGCGTCCCATTGGGTGGTGCTGTTCCATTAAATGGCTCCCTGCTTCCAAACCCATTTCTCTGGTTCATCAGTGGTGTGAGTGTTAAGGTATCACTGGTCGCGGTATAGGTGTAATTCATGGTAAACGTCCTCTTTCCACTCGTTAGAAACATCTCTGTGCTATCACTTGTGAAGATTATTTGGGAGAGTGTCGTGTTGTTTTCTCCGCTGAACAGGGGCATCTGCAGGCTTCCGGTCCATGTTCCAAGGAGGGTTTTTGCGTTGTCGTTTGTAGTTTGTTTCTCCGTCTGATTTGTCGTGCATCCGCTCAAACCAACGAGGATACATAAAACGATCCCACCGACGCTTACTAATTGTATTCTTTTTGTTTTTCGATTCATGTCTTATTCACTCCTCATTGCTTCTACGACCTGTAAGTGTGCTGCTTTTCGTGCCGGGATCAACCCGGATACAATTCCGATGATCGTTGAAAAAGCCAATGCGAATAGGATAAGCTCCGGGGTGACGATGGCAACGGATGTGTTTGTCCCCATCCTTCCCATGCCCATGATGTTAAACCCGATACTTGAGATGACGCCCACAACGATGAACCCTAGGAAAATGCCAAGGAGTCCTCCCATTAGACCGATGATTCCTGATTCCGCAAGGAACATTTTCATGATCTCTGAGTTGCGTGTCCCGATGGATTTTAGGATGCCGATGAGTCGAGTTCGTTCCATCACGGACATGAACATGGTATTAGCAATTCCGATTGCTCCGACGAGCAAGGAGATCGCCGCGATACCGGTGAGAAAAAATGTTAATGTCGCCATGGTGCTTTGAATGGTCTCCAGCATGGATGTTGGTGAGGTGACCGTAAAATCCGCGGTGTCTGCGGTGACCATCCGTGATGTGTATAACACATTTTCTACATTTTCGATGATTTGATCGATCGCGTTCGTATCAGTGACTTTCACCTGGATGGATGAATATTCGTTATTGTCAAGGTCGGTTAGGATATCGCGTGCTGCTTGTATTGTCATAAAAATTGTCCGGTCGTCACCCCCGAAACTACCCGTACCTGATTCTTTAAGTATCCCTACGATGGTGAATGTTTTTGATCCGACTCTGATCTGGGTGTCGACGGTCAAGTTATAATCGAACATACTTGTGGCGATGCCATTTCCAATCAGAATACTTGTTGTTTCTCCTGATTCAAAGAATCTTCCGGATGCGAGCTCTGAGGTCGTCATGGTGTTCCATGCGGAAGGATCGACACCTTCGACGGTGACAGAGACGGTTTGAGCCAGATATTGTATGGTCGCCTGGTCAGAGATGATCCCTGTCACGGACTCCACTCCCTCAGCTGTGGAGATTGTAAGAATGTCGGTATCAGTTAATGAGGGTGTCTCGCTTGATGTGGTTGTCTGTGTTGTCTGTCCCTGCATCCCTGATGGACCACCACCTTGACCTGGTTCGAATCTCCCTTCGAAACCGCTTTGTGGTCCTATGGCAAAGGTACGTCCGACACTCACTGTTAGAACATCGGCGCCAAAGTTGGATAACTGTGAGTTCATACTCTGGGACATGCCTGCTCCGATGGACAACATGGCGATGACTGCGGCGACTCCGACGATAATTCCAAGGATCGTCAGCCAACTCCGTAACCCTCTATGGGTCAGACCATTGAGGGAGAGTTTCAGAATATCCGCGAATTTCATTCTTTTCGTCCTTTATCTGATTTAAAAGGATTGGATAGTTTCTTCTTTCTTGCAAGTTGGATGACTGCGACAATAACAATTATTCCGATAACACCTATGGCGATGTACATCAGACTGTTGCTTTGGTCTGATGTTTGTGATTGACTGGAAAAACCGTTCGGAAATGTTCCGGATGTTCCTTGCGTCGTTGATCGAGACGAAAATCCACTCATGGTTCCTGAAGAAAGATTAACTTGTTTTTGGATGGTTTGTCGTATACCAAACATGTCGGTGTACGCTATTTGAACAACCAACACGCTGCTGCTACCCATACCAAAAAATGATTGATTTGTGAACATGTTTTGCCTACCCGTGAAATTCCCTCCTGATGGAGGCGCGTTCATCCCCGTTCTGTTGAATGAGGGAAACTGCATGGTTCCATTCCCCGTACGATTGCTCGTGGTCGATGTGAGTGAAAATGATGCTAAGGTGTAGTCTCCAGCATCAAGGTTACCGACACTCGTAGAAGATGTGCCACTTGTAGTGTAGGCTGGTTGTTGAGGGATGGAGACGACCACGGATGAGGCTGTGTTTGCTCCTGTGTTGACCACCGCGAATGTTGTGGTGCTCGTGGTTGATGTTTGTAGTACAATATCGAAGGTTGTCCTCCCGCTGATCTGCAGACCGACTGTTGAGTTCACGGTCTGTTTCTCGCCTGTCTGATCATAATACTGTATGAGGATGGTGAGTGGGTAAACACCAGGGGATATCCCTGAGCTGGCGATGAGAACCACTGGGATTTCTGTGTAATTTTCTGCGCCAATTAATGGGATCGTGATTCGGTTATCTGTCCCAACAGGTAGAATCAGGCTGTTAGGATCTTCCCAGGTGAACTGGAGATTCTGCAGGCTGATGCCCCCGTTGTTACTGATGTTGAACAGTATGGTGGTTGATTGTCCGATGGAGATTTCTGTTGGATTTACTGAGGTGATATCGACGACTGTCGCGTCTTGTACCTGAATGACCGCGGTTTGTCTGATCGAGCCAGATCCTCGTATCTCGAAAAGGACTTGGTACAAACCTGGAGCCGCATTGCTTGGTATTTTGAACTCATAGAGAATGGAATAGGACTCACCACCCTCCAGACTCCCGACATCCACTTCCCAGTTTCCTTGCGGGATGACGATGGTGGGATCCCAGGAGGTTGCCGTGATATAGATACCGCTGATCGTCGCCCCGGTGCTCCTGAGGTTCACCTGGATGTATCCGTTTGTGCCTGGTGCGACAATCTGTGGGTTTGTCGTAAATGTCACTTGCAGCCCTGCTGCGGAAGCATTGTAACTGCCTATGGTATTGAAGAGGAGTAAGCAACTCAATACGCTTGTTATCACATAGTTTATTTTTTTCATGTTTTTAACCACCTATCTTTATTTTTCCATCTACAATATGGATGATTGTCTCTGCATATTGTGCGATTTCTGGTTCATGGGTAATTACGGTTACTGTCATTTTTTTCTCCTTCTGGAGTTGTAGTAAAAAATTCATGATCTCCGCTTTTGTTTTTGTATCGAGGTTGCCCGTGAGTTCGTCTGCGAGGATNATCTCCGGATTGTTTGCTAATGCCCGGGCGATTGCNATGCGTTGTTGTTCTCCACCAGACATCTGAGATGGGAGGTGATGTGCTCGATGCTCTAATCCTACCGCTCGTATCAGTTCAAGTGCTCTTTGTTGTCGTTCTTTTTTTTCTTTTTCGATGATGATCATGGGTAGCTCGATGTTTTCCAGGGCGGTCAAGGTTGGATGCAGGTTGAAAAATTGAAAGACGATACCAATCTTTTTTCCTCGGAGCCTGGCGAGGTCGGATTCTTTTAATGTTGAAACATCGACGCCATCTAAGAGGACTTTACCTGAGGTTGGTGTGTCAAGTGCACCAACCATGTGCAACAAGGTAGATTTGCCTGAACCGCTTGGTCCCATGATTGCGACGAATTCTCCTTTATTGATCTTGAGAGTCACTCCACGGAGGGCCGGTGTTTCGACCCCATTCATTGTATAGATTTTTTTGACGTCCTGCAGTTCAATGATTGATTGGACCATTTTTTTTCACCTTGTTTCTAATCCATTTTTTAAGATTTTTTTGATATCATTTTCTATATCCCCTAGATTCACCTTGAAATCTATATATCGATTTTTCCCAATTCATTCCCAATTTCATTCCTATTTTGAGAAAAATCTATTTCCTCAGTTGTAAAATGATTCGAGTGAACGTGTNGATAAATTCATTACTCAGTGCGATGTTTTTCACCTCGATTTCTGTGGATTTTAACGGATGACATGTTGCTGTTGAATTGTCCTTGGCATACCTTACTTGTCCGTGTGATTTCATTTCTTTCCTCCTTTATTGAAACTTGATTTTTTAGTTACCATTCAAATAATGTTTTTTTTTAAAAAGAAAGAGGGATGGGTCGTGCCATTGGAGAAACACAAAGATGGAGGAGAGCGTTAGGGAAAATTGGCACAACCCATCTGGTTGGTTAATTCGCCGTGGGTCTCTGTTTGAGTACTACCTGAATATCATGGATCTGATTATTCCGGATGATCGTTATCGTGATCGTCTGGTTTGGTGTGGTATGTTCCTCGAGATAGGACATGAACGTATCCCCGTTGATGACACGAGTTCCGTCCACTGCGGTAATAATGTCCCCGCCGATGGTTATCCATTGATCGATGACTCGTATCTGGTCATCTCCACCCTGTAACTCTGCTTCGGCGGCTGCCCCGCCGATTGTCACCTGGGTGATGAGCCACCCATAGGTCGTGGTTGTTCCGATAGCCTTGGCGATTTCGTAGGTCATGTCAGTTCCTGATATTCCTATCCAAGGGTGTAGATTGTAGGATCCTGTCTCAATGAGCGATGCGATCTCCCGTAATATTGTGTTCGATGGGACCGCAAAACCAAGACCATTGGAATTTGAGATGATTGCTGTGGTAATTCCAATGACTTCTCCTTTATAATTTAAAAGAGGCCCGCCTGAGTTTCCAGGGTTGATTGCAGCGCTTGTCTGTATGATGTTTGCGATAGGGAAGCTCCCTGCGACTGAGTCTTGTATCGTTCGGCCAAGTTGACTGATGATTCCGGTTGTCATAGTTCCGCCTAGCCCAAAAGGACTTCCAATGGCAATAACAGGGTCACCAACTTCTAAGCTGGTAGAACTCGTGATCTGTAACGGCTGGAACTCCGCGGTTGGTGCATCGACAGTTAAAACCGCTAAGTCAGAATAGGCATCAGAACCGATGACCGTAGCAGGATATCCATTCCCATTTGAGAACGTGACCGTGATATTTTCTGCGTCATTGACAACGTGTTTATTGGTAATGACGACCATCTCATTGTGATATTCATAGACAAAGCCAGAGCCTTGGACTTCAGAGTATTGCTGACCAAAAAATGAATATTGCATAATATACCCTGTGATGACGACAACTGAGTCCTTTGCATCATTGTATAACTGGGCAAGGGACGTCGAGTTGTAATAATATGTAATCTCATGTATCTCATCCGTTGTCGTCGTATTTGTAAGAACACTATTCTGTGTTTGTGATGATTTGGATGTTGAGGATGTTGCAAGAGAGTCAAGCGATCCACCAACGAAGTACCCGGTGATGAACATGGTAGCTATACCTATCGCAACAATCATGAGGATGGTTCTGTTTGTTGTTTTCTTTTTTGTTTCTAAGTTTTCATACATTTCTACTACCTCCGTCTTATTTTTTTATCCACATTTTTTTACTCTTTTTTTCTTTATATTTTTTCCTCCCAATTTCTTCCCAAATTCTGCCCAAATTTTATAAAAAAAATGGGTTGTGCCGATTCTATCGAAGGGGAAAGGAAGGAAGATTGGTCACTGGCACAACGATGATTATCAAAGGGAATGAAGAAGAGAAAAAACAATGAATGATTTTTTCTCTTTTCATCATGGTCTTTCTGTGTTATTGATCTGTTTCTTCAGGGGAGATGAACTCTTGAGGACCTCCACGATGACCGTGTCCGAATCCTCCTGGTCCACCCATGATATCCCAGCTATTCCCTGTTGCGTTTTCCAGATCGAATTCTTCTTGAATGATCGTGGTGATCTCATCCCAGCTGTATCCTTCGTCTCTGAGTTCTTTCTGTCTGTTCAGGATGGTGAGTCGCTGTTCGGTTTGTGCAATTTCGTTGTCCAATCTGGTATCGAGCACGCCGAATTCGTCGAGCTTCTCTTGTAGGGCGGTTCTCATTTCCTCAGGAGTCGCATTTTGTTCCCGTAAGCTTGTCATAAGCTCTTCAAGATCTGTTTGTTGCTCATCGGTCAGGTTGAAGCCGAATGACCCAAGCCCTATCATTCCATGTCGATCTCCAAATGGGGGTTGTGGCGTTGTGTCGGTCGTCGTGTCGTCGGTCATGCCATTCGTTGTGTCATCGGTCTGCCCGGTGGCAAGAGCAGCGCCGATGGTTGCAATCAGCAGGCCGACGAGCAGTCCTCCGACCAATTTTTTGTGTGTCGTTTTCATTTTTTTGTTCTCCTTTTTTTTCTAATATCCACTATATCAGGCAGATTTTATATTGATTTTTTACAAATTAATTCCGATTTCTTCCCAAATCATTCCCAAAATGGAAATCAGTGTTCAAGACTGGGAAAACAAAAAAAATATAAAAAGAGAAAGCGTTAGAGGAATTTGCTAACCTCTATTTCTTTGCTTGCAGTATCGCCATTAACATCATAGGCGATGACTTTTATGACATGTTTGCCAATGGTCCGTTGCGACCAGGTCCAATTGTATGGTTGTTCAGTGAGTGTTGCTTGGAGGACGTCATCGATGTAAAACTCTACTTTTTCTGCATCGCCAGGTTCATCCCAGCCTCCTGGGATGTATGCCGCGATGTCAATGGAGCCGATGATCCGTGGATTGGTCCAGGGCATGGCACGTTGGTTCTTGATGTAAAGAGCATTGAGTGGCTTGTTAATCTCGACCTCAATAGTCGATGGTGTTAATGAGCAATTCAGCCATACGGTTTGGTTTTCGATAGCATCATGTCGATAGGGGTCATAGTATTCATAGCCCATACCTCCTACGTACACATATAGCTCCCCTGGTGCGATGGTGAGGCTGTAGAACCCTGAGGTATTCGTGTGTGTCTCTTTTACATAGCTTGTGTTTGTGCTGATGTCGATCCATTCGAACTCTATTCGTGTTCCGGTAAGCGGCTCACCTGTCTTACTATCTGTGGCGTATCCGCAGACGATCGCGTTTTCAACAGGACGTGGTTGTAAGGAGATATTCATCCAAAATGTCTCCGAATCATCAATTAAAAGTTCCTCGGTATACTCTGAGAAATATCCATCTCGTTCTATCTGCAGGTTGATGGTTCCCGCTGCCACATTCATCTTGTAAAAACCGTCACTCCCCGTTATTGTTTGGTTATGATAATATTGTTGTTGACTGCCTTCCCAGGTAAGATTCACGTTTGCCAAGTCAAGTGGATTTGTTGTGTCATCATCTGTGATGTACCCACGGACTATCGCAGTCTCCAAAGGACGATCATATAGTGAAATGTTTACCCATCGCGTTTCATTTTCCTGCATCTGGTATGGTCCGACCTGTCTGTCACAATATCCGTCCGCAGAGGCGGTCACCCGTAGGCGTATCGCAGGGGTGTTCATCTGGAAGAATCCGGTGGAATCCGTCGTTGTCTGATTCTCATAATATTCATATTCATTGATTCGACCACGGACTGAGACTACCGCGTTTTCTATTGAAGTGTTTGCTTCTGCATCTTTGAGGTATCCACAGAGAATCGAGTTTTCCGCGGATTTCACCCCAGGTTCCTTTCTCGGATTCATTTGAATGAAACGATTTGTATCGACTGATTGTTTGGATGATTGCACACTCATTATAGGAAGTTCACCATCGTACCCATCGTACATGGTGGGATGTTGCATTTGGAAACTACGCGGCTTCGCATAGTAAAACACCTCTTCCGCTGAGATGATACTATCATGATTCGAGTCTGCATATCCTCGTAATCCATCAATGAGATACGGTGCAAACCCGCCAGAGACCGCCTCTTCATCTTCACAGGAACCCATGAGGACAACCCGTTTCTGACCACGGACATCCTCCGCGAATCCTTTCACCCATTCCTCCGCAGCATATGCGTTCTGATGTTGAGCATCCGTGGGAATATCGGTGATGTTCCAGTTCGGGGGGTCATTGAAACCACCTGCGTAACAACTATCCACAATGAGACATACTCCTTTTGATTCCAGACGATTCAATAACACGTTCAACTCATCATCCCAGATAACGAAACTTAGATAGGTAAACCCCCAATAGGTTACCAACGCCTCATCGGTTCCATCAGCTTCGTCTTTGGGAGGGACATCAAAACCGAGAGGGAACCCATGGGTACTGAGGTAAACAAGGGAAATATCATTACTATCTTCCATACGATCAAGCCATCGAAGACCCGCGATGATATTAACGACCGTTGCATCCTCACCTGTGATCACTTTTATGTGGTCCTCCGCCCACCAGTCAGATTGCAGAAGTTGTGCATGCAGGTCATTTACTTCAAGGATCATATCTGGTCTGTCTTGTTCAGGGTTTTCGGCATAGTCGCCGACACCTACTAGCAATGCCCAATATTCTGTATCCTCTACTAGTGTGTTTATTGGATTTTTACTTGTGGTATTGGTTGGAACGACGGCGGTTGATAATGTACTAATAATTGGCAACAGACTTGAACAGAACAGAATGAAAATAACAGCATAGCTATTCCCCTTTTTCCGTTGTTTTTTTTCCATAATAATACTCCCTATCTTAAATAAAAATAACCTAAGACGAGTTTAAGTAATTTATTCCCAAATCATACCCAAATTTTAAGAAACATATTAAAGAAGAATATGAATTCCTACCGAAAGGTTTCTGTTATGGATTCGCTCAAGAACGTCCTGTACTGGCTTATCGCCAACTCTCTTGGTGGGTTCAATAGAGGTAGGATTCTTGAGCAACTTTTTCAGAAACCACAAAATGCAAATGAACTCTCTAAAAGCCTAGAAATCGAGTATAAAACGATACGATATCATCTGAAGGTTTTGGAAGAAAACGGTATCCTGACCTCGGTTGGTGGGGGATACGGTAAAACATACTTCCCGACCGAGAACTTGGAAACCAATAAACAATATTTTACAGAGATTTGGGACAAAATTGGGAAAAAATCAAATAAAGAATCGATAGCATAGATAAGGGTGAAGAGTATGGATGAAGCTCCGATAACACCGATAAAGGAAGAAAAAATGCCCACGTACAATAAGAAAGCAATCCGCCTCATAGGGGTGATGATTACTGGAGGTATTGTACTAGGATTGATTTTATCAAGTATCTTTATTACTGAAACAAATAATAAAATTCAAGAATATGCGGATGAGATTGCTGAATTATTTGGTGGTAATATTCCTCCTTTTATCAACATCAGAATCACTCCTCTAACAACCACTGAAATCATCTTACCGACGCTTGGTGTGGTGATTGTTTGTATCAGTATGTTTCTCTTAATCGGGCTTATCGCGGTCTATTTCAAGGTGTACGCGAAAACAAAATCAAAATATATCTTTGGGTTATTTTTTGTTTTGATCCCCTTATTTATCGAATCAATCTTTTTAGTCTATGCCTTACGTCAATTATTTGCTTTTCCCATTATCCCTGCGCTACCGCCAGGTCCTCGTATCGGTGAAAGCATAGGATTCGAATGGGGTGGCTTAGGCCAGATCCTTGTGATAATCTCCATATTTGAGAGCATCGGGCTTAGTATCTTGCTTTATCTCAGTAATGAATGATTGATTCCGCGATATAATGTAAGGAAAAAACGCTCAGATCGAGCCCTAGTGCGCGTTATTTTTTTTCCGATAACTTTAAGAAAACTTCGTTCTTTCCCTGTTTTCGGAGGCATATTATGATGAAGCTAAGAAGTTATGGTATAGTAATAGTAAGTTTGTTGATCCTGCTGGGTTCATGTTTCACGGCAGCAGCCACAAGTGTTTCAGATGGAACCGGTGATGTATGGCATTGGGCAAACACTGGAACCGCTTGGTCGTGGGTAGGAAATGTGGGGAATAAACCCAATATCGACATTAAAGAAATCTCCTATGAAGTCAACGACGGCAAGATTACCTTGAAAATGGAAGTCGCAGGTACTATTCAAACCTCTGATAAAGTTGGTTATTACCTCTGGTATAACAGCACTGACACTGTTTATACGATGACATATATGAACGGGCAAGGTGGTGCTTATGGATTGAAAGAAGGGGATTATCTGAATAGTAGCTATACACAAAATGTTACTATTTCAGGTGAAACTCTCAGTGCTGTTCTTGATATCGTTGGTGATACATCGCAAGTAGAACTCTGGGGAATGGCTGTTGAGTACATAACTTTTGGGGATACAACTGCTGAATGGTGGGGAGACTGGGCTCCGAACTCGAAAATCCCGTTCACACCAGGCACTGGTGGAAATACCGATGGTAATAACACCGATGGTAACACCAACGATGGAAATACCACAGGAACGAAAACACCCGGTTTCGAAGTGATACCCGTTATCGCAGCAGTGGGAATTGCAACAATCCTGTTGAGACGACGACGGTAACTCGCATCCTTTCTTTTCCTTTTTTTTCTCTTTTACCAATAAATTATTTTATTAAAGGAAGACGCTTTCGTTTTTCGTATGACCCATCCAATTTTGCATGTCGATGAAATCTTTTCTCAACTCAAAAAAGAACTGCACCAGTACGGTCCACCGATTGTATCACGAAAGAAACAAGATATCCCTGAGACCCCGTTTGTCACGTTGATTTCCTGTCTGTTAAGCCTCCGGACTAAAGACGAGGTCACCGCACAAGCATCACGACGTTTACTCACGAAATATCATACCCCTGAGAAAATCGTACAATTGACAGAACAACAAATAGAGACGATGATTTACCCTGTTGGGTTCTATAAAACAAAGGCACGAAGAATCAAAGACATCTCAAAAACACTGCTTGAGAAATACGAGGGAAACGTACCAGACACGTTCGAAGAATTACTCAGTCTCAAAGGAGTCGGCAGGAAAACCGCGAACATCGTCATGGTCTATGGTCATAAGAAACATGGGTACTTGCCTATTGACACACATTGCCATCGGATCCCAAATAGACTAGGGTGGATAAAAACCAAGACCCCTGAAGAAACCGAACAGGCTCTGATAAAAATTCTCCCACCGGAATACTGGGATGATTTCAATGATTTGCTCGTCAGATTCGGACAAAAAACCTGTGTACCGATTTCACCGTTCTGCAGCCGTTGTCCAATTCAGCCTTATTGTAAAAAAATCGGGGTCTCGACTAGTCGATGATGAGTTAGAATTTCTTTGCATGAATAAATTTTTCTATCTCAGAGACCGTGATATGTTCATTTGTCGTCATCATATCGACGAGTTTATCTTTTTCCGCCCAATTCTGATAATATTTCTTCTGAACCGTGTTTAATTTGAAGATAATTCCTTTACTGTCCGCGAGCTGTTTGAGCTGATGTTCTGACAATTCATTTAGCAGTTCTTTCTTGATCGACATAGATATCCCATCCTACCACTCGGTAAACAAGAACAGACATTTATCTGTTTCGTTTCAACCACCATCACGTTGCTCGTACGATGAGGTTGAACCGATTAGTTTATTAATAGGAAACGCAATTCCAAACACACTAAGTGGAATGGGATGCTGGATGGAGAGAAAACAGTTATTTCTCCAGAGATGTTAAAACCTCTTATTATCAGGTCACTTCGGAGAAGTAGCGTGCGAAAGAAGATCGCAGATTACCTGTTCGAGATCAGTCCAAGCGGCAGTTACACCTCAGAGATCGCATACAATGTCAAAACCACACCAACCAATGTGATTGGGGCGATCCGCGGGATGAATTCTCGGTACCGTGATGATGAATCGCTGTTGAGTCTTAATTTGGTAGAACAGATCGAGGGAGGCAAACATAGGGATATCAAACTATATCGCATCACCAATTTTGGCAAAGAAATCGTCGAAGGCCTCCGAGACAATAAAAAACGCTTCTAACCATCTGTCTCCTTTTATTCCTTTATTTTTTCAGCGAAACTGATAAAAAAAGGGGCTGCGTTATCCTTGCATTGGGAGTTGGATAGCAAATGACTGAAGTCAACTTAAAAGAACTCCTCTCCACGTATGATACAAAAAACCTGACGGTCGCGACAGTCTGCTCGCATTCCAGCCTTCAGATTTTTCATGGTGCGAGAAAAGAAGGGTTTAAGACATTAGGCATCTCCGTTGGTGAGGTAAAGAAATTCTACGACGCGTTTCCCCTGGGAAAACCAGATGATTTTCTGATTGTTGACAACTACAAGGATATCGCGAAGTATGCTGACGAGCTCCGACAACAAAACGTCATCGTCATCCCCCATGGGTCCTTCGTTGAATATCTCGGTCCGAAGAATTTTCTGAACCTTCAAGTCCCAACGTTCGGGAACCGCCATGTGCTGATGTGGGAATCAGACCGTGAGAAAGAACGCATCTGGCTTGAGGGCGCCGGTATCACGATGCCGAAAGAGGTCAAAGACCCCCGGAACATCGAAAAACCCGTGATTGTGAAATACCATGGTGCAAAAGGAGGGAAAGGATTCTTCATCGCAAAAACGTTCGCAGAGTTCTCCAAACGAGTGAAACACGATAAACCCTATACGATCCAGGAGTTTGTGATGGGCACCCGGTATTATCTGCATTATTTCTACTCACCGATTCAGAATAACGCCTATAAATTATCAAAAGGAAGTCTGCAGTTGCTTTCCATGGACCGCCGTGATGAGACCACCATCGATGAGGTACAACGCCTTGGCTCTATCGCAGAACTTGAAGAACTCGGGATACATCCCACGTTCGTCGTCACCGGTAACATCCCAATAGTGATGCGAGAATCACTCCTGCCCCAAGTCTTCAGGATGGGGGAAGCGGTCGTTGAAAAATCTCTTGAGCTGTTCGGCGGCATCATCGGCCCGTTCTGCCTTGAGACGGTCGTCACTGAGGATTTAGAGTTCAAGGTCTTTGAGATCTCCGCGCGCATCGTCGCTGGAACTAATCCATACATATCCGGTTCAGCGTACTCCGAGCTAATCCAACATGATCTTTCCACGGGACGACGGATCGCGCAAGAGATACGATACGGCATCAAACAGAACCAGCTTGAAGAAATCCTGAGTTGAGGCAGCAGCATGTTGACCCTAGTTCTTGCAGAAGCTGAAGTGGAGCGCATGCCTGCGGAACTGTGCCATCATCCAGCGGTGATTGCTCATGCCAGACAACGAGGTAAACAACCCAGGCAGATTCTTCTGGACTCGAACTATCATCATGCAGCGATGACGAATCTCCCTGAGGGTCGACGACGGGGACGACCAGATATCACCCATCTTTTTTTACTCACCGCCCTTGAATCCATCGTCAATAAACAAGGGCAGTTGAACATCCTCATCCACACCAGATATGATGAGCTTATCACAGTGCATCCCAACACCCGTATCATGCGGAACTACGAACGGTTCCTCGGACTACTTGAGCAGCTCTTTGAAAACCATGCTGTTCCTGATAAAAAACAACCACTCCTTACATTGACAGAAGATATTTCCCTTAAAGAAATCATCGAACGACAACACGCAGACTGTATCATCGTACTCTCCAAAGACGGTATATTAGTAGATCTTCCACAATATCTAAAAAAAATACATACGAAGAAAAACAATCATCTTCTCTGTGTCATCGGAGGATTTCCCTCAGGTCAGCTCCACACGGATCTCACCATGATTACGACAGAGAAAATTTCTGTATACAAAGAGATGTTACCTGTTTGGACAGTGGCTAGCGAAATCCTTGTCAATTATGGGAACATGTGCCGATGAAGCGTCACCATGATGCCGATCTGTGCCCACATCCGGTTCTCCGCCTCATCGAAAATCACTGATTGCTTGCCATGAGCAACCTCTTTAGTTACTTCATAGCCGTAATACGCAGGCAGACAGTGAAGGAAGACCGCATCTTTTTTTGCTGCATTCATCATTGCTGCATCGATTGTATATCCTTTGAAATCCTTAATCCGTTTTTCTTTCTCCGTCTCGTCACCCATGGATACCCAGGTGTCTGTTGCGATCACATCCACCTCTTTGGTCGCATCCTTTATTTTATCAGTGATTTCCACCGTGACTCCAAATTTTTTTGCCTCTTCCACATAATAAGTCTCAGGCCAGTATTTCTTTGGTGCGACGATCCGGATGTTCATCCCAGCGATACCGCAGCCAAGTAAATAGGAATGCGCCATGTTGTTGTTCCCATCACCAAGGTACACGAACTGCAGTCCCTTCAGTTTCCCTTTATGTTCCTGAATCGTCATCAGATCTGTGATCACCTGACAAGGATGCTCTTTGTTGTCCAGTCCATTGATGACCGGCACCGTCGCATAGGCAGCAAGTTCCTTCATCGCCTCATTGCTCTTCGCACGATACATGATCATATCGACATAACGGGAGAGTACTTTCGCGGTATCCTCAATGCTTTCCCCTCGTCCAAGTTGGATATCGTTACTTGAAAGGAAGATCGCATGACCACCAAGCAGGTTCATCCCCGTCTCAAAAGAAACACGCGTCCGAGTACTGGGTTTTTCAAAGATCATCCCAAGGGTTTTCCTTTTCAAATGTTCAATCCGTTTCCCTCGCTTTGATTGCTGTTTGAGTCGTATGCTGAGGGTGATGATGTCGGTAAGGTCATTTTTCACATCAAGCATGGAGATAAGGTCTCGTTTCATCGAACAAGGGAAACGGTCTTCCAACTTTAAACATATCGGGTGGAAAGAAAGGCATTTATCCCCTGAAACGATGTGGATTGTCCATGGGTGTTGACCTTGGAGAGCTTTTCAGTAAAGAACCATGTGGATTTGATGATTTCAGAGACCGCATCATTGCTCTTGACGGTTATAACATCCTTCATCAGTTCCTCTCCAGCATCCGGCAACGTGATGGGACGCCCTTGAAGGATGCACAGGGGAGGATCACTTCGCATCTCTCCGGGTTGTTGTATCGCACTGCCAACATGGTGGCAGCAAAGATCCGCCCGGTCTACATATTCGACGGTGCTCCTCATCCATTCAAAGCACGTACCATTCAGCAACGACGGGAACGCAAGGAACAAGCGGAACGGGATTGGAAGGAAGCCCTTGAAAAAGGAGATCTGGAACGAGCTAAATCAAAAGCACAGCAGACCTCCCGGGTGACCCCGGAGATCATCGATCAGAGCAAACAACTCCTTGATGCCCTTGGAATCCCCTACATCCAGGCACCATCTGAGGGAGAAGCACAAGCCAGCTACATGGTCCGGAAAGGGGACGCCTTTGCGGTAGGCTCACAGGATTTCGACTGTCTGTTATTTAACGCACCGATCTTAATACGAAACCTGACGTCCTCAGAGAAACGAAAACTCCCCAACAAACAAGCCTATACAACGGTTCATCCGGAACGCATCCGTCTTGATCCAGGTCTTCAAAAACTTAGCATCACCAGAGAACAACTAGTCGATATCGCCATCCTCATCGGAACAGATTTTAACGATGGAATGAAAGGGTACGGTCCGAAGAAAAGCCTGAAGCTTCTGCAAGAGAAAGGGAACCTGGAGAATGCACTAGACAGCATTGCCGAAACAGAGCTGAACCTTACAATCGATGAGGTAACCACGGTTAGGAGGATATTCCTTGAGCCGACCATCACAACAGAGTATTCGCTTCAATGGTCCAAACNTGATCCCTCTGCGGTGGTCCGTCTCCTCTGCGACGAGCATCAGTTTTCTAAGGAGCGGGTCGAGCCGATCCTTGAACATTTTTCTTCCTTGAATCAGCAGACAAAACAAAAAAATCTCTTCGATTTTTAACAGAACACCGCTTTTTCTTTTTAACGGTACCACTATAAAAACGCAGTCGTCCAAGGTAATATGTGATAAATACCGTTCTTTTCCTCGGCTTATATCTGAAATACTCATATTTTATATCGATGAACGAACGTTTATTCCCCTTTTTTAACTCTTATAATCCCTGTCATAACGAAAGAAAACTATATATAGGAAGTACCGAGTTAACAATAAATAAAAATATCCTTGTACATCTATAGAACATAGGGGGATACTATGAGAGAGAAAAACATGAGAAAACTAATCATTCTTTTTGTAGGCCTTTTTGTGACCGCGGCAAGCATACTACCCACTATCGGAGGCAGTTCGCCAGAGACCCAAACCATAAATATGACAAATTCCGATGGAATCACCATCACGGTCCAACAGACAGGGGACACGACGCTTCTCCATTACACGATTGATGCATTCACCATGACGCCTGTAGAAATCGACAATAAGCAATACGTCACCATCGGTTTAGATGGTGAGGCAAAAAATCTCATCACTGGTGCCCCAGATCTACCCTCAATAGCTCGCAGTATCATCATCCCAACTGAAACAACTATGACAATCCATGTCGTAGGATCATCCTATGAAGAGTATACCAACATCCTTGTCGCACCCTCAAAAGGAAACCTGCTGCGAACCGTAAATCCCGCAGACATCCCCTATGAGTTTGGTGAGATCTATACCCAAAACGCCTGGTATCCCTCAACAATAGCGCAGCTTCAAGAACCCTATTTCCTCAGAGATTTCCAGGGTCAGGTTGTCATGATTCATCCCTTCCAATATAATCCAGTACAAGGAACACTCCGATTCTACAACGACATCACTGTTGAAGTCACCCCTTCACAACTGATTTCGACAAGCTCTAGCACCCAGTATCAGTTATCAACAATCGATAACGATTTCCTCTCCATCTATCAGCATCATTTCGTTAATTTCAATTCCGCGAAATACGATCCGGTCTCAGAACAGGGAAACATGCTGGTCATCACCTATGATTCCTTCTATGCAACCATGGTCCCCTTCGTGCAATGGAAGAACCTGAAAGGGATCCCGACCGAGATGGTCAATGTCTCATCTATTGGAAATGCGGCCGCGATTAAAACATTCATCGCTGATTATTACACCACTCAAGGTCTTACATTCGTTCTTCTTGTTGGAGATGCTGCACAGGTCCCAACAAATTACCTCAGTGGCGTCGCCTCTGATCCAAGTTATGGATATATCGTCGGATCTGACCATTATCCAGATCTCTTTGTTGGAAGATTCTCAGCAGAAAATGTTGCACAAGCCGAGACACAAGCAAATAGGACAGTCGCCTATGAAAGCGATCCTCAGATCGATGCAGTCTGGTATGAGAAAGGAGTTGGGATTGCCTCAAGTCAGGGTGTCGGAGACGATGGTGAATATGATTACCAACATATCAGAAACATTCGCAGTCTTCTCTTTAACTTCACCTATGCTGCTGTCGATGAACTCTATGATGGAAGCCAAGGCGGAGCAGACGCTCCGGGCAGTCCGACACCAAGTATGGTCACAGCATCGTTAAACGAAGGCCGAAGCATCATTAACTACTGTGGACATGGTTCCCCCACATCATGGGGTTCCAGTGGATTTAGCAACAGCGACGTCAACACCTTGGTCAACGATAATATGCTGCCCTTCATCACCTCGGTTGCCTGTAACAATGGTGAATTCGACACCTATACTTGTTTCGGAGAAGCATGGCTTCGCGCAACCCATAATGGTCAACCCACTGGTGCCATCGGAGCATATATGTCCACCGTGAGTCAAAGCTGGAGTCCTCCAATGGAAGCCCAGGATGAGTTTAACAATATCCTCGTTGGGTTATATCCAGAAAACCAAAAGACCACCTTTGGCGCCCTCTGTTTCAATGGTGCGATGTCCATGATTGATGACTATGGATCAGATGGTGCTTATGAATCTGATGCTTGGACTGTCTTTGGCGATCCATCGGTACAAGTCCGCACCGATGTCCCCTTCACCATGGAAGTCATCCATGATTCATTCATCCCCAATGGCGCCGAAACCTTCGAAGTTGATGTCACAGATCTTCCAAACGCTCTATGCGCAATCTCCCAAGATGGCATCTGTCTAGGGAACGGATATACAGACGCGACAGGACATGCCCTTATACAATTCTTCACACCGATTGGCGTCACTGGTGAGGTTCAACTCGTCGTCACCGGGTTAAACGCGATCCCCTACATGGCGACATTAACCGTCGGACAACCAAACCTACCACCAGAGAAACCTGCCACACCAACAGGAAAAGCCACTGGGGCGCCAGGGCATACCTACATGTATTCCAGTTCCACGACCGACCCGGAAAGCGACGGTCTCTATTACCTATGGGACTGGGGTGACGGCAACTTCAGCGAATGGCTCGGACCCTACGCCTCAGGAAACACAGTATCGACCCAGAAATCCTGGTCAGAACTAGGGAATTACTCCATCCGCATCAAAGCAAAAGACTCCCAGGGACATGAAAGCGCATGGTCCGATCCATTGGTCGTCACCATGCCGTATAATCTCCCCTGCATGGCGAAACTCTTGGATCTGCTTCAAAGCCTCTTCCCACGTCTCTTCCATTTCTTTGAGATGGTCGCAGGCATCTAACGAGTCAGCAGTATCCTACCTTTTGAGGGAGCGAGTCCCTCACCCTCTCATAGGGTGACAAATAAGACTTCAAATATTTCGCATTAGAATCAATTAAACCATTAGGGGGATTTAATGAATGATGAAAAGAAATCAAATACTCTTTAGTCTGGTGATTATCAGCCTCATTGTGCCGGTGAGCATGGTGAGTGCCACAAGCGATGAACCGCAGAATTCAAATTTTTCGTATTCATTTGCTACGATACGTCAGCCCGGGGAATTCGAACCGATGCAGGGGGTACTCATCCGGTATCCTTTTGGCATCTCCTATAATGTTATCAAGGAAATGGCAGAGGATGTCAATGTGGTTACAATTGTTGCAAGCGTCTCTGAAAAAAATACGGTTCAGTCCCAGTATCAAAGCCAGGGGGTGGATATTAGTCATTGTACCTATCTGATCGCTCCGACCGATACGTATTGGACGCGGGATTATGGTCCTTGGTTCATCATTAACGAAGAAAACGTTCAAGGGATTGTTGATTTCACCTATAATCGGCCTCGGCCAAATGATGATCAAATCCCCACCAAGTACGCGAGCAACCAAAGTATCCCGGTCTACAACATGCCTCTCGTGACCGCTGGTGGAAATTACATGACCGACGGACAGGGGATTGCGATATCAACGACACTGGTCTGGGAAGAAAACACAGGCTATACACATGAGCAGATCAACCAGATGGTCAATCAGTACCTCGGGATCGACACCTATCATGTGGTACCTGACGTCAACGGCGAATATATCAAACATATCGACTGTTGGGGGAAATATCTTTCACCAGACACAATCCTCATCCGCGAGGTGCCCGCAAGCCATTCTCAATACGATGAGATTGAAGCAGCAGTCGATTATTTCGAATCCCAACCAAGCTGCTATGGAACACCGTATCATGTCGCTCGTGTCTATACACCAAACGATCAACCCTACACCAATTCACTTATTTTGAACAACAAAGTGTTAGTCCCTATCACAGGATCCCAATGGGATGATGATGCGATCGCCTCGTATCAAGCTGCGATGCCAGGTTATGAGGTCTTAGGATTCACTGGATCATGGGACTCAACAGATGCACTTCATTGCAGAGCCATGGGCATTACAGATCGATACATGCTCTATATCGAACATACACCTTTAACTAGTAATCAGTCCGGTGAAACCGGCTATGAAATCCAAGCGCAGATTTATCCGTACAGTGAGCAAAACCTTATCGCTTCATCCACCGGAGTGTATTGGAATGTCAATAATGGAAGCTGGAACTTCATCCAGATGACCCCCCTGGGAAATAATTATTATTCTGCAGTGATCCCTCCACAGGTCAATGGAAGCATCGTCTCCTATTACATCCATGCAGAGGATACATCAGGGCGAGCAGAGAACCATCCCTATATCGGTGGGCCAGATGCGTATTCTTTCACCGCTCAAGGGGATATTCAACAGAACAACCCGCCTGAACAACCACAGCGACCAACTGGGAAGACCTCTGGGAATGCCGGATCGACCTATCTGTACTCAACATCAACAACTGATGCAGATGGGGATCAAGTCCTCTATATGTGGGACTGGGGTGATGGCAATTTCAGCGACTGGCTTGGCCCGTATGGATCTGGATTAACAGCCAGTGCCCAACATTCATGGGACGTGAAGGGAACCTACTCGATACGAGTGAAAGCAAAAGATACAGCTAGTGCTGAAAGTAACTGGTCAGAACCTCTTGCGGTCACCATGCCATGCGACTTCGCAAACTTGGTGTATTTCTTTGAAAGGTTCGAGGAACGATTCCCCACCATCTACCTGTTTTTACAGGAGATTTTCGACAGGTTCAGTAACTAAAAAAAATTCTTTCTTTTTATTATTTTTTTACGACTCTGTATTTATCGATTGGATCGAGTAACGCGAGTCGTTCACCGTTGTCCCACTGAACCCAAATCAGGGTTTCATCTGTTTCAGCTTCAATTTTTGTGACCGTCCCTTGAGCACCTGGCTTTAGCCGTGTCATCGAATCATTGATGAAGACGAGCTCAATTCGGTCGCCGATACCTACTTTGTTTTTCATGTTATCCCCCTTATTTTATCGGATGCGGGTACTGGGATTCGAACCCATGATACTCTCTTGGGAAACCCTGTCCAACAGGAGAAACCCGCTATATGAATTTTTCTGATGTCACGAGATAATTTTTAGTAAGAGACATCCATACAATGTGTAGAGCTGGGCATGAGAATAGTACAAGATAGATAAAAACTTATCTCGATTCTTTTTCTTGGAGGTTTTATGAGGAACTACACATTAAACATATTGATTGATGCTGGTTTACTACAAAAACCAATGAATAATGGATTGGTTATTAGTAAGATTCTTGTGATAAAGCTACAGGAGTATTTTATCTTTCTTGATGTGAAAATTACAGGCAATAATCCTGGGACGGATGCGGGTACCGGGATTCGAACCCGAGTGACTAGCTTGGGAAGCTAATATCATAACCACTAGATCATACCCGCGTATGATATACCACTGGCCAGACCAGATTATGCTTATACTTTTAAATATATCTTTCTAGAGCAGATGACTCTCTACCTTAAGAAAAGATCATCGATTCCGTTCTCCCATCATTCTTTGCGAGAAAACCGAGCTTTGATTCGTTTCATAAAAAACGCTATCATCAGCAGAACAAACGACACAATCAACAGATAAAAACTGATGCTAGGACCCCACGAGCAGGGTACTGCTATCTGCATCGATTGCCCGGGGACCGAGATATCAAGAGTGCCGCCCCCTATGAAACTACCGACCCCTACCTGCGTCAACTGACTGAACGCGTAATAAAACACAACTATTATGAGAAGAATCACCACAATACTGAGAATTGAAATAATCATCGTTGTTTTTCGCAATTTCTTCTCTGTTAACAGACTGAAAAAGATCAACAGACAAGCAACACCCACCAACATTGACAATAACCCCAACACCATCGTTACTTCAGAAGGGACTGCACTGATTTCTCCTCCTGTCGCATTCGATGATTTCGTCAGCGTGATCAGCTTCGGGGGAATGACCATGGTATTAGTCGTTGTTGATACTGCACCAGTCCCACCAGTTAACGCCCACCATGGAGACACCAGTGCGATGATCAGCAGACCGATAGTAATGAGTTTCACACAAGTAATCACCTGGCGTTTCCATAGAAGAAACCCTAGTGTTCCAATCAAGAAAGCAATGCCCAGGTAGAGAACCACCATATGAAGTAGAGACACTTGTGAGGTGAGGATATCCATTTTTTTATCTCCCCGCATCTGAATCTGTTGCTGGGCGATAGTCTTGTCATTCGCACGGACAAGGATTTCGTAATCCCCTGGTGGTACCAATGTTGTGGCTGTCCCGTTCTGTTGAATCGAAGTCGACTTGGTTTTTCCATTCCTCTGAAGGGACACCTCTCCGTTTGAGAGCAGGTCTGCGTAGGAGTTAAAGACTGAAAGATCAAGAGTAAACTCTGCAGGGAACATCACAACCAGGGTTGTCGCTTGTTCAAGACTGACGTCTTGCTCCAGTCGAAATGATTTGTAACTCAGACTGAGCTGATAGGGTGCGGGAAGAAGATTGCTGAACTGATACGATCCATCTTTTCCTGATTCTGCTCGGATGCTGGTCGCTATAGCCATCTCCCTGCTGACCAGTGTAGGATTGACATCAACAGCAGGGACGAAACCCCAGGTGTCCGTGACCGTCAAGGAGATGCTGTATCGCTCAAGGGAAAATGATTTTTTCATATCGATGAATCGACGCAGACCATTCATTCTCACCTGTTCTTCTCCAATCAAAAATCCTTGATAAAAGAGCTTCAACTGGTAAGGTTTCAGAGAATAACATGGAGCGAAAATATGTGCGTTTCCCTCAGAATCAGTTCCTGTTTCTGCGATGGTCGTATTGTCAATCTCCAGGACGCATCGGACGTTCTCCACCCCTTTTTTATCCTGATCGGTCAGAGAAACAGCGATAGCGCCCTGCGGTCGACATCGAATCCGAATGGCCGTATCCTTAGTCAGATTCACAAGACCAAAGCCAATGTACTGATGCTCCTTGGCAAATCTCGGGTTCTCACGATAGATTTTCACAAGATACTCTCCGGAATCAAGATCGGGGAACCGAATCTTCTTGGACAAGGAGAGGTTTTTCCAATCAAAAATCCCCAGGACCATCTGCAGCTTCTGCCGGAGGTTCTTTCCGGTCATATTCAGCGAAATCGAACCAAGCGATAGACGACCTACCGAGCCTGACGAACGAAAACTACCCTGTTGGTATAGCTCGGCATAGATATATGACACGTTTTTTCCCAGCGCTGCGGAGAACAAGGACCCCAATGGGACCGATCGGGCAAAATGAGCATACACCGTTAGTGTGTATCGATCCTTCTGATCTTCGACCTCGGTGACGTTTCCCCGGAAGACTGGGATATTTTTAATCATGTTTTGATAAATGGTGGATTCTTCATCGACTCTTGTATATCCACCGGTCTCAACCGTTAAAAACTCTACTTTATATTGATAGATTCTTCCCTGGTCCAATGTGGTCTGATGGTTACCGTTCTCATAGGCATTTCGAGTAAGATGTAAATTCCCTGTATCTGCTTCAAGTCCTGGTAATTTGATGTTCTGCTTCGCAAAAACTTTGATCTGAACACCATCATCTGGTCCCTCAGTAATTCCTGTGTTCGAATTAAAGATTATCCCATGGACTTTCCCTGAGCTTGCATCACCAAGACAGATCCATGCCTTCGAACCCAGTTCCACGTCGTCCTCAGTAGAAAGCACGAGTTCTCGTTCCGTGCTATCTGGGTTCTGAGGCACGGAAAACTCTTGGACTGTGCTCTCTTCCGTGAAGATGTACACCGTGGGTAATATTTCTCCAACGTTCATTTTCTCTATCGATGCACTCCGGGATTTAATGGAAGTGATGCCCCCTAAATCACCATCCAACACTGACGGATCATCAATAGTGATAGATTTCAAAATTTCATGATGACAGTCAACCAGTATTCTTTTTGCATTCGTCGGGCTATAGTAATAGGTATAAATGTTATCTGATTGAATGTCGCCGCGTGGGGCGGTGCATTCCAACCGTACACGGACCATCAGATTTCCCTGTACGAGTAATGTTTTTGTGATCTCTGTGGACCACGCGGTGCCAACATAATCAGGTTCACCAGGTACACCATAGCGGAAATCAAAAAATCCTACCTGATCCAAATTATATGTTTCAACAGCGGTAGAATTTGGTTTAAATTTGATGGCAGAAAGAGCAATGGGATTGCCAAGCAGCTGGCCTTTCTGTATCACCGCATAGATGACAAATCCCTCCTGCTTGATGCCATAATAATCAAAATCAATCTTCTGACCGGGGATTGGTTCATAAAAATAATGGGTATCTTCTACTATCACGCGCTGTGGATATTTTGCTGATTCTGTTTCCTTTGAATCATACAGGAAAAAATATTTTTCCTTTCCCGTCGCTTCCCCGGGGATTAAGAATACAAGGCTGCAGGTTTTGATATGGGTGTCATCCGAATGTTCAATGTCATAGACCTGTGATTCGATCTCCTGTAGTCCGGACCCGTCGTCCATACCAACACGGACTGAGTGGATTGTCTCATTCGTCCCCCAGCAAGGGTTCTCGAATGAGATTCTCAAATCGATCGGCTGGTATTTCGCAGTCGCATTACTCGTATCAAAAGGAATAGTGATTTCTTGTTTGTACGCAAGAGTATCGATTGTCGTTTCAAGATACTCCTGAGCTGATATCGCAGGTACTGCAACAGAACAGAGGAGTAGTACCATGACTGTTACTCTTAGAAATTCCTGCTGACGTGTCGATACCATAGAGATATATTAGTATTATCATTTATTTATATAAATATTCTTTTTAAACGGATTGGAGGAAAAAACACCTGTTTCTCAGAAAAATAACAGGAAAAAAAGAGGAATGTAACCTATCGGATACCAGACAGCTTTAAGGAGTAATCACGGTATCTGATTTCATCAAAATCGAGACGATCTCCGTCATATCGACGATTCGACCGACAACGATTTTCTTCTCGATTTCAAAAAAACCGATGCAGGTTTGACAGGCGACCAGGTCCACCCCTGCTTTGGAAAGCCCGGTCAATGCATCAAGAAATAACGATTTATCCGTCAATAGATGCACCGCTGAGTTATAAAAAATGATCGTATCAGGTTTTTTTGCTGACGCCCAGAGCTTCCGTAGAAAAGCCCCGGTCATGTTCTTCCCTAATTCATCACTGCCTCGTCCAAGCGCTTCACTATGTAAAATCACGGTTGTTTTCGTCATGGTTCTACCTCAAGATAAACTCGTAACATATCAAGAGAACTTAAACCTTATGCGTGCCACAAACTTTTAGTCTTCTTCCTTCATATCATTCAAATCGAGTTATGAAAAAAACAAGAATGGTTTCAATCTGTATTATTCTTCTCCTTGGTATCATATCCTTGTTCCTTCCAATTACAACTGGTGAAACAGCCACAACACAGACAATTTATGTCGGTGGAAATGGTCCAGGGAACTATACACGCATCCAGGATGCATTGGATAATGCATCTATTGGTAATACCATTTATGTCTTCCCGGGAATGTATCATGAGACTCTAAGAATCACCACACCAGTACAGCTCATCGGAGCAGAGACCAATAGCACTGTCATCGATGGGAAGAACGACACCTATGTTGTCACCTTAGAAGCAGGCAACAGTACGCTTTCTAGTTTTACGATTACTCATAGCAAAATGAAGTTCCCCTATGCGGGTATCTACATTGTCTCAGATCATAACACGATTTCACAGAACATCCTGACCGATAATTTCTATGGGATGCAACTAGGGTATTCTGCACACTTTAACCATATTATCAATAACACGATTCATCACAATGGACGCTGTGGGATTTATTTTAATCATGCATCCTTTAACACCCTCCGGGGAAATGTCGTGTACGATCAACCTGTCAACGGATTTGGGTTGTTTGAATTTTCGAACAACAATACTATTATGAATAACACGTTCTCTAATAATCGAAACACTGCGGTGAACATCCGTGAATCCTACGATACCTATGTGGCAAACAACACATTTGTCCAAGGACAAATCGCTTTTCATAAACCACCCCCTGAGTACCGCACAATCGCCCAGAGCAATCAGTTTGCTGATAATGTCGTCTCGATAGAGGAAGAACGGGATGCGTTTGTCGTAACCGTCTTGGTATTCGATTTCTCCATGTTTATTGTGTTTCTCGTGTTTAGAAAATTGTCGAAATAATCGAAAGATTTTTTTCATTCAATACTAGAGACCCTTTTTATAAAAAAATGCTGCTCCAACCATGATTGCGACAGAGAGCACCAATAAAATGAGGACATACACAAGAGTGTAAGCGATGTACCGATCGATGAGGAGAATGAACAGCGAATACCCGATAAGAAAACCAGTTCCCACTAATCCAAAAAGACGCGCGGACGGTCTTTTCTGTAGGAGCTTTCTACATGCGATGATCAGCAAAACTCCCGAAATAAATAAAGCAAAAGCAAGTACAAATGAGTTGATGATGTACCGGGTCGAATAGCTCCAGATGACACCTTGATATGCGGTGTTGAGGGAAACCATTGAGGCAAAAATCGATACACTGCCAATAGCAAGATAAAGGGAATACAGCAGTATTGTTTTTTTATCCATGAGGGATTCTCTTTCCTGACTCGGTTCCTGTTTTTTGTTCATCATCGCTCTCCATACAGATTTGATGCGATTGTAAATAGGTCATCGTTTTCGAGGTTATAAATGATGTATTCTTCGATCTGCTGATTAGATTTTTTAGATCCGATCTAGTGTCGATGTCGCTCCAGATTGGTAACAGCCCCACTGAACGTTGTGTCTGTTGTATTTTCATCATCGTCTCCTGAAAAACATGAGGGGTGCTCCAGTGGATTTCATCGAACACCTTTGGGGTGAAGGTCGTTGCTCGAAATCCGATGAGATAGTACCCTCCATCCCTTGTTGGTCCTAGTACAATATCCTTTGTTTGTAGTCTAGCGAGTGCTTGTTTGATGTAATCCTCTGGGAGATCTGGGCTGTCGCTTCCTAGCAGAATAACTCTCTTGAATCCTTGTGTAAACACCTCGGTGAAACTGTTTTTCATCCGTTCTCCCAGGTCGTTTCCCTGTTGAGGAAGAAACCGGTAGGTTGATTCAAGCCAGTTCTGAAATTTTCTCTCTTCCTCTGGAGGATGAAAACAAATGAAGAATGGGACATTGATTTTTTTGATCATTTCAAGGGTATCCTGGACAAAACATCGATACAGCTCAAGTACCATGTCTTCATCAAGGTCCTTGCAGAGCCTGAGTTTTACCATTCCTTTTTTTGGATATTTTGCAAAGAGCAGGATGCAGGTATCATGGTTCTCTGTCATTATTTTTTTTCTCCTGTCTTGATAGAATCAAGGGATTCTTCGAAGAGCTGGAGAACATCGATGATCTCGACATCGGTATACGTTTTTATCAACTCTTCATAGCAGGTCAGACAGTTACAGGCAAGGGTCGGTGCAGCATCCTTAACTGCCGCAAGATAGGTTGTTTGTCGTAACACATTCCTCTGATCATTACCATAGTTCCATTGAGAGCAACAACTGGATGGTTGATTCCTGGGAGGTTCAACTAGTTCTGCGAAACGTAATACCGCTTCATGAGCAGCCACCCCTTGTGGTGATTGTGCCTGGAACCGACAGGGATCATGGACCAGTATCTTCCCACGGATTTTTTCAGCAGGAAACATCTTCTGATACCGTAAAAGGTATTGAGCGACACTCAGAACCTCGACATCCATCTTATACGTTTTTTTTATTGATTCGATCGCCTCGAAACATTCAGCACATGCAGTGAGGATTATCGTTGGATCACAGGCTTTAATCTTCTGATAAAGCAGTTGTTGGCAGCGATCCGCCTGATCAAATTCACCCTGCAGCAGGTGAGGCGCGCCACAGCAAGCGGTCACCCCACCTAGAACCGTATAAGAACAACCGACGTGGTCGAGCAAGCGTCGTGTCAGTCGTATCGTCTTTGTCGAATAGATATAGCACCCTGGGTAGAACAGCACCTTTGTTTTCTTCTCAGGGGTCGTCTCCATGGAACCAGCAAGGTCTCTGTTCGTGAGTTTTTTAATATCGATGAACAGACGTTGGATGATCCTATTGATACCTGTTTTTTTTGGTCCTTTTATGAAAATATACCGTCTATACGCCCAAGGTTTTTCCTCTTTGAGTTTATACTTGAGGTAAAGCATCAGATGATCTCTGCGGATGTCTTTTGGGCAGACCGGGACACAGTGACCACATTGCATGCAGTGGAATGCGAATTCCTTTATCTCCAGAGGAACAGGGTATCCTTCTATTGATGCCTGATTTAGGTTATGTATCGAAAACGCTTCCTTCGTGGCTGGACAGGCATCCATGCATTTGTTGCATTCTATACAACGGCTAATATACTCAGAAACTTTCCCTTGGAGGAATACTTTTGTTGGTACTGATCTTTCGCGTGCCTCGGTTTGTCCGTTCATAGGATTCTCAAACCCTTTTTTTGTAAGAGTCTATTGTTTTTTATTGATTTCTTGTTGTTCTTTGTTCTGTTTCTTTTCATTGAATCGTTGTCGTGAGTACCAGACGATTAATCCAAGAGCAATTACGGTAATGACTAAGACACCAAGTAATTCAAGGGGGATGTGTCCTTGGGTCAGACCCTGGGTGAGGGCGTCGGTGCCGACGACAACTATGATGGTGCCTGGGAGCATGCAGAGCCAGGACCAGAACACATAGGTTTTGAAGGAAACTTTGGTTAGACCGAATCCGTAATTCAGTAAGGTGAAGGGAAAAAGTGGGATGAGTCTGGTTAAACCAACGATCATCATGCCTTGTTCCTCTGTGAGTTCATCCAGTCGTTTCATGGTCTTGTTTTTTGAAAGCCACCCGGTAATCGAATCCCTGGCAAAATACCGGGCGATCAGAAAACATATGCTCGCACCGATCGTTGAGGAAATACTGATGAGGATGACCCCGACTAGGGAGCCGAACAAGCCACCAGCGATGACTCCGAAGATCGTGCCTGGGATGGTCGCAATCACCGATCCAAGATAGATGAAGAAGAATGCTACCGGACCCCAGATCCCCTGGGTCTGTATCCAGTGTTGTAATTTCTGGATGTCCTGTCCAAATCCATACAGATTCATGACGAGAAAGAGAATAGTAATTACAACAATGAGAATGATTGGTTTCCACCAGTTTTTCGACCGTTCGTTATTTTTACTATTTTCGTTCATATCTCACGTGTGTTCCTTTCGTTAGACAAGGGCACCTCCACAGGAGGACCCATGACCAGCGGTACACCCAAAACAATGATCTGCTGTTACTATTTTCCGATTAGACAATAATGAACGATCAAATTTCGTTATATGTTGTGGCACTGTTGGATTTACTGGGATTCTTGCTGCAAGGTTAAAGTCACAGTCGTAGAGGGTACCGTCCCATCCGATGTTGATTTGATGACGGCACATTAATGAAGGGAGCGTCTCTGGGTTAAACGACTCTTTCAATAATTTCATATAATCTGTTTTTTTCCCTCGCAATATGTTGAGGAACCGACCGAGAGGCATGTTTGTCAATGTAATCAACCTTGTGAACTGAATTTTATACGGTTCCGCAAGATATGTCCTGTATTCGTTTTCAAGGGTTTTTTGTTCTGGTGGGAGTACTGGCTCAAGAGGATTGAACACTAATGTGAGCGGGAGCTTTGATGTCGTCCCATACCCGATTTTATTGAGGAGTTGGAGCGCTTCAATGCTTTTTTCAAAGACACCATTCCCCCGTTGAAGACGTACCTCCTCCTCAACGTAACAGGGTAGTGATGCGACAAGTTCAATCCCTAATTCTTTGTAGAGGTTGGGGACGTGCTTGTAAGAGGGTTCTAAGAGGATGGTCAGGTTCGTTCGCAGTTGAACCCTGTGATGTTGTTTGACTAGGGTTCTGAGGAATTTTTCAAGATGCGGATGCATCTCTGGTGCTCCCCCCGTGATATCGATAAAGACCGAGGGGAGTTTTTCTGTCACTGCCAAGATTGCCTGCATGGTCTGCCAGCTCATCTGCTCCGTCCGCTTTGGTGATGCATCCACATGGCAATGAGCGCAGGTTTGATTACACAATAATCCTAGATTAATTTGAATCGTGTGAAGATCAAGACATTGTAATCCATCATGGGTGACGTCAGTAACACGTTGTTCAAACTCGTTTTTCTTCTCAGACATTATACTCCTTTGGGATGTGGATTTCTGTGTTTGGAATTCGATACCCCTTTTTATCGATTTGTATAGAGAAAAATGATTTTTTTTCTCCTTTTCCTTTTTGGATTTATTCGTTCTGCCATGGGTAGAATTTTGCGAGCTTCTCTGCAGATATCCCACACCAGTACAAAAAAATGATTAGCAAATCCCGAACAGTTGTGTAGAGTAATCCTTCTTGCTTCCATCTTCGGTCTGAGTTGAGGACACGGGTTGGAAGAATAATGATCTTTCCTCTCTTTTTTCTAATCCGACGCATCAGCTCAACATCCTCCATGAGTGGGATGTCTTGGTATCCCCCAAGAGCATCGAAATAGGATTTTCGGAGGAAAATAACCTGATCCCCGTATGGCGCGCGAGTCAATCGAGATCGAAGGGTAGAACCCCATGCAATTATTGTAAGTAAGCGGTTTTGTGATCGAATACCTAAGGAGAATGCTCCTCCGACGTAGCCCTGGTTTTCTAAGGAGGCTTGTATCAAGGAAAGCGCATCGGGTGGTAGGAAGGTATCTGCGTGGAGAAACACAAGGACGTGACCAGTCGCATGGGCTGCGCCTTCGTTCATCTGGTGGCCTCTACCCTGACGACTTGCGTATTTCATCACGTTTCCCCGGGAGATCACCTGAAGGGTATCCTGTGTGGGGCTTCCATCGACGACGATGATCTCAAAAGACTCATCCGTCGTGAGACAATCAAGTGAATCAAGGAGTGTGTTGATGATCTTTGATTCATGCAGTACAGGAATGATGATAGAAAACGTACAGGTATCAGTCACGCTGTTCCCTTAGACGGACTCAAGGATCTTCAGCAGATAGCTGTAGAATTTACCAACAGTACTGATATGCAGCTGCTCCTCCGGTGAATGTGGGTTCTTCAGAGTCGGCCCGATGGAGACCATATCCATGCCGGGAATTTTTCACCAATGATGCCGCACTCCAGCCCTGCATGGATCGCTTCGATCTTCGGCTCGGTTTTGAACATGTCTTTGAACGTCTTCTTTGAGAGCGCAAGGATTTTTGACTGCAGGTCGGGTTTCCACCCTGGATAGGGGGTTCCTTCAGTGACTTTAGCACCCGCGAGATCCGCGATCGCTTTGATCCGATCCCGCATATCCTGCAATGCGGATTTCATGGGGGATCGCGAGCTCATCCCGATGACAATCGTATTTTCTTTTACCGCAACCGTGGCAAGATTCGTCGAGGTGTTGACCAACGTCTTGATATCATAGTTCATCTGATGCACCCCATGCGGCAGCCCATGCAGGAGGTTCAATAGTTTTATCTGTGAGGTTTTCTCCAGGGTATTCTTGGATTGTTCCGTGGATGTGACATCGACTTTTAGGTTCGGGTCGATCGGTTTTATCTCGTCGTAGATTTCCTTTTCCTCTGCTTTTATCGCAGTGATAAAAGCGTTCTTGTCTTTCTTCCTAAGAATTATTTTCGCGTAGGCTTCCCGTGGGATAGCATTATGCTTATCCCCGCCTTTCATATCAACGAGAAAGAACTCGTATTTCTGCGACGCCTTCCACAACAAGCGTGTCAGAATCTTAATGGCATTGCCTCGTTGTTCATGGATGTCAACCCCGGAATGACCCCCGCGAAGACCAGAGACTTTCACCATGAGCGGTTCGTCTCCCTTGGAAGATTGCATCTTGATGGGAAGCTCTATGGATGAGTCTCCTCCACCGGCGCAACCAACCGTGATCACCCCGAAATCCTCGCTGTCAAGGTTCAGCATGATCTTCCCAGTCAGCATATCTGATTTCATGGCAAACGCACCAGTCAGACCAGTCTCCTCATCAACTGTGTATAACGCCTCGATGGGACCATGGCGCACCTTTGAATCCTCAAGCAGAGCAAGACTGATCGCAAGACCGATCCCGTTGTCCGCCCCCAGTGTCGTCCCATTCGCCGTGAGTAGGTCCCCGGTGATCTTTAGCTGTATCGGGTCCTTGGAAAAATCAAACGTCACATCGCTGTTCTTCTCACAGACCATGTCCATGTGACCCTGCAGGATGACGGTTGGTTTGTTCTGCATCCCAGCGGTCGCTGGTTTGAGAATCACGACGTTCCCGATAGAATCTACTTTTGTTTTCAGTCCCTGTTTCTTTCCGAAATTCACAATATAGTCCCTGATTTTTTCCTCGTGTTTTGAGCATCGTGGGATTTTCCTAATCTCATCAAAATGTTTCCATACAAGTTTTGGTTCTAAATTCTCAATACTTGGCATACACTGCCTCCCTAATTGTATAAACTGGTAACACCACAACACATAAAAAAGGTTTGCCACGAGAACCGAAGAGGATACGTCCTTACGGATTATGATGGTGTTGGAAATGCGCTTGGGTCTTTTTTCAAATACGGCATTCCTGATCTTTCGCTGACCTCAACATGATATCCCTCCGGGAGGGTCGTTGGAGTCCCACTCTTCGGTGTTTTTTTACTGAAAAAGTAGATGATCTGATTCTTTTCGTTCTTCAGATGGACCAACTCTGTGTACAGTGTATAGAGCCCATAGGTGTATTCCTTGGGAACATCAACAGGGATGATCGCCATGGTCATGTTCGAAAAATAATTTTTTACTGAGGTTGTGAAAAGATATAACAAGGTAAGGATAAACAGTGCGAAAAAAAGATAACCAATGTTTTTTTCTCCACTCATAGAAATATACACTAGTATTCTTATGACCAAGTAAACAAGAAACACCATCGCAAAGAACCGTGCGAAAATCTTTCGTTTCAAAAAACCATAGGGGATGATTATCAAGGATAGGACCACGAGCAACACATCGAACCACATCAGCAAGTTACTTTGGGAGAATGTAAGAAATGTGGTAAAATCCCCATTCGCCATCACGATATTTCCCAGATAATATAGGAAAACAACATCGATAAGTACGATGAAGGTGAGAAACAATACGATCCCGATGGGTGTTTCCTTCCGTTCAGTCATTCAAAAAATACATACATCAGAGAGACTTATATTTTTCGACCCTCATCAGAGTCTAGTAAATACCTGAAAATAATGAGATATCCTCCAAAAATTGTCCCTCCTAGTAAAACCACAGTAAGAATTTATATAATCCACTCCGACAGACAATATTATTTTTTAAAAGAGAAACATAAATTGTTTTGTGCAAGTATATAAACCCCTTGTTGATGTGTCGGTTGGGAGTTCAAAACAAAGATTATTATATTTTAAATCATTGCAATGAAATCATGAAAGAATTTATATCTAAGGATTTCCAAGTTCCAGAGTTACTTGAGACAGATAGACTTCGCCTCAGAATGCTGACGGTTAATGATGTTGTGAAAGATTATGATGCTGTAATGACCAGTATTAAACATTTGCAAAAAACGAAGCCTTTTGGCCTAAGTCATAAATGGCCAACAAACGAGTTAACTTTTGAACAAGATTTGATTGACCTTGGATGGCATCAAAAAGAGTTCCAAAGAAGAACATCGTTTGCTTATACGGTCATGAGTGTAGATGAAAAAGAATGTTTGGGTTGTATATATATTGACCCTGCCTCAAACTCACAATATGATGCTGAAATAGTCATGTGGATTCGAGAAAGTGAGGTGACAACTGGGTTAGATGAACATCTTTTTAAAACTGTGAAGCATTGGATACAAAACAAATGGCCCTTTAAGAAACCAGGTTATCCAGGGAGAGAGATAGACTGGGAAACATGGAATTCTTTGAAATGAAGTTATTGTTCAATATAGATAATTTTACTGTGATGGTCAATATATATGTTTTGAAACAAAGAATTGTGCCGAGGAAGGGATTTGAACTTGTGTTTACCAGTTAAATTCTGAACAGGGGATAATAATTACTCCTGTTAAACCACTCTTTTTCATTGATTTTTCTTCATGCATCAGTTTCGACAATTTCAGATAGTACCTCTTCTCTATTTTATATATTAAAAAATATTTATTACATTTAACTGTATTTCCCCCAAAAGATTTTTAAATGGCACATGTATACTTGCTACATACTATCATGGTAAGTAGGTAAGAGTTGAACGTTCATGAAACAAGCATCACTCGTTTGGGAAGGTATCACGATTGGTCTGGTTTTTCTTCTGATTAGCGTCTCTTTTTTCTCCCTGGCTGGAAGTACTACTCCTGAGAAAAAGGAAAACATGGTTACTGTATCACTTGAGGCAATCGGACTCCCCGGTCTTCGCCCTCAATCTGTACAATTGCCAGTCGAACAGTATCAAAAATTTAAAACCTTCATAGATGGTTTGCAGGTACGTCTGAATAACGCAGAAACACCACAAGCCACACTTGAGGTTCTTTATGATACAGTGGCTGAACTAGAACAGGTCGGTCTTTTACCGTCTACACGAATTGCACATCAAGTTAAAGCATTAGTGTTTCGGTATTGGGAAGCAGAGTTGAATAGACCAATTACCTCGGCGCAGAAGACCGAAGAGAACCGTTTTTGTGTACTCGTTGGGCTAGCATCGAACGTCGATTTCTGGGGACCGTTACAATTTAGTTTGATGGTTGGTATAGACCGGCTTTCATGGTTCTTATGGAATCATGGGAACTTTGTCTTTTACCCCCTTTTACTGATACTTGGAATGGGTCTCTATGCGATACTAAAAGAAACAAACCTCTTCGGAGGAATCGCTTTTGGACGCACGTGCTATGAATACTTACCCCAATATCATTTACCCCAACCTGTCGATTATCCTGCTCACGGTTGGGTGTGGACGAAAGGAGCTTCTGGCATCGTGACATGGAATGATACATTTTTCGGACAACTTAACACTTTTCAAATTGCGAATAAGCTTGACTATATAGGTGTGAGGGGGTTTACTGGGTTTCGTATCGGATTGGGTTTGGGTATAACTGAATGCCCAAGCTTTATTATTGGTTCCACCGGATATGTGAAACTTGCATCGGCTCATCCACTTTATTAATTTTTTAGCGAATGGCATATAGAACTTTGACACGTTCAGATGGTATCTTTTAACCCTTATTTAATTCAAAAAATAATAGAATTATTCCAACCGCCAACCATTTCCGTTTCATCATTTTCCTTCCCTCTATATAAATTTATATAATCCTGCATCGTTTACCAACAAAACGGAGGCAAAAAAGTATGGATTGGGGTATGAAAAATCGGCTTTCTCGAATCATAA
>WSSedL1B2DRAFT_1000010_pt1 | contig 49264 bp, 57 predicted proteins | sample WetSurSiteL1Bulk_FD_9470 | JGI IMG/M metagenome (IMG submission 9470)
CTTTTTGTTTGTCGTCGAGCTGTGGTTTTATCTTTGGTTTGTATGCCCCTTCTTTTTCCTCAACGATCTCAACGTCACCTGTTTTCTTCTCTTGGGTTCCTTCTGTGTCTTTTTTTTCTTCTGCTGGCTCTTTGGTTTTCTTAGCTGGTTTTTCTTTTTTCTCTTTGAGTTGACCAAGAATTTCCTTTGCATTTTTCTCTGTCATTCCTTTCAGTTTTGTCAGGTCTTTTAGCTTTGCTTTTTTAAGCTTATCCATAGAATCGAATCCATTATCATAGAGGAGCTTTGCTTTTGCTTTGCCGACACCTTTTAGCGCCTCGAACTCTTTTAACACAGCTTCTTTTGTCATGGTTTATCCTCTCTTTGTGATATAGATACCATCTTGAAAGACCCGGATATCTCTGTTTTTGACTTTGGTCGCTCGTTCGATATTCGCTGCAGTTTGTCCAATTTTTTCTTTGTCGATACCGGTGAGTGTGATGATGTCTCCTTTGACCTCCACTTTGACGTTTTCAAGGATCTCTGCTTTCCGAGCGAATCGTTCACCAAGGAAGTTCTGAATCACCAGATGGTTTCCATCGACACTCGTTTTAATGGGAAAATGAGAAAACACCGTCTTCATCGTACATTCATATCCCAGGGTGACGCCCTTGACCATGTTTCTGACATGGGCTTTATAGGTACCAATCAATGCTTTTTCCTTTCGATGAGGCGACTGTGAACAGGAGATTTGCACCATGTTACCGTTGACCGCAAGATCTATCTTAGGATGAGACAAGAGCTTTGATATCGATCCTTTTTGACCTTTCACAGAAACGGTTTTCCCCTCAACCGTGATTTGTACACCGTCAGGGATTTTAATTCCTTCTTTTATTTCAGCTGTCTTTGCCATAGGTCTCACTCTTTAGTACACATACGCGAGGAGTTTTCCTCCGATGCCTTTCTTTCGCGCTTCGTCATGAGCGATAATACCCTCTGTGGTGGTGAGGATGAGTAACCCAAAATCACGTGCGGGGAGATATCGAGCTTCCCATTTGTCCATCTCTTGGACTTTGATGGGATAGCGTGGTTTAATGACACCGCAGTTATTGATGCTTCCACGGAGCTCCACTTGATAGATCCCTGCTTTTCCGTCCTCAACGTACTCGAAGTTACCGAGGTATCCTTTCTCCTTTAAGAGATGAAGGACTCCACCAACGAGTTTCGAGGATGGTCGGATGATACAGGTATGGATTCCACGTATCTCGGCGTTTCTGATGATTGATAATGCGTCTGCCAATGGATCGTTTAACATAATCTTCAACAACCTCTAATCATATTTTTTAAAACCCAATTCTTCTGCTTTATCTCGGAAGCATTGTCTGCAGAGATGAAGTCCATAACGTCGTATAATCCCACGTTTTCTGCCGCATTGTTCGCATCCTATTTTCCTGCCGAACATTTTCTTTCGCTCTTTGATCCTCATTCTACGACCTCGACGTTAAATTTCTCCGTGATAAATTTCATGGTTTGTTCTCTGCTGAGCTCATGGCGGTGCGGTATTTTACGGCGGTCAATTCGACGATGTTTAATCCGATACCCTGGGTTTTCCACAGTGACACAGATATCCATCCCGAAGATCCCGATATTAGGATCGTACTTCTGTCCCTCGAAGAGAGTATGATCTGGAACCCCAAACGAGAAATTCCCCTGATTGTCAAATGAATATTCTGAGATTTTATTCTCCCGTATTTTTAATGCGTTTTTTAAGAAGGTCTCCGCTACTTTCTTTCGTAAGGTTACTTTGCAGCCAATCGGCATGAATTTCCGCAGACCCCAGTCTTTGTTGGTTGTTTTAGAAAGGGTTTGTATCGGTTTTTGTTTCGTGACACCCTCTAAGACCGATTCTGCTTTCTTGAGTTTTTCACCTGCTTCACCAACACCAATATTCACAGTCACTTTTGCCAGGCGCGGCTGAATCGATTGTTTTTCTTCTTTTTTCTTTGTAGCAGGTTTTTTCGCCCGTGTTTTTGTTTTATGGGGTTTCGGTGCAGCTGTTTTTTTCGCGCTCATAGCATTTTCACCTCAGGAAGCGTTATAGCTGGTTTGTTTTTTCCTATCGGGAACACATGCGCTGCGATAGTGGAAAATTCTTTTTCTCCTTTCAGATTGACGAGATTTGGTTTTGATGATGCGACAATTTGAATTTCTTCGATACTGGCGATTTCTCCAATATGTGATCCACCGATGATCATCGACACGGTTCCTTTATCAAACTTGAATACATCATCGATTTTATTTTCCTTGAATGCTATTTTCAGGACATCCCCTGTTTTATAGTCATCTTTCTCGACGAGCTTGTTCTTACCGTCATGGAAATTGAGCTGTATTTTTTTTCCTTTAGTTATGGTTTTATTTTGTATACGACAGAGTTTCCATTCCGCATCGCTTTCTGAGATCGGGTTGAGGGTGAGTTTTCCGTTTCTATCGTAGAGGATCCGGACATTCTTCCGCATTTTAGGAATTGAGATAACGTCCATGAGGCCACAAGGGAATTTGAAGTTCTTTCGTTTCACTCCATCAACGAGAATATCCCCGTTTGAAACGATCTTTCGTGCTTCTTTATACGTGTCGCATAACCCTAGATAATCTCGTACGAGTAACCCGAGTGGAATAGAGTACTCAAGTGCATGGGGTCCTGGTGCGGCACGAATCGTTAATACCCGCTCTTTCCTATGAATCCGTAGGACTCGTGGTGCTGCGAGTCTTTTCAGGTGTTTGCTCATGTTTCACCTTCTTCTTTTTTCTTTTTTGTTGTTTTTTTAGAGGGAGTTTTTTTTGTAGATGGTTTCTTTTTCGGTAGTTCAGCAGTGGTTTTTTCGATCTTTTCTTCCGGTATTTCTTCTTTAGCAACTGGTTCTATGATTTCTTCAGAAGGTTCCGTTGTTACTTCTTCTTTAATGGGTTCTGTTGTCTCTTCTTTTAGTTTTTCTTCTGCCTTGGCTGCTTCCTCTGCTGCTTTCTTTTCAGCCTCCAGTACCTTGAGTTGTTCTGCGGCTTCTCGTTCGATTTCTTTCTTCGTGGTCTCTGAAAGCCCGCTCTCAAGTTTCCTTCGGCGCCATTTATCAGTGACATTTAATTTCATGATAAGCAACGTACTCGCATGGATTGGTTTGGCTATCTTTGTGCCTTTTGCAGTGGTAATTGTAACCCCTTCAATTTCCACAGTCTGGTCTCGTACATTGACTTTGGATATTTTATCCTCATGTCCACGAAAGTTCCCTCGCATGATTTTGACCGTATCTCCTTTCACGACTGGAAGACTTCGTCGATCATATTTTAACAGAAGGTTTTCTGCGAGATGCGAAGANATCCATTTCCTTTTTTTATGCAGGGGTGCATTATAGAGGCGGTATCGTTGTTTTCTTGGTTTATTTGATATCATATCACTCACTTTAGAGAATTGTTGCTGCTAATGCAGCTATCTTTGGCCATCGTTCTGCAGCTTCGATTGCGACAGGGCCTTTTATCATCGTTCCTTTCGTTTCTCCTGTATCTGTAATTAATACTGCAGCGTTATCCTCAAACTGAACCATGAGGCCATCGGGGCGTCGGAACGGCCGTCTCTGACGAACAATGACTGCTTTTAAGATCTGCCGTCTCATCTCCGTCGCTCCTTTTTTTACACTGACTATTACCAAATCACCGACACCAGCTGTTGGGGTTCGACGATGAACACCTTTAATCTTGACAGTCATTATGATTTGTACAACTTTTGCACCAGTGTTATCGATACATGTTAAACGGGCGCCAACTGGCAACCCTCGCATCATTCTACCCGCTATTCCTTTCATTTCTTTTCACCAATCTTACACTTTTTCGACAGTAACGAATGAAACTGTTTTACTCAACGGTCGACATTCTGCAATTCGAACGGTATCGCCAGCCTCAAGAGTCATACAAGGTGGACAGTGAGCATGATACGTTGAGGTGCGTTTTTCGTACCGCTCGTATTTCTTCACAAAGTGCATGAACTCTCGTTTAACAGAGACGGTGTTCTGTCTTTTGGTTGATACCACGGTACCCATGATAACCCGCCCTCGTACGGGCAACGTCCCATGAAACGGACAATATTTATCGTTACAGCTATCGCTGGGTGGTTTGACATTCAATCCTATGTCTCGTGCTTGTTTTTTTTCTGTCAATATGTTCACCTTGTTTTTTTTATCCTATCTTCAGGTCGATACACCAATCGTGATCCGTTCACGATGGTTTTTTTACCATGATACTCAAACGCAAATGTTGTGTTTTTCTTTGCGATTCGTTTGTGTTTGTTTTCGATTTCTATGAGGAAGGTCTGTTGGGTCTCATCGATGATGAGGCCGGTTTGATGCACCCATGATGGGTCGGTGCATTCGATGATGGTGACGGTTCTACCGATGAGCTCATCGGTGGTGATCAGATCATGTTCCATTGAAGGACCCTCCCTGACGCATCGGGTGCGTCAGATTGGTTGGTTAGATCACGTCAACTGTGAATCCGAGTTTTTCCAATGCTTCTTTTACCCTTGTTCGATGGTCTCCTTGGAGTTCAATCCTGCCTTCTTTGATGGTTCCACCGCAGGCGCAGATCGATTTGAGGTTACTGACCAATGTGTTCATGTCAAGGTCATGGGGATTCAGACCGTCCACGACAGTCATCGTCTTCCCATAGCGTCTCTTGTCGACCGCGATTGTGATGCTTTGCTGTTCTCGTGCAATTTCTTCACAGACACAGATTTCTTTTGGGAGGCCACATTTTGGGCATATATCACTCATTTGTGTTCTCCTTCCTCCTGCATGATCGTAAGAATCCTTGCAATGGACTGTCGTAACTGCCGTATTTTTCCGGGAGATGGTGATGATCCCCCCATGGCAGATATTCCACGTTCATGCATAAGTTCTTCTTTCAATTCTTTGAGTTTTTCACTCTTTTCTTCAGGATTCATCTGTCTGATTTCTTTAACTTTGAGAGCCATTTTCAGTACCCTCTTCCAATAATTTTTTAATGTTTTTTACGATGAGTTCAGCGGTTTTATTGCCAATGCCATCGATCGCAATGAGATCATCAAGATTCATAGCATAGAGCTCTTCAAGGGAGGTAATCTTTGCTTTATCCAGTTTTTTCAACACCGATGGGCCTATTCCAGGGATCTTTGTTATATTTGAGATATCGGTTTTTTTCTCCAGTTTCAGTTCTACCGGTTTTGCTTCGATTTTTATTTCTGGTTTTACTTCCTCCTTAACAGCAAGTTTGTAAGTAATTTCATCAGGGAGTTTTGCATCCGGTCTCATGATTCTTACCTTTACCCCAAGAACCCCGGGTTTTAATTTCGCGGTTGCTAATCCGATATCCATGACTTCTTTCGCAGTTTCACCACAATATTTCACATGCCCTTCCGTGAACTTCTCTGTGCGGTGTCTTTCCCCCGTCAATTTCCCTGCGAGGATCACTTGGCACCCTTTTGCACCAGATTGCATAATCCGTCGGACCGTGGAATGTCCCGCCCGTCTGAAATGCCATCCTCTTTCGAGTGCTTCCGCAAGTTTCTCTGCCATGATCTGGGCGTTCAGGGATGCATTTGACCCTGCCTCTTGTATTTCAATTTGAGGGTTATCGACATTAAACTTGGTTCGAATGGAATCCGTCAGTTCTTTGATTTTTGAGCCGCTTTTTCCAATGACCATACCTGGTCGTTCGACAAGGATGTTCACTCTGGTTCCAATCGGGGTTCGCTGGATACTCATCCCACCAAAACCGGCTCCTTCGATTTCTTTTACCAGGAACTTTTTTATCAATGATCGCTTGGCGTTCTCTCTGATAAACTTGCGTTCATTCGCCATTATTCTACCTCTTCAAGAATGATTTCCACATCGGTTGTCGTTTCATTTTTATCAGTCGCCCTGCCATGCGCTCGTGGCATGATCCCTCGGATGATCCTTCCTTGATAGGCTGAGATATGCACAATTTTCATTTTATCAACGTCAAAGCCTTTGTATTCTGCGTTATTCTCCGCATTTTCAACGATCTTAAGCATATATCGTGCGGCTTTCTCGGGGAAGCTTCCTGGCCCGATCCCCTTCTGATGCAATCGTTTCTTCTTATGGTAGACAGCGGGGAGCGCTCGTTTCATTGCAATGATCTCTCCGAGATACTTTTTTGCTTCTTCAACCGTCTTTCCATGTAATGCATGGGCAAGGTTCATCGAGTCTTTCTGGGAACAATGCAGTTCGTATCCATAGGCTCGTGCGCTTTTTTCCAAGTCTTTCTCAGCTGAGTATTTTGGCATGGCTCATCACTTCAATGGCATGAATTTAGAACCTCTGGTAGCTCCTACTCCAGGTCCTGTGTGTCTTACTTTCTTGCGGGTTAATGCAAACTCTCCAAGATAATGCCCGATCATCTGGGGCTGAATACTCACTCGTTCGAAATCCTTCCCGTTATGGATAAGGATATTAAAACCAACAAAAGAAGGTAAGACAATCATATTCCTACAATGTGTTTTTATCAGATCACCCTGTTTCGCTTTCTTCACGTCTTCCATAAGTTTATTCTCATCCTTAGACAACCCTCGTTTTAACGTCCGACGGGATCTTGAAGGAAGCATCGGCAGTAATTCCTCGACCGTAAGTTTTTGGAGCTCCTCGATGGTTTTTCCATGAAATTGGAATTCCTTTTTTCGAATCTCAACTTTTTTCCTATCTCTCTTCCGTCTGCTTTTCGCGGCTGATCCAAATTTAATTTGCGCCATGATCATTACCTTCTTCCAGTTCTTCGAGCAGCGATATTCCCAACTTTTCTACCAGGTGGTGCACCACGTGGGACACAACTTGGTTTTCCAACATGTTGGTGGCTTCCACCCCCATGAGGATGATCCACCGGGTTCATGGCAACACCACGTACCACGGGGTAGTTTCTCCCTTTCCCACGGGACGCATGCCATTTTTTTCCTGCTTTCATAAACGGTTTATCCTGTCGTCCGCCACCAGCGGCGACGCCAACAGTAGCTCGACATAATGAATCTAATGTTTTGAATTGACCCGACGGCAGTTTAATGATTGTTTTTTGTGCGTCATGGGAGATGACATACGCCCCACTCCCGCCAGCTCGAACCATTTTTCCCCCGTCGCCTGGTTTGATTTCAATATTGTAAATCGGGTACCCATCTGGGACATTCCCAATTGGCATGATGTTCCCAAGTTCACAGTCTGCTTTGCTTGCGGTGAATTTCACTTCATGACCAACAGAGCTCCCTTCTGTTGCTATCATTAGGATTTTTTTGTTATCCTGCATTCTGACTTCAGCAACAGGAGCACTTCGTCCTGGGTCATGAATGAGGTTTTCCACTGTACCTTTTGTGTTTCTTTCGTTTGTGTATTGGATATTTCCACGATATTTGTGTGACGGGACGTTGTATCGGCCGCGAACCCGTCCTCGTCGTTGTTGGATAAGGTTTTTCCCCATGATTCACCCCTTTAGAAGACTCCTATGCGCATCCCAAGGTCCTCTGCCTTGTACTCTGGCATGAAGACGACTGTTGCGTGTTTTCCATTTCCTGTTATCCGCGTGTTTACTGATTTGACTTTCACGGAGAACATTTTTTCAACTGCTTTTTTTATCAGCGCTTTGTTCGCGGTTCTTTTTACCACAAACTCTAACGCATTATTTTTTTCCATATGACTCATTGATTTTTCTGTCACAAATGGATAGAGAACGATTGAATAGGGATCCATGGTCATTATTTAGCCCCCCCTAATTTAGTCAACGCTGATTTCGTAAAGACTGTCAGTCTCCCTGCGATCCCACCGGGTGCAAGCAACTCGATGTTAAGGTGTTGTGGTTTTGTAATATCGACACCGCTGAGATTCTCAGAGCTTTTCTGTAGTCCTTCTTTTAATGACACGATGAGTATGGATTTTGGGATTCGATACCGTCGTCCTCGCATTTTTCCTTTGCCGGCACGCACATGCTTTCCGTTTGCTGATCGCAGAATGTCTGCGCCGATACCGATTTTCTCTAATACTTCGATGACTCCTTTTGTCTTTTTAATATTTTCAAAGTCATCTTCGATGATAATTGGTAAGGTTACTTTTTCGTCAAAACGATGTCCTCTTTTTGAAACAATCTCTTTGGTAGCGGTTGCTGCAAGAGCTGAGTTTCGAGCAAGCTTATTTTCTTTTTTATTCATTTTTTCTTTCCAATCCCGTTCGACTTTTGGGGGATGGGCTCGTCTTCCGCTGACGACGTTTGGAGCGAGTGCTGCTGCTTGTCCTTGTGTCAAGCGCGGTACTCGAGACATACCTCTGCCTTTTCCTACAGATGCAACCGCATGTCTTGTCCCTGCTAAGGGATCGGACCCGTATGGTTGTCGTTGGTTTGAGTGGATCACTTCGAAGGATTTTTTAATGATATCAGGACGGTAGGGAGTCTCAAAAACCTTTGGTAAATCGATTTTTTCTTTTACGGTTCCGTCTAACGCGTAGAGGTTCACTTTTGTCATCTTTAGGCCCCCTGTTTACTGGTTGTGGATACATAGGTGATTTCGGCTTTTTGGAATTTTACACCGCGTTGATACCGGACTGCATCTCGCATTGCAATGAGACGTTTGGTCGGTCCGGGGATGGAGCCATGGATTAAAACGTAGGAGTTCCGTATCACACCGTAGTTCGGGAATCCACCTGCAGGAGTTATCTCCTCGCCCTTTTCTCCGATTTTTAAGACACGTTTGTTATATTCTGTGCGCTGATGGTATCCCATTTGTCCTGCTTGCGGGACTGTTGCTTGCACCCAGCTGGGGTGCCAGGAACCAGCGGTTCCGATCATCCGTCGGTGTTTTGAGTTTTTATGTAATAAGAGTTTAACGTGATGTCTTTTGATGGTACCTTGCCATCCTTTTCCTTTGGTGATAGCGATGGTATCGAGCATGTCTCCTTCTTTCATAACGTCGTTTATCTTAAGGTCTTTTCCAAGGATTTCTTTTGCGTATTTGATTTGTTCTTCAATGGTTCCCCCGCCAATTTTTACCTCGCTGATCTCTGGTGCTTTCTTGGTCGTCCCGGTGACAAGTTTTGGTTGTGTGTAGAGAATTACTCGGATTTCATCGGCATCTTTGGTCAGGTCCCAGTTTTTCTCTTTCTGATTTTTCACAAGTGGTATTCTGCGTGCTAATTCGGAATCGAGTTTTTCTGCCCAGATTTCACCTACGCATTGTAATCCGTAGGCTGTTCTTTGGTATGTTCGTACCGCTGCGACTTTCATTGGTGGTGTTTCGACAACGGTGACAGCCATTTTGACTTCTCTGCCTGATGTTGTCGAGGTCGGTCGGTAATCGACGATGAATGCATGGGTCATTCCGGCTTTGTATCCAAAGAATCCTTGTATCTTTGGTTTGTCGTTCCCTTCTGCCCAACTTTTAATGTGGGGTGTTTCTGTTTTTGCTCGTTTCCGTGGCCAATAGCCATGTGACCCTCGTTTTGGTTTGTGGATATTTGCCATAATATATCCTCTGTTTTTATCTAGTCTGTATTAGATCGTATTGTTGTTGTGTCAGAACCGTGACATTTCCGAAACAACCAAAAATCATTGAGGTTGTTTCTTACCGGGATTCTAAGAGAATTGCCCGATCATGTCTGGTGGAGACAAGGAAGTAAGGCATAAAAGAATTGGTATATAAATGTTGTTGCGGTGGATGATTGTTTCAAGATATGGTTGTAAGAGCCGGTAGGTACTATACATAGTATATTATGCGTTTTTCAGGCAGGGATGTTCATCGCCGCTTAGCTTATTACATTGGTGTAATGTTGGTAGTTTACCAATAATTATAAATAGGGGCTAACGTATAATATTATTGCTGATAAGTTGCTTGTTATCATAGGTCAATGCAACGGTTTCAGAAAAAAAGGAGACGTTGAAAAATGAAAGAAAAAACACAAAAGAAAATAAAAGTAATCACCGCAATCCTTCTCATTACCATAGTTGGAATTGTGGGCCTGTCAGGATGCACCAATCAACAAGAAAATACCACCATAAAAGTATCTGGAGCATACTCTCTTTATCCGATGATGGTGGTCTGGGCGCAACAATATCACTCGCTCCATCCAGATATCAACATCGATGTCAGCTCCGGCGGCGCAGGAAAAGGAATGGCAGACGCCCTCGCTGGTTCAGTAAACCTCGGGATGGTATCAAGAGATGTCACCACTGCTGAAGCAAACCAAGGTATCGTTGCTGTTGCTGTCGTCGAGGATGCGGTCCTAGCGACTATAAACACAGAGAACCCCGTGTTAAATACCATTTTAGAAAAAGGCCTCACAAAACAACAATTACGAGAAATCTTCATCAACTACTCCATATCGACCTGGGGACAACTCGTCGGAGATGCGAACAACACTGACCCTATCAAGGTCTACTCGCGGTCTGATCCTTGCGGTGCAGCGGAAGCCTGGGTAAAATACCTCGGGGACTACACCCAAGATGATATTCCAACCATTGAACAAATCACAAAAGTAAAAGGAGATGACTCGATGTCAAAATCCATCGCAGGCGACCCACTTGGAATCGGCTACAGCAATGTCAATTATATCTACTCTAATAGCACAAAAGCACCAAAAGAAGGAATAACGGTCGTCCCCCTCGACCTCAATGAAAACAGGACGATAGACCCTGATGAGAGCTTTTATGAAAGCAGAGATGATGTTGTCAATGCAGAACTCAATAACACCTTACCCTCCCCGCCATCACGACTGGTTTATCTCGTCACACTGAACAACTTTACCGGGGCTACCAAAGATTTCGTCCAATGGATCCTCACCGACGGACAACAATACACCTTTGCTAATGGATACGGCGCTGTACCTATTGATATCCTAGATGATCAGCTCCAAATACTCGAGGAAGAATAGCGCAGAACAAAGCCGAGTATCTGCATTCTCCTTGAAAATAAAAAATAACATAGGATGAATATGCCTTCCAGTACACTCAGCAGTCTGTTCAAAAATAAGATAGTACTAGGTGGCATAGTATCCCTTCTTCTTTCATTTCTTTTTTTATTCCTCCTTAACAATATCATCCTATTTGCAGTATTCCTAATCATCTTCATCATTCTACTGTTCTACAACTTCATCACCGTGACAAGAAAACTCTATGATTCCCTAGGCTCCCGACTGATGCTTCTTGTCACCGCATCGATTATTTTTGCATTCTTTTTACTCTTAGCCGTACTCATAAACGGTTCTCTTCACATCCTCTCAGAAGAATCCCTTTCTAGCCTCCTGTTCTCTTCTACCTGGAAACCATTCTCAGGAGAGTTTGGTCTCTTTGCTGTGATTATCGATACTCTCATCGTCACTGCAATCTCCATGCTCATCGCCGTCCCAATATCCTTACTGAGCGCAATCTACATCGCAGAATACGCTCCAAAGAGATTCAGGAACATCGTCAGACCATTCATCGATGTGCTCGCAGGCGTGCCCTCGGTTGTTTTCGGACTCTGTGCCCTCCTTGTGTTTGTCCCCTTAGTCCGGGACCACATCGCACCATTTTTCGGAAGCAGTATCAGCTCAGGGTTCAGCTTATTCACCGCATCGTTGATTTTAGCAATCATGGTCTTCCCCATCATCATCTCATTATGTCTCGAATCATTCAATTCGGTCCCCATCGCCCTCAAAGAAGCATCACTCTCCTTGGGGGCCACCAAATGGGAAACCGTAAAAAAAGTCATCTTCCGAGCCTCTGGTCCCGGGGTGCTTGCTGCGATCTTCCTCGGATTTGGAAGAGCATTTGGTGAGACCATCGCAGTGAGCATGGTGATTGGCAACCAAGAACTCATCCCTAAATCCCTCTTCGGGCCAGGCCAGACACTCGCATCACTCATCGCATCGAACTACACCGAAGTAAGCTCCATACCGATTCTTGCATCCGCACTCATCTTCGTCGCCTTAATCCTCTTTGTCGTCGTGCTCATCTTCAATATACTCGGATATCTCGTTCTCCGAAGAGCAAGTAAGAGGTGGAAATATTGAATAGACGCAACATCGAAGAGAAAATATTCATCACATTAATGCTTGCCTCCGTCTTCATCGTGATGGGCAGCCTCGTACTCATTGTAGCTGTTATCGTACTCAACGGAGCCCCCTCCCTCTCTCTTGAGATACTCACCCAGACCTCCGAAGGAGGATTCTATCTCGGGGCCGGGGGCGGATTTCTCAATGCTATCGTAGGATCATTGCTCCTTGCATTACCCGCCACGGGACTTGCCTTCCTCATAGGTGTCGTGATCGCCTTATATCTCCAGAAAGATTTTATGAGACCCAGCATCGCAAACTTCATTCGCATCTGCCTAGATATCCTCTGGGGAGTTCCCTCTGTTGTCTACGGGGTATTCTGTTTAACCATCATGATCGCGATCGGGATGACTGGGGGGTCCCTCCTCTTCGGGATCATCGCCCTTACCTTGCTTGAAATCCCCATCATCACCCGCAGTATCGATGAATCCATCAAGATGGTTCCCGTTGGATTGAAGGAAAGTGCTTATTCCCTTGGATCGACAAAAGTCGAGACTGCGATGAAGGTGGTCCGACGACAGGCGATGCCTGGGATCATCGCTGGTGTGCTCCTGGGTTTTGGTAGAGGGATTGGTGATGCAGCATCCATATTGCTCACCGTAGGAGACTCAAATTATTTCCCAACATCGCTATCTGATCAAACCGCCGCGTTACCAACAATGATTCTCAATCTTGTCAGCATGCCGGACCAGGTCGTCCAAAACAAGGCATACGCGGTCGCCTTCGTCTTACTCATGATCGTGTTACTCATCAGCATCATCACACGATATCTGACAAAAAAATCATCAAAACATATCATCAAATAATAAAAAAAAAAAGAGGAATCGACAATGGGGAAATCCAAAACAATCCAAATAAAGACCAAGGATCTGAATGTGACCATACACAACAACCCTGTGTTGAAGAATATCGACATTGAGATACCAGCAAAGCAACTCACTGCCATCATCGGTCCATCAGGATGCGGAAAAACCACTCTCTTGAAATCGTTTAACAGATTACTAGAGCTCCAGGATGGCATAAAGATACACGGTGAGATCGTCGTCGACGGAATCAACATCATGTCCAGTGGATTGAACGTTCCAGATATACGGAAAAAAATGGGTCTCATCTCCCAGAAACCCTACCCATTGCCCATGTCGATTTTTGAAAACGTCGCTTATGGACTCCGCATCCACCATGACAAGAACACAAAGGAACTAGCAGAAGCCGTACAAAACTGCTTACAGGAAGTTGGGCTCTGGAGTGAAGTCAAGGACCGGCTTCATGACCCTGCCTCACGATTATCTGTCGGACAGCAACAACGATTATGTCTTGCGAGAGCCATCGCGATACAACCCGAAGTCATCTTATGCGATGAACCAACCTCTGCGCTAGACCCAATCGCTGCCCAACAAATCGAAAAACTCCTGTTGAAATTAAAGAAAGACTTCACCGTCATCCTTGTCACCCATACCCTGCGTCAAGCAAAAAGAGTCGCAGATCACGTCATTTTCCTATACTTCGGCAAGGTCGTTGAACAAGGATCTGCTGCTGAATTTTTCAACAACCCAAAAAACCCCGAGACGAAAGCATATCTCGCTGGAGAGATAAGTTAGCGAATCTATCATCTGATAGATCAACGGAAGTGAAGGAGCATGAAAATCGATCTAGACACTGTGAAATGCATCAAAGAAACCTCAATCACCATCCGTGGTTCCCGTAGACGAATCACAGTCCCCTCTGAGGTCGTCGACCTCCTCAACCTCAAAGATGGCGATAAACTCAAATGGATTGTCCTTACGGACCGGACGATCACCCTTTCAAAAGTAAAATAAAAAAAAGAAAGGTCAACCTTTCGTGGTTAGACCGCATCGATTTCTTTTCCGTAGGCTTGTTTCGGTGTGATGCCACTGGCTATCCCAGCAGCCACTGCTATTTTTACCGTATCACCGATAATGAACGGTATCAGACCCATGAGAAGCAACCCCCCTAGATCAACAGGAGTGCCACTCAACGAAAGCCAACCATAAAGCTGTAATAATCCAAAGCCGAAGACGATCCCGAAATTCGCGACACACATCAATGCGAACATCGTCCAATATTTTCGTGACCGGACATAGGTGTCAACACAATATCCAAGGAAGAATGCGGCAAGGACAAAACCAATCAAATATCCACCTGTCGGACCGGCAAGATATGCTAATCCACCGTTCATCCCAGCGAACCAGGGGACTCCTACCATGCCCACACCAAGGTAAATGCTCTGACTAATGCCACCCCACCATTTTCCAAGAACCACTGCACTAAGAACCACCGCGAATGTTTGCCCTGTCAGAGGAACAGGTGAGCCCGGGAAATAAAATCGTAGCTGAGCGAGCAGTGCTGTCAGACATGTGAAACTAATGGCAAGGATGACCTTGTTATACAGTTCAAGTTGATAGCGCCATTTGAAGAAAGCGTAGCGAGCATGTTTGTATTTATTCACATACATGTTTATTTCCATAGAAATCAACCTCTCTGAGGAAGGAATTCAAGAGGTGTAACGGGTCCTGCTAAAAGAAGTTTTTGCCTCTTTTTTCGATAATTTTCTAAAAAAATAAGGATAAACATCGAGAAATCATCACTCCATATGCCCGCCTTTGAAAAGATCTTTCATCCTTCATTTTCTTTAAGAGAAACCTAATTAAAGAAATCCTACTATACGACTGCCTATGTTTCAAGTGCCACGAGGAACTAGAGACTTTACTCCCGGAGAAATGCAGAAACGACGCTATCTAGAGCACAACATGGCTGTGACATTCACCTCATTTGGATACGGTGAAATCCAGACTCCGACCTTCGAAAATCAAGAGCTCTTCACCGCAAAATCTGGGGAATCCATCATCAATGAGCTTTACGCGTTCAACGATAAAGGTGGCAGGGCATTAGCGTTACGACCCGAGCTAACTGCCCCTGTCATCAGATGTTATGTCGAACGTTTACAGATGGAACCAAAACCGCTCAAACTCTTCTATTTCGGGAACTGCTATCGATACGACCGGCCACAGAAGGGAAGATATCGAGAGTTCCAACAAGCTGGTTGTGAGCTCATCGGAACAGACACCAGTGAAGCGACCGCTGAATTACTCGCCCTCGCGTTCACCCTGTTGAAAAACACGGGTTTACAGAACATCCAACTGAACATCGGGAATCTCACCATCATTAGCGCTATCTTCAAAAAATTACATCTCCTCAAAGACGATCAGAAGATACTCCTTCCCTTAATCGACAAATCTCAATTCGATGAGCTGCAAATCGCTCTGCGAGACTGCAATGTCTCCGAGGAAATGATAGCAAACTTCCTTGACGTCCTGCAAACATCTGATCTTACAAAAATCCATGCATTTATCTGTGATGATGCTGATGCGAACACAGAGCTGGCTGCCATGGAGACAATTCTGAGCCTGCTTAAAAATGCGTTTCATATCACGGACTATATCATAAAACTCAGCATCGTCCGAGGACTTGACTATTACAAAGGGCTCGTCTTCGAAATTGACGCACCAGTCCTTGGCGCAGAAAAACAACTCTGCGGAGGAGGCTCCTACGACCTGATCTCTTTGTTCGGTGGTACAGAAGTCCCTACGTCCGGTTTTGCTATCGGATTTGACAGAACCATCCTTGCATTAGAAGAAGAGGGTTTTTGCTTCCCATCACCAAAGCTCGATGTGTTTGTGGTTCCGGTCAATCAAACCATGAACACGACCGTGATACAAATTACCCAAGAATTACGAAATCGTGGTATCTCCGCTGATTTTGATCAACTCAGACGCGGGATTGGAAAATCCTTGAAATACGCGGATGCGAAACATGCAGAGAAAGTCATTATCGTTGGACCAAAAGAACTAGAGAACAAAACAGTCACCATCCGAGATATGAAAACCGGGGCTCAAGAAATAATCGCTCTGAAGGACATCTCGACAAAACTAAGTAAAAATTAATCTATCTAAGGATCTTTCATGAAAAAAAAATTTTTTATTATAGATACCTCTGCAATTCTCTCAGGTAAACCAATCAACTTGACCGATGCGACCATTATCACCTCACCAGGTGTTTCAGACGAATTAAATCCAGGGGGTAGAGATTACCGGCGTTTTGAACTGCTCAAAGAAACCGGACTAACGATCCTTATGCCCTCAAGAGATGCCATAAACACAGTGAAACAAACAGCACAGAAGACCGGTGATGACCGTCGACTTTCTACGGCTGATATCGAAATCATAGCTCTCGCGCTTGACATCAACAAAGAAGAGGATCAAGAAGCAACCATTCTGAGTGATGATTATTCCATTCAGAATGTCGCATCAACGTTGGATATCAACTACCAGGGGTTCTTACAAAAAGAAATAACAAAAAAGTTTAAATGGGTCTCTCGTTGTCCAGGGTGCGGAAAACAATTCAATGAAATAAAAAGAATCTGTCCTATCTGTGGGACGGAGACCAAAAACCATCTTTCGCAGAAAAAAAATCTTTGATTGTGTGACCGAATGAACCTGAAAGAACTGTTTATGAAATTTTGGAAAAGCGAGGATAGCAAAATCTCGATTATCCGCGACGTCGTCGTTGCGCTCCTTGCTGTGTTTATTATCTTGATGTTCTTATGGGGATACACTGGTCAGTGGTTTGCCGCTCCAATGGTTGCGATAGAATCTGGAAGCATGGAACATCCGAACTCCCCGTTTGGTAGACTTGGGACTATTGATGCGGGGGATATGGTCCTTGTCCAGAAAGTGACGAAGGTAAGTGATGTCATCCCTCATGGGGGAACGATCAAGGGTGCCGAAGCTGAGAACGGTTGGCAGACCTATAGTGATTACGGAGATGTCATTATCTATAAACCACTTGGTCGTACCGATGTATCACAGATTATCCATCGAGCGATGTGCTGGGTTGATGTATATCAAACAAACGGTGAAACTACCTATACAATCGCTGATTATGGTATCTACAACCAAACGAGCCTGACGATTGAACATTTAGGTTTATACAATCGAAACCCAGGATGGAGCCACTCAGGGTACCTTACCAAAGGAGATAACAATGAAATAATTGATCAGATCACAGATATTTGCCCTGAACCTGTTCAATTGGATTGGATCTCCGGAAAAGCTCGACTTGAGATTCCCTGGCTTGGAGCGATCAACCTGTTTTTTGAGGATGTCCTACATGGAAAGAATACCATTGGGAACGTTCATCAAGATAGTCTTATCTGTCTTGGCATTGTGATCGCGATTCTGGTCTCAATACCGATTATCCTTGATGTCTATGATTACCTGAAGAAACGTAAAAAAAATAATATAAAAAATGAATAGCTTTTCCTCTTGCTAAATTGTGTTCATCCCGAGGCGTCGTTTCTGTTTGGTCGATAAAAAAGATTTCCTAAAAATGTTCGATCGAATCAAATACTTGCCATTCTACGAACTCTGCACATTCAGCGATGATTCTTTGCGCGTTTTTTTTCTTTAACCCTGTTTTCACAAGGTCCTTCACGGTTGCTTGACGAAGCTTCTCAAGAGAGCTATACCCGGAATTGCTCAGAATTCCTGCGGTCTCCTGATCAATACTATCAAATGCGACGAACGGATCGCTTCGTTCGACTATCGGGTTATTCATTTTTTCCTTTATGATTTCTTCTTTCATATGGATATCCATTTTTTTCTTTGCTTTCTCCTCTTCTTTCATCTTGTATTTCTGTTCTTCTTTTTCTCTCTTCTTCTGTTCTTTTTGCATCTTTCGTTCAAATGATTTTGTTTTACGGAGTTCCTTTTCTTCTGCAGCGATTCGAACTAAATCCATGGTGTATTTCTGCTGTTCTGCTTGTTTACGTTCATCAATGAGTTTCGTGCCTTTCGTTTTTCCAAAAGAAAGTTTGCTGATGTTCTCTCGATCATTTTTCTCTTCAGATTGCTTTTGTTTTTGTTCCTTTTTTTCCTTTTCTTTTACGTCCAGTTCTTTTAACGCGAGCGTCTGCTTCTCTGCTTCATCCTCCTTTTTTAATCGTCTTTTTGTCTCACGTTCTTTTTCCTTGGCCTGTCTTTTTAGGAGTTTTTCATCAGACATCTTTTGTTTCCATGCCTCATTGCTCACCTTATTTGTTTTAAAGAGCTTTTGACGCTGTTCTTCCTCTAATTTCTTCTGGAGCCGTTGCTCTTTTTCTTTCTTTATTAATTCCAGGCGCTCCTCACGGGCTTTTTGTTTTTGTTCTTTTTCCAGACGTTTTTGTTCACGTTTTTTCTCATGCTCTAGCTGTTTTTGTTTCGCTGTTTCACGTGGTTCTATGGTGACAACAGATGGTTGACTTTCGAGTTCTTGTTGTGTTACCGCATCATAGGATTTCCAGGGAGCAAGATTTTTTTGTTCTTCTTTTTTTGCACCAAACAGTCTCCTGTGAGTTTTTTCCGGTTTTTCCACAGCGACCGCAGGAACATGGGCACGGGGTTGTTCCTTTTTCGTTTGAACTGATGGTGCAATAGGTGTCTTTTTTTCTTTCTTTCCCTTCCCTGCCTTTTGTTTTTCTTTTTCCTTTTTTTGTCGGTCTAAGAGTTCCACACGTGATTTCTCTTCCATCTCCTTTAAAAGATGTTGTTCTTCCTGCTGTTTTTCTTTGGCTTGGACAGCTGCTTGTTTCTGTTCGGTTTCTTGTTGTTCTTGTTCCTCGTGTTGTTTTTGTTTAGCTTGTAGCGTCTCTATTTTGAGTTTTATTTCTTTTTCTTTTGCTAGCCGTTTTTCTTCTTTTGATTTTATTTTTGCTTCCTGTTTTGCTTTTTTCTTTTCAATCTTTTTTTGTTTGCTGTCTTCTTTTTCTTTTTTCAGCATCGCTGCCTGTTCGATTCGTAGTTTTTCTTCTCGTTCTTTTAAAAGGCGTTGTTCTTCCAGTTCTGTTTCCTTTGATTCGACTGCTGCTTTTTTCAACTCAAAATCCTTTCTTTTTTGATTTTGTTTTTGTTTATGTTGAAACTCTATCCACTCTAGCTTCAGTTTTCTATCATGTTCTTTTGCGAGTCTTTTTGTTTCCTGTTTTTTTTCTTTTACTTCGAGTCGTGCTTTTCTCTGGTCTATCTTTTTTTGTTTCCGGTCTACTTTTTCCTTTTTTTGCCTCTCTATGACTTCCAATCGTGATTTTTTTTCTTTTTCTTTTTGGAGACGTCTTTCTTCCTGTTCTTTTTCATCTGCTTGAGCGAATTTTTGTTTTAAGTCCAATTCATTTTGTCTTTTTTCCTGTTGTTGTTTGTGTTGGGCTTCTACCGTCTCTATTTTGAGTTTCGTTTCTTTTTCTTTTGCTAGCCGTTTTTCTTCTTTTGATTTTATTTTTGCTTCCTGTTTTGCTTTTTTCCCTTCTATTTTCTTTTGTTTAGGGTTCTCTGGTGTCTTCTGTTGCATCTCAAAGCGCATCGGTTCTTTTTTCTCTGTTGTCACCGCTTGGAATTCAACTGGCTCAATTGAGGGTGTTTTGTCGTGTTGTTTCACAGGAATCGATAAAAACCCTTTTTTTTCCTCTTTCAATGGTTCAGCGTTGTGAAGCAACTGTTTTTTTGGTGAGATCTTTATCTGAGCTGGTGGTTCATTGACGACCGGTTCGTTTGATACCGGTTGAAACTCAGGAAGCTGTTCTTCTTCTGTCGGGGGCGCTGACACAGAGATGAATTCTTTTTGCTCCTTTGTTTTTTTCAATCCTTTTTCTTGTTTTGTCGGTATAGGTTTTTTCCTTGAGGATGCTATCTTTTCAATTTCGAAGAGTGATTCTTTTGCAAAAGGGTCTTCCTTGACTGGAAAAAAGTCAACCATCGGAGGTGCTTTTTCTTTTATTGTTGGTCGTGGACCAAGGTCGATTTGTATCACTTTTTCGTTTTTCTTCTTGGTTTCCTGTTGTTTATGGACAACAACCCGAGGCTGTAGTCCGTTTGGCTGTAGGTTATGAGAAGACGTTGTCTGTTTTTGGTTTATAAAGGAATCATCGGATAATTTCTTTCGTAACGCATCAAGTTTTTCAGCTTCATAGGAGGGTATTGTTCTACGTTTTGGGAGAGAGGCACTATCTATTAGTTCGTGCAACTTCTCTATATCTTTAGGTCGTGTTTTTCTCTCTCGCACCATCGGGCTTGAAAAGTGTTGTCCTGTATTAATAAATTTTCCTAAAATGAACTATGGTTATGTAACATGGTGGGAATATCTACTATGTTTCATCTGACGGTATAGGGGATTGGATCTTTCATATGTGCCTCTTGGAATCCTTTGAGGCGTAACAGACAGGAGTCGCATCGTCCGCATGCTTCTTTTTCCCCTCTGTAACATGACCAGGTTTTCGAGAATGGGACATGCAATCGTGCCCCTTTTTTTATGATCTTGGCTTTTGTCAGATGGAGAAGCGGGGCTTTGATGCGTACTGGTTTTCCTTCAACTCCTTGTCGAGTCGCAATGCGTGCGAGTTGCTGAACTGTTTGGATGTATCTTGGTCGACAGTCCGGGTATGCTGAGTAATCCACAGCATTGACTCCGATGAAGATAGCTTCTGCGTCGATGGTTTCTGCATAGGCAANCGCATAAGAAAGGAAGATTGTATTTCTCGCGGGAACATAGGTTGAGGGGATNTGTTTGCCGATTTCTTTTATATGATGATTCGTGATTTTTTCTGGTGATAAGGCAAGAAGAGATGACCCGCCGAACTTCTGAAGATCAATTGTGAGAATGATATGGTTTTTTGCTCCGACTGCATTACTTATTTTTTTTGCGCAGGTGAGTTCTTTTGCATGTCGCTGGCCGTAGCAGAACGACAATGCATAGATATCGTACCCCTGTTTTTTTGCAATAAAAGCAGTCACCGCAGAATCAAGACCACCAGAGATCAGACAGACTGCTTTTTTTGTCATATGTTATCGATTCCACAACGGAGACATCATTCGGAGTCTTTCGACAATCTGGGGGAGTGCCTTTGAGACAAGCGTTATTTCTTCTTTGGTGTTTTCCCTGCCAAGGGAGATGCGCAATGAACCATGGGCTTGTACCGGATCTAAACCTATTGCAAGCAATACATGAGATGCTTGGAGCTTTTTTGATGAGCATGCAGAACCTGTCGATGTCGCAATCCCCTGTTCATCTAATCCCAGGAGCAGTGATTCCCCTTCGATCCCTGTGAAGCGGAAATGTGCGTTGTTTACTAGTCTTTTCTCGGGATGACCATTCAGATAGCTTTCTTCGATCTGTAGAACATTTTTTATGAGACTATCCCGTAATATTTTCATCCTACTATTGTCCACAGTCATTCTCTTTTTTGCTAGTTCGCATGCTTTTCCAAGACCGACGATACCAGGGGTGTTCAGGGTGCTGCTCCGCATTCCTTTTTCATGACCTCCTCCGTGGATAATTGGTTGTACCTTGATACCATTGCGGATGTAGAGTGCCCCGATTCCTTTCGGCCCATAGATCTTATGTGAAGATAATGCTAGCATGTCGATATGTTGTTTTTTTACATCGATGGGAACCTTAGTGACCGCCTGGACCGCGTCGGTATGGAAGGTGATATCCTGTTCCTGCGCTAATTTTCCTATCTCCTCGATCGGTTCGATGGTACCAATCTCATTATTCGCAAACATGAATGAGAATAGGAACGTGTTTTTTGAGATCGATGTTTTGAGTGTCTCCAAGTCGATCAGACCCTGGGTATCCACTGGTAGATATTTGACTTGGAATCCTTGTGTTTCCAGATGTCGACACACCTCAAGGACCCCCGGATGTTCGATTGTCGACGTGATGATATGTGGTCCTTTGGTTGTTCGTTTCTCTTTGTTCAGATACGCGAGTCCTTTTATCGCAAGGTTGTCTGATTCGGTTCCCCCGGCAGTGAAGATGATTTCGTCATCACGAGCACCAAGGATGTCACCAACATGGGTTCGCGCGATGTCAATTGCTTCCCGGGCTTCACGTCCGAACACATGGATGGACGATGGGTTCCCAAAATATTCTGAGAAATAAGGAAGCATTGCTTTGATGACTTCTTCGTCGACTTTTGTTGTGGATGCATGATCAAGGAATATTCGTTTCATTTTTCTTCACCTTACTTCATATCCATCATACGTTGTAACGGGACACGTGCTTTTTGCATGATCTCATCTGAGAGATGGATCTTTGGTTCCAGAGTCTCCAGACTCTTTAATACTTTTTCCAAGGTTGTTTTTTTCATGTTAGGACAAACTGCTGACGGAATCGGATAGAACTTCTTCCCCGGGTTTTCCTTTTCCAGTCGATAACACAATCCTTTTTCCGTACCGATGATGAATTCCTTCTTTGGTGATGTCTTTGCATGATCGACCATACCATTAGTGGAAAACGCATGATCCGCTAGTTTAATGATTTCCGGTTGGCATTCAGGGTGAACCAGCAGTTCTGCATCAGGATATTGCTGCTTCAGGAGCAAGACATCTTCTTTTTTGATGTCATGATGGGTACGACAGACCCCGGGCCAGAGTATCATTACTTTTTCTGGGACCTTTTGCTGGATATACAACCCAAGGTTACGATCCGGGACAAAAATGATTTTTTTTGCTTTCCTGCTTTTTACGATCTTCACACCATTTGCCGATGTGCAGCAGATATCAGCAAGTGCTTTGACATCAGCCGTCGTGTTGATGTAGGCCACGACCTCTGCATCAGGGTGTTCTTTTTTCAACCATCCGAGACTTTCTGCATCGACCATTTCAGCCATCGGGCAGTTCGCTGTTTTATCCGGCAGTAGAACGGTTTTTTCAGGATTCAGAATTTGAGCAGCCTCTGCCATGAAATCAACACCACAGAAAACTATTACTTTTGCCTCTGTTTTCGTTGCCTTTAACGACAAGTCAAGTGAGTCTCCGACGAAATCCGCGATATCTTGGATCTCGGGTCTTTGATAGTTGTGGGCAAGGATGATCGCGTTGTGTGTTTTTTTGAGTTTATTTATCTGTTGTTGTATTGATTTCTCCATAGAGGGGTCCCTTGGGATTTTTTTTGTCCAGAATATGACTCTGGGGCATAAAGCTTCCTCTCGTTATTATTTTTATTCAACTAAGGAAAATCTATTTATCCTCGATAGTGTTTTACAGGTCGTAGGAGATGGATAGCAGATGGATGTCGTAGCGTTTATTATTGGTTTAATCATCGGTGTCATTACCATAGGCATCGCTATTGAGATAGGGATGAGACGTGTCAACAAGACCCAGCCAGCCACAAGACCGACCCATAAATGGAGTATCGAGGAGATCGCAAACCCTCGTATCCTGGCCGAGAACATGGGTGCGTTAGAGCTTCCGAAGAATGCAAAGGTTGTGGTCAATGAATATGAAAATGGAATGACCTTGAAGGGAATTGAGGTAAAACAGCATTCTGGAATCCGAGGGAACTTCATCCTTGGCGATGATCGAGCGTTGATTCTCTCAGGACCCATCAAACAGGATGAACTGGGGATTTGGACCGTTGAGAAGGAAATGCTTGAAAAACTCAACCGGTATTTTAACGAGAGCTGGGAGAAAGCAACACCCTTATTAGACGACGAGTCAGACAATGAGCATTCTCATTAAAAATTCTACGATTCTCACCCAGGATGATTCTCGAAAGAAGATCCATGGTGATCTCTACATCGATGACCATGTGGTCGTAGAATGCTCAGAAAAACCTCTTTCTCTGGAAGCTGAATTTAAGATCGATGGAACAAACCGGCTTGTACTCCCTGGCTTGATAAATACCCATACGCATATTCCCATGACTCTCTTCCGAGGGTATGGAGATGACATGCTTCTGCAGGATTGGCTTGCTCAGCGGATATGGCCTGTAGAGGCAAAACTTGACAAAAAAACGATTGAGATCGGGACGCAGCTTGGTCTTCTTGAGATGATCTCCTCCGGGACGACATCCTATCTTGATATGTATTTTTTTGAGGAAACCATCGCGAAGGTCACTGAGAAAACCGGGATGCGCGGATTCCTTGGTTTTGCTCTCATCGATTTTGATACCCCCGAGTTTGAATCAAAAGAACTCATCTCACAAGCTGATCAGTTTATCAGACGCTGGAGGAACAACCCTCTGATTTCCCCGCTTATCGCACCGCATAGCACATATTCCTGTAAACCAGAGACCCTTCAGAACGCCCTAGATATTGCCACCAAACATCATGTTCCTTTGCATATTCATTGCTCTGAGACAAGGGATGAGGTGTACGACGTGGAAAAAAAATATGGAGTACGCCCTGTGGGACTGTTGAAAAAATATGGATTGCTGAAGAATGAAACGATTCTAGCCCATTGTGGATGGATCACGAAAAACGAGATTTTGGATATGAAAAACGTTGGCGTGTCTGTCGCTCATTGCCCGGTGAGCAATATGAAGATTGCCACTGGTGGTTTCGCCCCTGTCCCTGAGCTCCTTGACGCACGGGTCCCGGTTGGTCTTGGGACTGATGGTGCTGCAAGTAACAACACTCTGGATATGTTTGAGACGATGAAATTCTGCGCTCTTGTCCATAAGAATCATCGTTGGGACCCAACAATCCTACCTGCCCAGACCGTTGTTGACCTGGCAACACGTGGTGGAGCAACGACCCTTGGAGTTCAACATAGTCTTGGCTCACTTGAGGGCGGAAAAACCGCTGACCTCATTATGATTGATCTGAAAAAACCGCATCTCACCCCGCTTCATGACCCTGTCTCTCACCTTGTTTATGCGGTACGAGGAACTGATGTCTGCACCACGATTGTGAATGGAGCACCTCTCATGCTTGAGAAAGAATTCCTCACCATCGATGTGGAAAAGACCTTGGAACAATCCCAGAAAATCGCCCTGGAGTTAACTAGTTAAATCCAGCATTATTTCTGGTGCACCATGCTGAACCTTATTGGGGTTATTCTTGCCTTTATCGTTATTCTCATCCTCATCCGCAGGAAGGTTAATTTTGGAATATCCTTGTTTCTTGGTTCGATCATCGTCGGTGTTTTTTCTCTTCAGGTCATCGCTCCTCTCGATATCCCGAAAGCGATGATTGAAGCAAGCATCTATTCATTTGAAAAACAAGAGATCATAACAGAGACTATCGAACTTGCTTTGCTGATGACGTTGATTTTCGCTCTAGCGAAAACAATGCAGGAGACCGGAGCAATTACAAAACTTATCGATAGCCTGCGAACAATCTTCTCCAAAGGAGGAACCCTTGCCGTTATCCCAGCGGTCTATGGGTTGATGCCGGTCCCGGGGGGCGCGTTGTTTTCTGCCCCACTCATTGACAAAGAGGGGGATAAATACAACCTGAAGAAGGACCAGAAGAATTTTTTGAACATCTGGTTCCGCCATATCTGGTTCCCTATCTACCCGATCTCATCCGCGATGATCCTCATCTGCAGCATGAAATTCTCGGGTCTTCCCATCCAGATGCTCATGCTGGCAAATATCCCCTCGTTTCTCGGGGTGCTTCTGATTGGATTTTTTTTCCTTCGACGATATACGAAAAACACTCCTCCGCCAATAACTATTTCTAAGAGGGAGTACCATGGTTTAATCTACATTCTTCCACCGATTGTACCTCTGCTGTTCTACCCGTTGAAATTCATTGGCCTCACAGAAGTTCAATGTTTCCTCATCGGTGTCTTCATAAGCCTTCTTCTGCTCTATTTCCTGCTTCATATCGATACGAAGACCTACCTAGGAATCATGAAAAAATCGTTGACATGGAATTTAGCACTGGCTATCTTTGGGATCATGATCCTTCGAGAGATGATACGCATCTCCCAAATTCACGTGTTAATCACAGATACCATGCAGAACCTAGCGTTTCCGGCACTGCTCATTATCATCCTTATCCCTCTTCTCCTTGGGACCCTCACCGGTTATAATCTGGGTGCAGTCGCCCTCTCCTACCCCCTGGTCGAATCCTTCTTCGCGTTCACAGGAGTTCAGCTCCTTGGCCTGACCAGTCTTATCTTCATGAGCTCCCTGATCGGGTATCTCATCTCTCCAATCCATCTCTGCAACGTCCTGAGCAGTGAATATCTCAAGACCGATACGACACGGATGTATCGGATGTTTCTTCCGGCAGCAGTGATTCTCTTATGCATTCAGACCGTTTTCGTGGTTCTTTTGTTTCCCGCATAAGTCGCCTGGTTGGACGACAAGTCTTATAAAAAGTCAGGGTCTACCTCATGTGTATGAATCAGGGAATGCTTTTTGATCATCTGAAGAATCCAAAGTTCTACGGACCTCATGTAGCCTCCGTGCAGCTGCTTCAGACCCATATCTCCTATGTTGCCCTCACTGGGACATACGCGTATAAAATCAAAAAACCAGTGAACTTCGGGTTCCTTGATTTTTCAACCTTAGATAAACGAAAATACTATTGTTTGGAGGAACTGCGGCTGAATAAAAGACTCTGCCCAGAGATGTACCTCGACGTCCTCCCGGTCACCCAGAAGGATAACACCTTGACACTGGATGGGGATGGAACCATCGTTGAGTACGCTTTAAAAATGAAGGAATTCCCTCAGGAATGCATCATGACAAACATGCTTCCACAGGGGAAGATTTCCGAGGAAACCATTGATCGTCTCATTTCGATTTTAATCGACTTTTATCAGACACAGGAACCAACGGAAGACATCACCAAATATGGTGAACTACAATCTGTTAAACAGAACATCGATGAGAATTTCAATCAAACCAGACCAATGATCGACATCACAGTCCCAAAAGAAACCTTTTCATACATCAAAGAAGAAGTCTCCAAGTTTTTCGAACGGAAAAAAGACGTGTTCGGACGACGGATGAAACAGGGGAAGATCTACGACTGCCATGGGGATCTCCATTCAGGAAACATCGTGGTATCTGGGGACTCCATTCACATCTTCGACTGCATCGAGTTCAACGACCGTTTCCGGTTCTGTGATGTCGCCTCAGACATCGGGTTTCTCGCGATGGACCTTGATTATCTAAATCACCCGTACCTCTCAAGCTATCTCATTGAAAAATACGTGGAAAAAAGTCAGGATACTGATATCTACTCACTGCTGAATTTTTACAAATCGTACCGAGCGTTCGTCCGAGGAAAAGTCCACGGGTTCCAGCTCAACGACCCCTATATCGACCCTGCCATTAAGAAGCATGTTATAACATCAGCGAAAAAATATTTTGAGCTATCACGCTACTACACCCGTTTGTTATCCCTTGATTTGCAGAAAAACAAACCAGTAATGTTCCTTGTCGCAGGGTTGTCTGGGACCGGTAAATCAACCGTGGCATGCAAAATCGCAGTTGATTACCATGCCGCCCTCATCAACACAGATATCATACGAAAAGAAACAGCAGGGATCGATCGGTACGAGCAGCACCATGACCAGTTCAATACCGGCCTGTATGACCCAAAAAAAGTCGATGAGACCTATGAACAAATGATGCAGCGGGCGGCAGTCTTCGTAAAAAAAGGGCAACACGTCGTACTGGACGCGACATTCCAGAAGAAAAAATACCGGGACATGGCATGTCACATCGCTTCAAAACACCATACATCGCTAATCATTGTCCAATGCTTTTGCCCTGATGCAATCGTGAAGAAACGATTAGATGAACGGGTCAGAAAAAAATCTGTCTCCGATGGCCGATGGGAGATCTATCAGGTGCAAAAAACCACATTTGAACCATTCACTGCTGATGAAAAACCTCTTACGATAGACACCGCCAATGAGTCCTATGACTATCGGTTGGATTTCTACCAGCAGCTTCTCACACAGGTACACGGGGTGATATAATGGAGATATCAGGTTATACCATCGATATAGAATCCGCAGTACAACTCATCAAGGAAAAAAACTACAAAACAATCGCAGTACAAGTCCCTGAAGGATTAAAACGCAGTATTTTTCCGTTGGTTGATTTCATAAAAAATGAAACCGAAGCAACCGTCCTAGTATCTGCTGACCCCTGCTTTGGTGCCTGTGATGTGGTCAACTACGAACTGAAAAACTTGGATGTCGACTGCGTAATCCATATCGGACATACTGCGATAGCCGATGTCGAAAATTTCTGGATCCCGACCCTGTTCCTCAATGCACAATCAACACTGGATGTCTCTAAAGTCGTTGAAAAAGCGCTCCCCTCCTTGATAGGCAAAAAAATAGGTTTGGTCACCACCGCACAACACCTCCATACGCTTGAGACTGTCCAAAAAATTCTGCAAAAACATAATTTTGAACCGTACATCGCCCAAGGTGATGAGCGCATCAGCTCAAAAGGACAGATCCTGGGCTGTAATTTCTCCTCAGGGGCTAACCTCAGTGAGCAGGTCGATTGCTTTTTATTCATAGGCAGTGGAACGTTCCACCCGGTCGGTCTGTTGTTGAGTACAAAAAAACCGGTGATCGCCGCGGATCCCTATACGAATACGGTGAAAAAACAAGAAATGGAGGACATGAAAAACAACATTTTGCGACAACGATATGGGGCGATCCTCGCGTGTCGTAATGCACGACGCTTCGGGATTCTGATCGGGTTGAAACGTGGTCAGCAACGCCTGAAGCAAGCCTATGAAGTACAACAGATGCTTAATGATGCTGGAAAACTATCTTTGCTGATCACCCAGGATGAGTTTTCCCCGGTATCCTTGCAGGGCTTCGATCTGGATTGTTATGTGTCAACTGCATGTCCACGGATAGCGATTGATGATTATCTTCAGTACAAAAAACCGATTATCACCCCTGTAGAGCTTGAGATTGCTCTTGGGAGGCGCGAATGGGAGACCTATGTGTTTGATGAAATACTCAAAGAGTAACATACCAAAGGTTCCTTACTCTATTATTTCCTCTAGGTGCCCATCATGACATTGTTACCTCTTGCATGTAAACCTCTAGATGAGTTACTTGGAAACGGTCTGGAGAGCGGAATCATCACTCGGATCTATGGTGAGGCAGGATCGGGGAAGACCAATTTTTGCCTTCAAGCTGCTCGGCAATGTGTCCAATCAAAAAAAAAGGTAGCTTATATAGACACGGAGAGTGTCTCATTTGAAAGAATCCGGCAGATCTGCGCGGACTGCGATTATACCGACATCATGCATGACATCCTGTTCTTCACTCCGACATCATTTGCAACACAAGAGCAGATGATCGGTGATGCGACGGCATTGAAAGGAGTAGGTCTTATTGTTGTTGACACGATTACGATGTTTTATCGATTGAATCTTGAGGAAGATCGGGACGGGGCGATACGTTCGTTTACCAGGCAAATCACGAACCTGCAGCTCACCGCCCGAAAGAAAGACATCTGGGTGATCATCACGGAACAGGTGTTTACGAACAAGAAAGGTGAGGTCAAACCCTTTACGAACCGTGATGCTGAGCATATGACCAAGACGATACTGCGGTTCGATCGAAAAGGAATCGGACAACGCGAGGCAACCATCATCAAACACCGGTCGCAGCCAGAAGGAAAAAAAGCGAGTTTTCGGATTAGTTCGAACGGATTAGAATAAATAATTCTGGTGCGGTCTATGGTTCTGATTCTTCAGGTCCGAAACTCATAAAACCAGATGGGTTGTTTTGATTTGCATATTCTGTGGCTATCCATCCTGAACCTAGTGGTATATCGCTGATACGAATTTCATCAAGAAGGCCTGTCCATTGCCAATCATTCGTCGGTCTGTCAAGAGCACCTATCGAATGAGTATCTGTAGATTGATCATCAAACCATATTCCATTTGGGTTCTGTCCATCTTGCCAGGTGAGTGAAACCTGCTGACCATCAAAATAAAACGCATTTCCAGCCCCGGAGCCTTTTGATACCCAAGCAATCTGGTGCCATTGCCCGTCATTGAGTCCTATTGATGTTCGTCCTTGATAATTGGACTGCTGTCCATAAACGTCTCTGGCAAATGAGAGTAAATCATCATAATATTTTCCACAGATGATGTATGGTTTATCACTGTCCCTATTTGCTTCTCCCCAAACAGCTCCTAATTTTGTGCTCGTCGTCTGTATCCAAGCAGTGCAGGTTCCCATATTATGTGAATCTGTAAATTCAGCAAATGAGATATAATCGTCAATACCATCAAAATCAAGACAGGGTCCGATTTTTCCTTCCACGAGATCCGCTGATACCATATCTCCCTTCGGTATACCATCATTTTCTTTTGCAGTACTATCAAGGATACTCCCTATTGGGTTATTGTTCAGATGCCATACTGCATGAAAGTTACTATTCCATACTTTTTCAGGAAATTGCTGAGTGGTACTCGATGAATTCCCATAGTACATATAGAATAATGTATCTTGGGTCGAAGAAACCGCTGGGAGCTTGACCCACGCGGTCAACGTACCTGTGGCGCTATTAAAATACTCAATTTCATGACTTAGTTTTGTGGCGACACCGTCCTTATCCATGAATAGGATGTCGTCGCCATCCTCTTGGGCTTTATCCCGCAAATCGTTGTCAATAACTCGTATGAGAACCGGGAAATTTGTCACATCTCCAGCAACCTGCGTATGAGTAATTGAGATTTCTTTTCGATAGTTCCATCCTTGGAGAAAAGGATCGAACGGTGGTTTCCCTTGAGTAAAGAAACTACATTTCTCGGTTTTCGTCTCTTTCCCATCGGTGACTTCAATCGTCCATCGATAAATTTTATCGTTCTGAAGACCACTGATGGGAACCTTATAAACGCCAAATGGTTTTAAATTACCACTAGCAGACCCGATATCAGGGTCGGTCGTGACCGAGTAGCTCATCAAATCACCATCAGGGTCTTGTATACGGAATTGTAATTCAGTGAGTGTTATCGGGGCGTTTTGTTCGCCATCCGTAGGACTAATATCTGATATGACCGGTGCTCTGTTTGGTGGATAATGTTCGACTGCTTCTGCGGTTGTAGATGCAAGCAACGCGTACCCAATGAATCCATATACCGTGTAGCCCGGGATAGCGTAGGAAAGCCCTATCCCCATGAATCCGATCGCAAATCCAGCTTGTGCTCCGCCCGCAACATACCCGTTACCGGTGATCAGGTTTGCTGCGCTACTCAAGCCAGTTCCAATCCATAGCATCGCGATACGTGGTCGTGGAAGCAGGAATAAGGGTACTAGCATTCCTGAGCCTTCACCACCCAGGCTGCAGAGTGCACAGGTTCCTCGGTTGGCAAATGGATTCGGTACGATGGTAGTGTTTCTTGTCCTCTGTAGTCGTTCCGCCCATCTCGGAGAAAGGACAGAGAGATAGGCTTCTTTTGATGCCTCGTTTGGGAGTACTCCTTTTTCACCGAGCAAATCAATAAACGCTTTTTTTAGGATTTGAGTCTTCTCGCTGAAGGGATGTTGTGTCATTTCAGTATTCAGTTCTTTTAATCTTTTAAAAATTAATGTGGCATTTTCAGGTGCTAGAACGACGCCTTGGCCTTTCAGGTCGGTCCGACCAAAAACATTAAGTGAAAACAGTGAATTTTTCTCATTTTGTTGCATGAGGACTGCATCATTGTTTTTCTGTTGTACAGGTTTATTTTGCCAATCAATATTTCCGGCAGCAATGGTTGTTAAAAGAAGCATAAAAATAAATCCGAAGATAAAACCTGTCCTTACTATCATACTTTTCATCTCTTTCCCCATTCAACATTAATAATCCTCTATATAATAATCTTTTGTATATATTATTTTTTTTCACTAATACAGTCAATGATGAAGCTAATGAAAGAACTAAAACTATTTAACATCAGTTATGATGCGAAAAATAAACATGGATGAACACGAAAAAATAAGTTATAAAACATTACGGAGAGCCCAACAAGACGAGCAAACGTCTTCTGCTCTTACAAGAATCAATGTGAATTTCTACCAGGATCTTTCTACGTATCTGAAAACCCTTGAACGAAGCATAGCAAACGAGAAGAATCCACTGAAACTCAAACTCTTCACTGATGAGATCCAGAACACAAAAAAGATCGCAAACAGCATCTACGAACTTCGAGAGAAGAAAATCGTGCAAGCTGCGCTTGCAACAGCGCGGGGAGCAACCCCGGACCTGGTGAACTTTCTTGAGATTGAAAAAAAACTCTATCGTTCTCTTGTCGAACAAATCATGATATCTCGGCAAGATATTTTTGAAAAACCAATAGAAAAACTAATCACGGCAACATTAGAATCACCAGCACCTGTTCCTGTGAATGATGAATCAAATACCCACCCTATCGTCCGTGTCTTGGAAGACACTCCCGAGTTTGTGGGGACCGATGGAAAAACCTATCTTCTACGTAAAGAAGATGTTCTTTCAATGCCGCGTGAAATGATGGAAACACTCCTGAAAAAAAAGGTAGTCAAACAGGTGAAATAAGGCACCCTACATTTTTATATACCTTTCTTACTTACGGTTACAATCGAACTGTGATATCTATGAAGATACCAAGGAAAATCAAACGGTACTGTCCTTACTGTAAAAAACACACGCTTCACGAAGTTGACAAGATGAAAAAACGCAAGGCAAGTGAGCTGAAACGAGGACAACGACGATTCAGACGAGCCACTAGCGGATACGGAGGATTTCCTCGACCAAAACCAGAGGGACGAGAGAAAACCAGTAGACGGGTTGCAACTCGATTTATGTGTACTGTCTGTAAAAAAATGCATCAGCCACCAAGTATCCGGTCGAAAAAATTTGAGATAGAAGGTGAATAAACCTATGGATCAACCAAAAAGCAGGTTCATTAAAGTACGATGCAATGATTGTGAAAACGAACAAGTCCTGTTCGACAAAGCCAGTACGACTGTACTGTGTCATATCTGCGGCAGTAAACTTGCGACCCCGAATGGTGGGAAAGCAAAAATAAAAGGAACCATTTTAGAAACCATTGAATAAGGTTTTTCTCCATGATGAAAAAGGAGTACCCTGAAGAAGGAGAACTCGTTGTTGGTACGATAACAAAAGTCCAAGGTTTTGGTGCGTTTGTATCACTTGATGAATACCCTAATAAGGAAGGGTTCATCCATATTTCTGAGATCGCGACTGGGTGGGTCAAACGTATCCGTAATTTTGTCAGAGAAAAACAAAAAGTTGTCTGCAAGGTCGTCCATGTCGATGAAGCGAAGAAACACATTGATCTCTCTTTAAAGAAAGTCAATGATCATCAGCGCCGGGAAAAAATACAGGATTGGAAGAATGCACAGAAAGCAACACGGCTCTTTGAGATGGTTGCCCAGGAACTTGGGAAATCAGTTGATCAATGTTATACAGAATTCGGTGATGCCCTTGTCAAAAAATATGGGACAATGTATGCTGCATTTGAAGAATGCGCTTATGATGCAAACACCCTGAAAAACGATGGATTTACCGGGGATTGGCTGAAGAAATTCGAGGAGGTCGCAAAGGGGAGTATCACCGTTCCTTTCGTTGAAATTAAAGGGATGCTTCTTCTCACGTCCTACCTTCCTGATGGTATTACACATATCAAGGAGGCACTCAGCATTGCTGAAAAAAGCGAGTTTGACGATGTCACCATTGACATAAAATACATTGGTGCACCTCGTTACATGATTAAGGTCAAGGCTCCTGATTATAAGATTGCAGAGTCACAGATGAAAAAAGCGGTTGAGCGCGCAGAAGCGTATATGAAAAAAACGAAAGGCGATTGCGAGTTTCAACGTGAAGTTGAAGAATAATGTCTGAAATACTCTATTGTCTCTATTGTCACCAGTACACCATTCATCCGATTTGTCGTCTGTGCAAAGAAAAAACTGTTTCGAATAAACCTGCCCGATTTTCTCCACAGGATCATTATGGAAAGTACCGCAGGGCGTTGAAAAAAAGAAACGGGATGAACTGAAACAATGAACCTAGTAGAAATTAAATACGTCGAGAAAAAACCGAAACTGAAGAACCCGATTTTCATTGAAGGATTACCAGGGATTGGAAACGTCGGGAAACTTGCTGTGGAACATCTTATTGATTCCATGAAAGCAAAAAAATTCGCTGAGCTGTATAGTAAGGATTTTCCACCACAGGTGTTCATCAACCCTGATGGGACCATTAAACTGGTCAATAACGAGTTTTTCTATTGGAAGGCGAAGAAGAAAGGACAGCAGGATATCGTTCTGTTAACTGGTGATTACCAGGGTCTATCATCACAAGGCCAATATGAGCTTGCGGAATCCATCCTTGATATCGTACAAGACCTGGGTGTGAAACAGATGTTCACCCTTGGTGGGTATGGTCTTGGTCGTGAGATAAAAGAACCGAAGGTGCTGTTCGCGACCACTGATGCAAGTCTTGTGAAAACTATGAAGAAGTATGGGGCGATTTTTAAGAAAAATGAACCTGGTGGCGGTATCATCGGTGCGAGTGGTCTGCTGCTTGGGTTAGGCAAACTCCGCGGCATGGTCGGTACCTGTTTTATGGGGGAGACCCCGGGATATCTTGTCGACCCGAAGAGTGCGAAAGCGGTCTTAAAGGTCCTGACAAAGGCAGTGAAGGTCGATATCGATCTGTCTCGACTTGAGGAGAAAGCAAAAGAGATCGAGTACATCGCGCAGCAGCTCAATGAAATGGAAACGATGGTGAAAGAAAAACCAGATGATATTCGATATATTGGTTAATCTCTCATATTGAAATTTTTTTCTTTTCTTATTAAATAAAAAAGATTAAAAAAGAAAAAGAAAGAAGGTGTCTTACTTGACGCCAATGAGGAAAACCAGCAGGAGTATCGCACTGGTTTCTGAAGACATTTCTTTCACATTTGCTGCGGATACTTTTAGTGAGATTGTCACTTTTCCAAATCCTAGCACAAACACTGGATGCAGGGTCATTTCTTGACCTGGTTGTAGTTCCGATAAATTAGTTATGGTATGTTTTCCAATGAAAACGAGTCCACCAGAAATCGTATTATTGACTGTAACATCCCATGCGGTGTAGTTCCCAACGTTTTTAATCACAAAGGAAGGTCCCAGACCACCTTTTTTGGTGATTTGAAGGTATGTTTCATGGAGACCGTAGGTCTTGAAGCATCCGTCAGCATCGACTAACTCAGTCCAGTTCTGACCATCGTTCAATGAAAGGTAAACGGTCCCATTTTGATAGATGTTTGTTCCATTCCCTGAGATCCAGTAATAGTTCTCTGTAATGTTTGCGGTGTAGACAACAATATAATACGTCTGTCCTGGGGTGACCCAGAGGTCGTCGAAGTCGAATTCTATCCATGCGAGCTGTTCCTCTGTTGGGGTTCCGTTGACAATGGGAAATTCACTTGGTTCGGCGGGGACAACCGCTAAATCTTTTGCTGTCAAGTTATCTCTTACTGCTAAGAAACAAGGATAGATGGTTGATGTGTTTCTTGCCATCAAAAAGAATGTTCTTGTCAATACTTCCATCTGGGGGACAAAAGATTGTGCTATTGAGAGATTTGCGTAGTAACCAAAAATATTCGTTCTTCCCAATGGTAACGATCCATCGTAATCAGTCATGGATTGATCGAGTTCATCGACGTACGGTGACTCAGTGATGCCACTTCTTTGAGTGTTTTTCTGATTCTCGTTTGTTGCTGTAACGGCAGCCCCTAGTCCACATAGGACCACGATACCAATAACGATACATGATAACAATTTTTTCATGTTCTTCCTCTCCCGTTTTATTTACTAATCAATTATTATGGGAAGACAGTATATAAGGATTTCTTGTGTGTAATTCTGAAATATCTGGAGTAGAATGGGAGGATTGAACTAGAAATTATGATGATTGTTTTATCTCTGTTGTATCTGGTTAAAAGGATTACGTTATGATCTCTTTAGGATTTTTTTTTCAAATTGTTTCAAATCAGAGACAATATACAGACCAGTTGTGTTTTTCTTTCTATCAAGATAGTATGATGTGATGCCGTGTTTCTGAGGGGAGAGATAATCGAACTCTTTATGATCGCCTACGTGTATTATTTCCTGTGGTGAAATATCCAGTTTTTTGCAGATCATCGCATAGAAATCCGTGACTTTTTTCACCGTATGAAAATCTGAGGTGGATGAAAAAACCTTATCGAAATAGGTACGTAATTTGGTTTGTGTGAGTTGCACGTCTATGAATTCTTTCTTCGCGTTAGAGCTGATGATGAGGCTATAGTTTTTTGATAATCGTTTCAGGACTGATGGGACTTCTGGATAGATCTCTACGTTGTTTCGATAGTCTAAAAGCATTTTTTTCCAATCTGTTTGGAGGTGGAAGCGGTCGAACCAGTACCCTGGGTCGTACCATTCGATTCGATTATCTCCTATCTTTTCGTACTCCTCAAAAAGAAATTTCTTTGCAGCTTCAGGTTCGATGCGATGTTGTTTCGCGTAGAGAGACGGTACACCTTCAAGCCAGAACGCATCTGCAAAAGTATGCTTCGCAATAGTACCATCGAAATCAAAGGAGATTATCTTGATCATAAAATCCGCTGATACATGCTCTGTTGTATTAAAAGGTATTCTCCTGTGAGGAACTTGAGGGAAGCGGTATTCTTAGGTTTTCTTTACTGGTATCTGTTTCTTACGTCTCATCTGTTGATATCCAATGACTGCAAGGAGACCGGAGAAAATAAGAACGATAGCGACACTTACCGCTGTTGCGATATTGATATCGGTGATCGTGTTTGGCTGGGCTGTTCGTTTTAACCAGATCCCAAAGTACGCCCAGAGTACAACAAGACTGAATGCAAGATCCTTCCGAAGAGCAAGCATGAGGTATGTAAGAAGGGTTCCGACTGCGATAATCACGATTGTCCAGGTTAACTGGTCGATGCCAAAACCATCCCATTGTATAGAGATGAGGAATGCGGTTACATTGGCTATCGTTGCAACCGTGATCCAACCCAGATAGACGCTAAAGGGAACATGGACACAGAGTTTTTCTTTCAGCGTGACATTTGATTTCCCAATCTTCAGACGAACATAGATTGAGAGCAAACAACAGAGGAGAAGGAGCATTATCAGTAATGAAAGTCCGACGTGTTCATAGTGCCACAGGAAGATCCAGGCGCTATTTGCGATACTACTGAGGATAAACAACCCGGTGATCTGTGACAGAAACGGCATAGATATCTCTTCTTTTTTGAATAGGTCCCGTGCTTGATAGACTGCAAAGACGACCCATAGGATGTAGATGATGCTCCAGATGGAAAACGTAAGACCCGCGGGTACGAAAAAATTCGGTAAGGCATCGGAGAGCTCTTGGGTTGTTTTTCCATTGAGCGGAAGAATCACCGCAAGTGCGTTTATGATAATAGTTATGAAAACCGCAAGGATGTTTCCTGCCTGAAGGAGTCTCTTTTTACTTCGTGGCGTCATATTCTTTTCCTCGTTTATGAAGAATCATTCTTGTAAAGATAAACTTTTTGTGTAAAAAAAAAAACATTCTTAAAAATTTTTTTAACGAGGGCACGCAGCTAATCCATGTTTTTCTAAATAGTGCTGATGGTACTCCTCGGCTGGATAGAACATCATTGCCTGTGTAATCTCAGTCATAACCTTTTTTCTGTATTTCCCTGATTGCTCTAGATTCTTTTTCGATTGTTCCGCGGCTGTCCGCTGTTCTGATGAATAATAGAAGATCGCTGAACGATATTGTGTTCCGATATCTGGTCCTTGTCTATTCTTTGTCGTCGGGTCATGGATCTCCCAGAAAACATCCAGAAGATGTTCATAGGTTATCTTCCGGGGGTCATAGGTAATTTCGACGACCTCAGCATGACCGGTTTTATCTGTGCAGACATCTTCGTAGGTAGGATCCTTCAATGAACCACCAGTGTATCCCACCGTTGTCGATAGAACACCTTTAAGTTGTCGGAATGCTTCTTCGACATGCCAGAAACAACCTGCACCAAAGATAGCTTTCTCCATAACGAGTCACCCTTTTGAAACGGTCAGGCTTCAACTCTATATATAGTTTTTCACGTTTATATATATAAACTATCGAACACCTACAAACAAATAGATACAAACCTCCATCTGTTATATCATTTTAAAAAATGAAGATACTCGCAGAGTCAATCCCTTTGCTATCCCGCTGATGTTGTGTTGTCCTGTGTTAAAACTTCGTAACAGATTCTTGGGGAAAAAATTTTTCTTGCTGGAATTTTTTTGTGCGTTGTTTTACGACTTCTGTGAGGGTTTCTGCGATGCCCTCAAGACTCTCATCGATCTCTTTGAGGGAATATCGTTTCGTCGCATAACCTTCCTTATAGGATTCTTCGTCTCTCATCAGGTCGATGACCACCTGCTCCGGGTCTAAGTTATGGTGCTCCCCATCGATTCCGATATACAAGCGGGCGTCCCTTACTGAGATGTCTACATTTTTTGAACTATTGAAGGATTCTAGTTCGCAGAAGACACCTCGTTTTCGTAATGATTCGTAGAGCTTCAACGCATGTGGTGATGCTCGTTTTTCGCGTTGATGATGCATACAGAGGGATTTCCCAAAATTGGTCATGGAATAATCATATTCTGTTTTCGGGAGTTTAACATTACAAACCTCGCAGAAGTAATCATGCGGGTTAGTGACGTCTCGTTTGAGGTCTCGTTCGAGTTTGGCGAGCTTCACCAGCCGGTTATCCTGCTCCATTTTGCCCCAGATGATTTGCAGCACTTCTCGCAGTGAGAGCTCATCGATCGTTATTTTATATTTTATCCCAAGTAATTTAATAAGCTCCTCTAAAAGATCCGTAGGGTATTTCCCCTGATATTTCTCAACAAAATTATAAACGATATCATATGCTTTATTGTCATTTATCTTATCGAGTAGCTGCATCAAGAAAAAATTATAACACTCATTGCAAACCACTTTACCATCAGGTAACTTCCGATACGATGTCCAGAGTCTTTTACTGCATCGTTCGCAGTTGAACATTTTGTCCCATCCCATACGAATCCCGTACCAAATATCTTATTGTTATTTATATATTTTTTCAATTTGAGACGTTCTGTGTGTTATTTGTTGATAAACCAGCATGAATTTGAAGTAATAAAAATAGGAAACATATCATAGTTTGTGACATCTTCTTCACAACGGAACGGTAATGTAGCCTCTTGGTTTGAGTCGATGAAACAATAAAGAAATATATAGGACATCTCTATTTCTGTACTACTCGCAGGGAGTACCCGTGAACGAAGACGATAAAAAAGCATTTCTTGACGATTTCAAAAAAGGGGATATCGAAAAAAAATTAGATATGTGGTACTTCGCGGTCGACCAAGAAGCACTGTGGGAGGAGATCCTTGCAGAAATGTCCATGGTCGCTCAAGCAACAAATCCGCAGAAAGGAAAAGCAGCTGAAGAGGAATGAGGGTCTTTGTCATGAATGAAGAAGATAAAAAAGAACTCATTGAAGATTTCAAGAAAGGCGATGGGGCAAAACGATTAGATCTATGGGACTATGCCCTTGCCCAGCAGGTACTCTGGGAGAATATCATCGCTGATCTGCAGAAGATCGCCCATGAACAAGGGGTCGACAAAGAGCTTGATAAACGCATGGAAGATGATATGAAGGGAATGGAGTAAGAATCCTTCTTATTATCCAACATATGTTTTACTGATCTCCCATAATTTTCTGGCTGCAACCATATCATAGGTTTCTTCATTGATTTTTTTGACAGATTTATTTTCGAAATATTCCCCAGTTATTGTTTCAACTTCTGATGCACTTGCTAGATGGATCGGGGTTTCTGCAGCAATCGATGGTTTTTTACCAAGGAGTTTAAAAAACTTCGCAGAGATCCACCCTGCGTCTCTCCCTAGGTTCGTCGTGCTCATCCCTGGATTGACACAATTCACTGTCACATCGGTTCCTTTTAGGTTCTCTGCCAAGAATCTGGTCCAAAGAATGATTGCGAGTTTCGAATGACCATACACCTTCATCCCAGAAAAACCCTTTTTGAACTCTATGTCATCGAAATGAATGGTTCCTGAATGTAACCCTGAGGTAAGATTTATGATTCGTGCGGGAGCGCTTTTTTTCAATATATCCAGAAGAAGATTGGTCATGAGAAAGGGTGCAAGATAATTGACTGCAAACATGTTTTCAATCCCGTCTTTTGATTCTCGTCGATGATAGTCCACGATTCCTGCATTATTGATTAAGACATGTAACGCGGGATATTTTTTGAGAAATTGATTACAACAGTCCCTGATAGAGGCGAATGATGCCAAATCACAAAACAAAACGTCGATGTTTGGGTTCTTTGTTTGCTGGATGAGTTCCTGTCTCGTTTGTTCTCCTCGCTGTGCATCTCTAGCGGTGAAAACAACAGTTGCTCCCTGCATCGCTACACCTTTCGCGGTTTCTTTTCCGATTCCTGATGTCGCCCCGGTGATTAGCACGATTTTTCCTTTCATACTCATCTTCCATCTTCTTTTTTTGTAAATAGACTTCTATTATATATTAACCTATTGACATAACAGAAATCCGAAAGGAAAGATTAAAGAAAGATTTGTCTCTTTTGCGTCTATGAGCGTTTCTGCGGAGCAAAAAAAGAAGCTTCACCTCTCGCACCTTATCGAACAGGAGCTTAGGGGATTATCCCCGATTCAGACGATAATGAAAATAGCGGAAGCTCAAGCAATCCATGATATGGGATTGGACCCTGAGAATATCATCTCGTTTGGTGGTGGCTGGTGTAACCATACCGCACCTGAAGCCTTGAGAAATGCATACCAGATGATTCTTAACGATGCCAGATTATTTCATCAAAGCGGGAGATACAGTCCGATCATAGGAGATTCATCCTGCAGAGAGCAGCTCTGTCGATTCGAGGAGACCATTTATGGTCTGAACTCCTTGGAACGAAATAACATCCTGCTTGGTCATTCCTCAACCCAGTTGTTCCATGATGTCCTGCGTGCAGTCTGCGACCCTGGTGAACCCATCGGGTTTCTCGACCCGACCTATGCGAACTACCTCAATGCCGTGAAATGTGCATTACCCGGTTCCCCGATCAGGTTCATCCCCGCTCTAGATCCACGGACCTGGACATATTTGCCAGCCCCTGATACATCCTTAGAAATCCTCAAACAACACTGTGAAAAAGGATTACGAGTATTCGTAATTCCGGTCCCGGATAACCCCACGAGCCAGATTCCCTCTGAAGAATTCTTAACAAGCGCCTTGGATATCGTCTCAGATGCGAATGGGTACCTCCTCTTGGATTTCGCGTATAAAGCCCTGTGGTTCAGAAAAATGCCGCGATGCTATTCCTGGTCTCCCCAAGAGCATCCTCATCTGATCACGCTTCACTCCAACTCGAAATGGCTCTCCAGCCTTGGACGACGTTTTGGATGGGTTGAAGCACATGAAACCGTGATTAATGGATTAGAAAAAATCAACGAATCTATCCTCCTCTCCCCTGATAGTTTGCATAGTATGACCACCACCCGGTTCTTAGAACAAACCCTGGCGGATGGTTCGTTGAAACAATATGTCAATGATACGCGAAGCCTATATCAGAAAACCGCTGCGGTCATGATGTCAGCAATAGATTCCCAGCTTGGTTGGAAACGACTCACTCCGGCTGGTGGATTATATACCTGCTGTCCCACACCACACCAAATGCAACTACAAGGTTTTGTCAAACGATTGTTGAAAACGACCGGTGTGCTGCTTATCCCTGGAACTGGTTTTGGTCCAAGCATGAGATACGGATTACGCCTTTCCTATGGTCCGCTCTGCTACGAACATGAGAAGATTATCGAGGGTATCGAAAGGATCAGCAGGTATCTCGCAAAAACACCTTGATTCGTTGAATGCAGGACTGATTCTCTCGACCATTATTTTTATAAAGAGATATGCTGATTGTGGATATGGAGGAATCCTTTATGAGAAATCTCTGTGTTGTATTCATATGCCTTTGTTGTCTCTTGCCACTCACACAGGCAGCTCTTATAACCGAACAACAAAAAAAACTCGCTCCAACACAAACATCTATTTTGGATGGAGGCTGGGTCGAGGAACAAGACAATATCACAATTCTACATGTGAGTGGAACACATTACGAGATGGGTTACCAACATGGGTTTCTATTACAAGAAAAAGTCCAACAGAACATCCGCGCTTTCTTGCATTACGCAGAGTCGTACCTTCCGTTAAATGAATTCCTTGGGTTTTGGAACATCTCCAAACCATATGTTCCCTTGGAATATATAGAAGAGATGCAGGGAATTGCTGATGGAGCTAACATCTCTTTTAATGATATCGTCACAGCGATCATGGCGATTGAGTATGCTGATCATGGATGTTACGGAATTGCTGCGTGGGGAATTGCGACGATCGATGGACGATTGTACCATGCACGAAGTTTTGATCTCCCCTCCACCATCCAGGACCCTGTGAGTGGAAAATACGCCCATGAGAACACTGTTTTAGTCGTCCGGAATCCAGACAATGCTTCTGCTTCGCTATCACCTGCGGTTGCTGGGTCATTTCATACTGGAGGTGGAATGAATTCTCATGGAGTCTCCCTTGGGATTCAGATCTGCTGGAGTAAAGATCAGACGTTCGAAGGGAACCCCTATCATTTCCGTGTCCAGGAGGTCTTAGATACCGCGATGACAGCGAAGCAGGCTCTGGAGATCCTGAATACGAATCGGACACATGGGTTCAATTTTATCGTCTCCCAAGCGGACCCTGCCATTGGTTTTGCCCTTGAACAAACCGCGAATCTCACCTACGTTGGGACCCATAACGACTCTGTTGAAAACATCAAACCGTTCTGGGCTCTTGAACATGTGGTGCGTCGAACCAATGTGTTCCTTGAACCCTCGATTGCTGCAACCCAACGCAAACCATATAATCCCTCCGGGTTGATCGCATTTCTCAAATTGATATTCTTACAAAAAACCAATCCGTATTTTGCCGTCTACCAACTATACAAATCCGTCAGTAAAGAAATCTACATCACCTGGGGTAATTTATCACTGAACAACACCTTGGAGGTGTTGCGAAACGGATATCGCGCGGAGGATTTCCCCCTCTTGCGGCTAATTGAACGGCTCGGGAAAGGGACCGGGATGGCTGAATCCTGGAACCAATGGGTCGCCTGCCCAGCGACTGGTGATATGGTTTTTAGTTTCGCAGATCACGACCAGATGGCGTTCCGAACAGAGACGCATTACGTTAACATGTATGACCTGCTGAGCGAATCCCCACCTTAAATATTTGATTTATTTTCTTCTTTTTTTTCTTTTTTCTCCATACTGTAATATATGTCTTGTGTGATGTTTGCCTCCATGCAGGCTCCTCGGATTGATCTGTTTGAATGGTTGCTGCGCAACGCACCTAATGCGACCTATAATCTGGCGTTTAGCAATATTCATGGTCTGACGATTCGCGAATACAAAGCATTTGCAGAGCCGTCATTTTCTGATAGTTTTGAGTTAGGTTCAAATGCCCAATATGGCGCGGATGAGTTGAAACAAACATTGTGTTCGATGTACTCCTGTGATCCTCACAATATTGTGACGACGACGGGGGCTACCGAGGGAAATTTCCTTCTGTTTTCCTCCCTTCTTTCCAAAGGAGATGAATTTATTATCGAACAACCAGGATATCAACCGATGTGGTTGACCCCGGAGATGCTTGGAGCGTATAGAATTAATTTACCGCGATTGTTTGAAAACAAATTCAAGGTTGAGAGTGAGACGCTTTCGAACTATATTACCAAGAAAACAAAATTGGTTGTTCTTACGAACCTTCATAATCCGAGTGGTGTCTTGATGGATAAAAAGACAATTATCTCGGTTGCCAAGATCGCTTCGGAGTATGGCGCGTATGTGCTTGTTGATGAAATTTTTCTTGATGGGTCCTTTGTAGCAGCATCGTCTTCTTTTGGTATTCCCAACGTGATTGTGACGGGGAGTGCGACGAAGATTTATGGGTTAGGTGGGCTTCATTCTGGATGGGTCATTGCGCCTCCAGAGGTTGCTACGCTCTGTCAACGGATGAAGGCTCATACCACGGGTGCTTCATCGTATACGTCCGAGATCATGACGGCGCGCATCCTGCGTGTTGCTCGTCATGAACTGATTAAACGATTCAAGGAAAGAGGACAACCAAACCGTGAATATCTGAGGAAATGGATGAGGAGTCATACAGAATTCTTTGACTGGGTCGAGCCTGATGGTGGCATCATGTGTTTCCCACGATATCATTTGAAGATGTCTTCGGTCGATCTCTGTTCATCCTTATTTCAATCACAGAAGATTCTGGTGAATCCTGGGTCGTATTTCAATCAAGAAGGTTTTGTTAGGATTTCTTATGGATGTGAATTGCCCCTGCTGCAGGATGCATTAGATGCACTAGAAAAAGGGATGCAGAGTCTGCAAGCTCACCATTAACTGGATTTTTTTCGTAGGAGAAATATCCCGCTGAGTACAGCTCCAAGGAAAATTAAAAGTTCGAAACCTGGTGTGGATGAATTATTCTTACCATTATTCGTCGCATCCTGTGTGATTGTGTATTGTGTGGTTTTCGATCCACCCTGGATGCATGACGCGGTGACATCTAGTGCATCCCCGATGGTCGCGTTGACAGGATAGCTGTAGGAAAAGCTATTAGGGTCGGGTTGTTCTGTGTATAGTGTTGTGTTGTAGGTTGCTCCATTTTTTTTGATTTCTATCTTTGCGATGTAATGAGTTGTAGGGTCGGCTACTTGATGGGTGATAGTGATGCGTAATTCCTGGGTTTGGAGCGTATAGGAGAGTGTCAGTGTCGAGGGTGCATGGGCAGAGGCAGTGAAAGATGTAATCATCAATACTGAAGCTGAGAGGAGGATGATGGTCAGGTATTTCCAAGGAGTTGCCTGCTTTGGTTTGTTGTTCTTTTGTCTTTGTTTCACGATTTCACCTTTTTTTTCGCTGAGTAGATACTTCCTGTTTTTTTCTATATTACGCACTAAAAGTATATCGTTCTATATATATGAAGATATACCTAAAATGAGGTGGATACCACCAAGAATAATCGAAAAATACGCAAGACGAAAATGCCATTTCACCGAGATCTTCGTTTTCCCTTTTTTCCTTAGAATCGCAATCATCCCTGTGATGAAGAACAGGAGAAAAACGACAACACCAAGATACACAACAAAAGGAATCCCACCAATCAGATAATAACTTATTTCCTGAAACATACACTCACCATAATTAACGAGGGGATATAACACTCATCATTTTTTATGCTATCCTCTCCCTCAGACCTCACAGCTCTGTCTATATATTTTTATAACAAAACAACGATTAGAAACTATGATGATTACCCATGTTCGAAAAAGAACCGGTGAACTCGTTCCTTTTGAAGCTGAAAAAATCACGGTCGCCATTCAGAAGGCGATGCTATACATCGATGTAAAAAACAGGAAAAAAGCTGAGTTTCTCAGCAGAAAGACTATCGAAGCGCTCAACTCGAAACAAAAGAATTTTTACCAAGGAGTTCCTTCCATCGAACAGATTCAGGACACCGTAGAAGACGTCCTTGAAAAACGTGAGAAACGCGTGTATAAGGCATATTCACTGTATCGACGCTCACGAGGAATCGCCCGGGAACTTAAGCAATATTTCAAAATTCACGATGATCTAAAACTTGATGTCAATGCCCTAAAAGTGCTAGAAGAACGATATCTGTTAAAAGATGAGAACGGTAAAATCATCGAAACACCAACCCAGTTATTCAAGCGGGTCGCCACAGCAATCGCAGCACAAGACAGCCGCTATAGAAAAGACACGAAGAAAACCGAAGAGGCATTCTTCACTGCGATGCGGAAGTTAGAGTTTTTGCCAAACTCACCGACCCTGATGAATGCAGGCACCAAGCTAGGACAGCTCTCCGCCTGTTTCGTCCTCCCTATCGAGGATAGCCTGGAAGGGATTTTCACCACACTGAAACAGATGGCGCTCATCCAGCAATCCGGGGGAGGAACCGGGTTTAGCTTCAGCCGTCTACGAGAAAAAGGAGCGATCGTGAAAAGCACCAAAGGTGTCGCGAGCGGCCCTATCTCGTTCATGCGTATCTTTGACAGCACGACCGATGTGATCAAACAAGGGGGGAAACGCCGAGGGGCAAACATCGGCATCCTACAGTGCACCCATCCTGATATCGTTGATTTCGTGACAGCAAAATCAGGCAAGAAGCTCTCAAACTTCAACATCTCCGTCGCCGTGACTGACGCTTTCATGAGAAAGGCACAGAAGAATCAACAAATTCTTTTACGGAGTCCGAAAACCGGCAAAATCATCCAGAAGATCAACGCAGCGGATTTATTTGAAATGATAATACGAAACGCCTGGGAGACCGGGGACCCAGGACTCTTATTCATCGATGAAATCAACCGAAAACATCCCCTTAAAAATATTGCTCGTATAGAAGCCACAAACCCCTGCGGTGAGGTTCCTCTGCTCGGATTTGAATCCTGCAATCTTGGTAGCATCAATCTTCTAAAAATGATGACGAACGGGCACATCAACTGGAAAAAATTGCGAACAACCACCCGACTCGCGGTCCATTTCCTCGATAATGTCATCGATGCGAACAACTATCCACTGAAAGAAACAGAAGACATCACAAAAGCCAATAGGAAAATCGGTCTTGGTGTGATGGGATTTGCAGATGTATTATTCATGCTACAGATTCCCTACGACAGCAAAGAAGCATTACGACTAGGGGAAAAAATAATCAAGTTCATCGCACAAGAAGCACAACAAAAATCAATGGAACTGGGAAAAGAACGAGGATCGTTTAAGAATTTCAATCACAGCACCTGGTTGAACAAGTATCCAGCGATGCGGAACACGACCTGTATCACCATCGCACCCACCGGGACCATCAGCATCATCGCCGGTTGCTCATCCGGCATTGAACCTGTGTTTGCGTTAGCGTTCCTCCGCCGTGTCATGGACGGAAAACAATTGCCAGAGATAAATGACATTTTCAAAAAAGAGTTGATACGACGTGACCTCTATTCAGAGAAATTAATCCAGGAGATCTCCAAAACAGGGAATATCAAGAAATTAAAACTCCCCGAAGATCTGAAACGAATCTTTGTCACCTCACTAGACATCCCACCAGAGTTCCATGTCCAGATGCAGGCAGCATTCCAACGCCATGCGGATAACGCGGTTAGCAAAACAGTCAATCTGCCAAGGAACGCGACACAACACCATGTGAAAGAAATTTATCTGCTCGCATGGAAGTTGAAATGCAAAGGAATCACGGTGTACCGATATGGCAGCAAACCAGAGCAAGTCTTGTATCTTGGAACAGGAAAACCAATTGTGGTCTCATCTGATTATGCCGGAGGATGCCCAACCGGTTTATGTCCGCATTAATCGACATGAAAAAAACAAATATTTAAGTACCATAACGAGATAGGATTTTCCACCCTACGGATGAAATTGATGCACCAGTATCTCATGTAGTGTATTTTTTTTGTTTGTCGGGCAGAGATGGTGAAAAGGAGAGACTATGACAAATATTAAGGAAGGGGATACGGTTCAGCTTTTATGTGAAGCGAAATTAGAGTCTGGTGAACTCTGTTATAATAACGATGCACAGAACCCACTCGAGCTTATCGTTGGAGATGGAAAGTTTTTCACCCCTGTTGAGAACGCCTTGCAAAATATGACGGAAGGAGAAACAAAAATCCTCACCCTTGAACCAGATGATGCCTTCGGTCCCCACATCGATGATCTTATTATTAAAGTACCCAAATCAGTGTTCAACACCGAGGTAACTTTAGAAATCGGTTCGCGCATCAAAATTGATACCCCTACGGGAAAATCATTCATCGGAACTATTCTGACCATGGATGATATGTCAATCACTCTTGATATGAATCATCTCCTTGCTGGAAAACGATTAATCATTAAAATAACGGTCCTTTCCGTTCATCAAACGACGAATCCACCGCAGTGATTCTTCTTCAAGTATTCTACGAAAAATCAATAACTTTTCTTTTATAGCAATGATAAAGGTTTAAATATCTCTTCTGATTAGCCTGGAAGAAGGTTTGATATTTATGATGACAGATAAGAAAGCAGATCTTGCAGGCCCAGGTATAAGTACTTATAAAGAAGTTGAAAAAGTCCTTCCAAAAAACTATAAATCGCTGCTAACACCAAAAGAGACGCAGAAAGCGATTTTTGCAGCAAAGAACTACATCGAGGAGCATTTAGGTAAAGAACTGAATCTCATCATGGTGACTGTTCCTTTAATCGTGGATAAGGAGAGTGGTGTGAACGACTACCTGGACCGAGACGGCTCACGAACACCAGTGGAGTTCCCCTGCGGCTTAGGTATATCACCACGCATGCAAGCACAGGTCGTACAAGCGGCCACAAAATGGAAACGCATGGCATTAAAAGAATTTGACATGAAAATCGGTGAGGGTCTGAACACCGATATGCGTGCCGTCCGGAAAGATTATTTCCTGGACCATGACCACAGCTCCTATGTGGATCAATGGGATTGGGAGAAAGTCATCACAAAAGATCAACGAACGATATCATATTTGAAAGACACGGTCAATAAAATCTGGAAAGTCTTCAAAGGCGCTGAAACCCTCATTCTTGATGAATTTCCCCAGCTCGAATCTAAAACGATTCCCAATCTCCCTAGCAAACTTGAGTTTTTCCACGCAGAAGAAATTCTGGATATGTATCCTGAGCTGCCTCGGAAGCAGCGAGAGACCGCAATCCTGCAGGACCACCCAGCGGTCTTCATCGTCGGCATCGGTTCTGTATTAAAAGACGGATACCCCCATGAGATGCGTGCCGCTGATTATGATGACTGGATCACCGATACATCAAAGGAAACCGGGAAACCAACCTATGGTTTAAATGGAGATATTCTCGTCTGGAACCCTGTCACACAGCGACGACATGAGCTGTCTTCAATGGGAATCAGAGTGACCCCGGATACATTGAAGAAACAACTAGAGTTATCCGGACAAACAGATTTCCTCAAACTCCCCTACCATCAGGCGATCCTGAACAATAAAATACCACTCAGTATCGGTGGAGGCATCGGACAATCACGGACTTATATGTACCTCCTGAAGAAGGCACACCTTGGTGAGGTCAGCGTCACAGTCTGGCCAAAGGAACTCAAGGAGATCTGTGTGAAGAAAAACATCCACGTCCTTGAATAAACAAGAACGGTCTTTTTTTTTTTTTTTTTTTTTTTTTTT
>WSSedL1B2DRAFT_1000011_pt1 | contig 46054 bp, 48 predicted proteins | sample WetSurSiteL1Bulk_FD_9470 | JGI IMG/M metagenome (IMG submission 9470)
CGAAGGAGTAAATTTTATGTACTGGTTCTCTATTCAGGGAAAGGTGAGGGGGTCTAAAGAATTGAATTGAAAAATCCTTTTTTTCATTCTTTTCCTCCCAGACTTTTTAGACCCCTTCTCTTCATTCTCTTTTTCTCTGCATCATAAAAAAAAGAAAAATGATTGCTGTGATAAAAAAAAATTGATATCTATTTTTTTTTTAAAAAAGGAAAAAAAAAGGGGGTTATGCCCCTGGTGATCTTATGGTGTTTTGAAGAATTCTTTGAGGTCATCAACTTTCGGGTTCATCATCCCGCTGATTCGTATTGAGAAGATATCCTCAACTATGGTGATGTCGCTGATGTATGCCGCGTATCTCTTTTTGAGAAGCTCAGTGAATCGTTTTGCGACACTGATATCTTTTGCGGTGAAGCAGAGCATCATGTCGTATTCGCCTTGCAGGACGCAGGCGGTTTGAACGAACACTCCAAGGTTTTTTCCTGCGTATTTCTTGAAGGAGTCCAGGACGTTGTCGATGATTTCTCCTGCTGGTTGGTTTGATTGTTTCAACAGCATGATGTAGTGGCGGACACCTTGTTTGTCTTTGTCCGGTACTGCGGTGTAGCCCCAGATTGTCTTGTTGTTCTCAAGGCGTTTGATGATGCGCCATACTTTTTGTCTGGAGAAACCGCAGGTTTTTGCAATTTTATCGATGCTTTCGTTTGAATTTCGTTGCAGTTGTTCGATTACTCGCTTCTCATCTTGGTCGATTTGTTTTTTGCTACTTTTAGCCATATTCACGTACCCCCTTGATGTATTGATTTTATAACGGGCATTTTTTTAGGTCTTTTATTCCCTATCAATATCCTGGAGACTTACGATTCACAATCCCTAGTTGTGTTATAAATGTTTCGGATAGGGTTCCAAAACACCGAGTATATAGAACTTTTCAGAAACATTTATAAATAAAAAAATGATTTAATATTGGGGGTTGCAGAGGTAATATAACAAATCCTTTTTTTCACTCTCCAACTTCCCCTTTCCTCCCTTTATACAACAGGATTTCTTCTAACAAGGCAAGATAAGTAACACAGGATGGTTTTTAAAATTATAGGATATTAGGACTCCTGCCGCATGACGAACTGCTGTCTTGAAACAAAATGTTCACGTTGTTGCATCAATACGAACATGATTCTGACATACCAGGACATCGAAACCATCAAAAAACTAGGATACACAGCAGGTTTTTTTGTATCTGAGAAGAACAACTGGCTCCAATTAAAAAACAACAACGGACGCTGTGTGTTCCACAATGGGACAATCTGTAACATATACGACCAAAGACCGCAAGGATGCATTCTCTATCCCGTAGTCTTCGAGAAGGATCATCAGGAAACAATCCTTGACAGCGACTGCCCACAGAGACGCTGTTTCCCGATTACCAACGAAAAATCACAACAATTAAACACTCTAATCAAACAATTAGAAAAAGAAAGAGGAGAACGAAAAAAAAAATGAAAAGATGAACCCGTAATGGTGCCACATGGGTTAATCATTCAGGGTGACAGCAAATGCTGTCTGTCCTTCTAGATGCACCACCAGACGATCATCCGGGGTCCACGATGTCGAATACACACCCCGGTAGAAAAACATTTTACGCGCTCAGATGCCAAGAGGCTCACTATTCGTCCACAGCACCTCACCGTTCTTCTCAGAATAAATGGTCACCGTCGTCGGTATTATTGTGTTAAAATCATCCCATTGGGTGAGCCAAAACACGGAAAACGCATGATTGTTGATATGACCAGAAAAGAAACTTTTAAACATCACATTTGCAATTAAACCGGAGGCATTGATATAAAAGGTTTTGAAATAATGTCGCTGTGCTATCAATGGTTTCGGGTTTTCTACGGTTGTCGCATTCATCACCGGTACGACGATGATGAACAACAGCATACATACAAAAACACACAATAGTCTCCTTTCGATAGCATAACCTCAAGGAAACCAACGATATCATCATATAAGAAGATTATTTCTTCCTTGTTGCACAAAAATATAGTTTTTAATGAAATAAAATCAAATTTTAATAAAAAAAAGGCGTAATCTTTCAAACAGAGCGTTCCATTCATTCTAGAAAAAATACATCACCATAGGATTTCCCTAATGTATTTTCCCTAATAGCAAATTATTTAAATTACATAACAAATATTTTAACGAACAGAGGAAATCATGTCCAATCACCTGAAAAAGAAATCACTCCTGCTCATCACCGTTCTTCTCATGATGCTTCCCGCATGGTCATCTGCCATCAGCGGTTCCCCGCTTTTCGAAAACACGTTCCCTCAACAAACTAGTCAACAACCCCATATCTACGACCTTCTCATCATCGGACCAAAGATTTTCCACAATGTTCTCCTCCCTCTCGTCCACCATAAGAACCGACTCGGTATACGGACCGTGCTTGTCGACACCGATGAGGTGTACGACCAGATGTTCTGGCAAGGAAGGGATGCGGCAGAGAAAATCAAATACTTCATAAAAGCAGCAATCGAAAAATGGGGAGTACACTATGTGCTGCTGGTCGGTGGTCGCAGCAACCAAGGCTCTGATGAGGAATACTGGGTTCCTGTCCGCTATAGTTCCTTGAACCGCCCCTATGAAGCATTCAATGAGACACATTTCCTCTCTGATCTCTATTTCGCAGATATCTATGAGAGGAACGGTTCGTTCTCAAGCTGGGATGACAACAACAATGGCCTGTTCGGGGAATGGGACATTGGGCAACCTGCGGTGGACCATCCAGATCTCTATCCCGATGTAAGCCTCGGAAGGCTCCCCTGTCTGAATGCACACGAATTACGGATAGTGATTCGAAAAATCATCCTCTATGAGACATTCGGATGTGCTGACTCCTGGTTCAAAACCATGGTCGTCGTCGCAGGGGACACCTACCCGGGACGAACACCGTACTACGATGGTGAGGTCTATACCCAGCAAGGCCTGGACCTGATGCCTGATTTCCGCCCGGTGAAACTCTGGGCTTCTGACAAGACCCTGAAAAACTGGGTCAATGTCGTTTCCGCTATCAACAGAGGCTGTGGATTTCTCTGGATGTCTGGCCATGGGAACCCGAAATCATGGGCGACCCATCCACCAGATGACAACAGCACCTGGATCCATGGGCTTCGCATCCGGAACCTGCCGTTCCTTCACAACCGTCAGAAACTCCCTGTCTGCATCACAGGCAGCGGTTGTTTCAACAACATGTTCAACGTCAGTCTAGGCAATTCGTATTTTGTCTACGGTATACCGACACCATACTGCATCGGCTGGGCGTTGATGATACAACGAGACGGTGGCACCATTGCTACTATCGGTGCGACCGCGTTTAGCTATGAATCCCCTGACATCAACCTTGGGTATGGTGGGATTGAATGGCTGGACCGGCAGTTCTTCGCAGAATATGGCCTCAACAATACCGAAATCCTGGGTGACACCTGGAGCAGCTCGATTACCTCGGTGTTGCGGGCATGTCCCTTTGATTGGTCGGATGGCTCGATCGACGGGTCTGCAATCATAGTTAAAAATATAGAACAATGGTTGCTCTTCGGCGATCCCAGTCTGAAGATAGGAGGATACCGATAATCCACGTCTCCTCTGACCGCACCATATAATATGAGTAGTCGGCCGATTCAGGAATGCTATCTATGGTCCCGGTTCTTCTACTCCAACATTAAAGAATCCTGATGGATCTTCCTGATTATGATATTCCGTAAGAATCCAAGCAGCACTTCTTGTACAAGATGAAATTCTTGCTTCATCAATAATTCCATCCATATACCATCGCTTCGCAGAACTATCACCACTCGCACCAAAACACAACGGTTCAGTACCAACAATTGAGGAACTCAACGAATCCGTAATAACTGTCTTTACTTGTATAGCGGCATTAACATAAATAATAACACCACTCGCAGTACTAGATCCATCATAAGTAAAAGCAACATGGTACCAAGTACCAGGTGTTAAAACAACATCTGTCGTATACACTAATATACGGTTAGCGCCTGCATTATAAAGATTCACGTATAAATGACCCTCATATGTAATAAGAATCCATCCCTTAAAATAATACTTACCGATGACCGTCCGTTCTCCTGCACTTCCAACATCATCAAGATAAATCCATGCTGAAGCCCCAAAATGATTAGCCCGTTCAAAAGCACAGACATTCCCATGGGTTATATAATCATCAGATCCGTCAAAACCATCAGCATTCCCAATCTTTCCCGCAACATCCTGCGCTACACCCCCGTACGGTACCCCATCATTCGAATACATCGTACTGTCAAACAAGGTACCCGTCCGCTCGTTGAAATGCTGCACAAGCATGAAATCAGAATCCCAGACCTTATCGGGACATTGCTGGTCACTCGAATCTGTGTTCCCATAATACAAATAGAACGAGGTATCAACGGTTGAGCTTAATGAACTGACATTCACCCACGCAATCAACCGACCAGACGATTCATCATACTCCTCGATCTCATGATACAACCTGGTCGCAACACCAGCTCCATTCATGAACAAGATATCATCACCATCATCCTGCGCTTTTTCCCGCAGATCCGCATCAGTCATATCAAGCAACACAGGGAAATGCTCCAAGTCACCAGCGACCATCGTATGATCAATCGTCATCATCTTCCGATACATCCAACCTTCCGCGAACGGATCGAACACCATCAATGGTCCTGTCCGGAACCAGAACGCTTCAGAGGTTGGGTTTTCCCCATCTGTCACATTCACAAACCATTGATACTCAGTCATCACAGCAAGACCACTGATTGGAATAGTTATATCTCCCTCACTGACGTCTGAGCCGCCCCCCGAGCCAATAAATGGTGATGTTTCAACTGTGTAACTCATAAGGTCATTCTGTGGGTCGCGAAGATGAAAACTCAAATAATTCTGCGTCTCAGGGACATACCGATCACCATTCATAGGAATCACCTCTGAGACAATAGGGGCAATCGCTTCAGTAGTGAATGTAAATTCTTTCTCAACTGTATCCATCCCATCAGAAACAGATACATGCCAGGTGTATTCCGTTGAACTCTTCAAACCAGAAACGGGAACAGTAAACGTTCCATCTGGTTTCATATTCCCATTCCCACCACCGACATCGGGGTACGTGGTGACACTATAACTCATCAGATCACTATCATAATCACTGATAGAGAACCGAAGCTCCGAAGTTGACAACGGGACATATGCCGCTCCATCCAACGGATACACCGCGGTGATCTCCGGTGGATGGTTCGGTGGATAAAACTCCATGTACTGCGCAGATGCCTTCGCGAACAAAGCGTATCCGAACATCCCATACGCCATCACCGGAGGTAGAAAGATACTGAATCCGATGCCCCAGAACCCCAGCGCAAGACCCTGCTGCTCACCGACCGCATAAAAACCAGTCCTAGACAACAGACCACCACAACTCGTCACACCCAAGGGTGTTTTCCAGCCGACAAACAGCCGAGGGATCGGCGCCATAATAAATGGGATGAACCGCGGCAGAATAATGATTGGAAACGCAGCTCCTTCACCTGTGGATACAAAGTTACAGAACATTTCCCGACCTACACCCAAAGGATACCCAACACCACCGGCATTTTTAGCAGCAAAGTCCTGACTTTTTTTATTCAACTGCGCTAATAACACATCCGCAGACATCTCCCCTGGCAATAATCCATGCTGCTCTGCATACGTAAGGATCTGCTGTTGAAGGAACTGGGTTTCAGCAGAACATGGATCATGAGCATTTGCTATAGCTAGCGTAGAAAATAACTCTTTCAAATACAATCCTGATTCAAAGGAGATTGTTTGGGTATGTGGGATTCCATTAACATAACAGGTGATCACTGCATTATCATTTGTACCATTATTTTTTTGTTGAGAGGTCTCAGTCTTGGTTGATTGAAATGTGCTTACGATCCCAGATACACAACCACTGAACAAGAAAAGGGCTACAACACCAACGGTAAATAAAACCTTTATTTGAGATTTTTTTATACTTTCATTCCTCCTGATGCAATGCTAATGAATATCACATATATAAATATTTACAGAATATTGGGTGCAAACCCACTTTTACTCCTCAAATTATTGGATAAACTCATTTTTTTACCTTCGGAGCTATTGTCTGCACTTAAAATCATCAGTCTATACTTTTAATCGGTTCCATGATCCATTTTAAGTGCAAAGTCCACAGAGCACAGAGGAGATATCGGAGGACCGGGAATACATACGGGAACCGCTCAACTAATGCAGTAAATAATTGCATTCTAACTGAAAAAACTATTCCTCAGATGTTCATGAAAAAAACTGATTTCAACTCGTGCAGTGTAGATTCACGTAATAAGATAACGACAAGCTGCTTTTTTTTTCATTTTCAGAACATGTGTATTGTGTTGGTTTTGTATTCCATGGTGGGTTGATGTGATTTTGTCATTTCGATATTCTTTCTCAGCACACTGATATAATAGGAATGAGAGAGTATAACAATGATGTGGGTGAGGTGTTCTTCACAAAATCAGCTACAGTACGATCCAGAATGGGTAAGAGAGTTTGCTAGTTTTTTAGAAAGAAACGGGAATAAAAAGAAATTTCAGTCCGCGAAGAAGATCTTCGTAGAGACATATTTTGAAAACATTCAAAATGGGATGCATCCGAAAGAAGCGTTGCAGAATGCGAAATCAGTGGCACTCTGTTTTCTGCTCTTACATCAATGACCATCTGTCAGCTGCACTTGATATCAGTCATAAGCATTTTTTAAAAAAAAGGGAAGATTGGTTAAGGGTATCCACCGAGTTGTAGGCTGGGGTCTCCGAAAAGCGCCCAGTTGGTGATGACGAAGGCTTCTACCTGGTGAATCTCTTCTTCGTTGAGGAATTTTTGTATCGCACCACTATGTGCTTGACCCAGATGTGTCGATCCGTTTCCGATTTGGTAGAAGAAGTTGGTTTCGAGTTCTGCGCTGAGACTGACCGGGTTTCCTTGGTATCCCATCCCATAGCCGGTGCAACCTGTTGACGCGATTGCGCCTCCGGGGTATTTCACGACTAAGCCCCAGCTGAAGCAGACAGGGAGTGGGAGTCCATAACAGAAATATTGGCTACTTGTTTTTCTGCTCATGGTCTTTAGCAGGGAGACGTTGTACATCCCGTTGTGGCATCCTCCGACAACGACGATGGGGAGTTTTTCCTGATTTGAGAACTTACGGAAGTTATACACAGAGATGCCTCCGCACCAGTCTTGGGGGTACTGGCCGTCATACCAGATCGTATCCCAGACTAAGGGGTTCCCATGTCCTTGGAAATCGACGAACCCGGCACCCTGTGACAGCGCTTGTTGAATATCCTTGGTAACTGGGATGAACCCGCTGGTGTTCTTGTTTGTGGTATAGACCGATGTGAGTGACAAATCAGGGATCGCTTGTCTTGTGTAATTATACGTCAGGTCACAGAGATATTCCCCGTCTGGTTTTCCTTCATAGTATGCAAAGGTTTTACCGCCAATGCCGATGAAGTTCTTGTACCAGGTTTTCTCTGAAGGACTGGTGCTTTCATAGGTGATGATCTTCTTAACCATGTTTCTTGCTTCCCGTTGGTTTGTGACGGGTAATCGACCGACGGAGACCTCAGGGGAGAGATCAAAGGTGTCCTTCTCTGCATCAAGGGAATTCCAAGCTGCATAGATACCATCCCCGTTTGAATCCCAGCTGTCAAATCCACCTGTTGCATTATACAGGCATCCGTAGTAGAGGTCAGAGAGGCAGCCTTCGTCATCATCTTGGGGGATGTTGACGTATCTAACCGGGACCCACCAGGCTTTCCAGCCTGCAGATGCGGTGTCTTTATCATTGGCGAACAGATGAGATTTCAGTCCTCCGAAGAGTAACACATACTGGATGCCCCAGGTGTCGTACGCATCTTTTATGAAATATTTGACTTGCTCAGGGGGATCTGCTCCGGGATACTGGGTAAGGATCTCCTCGACGGCTTTGAAGGTCGTGTTGAGTCCTTTTGAGTTTTTGAAATCGATGAGTGGCTGCAGGGTGGTTTTGAAGGCGTTTGGAGCGATAATGACCATATCATAGGTATCATTGATCTGTGAGCAGATGGGAGGTTCTTCATAGGTGACATCGATGTCGAACGAGGTTGCATATTGGATTTGATCAGCTGCGGGGGAATAGCGGACCGGGTAGCAGACGATCTTGATGATCGCGATTTTTCTGGCATTCGCATCGACTCCTGCGCTAATCGTGGTTCGATACCATCGGTCCGGGTAGAACGAAGTACTATTGTAGACGGAGTCATCTTTGATACTGGTGTTGAGTAAGCGTATTTTCGAGAGAGGTGCGATATGAGCGGCCATGATCTTTTTTGAGAGAGCAAGGGTGTGGATATCACCTGGTGCGCAGGTGATGGTGATGTTCTGGGACCCCGAGGGAACCTGATAAGTCTTCACGATGATAGGGAGCACAGGTTTATTTGGCTCACGTAATTGGGAGGTCATTTCCTTTAAGGTGATGGCGATTGTATCTGCTCGTTCGAAGATCACTGGTTGTGAAGAGTAGTGCAGAGACAGGGTTTTTTGTGTGATACTCGTTATATTCTCCAAGGGTTGTTGTTGTTCTGATGCAGATGCAATCCATCCACTTGTTATGAAAAAACCTAGGAAAGTGATTGCGATGATTTTCTTCATATGTCTCCTCAGCAGTTTTTTTTTTCCGGTGCATCCTTATTTGGTATGTGGATGATACCTCTTATTAATATAATATAGTATTTATAAAAGTATATAAATATTCTGTATTTTTCTCTCCAGAGGCACCCTGGAGGACATCAGGAGGACTCCTCTTGCTGTATCTGCAGATACAGAAACTGTTATCTATCGGGTAACAACTCCTCCACCACGATACCACTGGAGGAGCCATGCACAAACTCTGGAAATACCTCTTTGACGAAGACACGGGACGTGGCATTGCCCTGACCACGCTTTTCTACCACTCGACCTATAAAAAAACCTACCAGTTCGCAAAACAAGTAGAAACCTGGTCCTCTGAACAGATGCAAGAGTACCAATGGAACCAGCTTTCGACACTGCTTCAGCATGCTTATGATCATGTCCCCTACTACAACAACCTCTTAAAAACATTCAATATGACACCCGGTGACATCAAAACACTTGAGGATTTTCGACGCATCCCGCTCCTGGGAAAAGAAACAATCCAGGGACATGCAAACGAGTTCAAAGCCACGAACTATCCACCGTCAGCTTTCGAGGAGACCAACACTGGTGGATCGACAGGTTTTTCACTACAGTTCTCCATTGAAAAAGGAGTATGGTTCGCAAAACACCTCGCATATCTCTCCATTCTCTTGAACCGAGGCGGTTGCGATGTCATGGACAATTCTGTACAACTCGTCGGCAGGGAAAAACCCTGGGAGTACCGACCGTTGTCACGGACCCTGGTGCTGTCCTCCTATCAGATGACCGAGCAGAACCTCCCCATCTATGTAAAAAAAATCATACAGCTCCATCCAGGGTACTTCATCGGATACCCTTCGGCGATGACGATGCTTGCCTCGTATATGAAACAACATTCACTGGAAATCAAAGGGGTTAAAGCGATTCACTTATTTGGAGAGACCATTTATGATTGGCAACGCGAGTTCCTCGAATCTTTTTTCCATTGTAGGGTACATGGGCAATACGGTCATCGTGAACAATGCGTCCTGTCTGGCACCTGTGAAAAAGCGAACACCTATCATATCTTCCCAGACTACGGATACGTGGAGCTTGTTGATAGAAACGGACAACCCGTCACTAAAGAAGGGCAGATAGGAGAGATCGTTGCGACTGGTTTTCATACGGGGATCTTCCCGTTCATACGATATAAAACAGGGGATATCGCGGTCTATACATCAGAACNGTGCGAGTGTGGACGGCAGGTTCCACTGCTCAAGTCTGTGGAGGGGAGGATCCAGGATTTTATGGTTTCAGGAACCGGTCGGCTCGTGCCACTGATGGGGGTCCTGCAGCTCATCTCCCGGTCATCGTCTCATATGAAGGAATATCAGTTGTACCAGGACCATGAAGGAGAACTGGTGCTTCATATCGTAAAAAAGGAAGGATTCTCCGATGAGGATGTGAATCAGATCAGGGAAAACATCCGTACCCGACTCGGGGATGAATTTTCGCTCTCCATTGACTATCTGGACTCCATCCCGCGGACCATCCGTGGAAAATATCAGTTTTTTGTTCAGAAACTACCCGTGAAGTACATCTTGTAAAGAAGAAAATGAAAGGAGAAAGGTTCCCGTTATTGCTGTTAGCTGGTTTACCAGTGAGGCCGCGGATTGATGTTGGTGAGATCAATGCTTGACCAATCGTCCCAGTCGTTTTTCCCACGGGACCCATCAGAATAATCGACCAGCGCGCTGTACACGTATCGATAGTTCATCACACTTTTGTACGACCCGTAGCGCCAGTAATTTATCTCCCAAGGCCATTTGCCATCATGGCAATCGGCCCCCGGACAATTGAGGCCAAGGGAATGACCGGTCTCATGCATCATGACACCAGCGTAAATTAATGCAAGTTGTTTTTCGTTATTGAATGTTTTTCTGGCCAGACTTGAGAAGAGTGGAATGAGTTTCACCTGGGTTTTCAGGAACAATGCTGGGAGATAGAAACAATCCGTGGCATACATATTACCGATTCGTGAGCCAAAGGTAAAACCAACGGTTTGGGTGACGTTATAGCCGATGAAACCCCAGTGGAAGACACCGCGTCGCCAGTTGTTTGAGTTTTGATGCATAAAATATTTCCAGTAGAATTGATCAAGGTCATATTCTTGAAGATCTGCTTTGTAGGGGACGACTTCACCACCGCCCAGGCGGCCATCATCAACATGCCAGACGATGTTGTGCTTCGCATGTGAATCTCGTATGTGCTCATAGGATTCAAGGGGAACAGTTGTCTCGTTGATTCCTGGCTGTTTTTGCATCTGGTCAATTTCAAGGAAGATATCCTGTCTGTAGGGATCTGAGCCCCATTGCCAGGTTTTGTATTCCTCGATGTTGTTCAATGCATCGTTATCTTCGTCAATACTAGTGTAATTCTCCCAGGAGAAGGGGTCATAAACCATATAGTATCCTTCGTCATGACCCCATTCGAAATAGGTTAATCCGTAGAAATGTTCCCATTCGATGGGGATTCCATCTTGGTCTGCGTCTTCCCCAAGGTTGCTTATCAGGGGACTGGTGTTATATGCTTCAGTCTCAAGCCAATACGGGAAACCGTCTTGGTCGAAATCATTTTGAGTGATATCAAACCAGAGCTCACAATCCCGGTCCTCCTGATAGATGCTGTTGTCATCGCATCCGTTTAACCGTCCTAATCCGCTGGGGTCTCCAAGAGAGTCATCACCCCACCAGACACCAGCTGCGATACTATACACGATATCTGCGGTGCGTGCCTGGGTGAAATTCCCGTCATCCATGCTGATATCGCAGAGACGGTCGATTTTGTTGTTTTTGTCCCAAAGTTCAATAGTGATGTTGACGAATTCATCATCCTTGGGAACCTCAGATGTGACAGAAAAATCTGGGTTCTCGACGTATTTCATATTTTCCCAGACATCACTGATAAATTCCTTGTCATTGATCTTTACTTTTACGTAAAAATCTGGTTCAGATAAGAGATCGATTGTTTTCAAGGCACGGATTTCCTTTATGGTGACAGTGACGGTAATATTATCGACCAGCGGGTCAAAGTCGTAGAGAAGTGGCATTTGTATCTGCGTTAGTTTTTTCGATTGAGCCATCGCAGATGTTGGTACGACTAGCGAAGCTAGAATAACAAGCGTACATATAATTTTTAGAGAATTCTTCTTCATAGATGTATCCCCCTAAGGACAGTCTAATTCTGTTCAGCTATATAGATGCTCCTTCTATATAAATATTTGTTACATGATAGAAAAAAATGTTAATTTTTTTTTCCTAAAATATTAAAAACTGATGAGCATTATCGGATACCCATCTACCATGTATATGGGGGATACCTGATGAAGTTACTCATACCACCAGAACCAATCCTGCTAAAGAAACAATCAGAAGAACAAAAAGACAACGCATGGGACATCGATTCCCTGAGCCTATGGTTCGGCAACCGACTCCCTACCTATCTCTGGAACGACGCAGGCTGGTCCACCCCATTAAAGGAAGAGGGATATAACTGGCAGAGTTTTCTCAAGATACTTTCCCTTCATAAAAAAGAGATGATCCGATGGTCTCACAATGCGCTCTCCTGGAAAGAATTCCTCCTCAAACTGCAGGACACCATGAAGGACCCTGTGTTTAAAACAATCCTGCTACGACACCAGAAGCGGGAGGTACTCCTCGATGGATAAACACCAGGACGGGTACCCGATTGTTCTTACCGCATCACGTGCCGAGGCAAACGAGTATAATGATAATCCTTTCGCAGCATTCATTTGTACATTTCCAAAGAAACTCTCAGGATTAGCATTACGGGAAGACTTAGAGAATGTCCCTAGTAATAACGACGGAACCGCGCAACGAACCATCTATGGTCTTCGAAAAGTCGAATCATTGCTGACAAAGGAGTTTGGTGAAGAAAACATCGTTGTCGCGCATTACAACCAGCTGCATCGATTTATCGGGAAAAACACAAAAATCGTCGGAATCTCCTCCATGGACCCCATGGGACTGGCCTATGTGTCAACGACCTACAACTCGCTAATCGGCTTTGGTGGGGAAGCGTTGAACGCAGCAGAATTTGAAAAACTCATCACTCATCCTTCCATCCAACAGTACAAACCAAAAATCATTGTCGGTGGCGCAGGTTCTTGGCAGATCAACGAATCCGGGATGCAGAAAAAATGGGGTATCGACGTCTTGTTCCAAGGAGAAGGAGAAGAAGATCTCATCAGTGTATTTAAAAAAATGTTAAACGACGAACCAGTGGAACCATATTTTGTTGCAAACAAACCGGACAGAAAAAAAATCCCCCCCATCACCCATGCAGCGTGCTACGGGATGGTGGAAATCACCCGTGGATGCGGACGAGGCTGTCAATTCTGCAGCCCAACAAACCGGACAAAATACTCCTTTCCCCTCGACTATATCATGAAAGAAGTAAAAACTAATGTCGAAGGGGGATCATCAACGATTTTTACAGTCACCGAAGATATCTTTTTGTATAAATCAAAACCACGGTTTGTCCCAAACCGGGAGGAAATCGTTAAATTATACAAAACAATCGCTTCATACCCCGGTGTGGAGTACATCTTACTATCCCATGCATCCCTCGCACCGGTGGTCTATGACCAAAAACTGTTAGAGGAATTATCTCCGATTCTGTTGGAGAAGACCCGATGGAGACCAGAGTTGCATAAATCCTATTCAAAACGTTTTGTCTCTGTAGAGGTCGGTATCGAAACTGGAAGTGTGCGACTCATGAAGAAATACATGAAAGGAAAAGCACTCCCTTATAGTGTCGATAACTGGCCTGAGCTCGTTGTACAAGGTGTTGGCATCATGAACGACTACGACTGGTGGCCCTTGTGTACTTTCATGACGGGCCAACCTGATGAAACTGATGACGACGTCCGTGCGACACTTGATCTTATCGATGATTTGAGGAACCATAACGCAAAAATGTTTTACACTCCTGTGTTGTTCATCCCGTTAAAAGAAGCAATGCTGGGAAATAACCGTCGGACCAATCTGAAAAACCTCTCAGAGTTGCAATGGGAGGTCATCGCCCGATGCTGGAAGAACAACATCGATTTCTGGAGGCCTGACATGAAATGGATGTTGAATCCGATATTTTTCTTTTCCCATTGGTTCTACGCACGATGGAAACATGGAAAAAAAGCAACCATTCCGATGATGCATCTAGCTGGATTTCCTATCGCTCAAAAAACAAATAAACTGTGTACACCTGAGTATTGCCAGGAAGATGCTTCTCTCAGGAATGGACGACATCGATTGTTCTAACCAAAATAGGCGGTAACGTCAGCTTTTTAAGAAGGCAAGGTACGCGAGATAGGATGAGTAGAGATCGACCTTGCTGGCGACTTCATAGGGTGAATGCATCGAGAGCACAGGGGCGCCGAGGTCTACGACTTCCATACCCAAACGTGAGAAGTATTTCGCCACGGTCCCACCGCCACCCTTATCGACTTTCCCAAGCTCACCGGTTTGCCAGGGGACCTTTGCTTTGTCAAGTAATGCCCGGATCTCAGCGATGTATTCCGCAGAAGCGTCATTTGCTGAGTATTTCCCTCCATGACCTGTATATTTTGACATCACCACACCATTGCCAAGAGATGATGCGTTTTTCAGCTCAAAGGCCTCTGTGTAATTCGGGGTGACCGCTGAGGAGACATCCGCGGAGATTACCTTTGATTTGAGCAGGACACTGTCGATGTCGACATTCGCATCCTGTTCTTTAATCAAGGACCGGAGGAAAGAAGTCGCCTGTGCAGAGGCGTTCCCCTCGCTGCCGATCTCCTCTTTATCGACAAAGAGGGCTAACACGGTATGTTCTGAGTTTTTAATGTCCAATATGGCTTGTAACGCAGCATAAGCACAGATACGATCGTCCTGTCCATAGGCACCGATTAATGACCGGTCAAATCCAATGTCACGGGCTTTAAAGGCAGGGACTGCCTCAAGTTCAGCGGAGATAAAATCCTCTTCCGTGATATCGTACTCATCATGCAGTTTTTCAAGGATGGCTGCTTTGATTTTTTCCTTAAAGTCACCTCGCGCAGGGAGACTACCGATCACTATATCGAGGCTTTCTGCTTTGATCGCCTCATCGATTTTCTTGTTATCTTGGATATCATGAGATAAATGCGGTAATAAATCTGGCACTGAAAAGACCGGGTCAAGGTCATCCTCCCCTAAGGTAAAGGTGATCTTCTTACCGTCTTTTTTCACAATCACCCCATGTAACGCAAGCGGGATGACAACCCATTGGAATTTCTTAATTCCACCATAGTAATGTGTTTCAAACAATGCAAGATGGCTCTCTGAGTCCTGGAACAGAGGTACTTGTTTCAGGTCAAGTCGGGGTGAGTCGATATGGGAAATCACGATACGTAGTCCGTCTCGGACAGGTTTTTTTCCTTTTATGATAATGGCTGCTGATTTTTCTTGGTTGACCACGATTTTTTTCTTCTGTTTTTTCGCGGCATCCGCTATCACGTGGATTGCTTCTCGTTCTGTTTTTACTTTGTCGAGGAACGTCTTGTACCCCTCTGCGAACGAAAAAGCAGTGACGAGTTGTTGTTTTGAAAAGAGTTCCCAGGCTGTTTTCTTCTTATACGCGTATTTGCTTTCGCCATCCTTCATAGATTAACCCCGCGGTATGAAAGTCATCTCCTCAGACCATAAAAAGATAACTCAAGAAAAAAAAGAAAAAAAAGGATGGATGTTATTTTATCGCCGGATGATCCATATGATGATGACGACGCCTACGATAATGACGATAGCCAAGATCGCCAGGAACAGGATCATGGTGTTGGAAAGCCCTGAGCCACCATTGGTGCCGCCCTCGGTGGAAATCGTAATGCTCCCGGTCTCACTTACCGTATCATCTGCTTGGTCGGTGACGGTGAAGGTGTAGGTGAACTCGCCTGCTTTTGTGTAGACATGGGTAGGATTCACATCTGTTGATGGATTACTATTATCTCCGAAATCCCAGTGATACTGGTAGGGCGGTTGTCCGGTGAGTGGGATGATGCTCCCGTTAAATTGTATCGTATCACCGACTGCACCAACATTTGGTCCGTAAGCTTCCATGATCTCCAGGGCAGGATTGGGAGCGATATCTGAGAGGTAGACAAAGTCTGTGAAGTCTTCACCTGATGTGGAAAAATTCATTTTCACGAACATGGAGGTGACGCTCATATTGTCATAGACTTCCTCTGCACTAGTCAACGGGAAAGTGATGGTGAGGGTATCACCGGTAACAGTAAAATCCGAGGAAGTAAGGTTCGTTGCCTCCAAACCATTGCTGATCTGACCTGTTTGGTTTGCATAACTAATGGTGTAATCTTGTTCTGTGGTTGATAACGAAAAATCATATTCTACGAAATTAAGGGGACCTAACGAATCTTCCTCATTGTACATATCAATGATCTTTCCTCTGTTCTCAATAGAGCCTCGTACCTGCAAGGTGACAGTGGCCTGTGTTCCAACTTGGCCATAAGTTGCTTTAATAATATCGATATTTTGAACATTGATGTCTGGATGGGTGGTCACAACGGTGGTTTGTTGGTTAAAATCTACGGAGCTGACATCTTCTATGATATCGGTTATGGTTACATCTGCAGCCTGGACCGAAAACGTAGCGATGAGAAGAAGGCTGCTTATCATCATCGTTATGAGCAATAGATTGCTGTGTTTCATTTTTCTTGCACCTCATTTTGGCTGAGAACACTATTTACTTAACCTATTTAAAAATTTTGGAACAATATTTCCCCTTTTATTTTTCGAAAAAATCTGTTTTATTTCAATTTCTTCTTCAAATCAGACATCGTGGTGATCATGTCATCAAGGGTGGATTCAAGGGTTCCAAGCGTCTCATGGATCTTATCGGTGATGATGGCGCCTTGAGAAGATGGTTTTATGATGCCGTCGTGTTCGAGTGTCCGAAGGGAGTACCTAATCACATGTTGGGGTTGACCGGTTATCTGAGAGAGTCTGATGATCCCTATTGGACCGTGATCACGAACGGTTCTTAGGACATCGATGTGTCTGATGAGAAGACCAAGTTCTTTTTCTGCGACATTGGTAATAGAATTTCTATCTCGTTGTTTTTCTGACAATACCAAACCTCCCGGGTTAATTGTTAACAATTAGAAAGCAATGGTGGCTATATAACATTTACGAAGCCCTCTTAAAAGAGAAAAAAAAAGAAAAAGATGGTTCAGAGAAAATTGATTATTTCGATTTCCACAGCCCATGGATATTGCAATAATCACGTGCGGAGAGCTTTTTTGCGGCCACACAAAATTCTGCTTCTGGTTTGTCCATCGGTTTCAAAAACTTCCGGTACACCGCCTCATCGGCATGCAGCTCTATCCACTCGATGTAGTGTTTCTCCTCCATGGGATGTGGAATGGAACCTACTTTCACCTTCACACCAGTAGCGGTCTTTTCGATCACCGGCACATGTTTTTCGTTTCCAGCGTCCTGCAGCTTTTCTGAGAGCAGCTCCATGGGTTTCCCACAACAGACAAGTTGACCATCACCAGCGTGGACGATTTCTATGATATTCCCACAGACAGCACATTTATAGACTTCCTTTAATTTCACCATTTTTTATTACCTCCATCTTACTTCATTTGTTTCTTGTTTTTGTAATCCTTAATCGCCTCATGCAGTGCATCGGCAGCGAGATTCGAACAATGCATCTTCTGTGCAGGCAGACCATCAAGTTCGTTTGCGACATCACCACGGGTGATTTTCACTGCCTCGTCGACATGTTTTCCTTTTGCAAGCTCTGTGACCATGCTGCTGGTCGCAATAGCAGATCCACAACCGAACGTACGGAACTTGATGTCCGTGATGATATCATCTTTTACTTTGATGAAAATCTCCATGACATCCCCGCAGACCGGGTTTCCTACCTTCCCATAACCATCAGGGTGCTCGATCACACCGACATTGTGGGGGTTCATAAAATGCTCCATGACTTTTTTACTATATCCGACGTTTGCCATTCTTAGTTCCTCCATTCTTGAGACATTGGAGAGAGTCTTCGTAAGCGTTGGACGGTCTCATTCGTCGCCTTGCTTACAACCGGGACATCCTCCATTGATGTAGAACGCCCAAGGGTCAGCACCATAGACCCATGAGCCTCCTCATGCTTTAAACCAATCGCGAGAAGAACATGTGACGGCTCAAGTGTCTTTGATGAACACGCAGAACCAGTTGACACCTGAATACCATACATATCCATATTCAACAGAATGCTTTCCCCTTCGATAAAACTGAACCGAAAGCTAGCATGATGCGGTAAGCGTAACGTAGGATGCCCAGTCAGGTAGGACTGATCTATTTGTAGAATTTCTTTAATAAATTTATCTCTGATTGGAAGCAATCTGCTGCTTTCTTGTTTCATCTCTTGTTGTGCGATGCGCGCTGCTTCACCCATCCCAACAAGTGCAAACACGTTCTCTGTTCCTGAGCGAAGACCTCGCTCCTGCCCACCTCCAAGCAGAACAGATTGGATTTTAACACCTGGTTTTACGTATAACACACCAGCGCCCGGAGGTCCATACAAATCATTCGAAGAAAGCGTCAGAAGATCGATCCCCTCGTTCTGTACATCAATCGGGACTCGCCCTCCTGCAGCGACCGCGTCAACATGAAGGAATCCTCCTTTCTCATGAACGATTTTACTAATATCTTTGATCGGCTCGATGGTTCCTATCTCATTGTTCGCATACATAACAGAGGACAGCACGGTATCTTTTGTAAGAATGCTGTCAAGTTTTTTCAGATCTACGATACCGGTCGAATCAACAGGAAGCATGGTCAATGAAAAACCATTTTTCTGCAGTTCCTTCATTGGATTGAGCACGGACATATGTTCTATCGTAGAGGCAATAACCGCTTTTCCTTTCGTGATGTTCCGTAATGCAGCACCTTTCACCGCAAGGTTGTTTGCCTCAGTCGCACCACCGGTGAAGATAATCGTGCTTTCGTTTTCCGCATGGATGAATTCCGCGATTTTCCCCCGAGACTCTTCCACCGCTCGTTTCGCCTCTAAACCGACTGAATGTAGAGAAGAGGGATTCCCCCAAGACTCCCTGAGATACGGTTTTGCGAACTCAAAAACTCGTGAATCAACAGGCATTGATGATGCGTGATCAAGATAGATTCGAGGCATTTATTCCTCCGTTAGAACCACATGGTCGCCCCAGCGTCAAGGGCAAGATCATTTAATGTTCCTGCACCAACAATTTTTGGGCCAGTCATGAGCGTAACATCCAGTAGTCCACACATTTGTTTCGACGCTTCGCATGCGTAAATGGTGATGCCCATGTCCATTGTTTTTTTAAGCATCTCAGCGACGTTTGGGAAACTCCCGAGTTTGATCTTTGCAGCCGCACCAGGAAGAAGGATTTTCAATCCTGTCCCCAGATAATAGACTATCGGTGTGATATCCATCATTTTCGCGGTCTGAGCCAAGACCAATGGCGCATATTGTTTCTCAGGGTTGTCTGTGGTGATCACATATAAAATAGAGTTATCATCTTTCATATTTTCACCTTATTTCGTTCTTTTGATGTAGAAGGTCATCAATGGTCCTTCTTTTTCAAATTTCAGTATCAGATGCCCGGTTCGTTTCGCCCATCGTTTGATGTCTTCTTCTGCAGCAGGGTCGTCAGCTTCTACCTTTAAGACCTGACCGATTTCGATTTTTTCGATTTCTTCTTTTGTCATCGCTATCGGTATCGGACAGTAGAACCCTACACAATCCAATTCTGCGTCAGGAATAACATCGGTGCTGTTACTCAAGATATAGCCTCTTCTTTATTCTCTTTAGTAGTTTTCTATTAACATTTCATAATATGCCTGCGGATGTTGGCATGCTGGACATTTGTTTGGCGCTTCTTTTCCCTCATGAATATAACCGCAGTTTCTGCATTTCCATTTCACGATTTTTTCTTTCTTGAAGACCTGTTTTTTCTCGAGGTTTGCCAGAAGTGCCCTGTATCGTTTCTCATGGTGTTCCTCGACTTCGGCAATTTGTTGAAAGCTTCGCGCGATTTCAGGGAATCCTTCCTTTTTTGCTATTGTCGCAAACTCTGGATAAATCGTTCCCCATTCTGCTTTTTCTCCATCAGCTGCCTCTTTGAGGTTCTCTTCTGTCGTCCCGATGACTCCTGCGGGATACATCGCAGTGATTTCGACCATCCCGCCCTGTAAATGCTTGAAATAGACCTTCGCGTGTTCTTTTTCGTTTTCCGCTGTTTCGAGGAAAATAGCAGAAATTTGTTCATACCCTGCTTTTTTTGCCTCTGATGCGAAGTAGGTGTAACGGTTTCTCGCCTGTGATTCCCCTGCAAAAGCAGTAAGGAGGTTTTTTTCCGTTTGTGTTCCTTTAATACTTTTCATTTTTTCATCTCCATTTTTGATTTATGTTATGGTCCTACGTGGACCATATCCCAATAAATGTCAGCTTGTTCAAAGCGATCCATGCTTTCTTTTTCTATCTCAAGGATTTTGTAATGCTGTAGTTCCATGTCTGCGAAATAGGAAAGGGTGTTGCGGATGGTTGCATCGTTTTTTGTAAACTCATGAGAGAGCGATTGGTAAAACTCATGAGCTGCCTTCTCTGCAGCCATCGCGTTTTTCAGGATTGTACCAAGGGGAGTATCTTCCTCAGGCATGAGGAGGGAGGGGAGTGGCACGGGTGTTGTCTCTGGAATCATGATTTTTTTCTTGGGAAACTTTGCCTTGTACACCTGTTCGATGAACTGACGGTGTTTTTTTTCTTCTTGTGCCAGGAATTTAAATTTATCCTTCAGAAGCCCGTTTTTTACCTGTGTGGCAATGGAGGTGTACACCGCATGGCTTTCTATTTCGCTTTTCATTGCTGCTAGGAGTAAGTCTTCGAGTGTATATTTTTTCAGATCCATGACTCTCACCCGCATTTCATTCTCTGTTCAAAGAGGATTATTCCTTTTTTCTCTTGCCAGCCTCTCGGTCCAACATGAAGAGTGCACCAGTGCTTTTTTCGACCATTTTTAGTTTCTGCACCATAGTGTCAGTTTGGAGTTCCTCTTCGACTTGTTCGTCATGGAACCATTTCAGCATGCTTGTTGCCGCATAGTCTTTTTCCGCTGTTGCGATGTTTGCGAGATTCTCGATCATCGCGGTGACCTTCTGTTCGTGTTTGAACGCCTCATCAAAGGCATGCAATGGTGATTTCCAGGTCGTTTGGGTCACAGCGATCGCACTAAGGATGACGCGCCCTCTGCGTTCAACGATATGGTTGTAGAATTTCATGGCATGTTCAACTTCCTCTTGCGCTTGGACTCTCATCCAGCTTGCAAATCCACCAAGGTTTATTGATTCGAAGTAGGTGGACATGGAGAGATACAGGTACGCTGACCAGAGTTCTGCGTTGATTTGCTTATTGATTGCGTTTTCTAATTTTTTGCTTAATATCATGTTTTACCTCCTTTTATCTTCATTGAACCTTCATTGGAGAACCCTCGTCTCTATTGTTTCTGTATAGAACCAGTTTCCTCCGATTCATATTACAATTTTCATTTATTTATATACTTTCCTAGTGTTGTTTTTTTATTGTTTCTCAAATGCGTCTTTGCCGGCTCCGCAGACGGGGCAGACCCAATCATCCGGGAGATCCTCAAATGATGTTCCTACGGCGATACCGGTTTCTGGGTCGCCTTTTGCTGGGTCGTAGACGTATCCACAGACGGTGCATACATACTTGTCCATTTTTACTTCCTCCTTTTTCTTCTCTGTTTTCTTATCAATATCACTATTGTAGGTTGGGGCGGATTTCGGTGAATACCCGCCTTTTACTTCATGGTAATACTCATAGGTCATAACCGATTCTTTGGTCAGGATATCTGCATTGGTTATTTTCCCGATAAAGATCGTATGGCTCCCGACATCAATCTTATCGATGACCTCTGCCTCGAGGTATCCGAGTGTGTTGTCTAAGATGATCGGAGCTTGTGTTATACCGAGCTTGAAGGTGACGTTTTTGAATTTGTCGATGTCTCGGCCTGATTTGAAACCAAAGGTTCCGATGAGGGGAAGTGGGGTTTTTTTGTCAAGAATGGAAATGGTGAATACGTTGCTTTTCGTGATGTATTCATGGGTGAGGTTTTGTTTGTTGATACTGACGGCGATGGTGGGTGGTTCGGAGGTGACTTGGAATAAAGCGTTGGCGACCTGACCGTTGGTTTTCTCTCCATCCTTTGAGCAGACGATGTAAAGACCATAGGATATCTTATGGAATGCTTTTTTATCCATTGTTGTTCCTTCTTTTTTCCTTCGTATGGCATTTCTTGCAGATGCCTTTGAAATATCCTTGTACTTCTTCGACGCGGTGGCCACCATAGAGGGTTCGATCCATGTTCGGACATGTGATGGCGATATCGAAGATGGTGCCACAGTGTGTGCATATGAAATGGTGGTGGAGTCCTTCGTGAATGTCGTATCTGAGCTCTGAGCCGGAGATGGTGAGTGACTGGATGATCCTTTTTTTCTTGAGTATCTCCAGGGAGTTATACACGGTTGTCCTTGAAAGCGATGGGTGTTTTTTTTTCAGTGAGGAGTAGATTTCTTCGACGTTTGGATGGGTGTGATGTTCGTCGAGGTATCTGAGGATCTCGAGTCGGGGTGAGGTAACCTTGAGGGTATGTTCCTTGAGGATTTTTACGTATTTTTCATACATGCTGATCAGGACATTAACTAATTATAATTTGTAATCATTACAATTTAGTAGGTATTACAAAATAGTATTTATATTTTTCCGAAAAAACAAAAAAAGAAACATTTAAGAAGAAGAACACATCCCCAAGACCCATGGAATACTCATTCCTGTATCATACCATCATCCCCTTCATCCTCTCTGCACTCATCGTGGTCCTTGTGACCATCATCGCAGAAAAATACGGGACAAAAACAGGAGGAGTCATTGGGACATTACCCTCCACCATCATCATAGCATTCCTCTTCATCGCCGTAGACAAAGGAGCCGATTTTGCCTCAGAATCCGTTGTCATCGTCCCCGCAGAAATGGGACTCAACCTTCTCTTCCTCCTCGTCTTCGCGCTCCTTTCCCAGAAAAAGATCCATATCGCACTTACTGGCTCACTGACCACATGGACGATTCTCACCATCCTGGTCTACTACACAAACCTCACCTCAGTGATCGTTTCCCTCACAGTCTATGTCATCTGTTTCCTTCTCGCATTCCTCATTCTCGATAGAAAAAGAAAGGTCACATCACAGGACACCATCAAGGTCCACTACACGCCACTCAAACTCCTTGGCAGAAGCCTCATCGCTGGCATCGTCATCGCCATCGCAGTATCCTTCTCCAACGTCGGAGTCACCCTTAGTGGGATATTCTCCGTGTTTCCCGCAATCTTCCTTTCCACAATGCTAATCTCCCTCCAAGAACATGGACCACAGTTCACCAATGCCATGGCAAAAGGTATGATCTACGGCAGCCCAAGTGTCGTCAGCTACGCAGTAGGAATCCATTTCCTTTATCCAACGATCGGGATCCTTGCGGGAACCATCGGGGCATTCCTTCTTGGCCTTCTCACCACCCTGGTTCTCTTCATCTTGCGGAAAAAAATACGATAAAGCCCTGGTTCCGATTTATTTCCTTGTGTAACGGTACTCGATATGACAATTTCCTTCGCTGCTCACCATGCAGGGACCTATAGGATTCTCTGGGGTACATCCCTTCCCAAACAACGGACATTGCTTTGAGGAAATCAACCCTCGCAGCACATCCCCGCAGAGACAGCCGGTCGGCTCAGCGAACTCCTCTTTCGCAATCATCTGAAGCTCATCTTCGTATCTCTTCCGTGCATCATATGACTCGTAGTTCTTGCGAAGGCGTAACCCGGACTGAGGGATCAACGGAAATCCCCTCCATTTGATGTCCACTGGTTCGAAGACCCTCTGCAGCACCTCCTGTGCCTTTCTGTTCCCCTGCGGCTTCACGGCTCGAACGTACTCGTTCTCGACCTCCGCCCTCCCCTGTTTGATCTGTTGAACCAGCATCCAAACCGCCATGAGAAGATCCAGGGGCTCAAAACCAGCGATCACCTGAGGGACATGATATTCTTTCGAAATGAAACCATAAGGGCGGGTCCCGATAATCGTGGAGACATGCCCAGGTTCGATGAAACCATCGATCTTCAGTTCACCCATCTGAAGGATCGCCTGTAACGCGGGCGGGATCATTCGATGACAACACAGGACAGAAAAATTCAAAGGTGGATCTTGTAAGAGGACTGCTGCAGTGGTAGGTGCGGTTGTCTCAAAACCAACCGCCATGAAGACGATTTCTTTTTCTTTATGTTTCTCTGCAAGACTCAGTGCGTCTTCAATGCTATAGACCGTGCGAACATCACAGCCTTCTGTTTTCATCTGCTGCAACGATGAGCTGACCCCAGGGACGCGTGTCATATCTCCAAAGGTCGCAACCGTCTTCCCCTGTTTCGCAAGCAGCAAAATCTCCTCGATTTCCTTAGGGGTCGTAACACACACCGGACAACCAGGCCCCTGCCCAATCTCAACACCACATTTCTGTAATAACACATCCAATCCATGTTTCATCAAGGTATCTTGATGGGTGCCGCACACATGCATGAATCGAAGATGCACCTGTGCTTTCGTAATCTGGGAGATGATATCATCAGCAAGTTGTTTATCACGCAGGGAAAACATTATCGGTCCTCCTCCTGCAATGACAACATCTCTCGAAACAATGCCAGTGTCTCTTGCGCCTCTTTTTCATCAAGGACTTGGATGGCGAACCCGGCATGAACCAGAACATAATCACCGATCCTTACTTGAACAAGGGACACGTTCGCCTTCCGTTTCGTTCCACTGCCATAATCAACGGTCGCGTTCTGTTTCTTCTTGTCAAGCTCGATGATCTTTCCCGGGATTGCTAAGCACACGTTCTATCCTTTTTCTCCCCCGTATTTTCTGCACTATCCACCGAAGACAACCTTGGTGACCCACATGATAAGAATACCACAGATGAACACACAAAGCGTCGCCATATATTTTTTCATGTTCAACTCTTTTCTAATCTCTGGTACGAGATCGGTCGCTGCGATATAGATGAAACCTCCTGCCGCGAACGGGAGGATGAACAGAACAATGTCCTCAATGAGGCTTGAGACAAAATACCCGACAATCCCTCCAAGGACTGCGGTTAACGCGACCACAAAATTCAACATAATCGCTCTTCTTTTCGAAAAACCTCCATAAAGTAACACCCCAAAATCACCAATCTCCTGGGGTATCTCATGAGTGGAAATAGCGATGGTTGTTGTAATACCCAGAGGGATAGAGACAACGAAACTCGCAGCCATGATCATCCCGTCAATGAAATTATGAATAGAATCACCAACAAGATTCATATATTGAAACGTGTGAACGTCACATTCTCCTTTGTGGCAGTGACGCCAGTGGAGTACTTTTTCGATAAGGAAGAAGATGATGAACCCGATAAGGACAAATAGATAGACATCAAGACCTGTGGTTTTCTCGACAGCCTCTGGGAGGAGGTGAAGGAAAGCACCCCCCATCAGAGCTCCTGCGGACAACCCGATGAGAACCAGTAAGATTTTGTTCAGAATGTTCTCTTTTAACGCAAGACAGATAACACCGACGAATGAAATAAGGGAAATGAAAAATGTTGCCAAGAGAATATATGCTAATTCTTCAAACACGCCATTCACCGGATAAACTTCTTCTTAAGAAACTCTTCTCACCCTTTTGTATTTTTTGCTTTATTTCTGATAGGGGATCAAGCAGAGAAACTTCAGCGTCGTGCTTCCCCTGTTGATGAGTTGATGCCACTCCATGGGTTTAATGAACAGGACATCCCCTGGTTGTAAGGGTTTCTCAGTGGTCTGGTCTTTCACAAACCCGCCTCCCTCCAGGATGAACACCTCGTGTTCCCATTCATGTTGATGCATCGGAGAGTTCCCCCCGGGCTTCATTTCAAAGAGACGCATCGCGAAATTCTGTGCGCCATCTTTCTTCGATATCAACCATCGAACCTTCATGTTTTTTACATCTGCTTCTTGGGGATGTTCTAAATCAACCTCAGTGTAATGGACGTGTTTCATATGGGTCACCGTCTTGTTCTAGATAGCATCCTGTATCTTTAATGTTGCCATCAAAAAAAATAGATATAAGGGAGATGTATTTACGAATCGAATTCAGGCAGATATCATGAAACTCAAAGATATCAACATCGCAGTGATAAGAATCGAAGGGACGAACTGTGAACAGGAGTCCTATGATGCATTCAAACGATTAGGGGCAAACCCTGAGTTCGTCCATCTGAAACAACTGCTGAACATCGACTGCAATATTGATGAGGTTCGTAACATCCTTGATTATCATTGCCTGATGATACCAGGAGGGTTCTCCGCTGGTGATTACATCAGGGCTGGCGCGATTTTTGCTGCACGGATGAAAAGCCAGCTACAAGCACAACTCAAGGAGTTCATCTCCCAGGACCGTCCCATCCTTGGTGTCTGCAACGGTTTCCAGGTGCTCACGGAACTCGGACTGCTACCCGGTTTTGAGGAAATCATCCGTCCGGTCCCTGACGCATGCCTGTATCTAAATGATTCGAATCGGTTCGAATGCCGACCAACACTCCTGAAACATGAGAACAGGGGAACCTGTGTGTTCACCTCGAATATCCCAAAAAACGACATCCGATTAATCCCCAGTGCCCATGCAGAGGGAAAACTGTTGTTTCCTCTAGAGAAACAAGAGCAGTACCTCAAGACCCTTGAGGAGAACGACCAAATCGTGTTCCGATATGTCGACCCGGAAGGAACCTACGCGGGTTACCCATGGAATCCAAATGGGTCTCCGATGAACATCGCAGGGATCTGCAACCCCCAAGGAACCGTATTCGGGATGATGCCACACCCAGAGCGGACGTATCACAAGCATCAGCACCCTGATTGGACTGCAACAGGACTCGGGGGGAATATCGGTGATGGCCGGGCGATCTTTGAATCGGTTCTTGCCTATATTTCGAAAAAGTTCTAACCTATGGTTGTTCGAAACTCTTTTATAGATATAACCTCCTTCTTTACAGTAGAAAAGAATGATAGGGGGATATGAAGATGAAAAAACACATCGTAATCTCAATAGTGTTCTGTAGCCTGTTGATACTGTGTTCGTTTTCCGCAGCGGTGCCATCCGCTACTGCAAGGAGCGCACCGGATTGGCCTGATGGGACATTCCAGGGGACCTGGGACAGACAAAAGGATGGTACCATGGGGTCGTTGTGGGGTGAGCTAAATCAAGGTCGTCGAGCGACACGGGGGACATTCATGGCTGAATGGAACACATCTATGGGTGCTGAGAATGGGACAATGACTGGGTTCTTCACAGGTCTGCTCATTGTTGGGCGATGGACGGTGGCAGGGGAATCACCATCTACGAACATGATGGGCGTTCTTCTGCTAAATGATACCTCATTTTCTGCACGCGTGTTTGTTATTGGCTCTGGTATGATGAAGATATCAGGTACTCATGATGCCTCATTTCTCCCAACGCTCACAGGACCCTATGGTGTCGGGGTTCAATCCATACATCTTGTTGATGCGGATCGACCAGAGTATTTCACCAATGACACGACCGATGTCCGCGAATTCATGATGCAGATCTGGTATCCGATTGAGAAACACCCTGAGGGAACACGAACCCTCTACATGGATTATCCAACATTCCAGTGGTTGAAGGGGCGTTCCCCGATTCCCTTAGTCACCATCCCGAACGACGCGTATCTCTTTGTTCGTCCGCATGGACGCAATGCATCCCCTATCGCATCAGGAATCTTCCCAGTGGTTGTCTTCTCACCAGGCTATGACGGGGTATATCAGATTTATACTTCTTTTATCGAGGATCTGGTGAGCCATGGATTCGTGGTCGCATCGATCAATCATCCGTATGTCTCCGGCATCACCGTGTATCCTGACGGTCACACGGTCGGTCCTGCAGAGGTGCCAACCGACCCGGCGGCGCGGTCAGAGTTTTTTAACATGTCGCTGCGGACTATCGTTGAGGATGCAAAATTCGTTTTAGATTCGATAACAGACCTGAATTCTTCAGACCCTGAATTCTCTGGTCATTTCGATCTCTCACACGTGGGGATGTATGGTCATTCCTTTGGTGGAGCCAACACCGCGGTCTGCTGCTACGAGGATGCTCGTTTCGATGCAGGACTGACTCTTGATGGGGTCTTCTACCAACAGTTCATCCCAGGAAACATCACGGTCCCCTTCCTATTTATGTTCGCAGAGAATCGCCTTGCTGACGATTCGACCATCGGTTACATGTGGAATCATTCTGCTGATGATACCTTTAAAATGAGCATCGCAGGCTCTACCCATTACGCGTTCACCGATGTTGGAGTTCTTCTGAGTCATCTGGTCCCCCTGATCCCACCACGGCTCCTTACCTTTGGTTCGATAGCACCAAAACGAATGGTGAACATCACCAGGACCTATGTGACGGTATTCTTCGAAGTGACCCTGAAAGGGGAACCGATGGAGACGCTGCTGAACCTCTCTGATCAGTTCGATGAGGTGCAGCTCGACTACAAACTCGGATGAAAAAACAAGGAGGTGGTGACAGATTCCACAGGTGGTGACCTGTCTCTTAGAGCATGACGGGAAGATACTTATTCTCAAACGGAGCAATCAGGTTGGGACCTATCGTGGCCTCTGGGGAGGGGTCGCAGGATATGTCGAGGAATTCGAAGATCCCTATGATACCGCACTTAAGGAATTAAGGGAGGAGGCAGGCGTGGATCTGGCGGATGTTGAGCTTGTCCGCAAAGGAACTCCTCTTGAGTTTTCCGATACCTATGAAGGAAAACAGTATAACTGGATTGTGTACCCGTTCCTGTTTCATCTCCAATCAAAAGAACTTGTTCACACCGACTGGGAGCATGAGGAGTACCGCTGGGTACATCCTTCAGAAGTCAAAAGACTTGATACCGTGCCTGGTTTGGATGAGGTCGTTAAAGAACTGTTAGGGAGCACAGATATTTTATAAGAAAAAGAACTGACAATAGCAGATTCCGACCTAGGCTGCTGGTGTCGTGTCAAGCCTGTCCAGTATCTTTTCAATCTCATAGTAGGTCTGTTCGACCGACTGGCTGGTATTGATGATATGCCAGCCTTTCGCAAGATTCAATGCTTTTGATCGCACCTTTAGGAATGCATCTTGTGTCTCGAACATCTCTGTTTCACTACTCCGCTGTTTGACTCTTTGCACGAGCTCCTCTGGTTTGGCATCCAAGAAGAGCATATATCGTGAGGTCGGGACGAGTTTTTCAAAAAAATGGTACCCGGTTCGTGTCAATCGTTTTGGGAGGTACGCCGTTCCCATCAAATATCGTACCATAATTAAGGTATCGCTTGTGGGCTTGCGATAGTAATGACGTATTGAATACAAGACGTCCATCGCATAGAACAACGAGGCTTTCAACTGGTTAATTTTGCCTTGACCAAGTAATGCTTTCTTCGCAGTCCTCCCGTAGAAATTATCTGACTCGGGATGGGACCGAATGATGACTTTTTCCCCTTTCGTCTCATAACGCTGTTTGATAAGCTGAGCATGGGTGTCTTTCCCGACTCCATCAAGGCCATCTACGATGATGAATCGCATATCACCCCACCAAAAAGAACCAGTACATCGCGGCAGTGATAAACGGAACAGAGAGGTTATCAAGACCAAGGGGCGTGATGCCTTCTACGATGGTTGCGACTCCTGCCATACAAAACAAGTATGCAACGGTACGTACGGTGAGCGGTTCTGAGTAGAATAGGAGAGCAATGATTAGCAACAAGAACGTGCAGATGAGCATCGCAAGCGAACCGATGTAGCTTTTAATATCTTTAAACACCGTGTATTTTCGTCCTCCGTACTTAATCCCGATCAATGATGCCAAACCATCTCCATAGGACATGGCAAGTATTCCCATCGCGATGATCTCGCGATGATCGAAAAACACATACGCAAGCACCGTCCAGGTAATCGCATAATACACAAGCCCCAGCCCATGCCCGGCTTCAGAGGTTTTTCCCCGCATGGATTTTATCGGTGAGTACGGGCTCATGAGGAACGTGAACAAGATGAACGGACCTGCGGCGACAAACACCATGATCTCCCTGGTCTGAAACAAGGGGAGGATGAAGGCGATATTCCCGGTCATGATATGTAAAAACTTTCTGCTTTGCACCGGGTATCTCTTTGAGAATATTTTCTCGGTAAACAAGATGAGTACGATAACATAGATGTAGACCGCGGCAACCCCAAGCAAATCGTTCTGATACATGGCTTACCCTCCGATTAATGCTCCAACAAGGAATGCAAGTAACCCGATGAAGATAGCGGCAAGCGTGTACTTTCGATGGAACTTCATGTTCGGCTGTTTCTTGAAAACCAGTTGAAGGCTAGTACTCAGTAACATTGTATCTGTTATGAACACCAGGATAAAATAGCTTATGCTCCTATAATACACCCCGAAATCAACAGAAAAATACGGCAGGAAACTCAGTACAATCGCAAACAGGTAGAAGAGTGATGCGACTCCATTGGATGCGCGGATGCCGATGTATCGGGGGAACGATTTGACCCCCTGGATTTTGTCTCCTTCGAAATCCATGACATCCTTCATGATCTCCCGACCGGCTCCAGCGAGGAACGCAATGAGGGCGATAACGTAGATAGCTGGATTGATTGTGCCTAGTGTAACGGTGGTATTGCCTAGGACAGTCGCTCCACCAAACACAAAGGGGATCGCCATGATGTAGGCGATGTAGAAGTTGCCGATGAGTTTTATTTTCTTCATTTTCACATCATATAAGACCGATATCAAGGCGGTGATGAGAGCGATGACGAAACAGGTCATGTTCACAAAATACGAGCAGATAAGACCAAGAGGGAACAGGAGATAAAAGATGTTGAGTGCTGTTTTTGGGGAGATATCACCTCGAACTAATGGACGGTCGGTCCGTTTGTTGATTCGATCGATTTCAAGGTCATAGTAGTCGTTCAACGCGAACGTGCTTGCCTCTAGAAAAAGCGCGGTGAAGAACGTTAGGAAGATATTCAGCATCGGTAGGTTCAGATTACCGTAGAGTGTTTTTTGGGAGATGAGGGAGCCGATAAGGATGGCAAGGAACAGCATCACCCCGTGTTCTAATCGCATGAGTTCCCAGATGGCCTTGAGTTTTTTCATCGAAGAAGAGAATAAAATACTGTGTTATAAACCTTTGAGAAACATGATTCAATGTTCCCATATATCGTGAGCGGTATTCAGAAGGGTTTACACCATTTCATTAATTGTTATTACGGTTTGAGAATGATTTTCATGGAGTCTTTTGCTTGTGCGACGAGTTGAAACCCTTTTGCTGCTTCTGTGAGTGGAAGGATATGGGAGATCATATCATCGACAATGACTTTCTTTGACCGGATCAACTCTATCGCCGAGGTGATATCCTCCGGGCTTCCTGCATAGGTTGAAATCATGGTGACCTGTTTGTTCCATAAATCAAAGAGTGGAACTGGGACATCGACTCCTGGTTCGGTGGGTGCAAAGAGCAGGATAGTACCACCAGGTTCAACAGAGCGTAATGCCTGCTGTACCGCTGGAAGCACCCCAGTAGAGAGGACGACGAGGTCTGCAAGTCTTCCCTCGTTGTGTTTTTTAACTTCCTCAGGGACATTCTCCTTCGCATGGATCACGACATCTGCACCAAACTGTTTTGCAGCCCTCAGTCGAAAGTCTTCAACATCGGTTGCAAAGATCTTTGATGCACCCCAGGCTTTCGCCAGCTTAATCTGAATCAACCCAGAGATACCGCTTCCGATCACCAGAACGGATTGCCCTGGTTTCATCCCGGCGGTCTTTAAACCTCGTACCACACAGGCTAACGGCTCGATGAACACCCCTTGCTCATAGGTCATTTCCTTAGGAAGGATGAACACCCCGCGATCGACATTAATCTCTGGGACACGCAGATATTCAGCGAACCCCCCGGGGTAGAAATTCGTCGTATGCAAGGTATGACACAGAGTCTGCTGATTGTTTGAACAAAACCGGCAGGTGAAACAGGGGACATGATGGGAGACGAATACACGATCACCAACCTTGTATTTCTTGACGCTTTTTCCGACGGCAACGATATCTCCAGTGATTTCATGGCCAAGGACATTTGGTGCTTTCTTGATGCGGTACCATTCCATGACGTCACTGCCGCAGATGCCACTTGCTATGACCTTCACCAGCAGCTCTGTTTCCCCAATCGTTGGAACAGGTTGTTCCTCAATACGCACATCAGTATTGGTGTAGTACATCGCGACCTTCATTGTTTTCATACCTTCTCATGTCCTGGTTATAAAAAGGCATTTAATAGAGTTTATTACGCTCGGATTTAGTTTGTGAGATAAGATAGATTTATATGAAACCGGGAAATCCTCTCCCCCATGAGTCCCTCAGTCGGTCAGTCGTATATCCCAAATCCTCTCTCGTTTTTTAAGAAAAAACAAATAGACGTGAAACTGCAAAAATACTCATACACACCAGGGGAGATTATCAAGGGGACCGTGGAGCTGAAATTAAAACGACCCGTACAAGCAAAAAAGCTTTCGGTCGCACTCATCGGACGGAGGATTGTCCATCAGGGCAACATCGCGGTTGGACCCATCCGAGTAGGTAACCAAGGTCAACAGACCCAGGTGTACACCATCTATCATTTTGAGATACCACTAGATGAAGAAGCGGTCTATTACCATGAATTGTACCCTTTTGACATACAGATTCCACCAGACATCCTTCAATCGGCTCAGCAGAATTTCAATACAACTCTCACAGGTCTTGGGAAGACGATTACAGAGATCGCTCAGGTCATGAACCAGTTAAGCACGGCAGGTTCTCGGGTGGAATGGTCGGTGGAAGCGCGGTTGAACATCCCTTTGAAAATCGATATCATCAACTCGCAGAAAATCGTTCTTTCTGAGCAAAAATAATGAAACGTTTTTTAAGGAGATCATCTTACTAATCCAGAGGGTTTTTGTGAAACGAAAGACCTAAAAGGGAGTCCGTGTTTATTGGAGCACGCTATGTTAATTAAAGCAATCAAACTGAAATCAATCGAAGCAAGACGCTATGTGGAGCCAGATGATAAACCTCGACAGATCCGCATTGATCATAACAGCCAGATCTCCCAGGTTATCAATAACCAGGAGAATAACCTCATCATCGAGTTTCAGTATACCTCGAGCTATGGTTCGATTGGGATGATTAAACTCGAAGGTACGATTCTGTCTGAGGACCCGGAGGCAAAACAACTGGCGAAGGAATGGTTAGACACCAGGAAACTGCCTGACCAAGTTGCTAGTACCATACACACTGCGGTGATGCACACATGTGTCCCTGAGGCGGTTGGGATCGCAAAAGATCTTGGGTTACCACCACCCATACCGTTGCCACAGGTGCGGCTAGGGGCAGACCCGAAGAAAGGTCAAAGCCAGAGCGGTGTCGAAATCGCGTAAGAGTCCTTCTCTGTGGTACGTTTATATAAATCGAAATGATACGCTCTCTAATGAAAACCGTTGTGGTATCCATTGGAGGGTCCGTGGTTCTTTCTGACGAGGCAGATGCGCTGTTTCTGAAAAAACTTACCTCTCTTTTTAAAAGGATTTGTAAGGATTACAAGCTGTTCGTCATTGTCGGTGGTGGGAAAATCGCCAGACGTTATATTCAGCTCGGACGGGAATTGGGGTTTGATGAGGACACCTTGGATTTGATTGGTATTGATGTGACCCGGGTGAACGCGCGAATCATCATGAACCTCCTTGGTACCTCGAATAAAGAGATTCCTCATACGACTGATGAGGCACTCAGACTCGATTTGTCGATTGTCGTCATGGGAGGGACAGACCCGAAACATAGTACAGATCAAGTTGGTGCGGAGCTTGCAGAAAAGACCCATGCGGTCCGCTTTGTGAACGCGACCAATGTCGATGGTATCTATGACAAGGACCCGAACAAATACAAGGATGCTAAGCAACTCAAGGAAGTACCCATCGACCAATTGATTGTCCAATATGGTACAAAATGGGGTGCAGCAGGGAAGAACATCTTCATGGATGAGCCAGCTCTCGAGATCATTCAACGAGCAAAGGTACCAACCTTTATCGTGAACGGAAAACGCCTTGACCAGCTTGAAAAAGCACTCATGGGTCAACCATTTGATGGAACGACCATATCCGTCTAAAGGTTAACTCCCAAAAATATGTTGTACCATCCATTCAGGGTTGAATGTGATCTGATCTTTGTATTCCTGCCCGACTCCGATGAAAAGCAATGGTTTTCCTATTGTGTATGCGATCGAAAGCGAGCTTCCTCCTTTTGCGTCCGCATCGACTTTGGTAAGGATGACTCCGTCGATTCCGACGACCTCGTTGAATCGTTTTGCTTGCTCCACCGCATCGTTTCCTGATAATGCATCTCCGACGAAGATAATCATATCAGGTTTTGCGACCCGTTTAATTTTCGCCATCTCATCCATCAAATTCGAGTTTGTCTGCATCCGACCAGCAGTATCCAACAGCACCACATCCCGATGTTTTGCTTTCGCATGTTCAATGGCATCAAAAGCAACAGCAGCAGGATCGGATCCTGACCCATGCTTCACAATCTTAACTCCGAGATTATCCGCATGAATCGTGAGTTGTTCGATCGCCCCGGCGCGGAACGTGTCACCCGCTGCCATCACGCAGGTTTTCCCTGCTTTCTGTAACATGAAAGCGATCTTTGCAATGGACAGTGTTTTTCCAGTCCCATTCACCCCGACGAACATGATGACGATTGGTTTCTTCCGTTCATCGATGAAGCGGTTAAAATCAAAATTATTGGCCTTCAGCACATGCCCGATCGCGTTCTTTAAAACCGTCTCAACCAGGCCTCCGGCTTTGCCTTTATCAAAAGGGACTCTCCGTATTTCCTGTTTGACGTCTTTCTTTATCGAGTCGATGACGGAATACGCGACATCGGCTTCAAGCAATCCCATCTCCAGATCCCAGAGCAGCTCATCGAGTTTCTTCTCATCAATCGTCCAGGTGGGTCTCTTCTCCACTCCAACGGTCTCTTCGATGCTTTTCCTTGTCTGCAGGGCTCGTTGCAGCTCGCTTTCGATGCTTTCTTCGATCTGTTTATCGATCTGTTTCTCCCGTTGTTTTTTCTCCTCGCTGACCGGTTTCTGAATCCGTAACGCGCGTTTGCGTGTCACCACAGGTTCCTCTGGTATAACTGGTGCAGTGGTTGGTATTTCTACGGGTTTTGCTGGAGTGGGCACCTGTTCTGGTTGCTTCGGTGGCTCCATCTGAAGTTTTTGTTCTTTCTTCTCTTCTTTTTTCAGTTCTGATTCGATCTCTGCTTCGATATTCTTTTCAAAGAGTTTCAGCTTCTTTTTGAGAAAATCAAACATGCTTCCCCTTTCAATATTACTTTTTACTGTTGAGTTTCTTCCATCATCTGTTGTGTCTTATGGGACAGTTCTTCTGCATCAGATTGGATCTTCTGCCCAAGGGATGCCATCTTATCAAGGTTATCCTGAATTCGTTTTATCCGCTCATCCAGTTTTCCCATCGCTTCGTCAACCGGTTTTTCGACGACGACCCCTGCACCAACCCCGATGAGGACGTTTGATGCACTCTTCAGAGAGCCGTTGACAAAGGTCCCGGCACCAATAGGGATGAGAATCTCAGAGTTGTCATCCACTGCACTGAGTTGTTCCACGGTCATTTTCGCCCGTTGATAATCCATGAGCGTCGACTGCAGATACTGCAGCTGCATCTCAATGGATTCAAGCTGTTGTTTATAGTACTCAATTAAGGTGAGGTTCTTGGTGATATCTTCTTCTTTTGTCATAATGTCCCTTCGATTACTGCTATGAGAAATGTATCCCCTTTATCAAAGAAGGTGTTATTAATATCTTTCTTGAGAAGCATCGATGCGACAAGACAAGGTTGAAGCGGGAGGAGAAAGTAAATTATTTATACAAACGATCGATTTACTATTTGAAGGAGAAGGAGAGAAGGGACGAACCCATGAAGCTCAGTAGAGAATTTACTGAAAAATTCTCAGAAATATTTTTAAATGAGAACATGGCTGACATTCCCCATAGGGAATAGGACAGCCGATAACCCTCTCTCTTCATTTTTTTTTTCTCAGGGATACCCCAGGGTGACAATATTTTTAATCAATATCCTCATTCTGCAGGCTCATGAGGATTCTTGCTGTCGCAGATCTGCATGGGGCGCAATACCGCTTAAACATAGTGTTACAGAATATTGCTTCATATCAGCCTGATGTCGTCATCGTCTGCGGGGATATCACTCAATTCGGACCAGGGGAGGTCGCGACGAACTTTTTGAACCAGATCCCGATCCGAACACTCGTGGTCCCTGGGAATATCGACACCTTTGACGTCGATCAGGGGATTACTGCAAGTAACGCGACGAATCTTGATAAAAGACAGGTGGTTTTCCAAAAAGTTCCCTTTGTGGGGATTGGACGAGAAATCCCTTCCCAGCTTCCAGATATATTGATTGATGATGGGACAAACAAGAAACCGTTGAAAAAACTCTTGAAGACGACCAGCGTCCTGGTCACCCATTACCCACCATATAAAGTCCAAGATAAAATATTCATAGGAACTCACGGCGGAAGCAAAGAATTACGAAGCCTTATTGACACCTACAAACCTCGATTGGTCTTATGCGCGCATATCCATGAGGACCCCGGGGTGACTACCTTAGGAAATATAACGGTAGTGAACTGCAGTATGGGGAAACGGACCGAGGGAGCATTGATAGAAATATCTAATATTCTCAAGGTCTCGATACTTGATTAAAGAGAAAAAAACGGTGTAGCTTTTATTGGATTTGAACCGATGCCAGGAGAACTTTGTTCGTCTCCTCTTAAAAAACTATATATGTTAGGAGAGAGTTCCTTTTTGCAAGGTTGGTATGACCTATCAAGGTTGATATTATCGGCGCAGGTCCCGGAGGCCTAAGCACAGCAACCTCGATAAAAAACCATAACCCGAACATCGAGGTTGTTGTCCATGAAAAATATAAAGATATCGGATACAACCATGAGGGGCGTCGATGCGGGGAGGCTCATTCGGTTGAACGCGAATGGAAACAATGGAAACCAACTGGAAAAAGTATTTTTAACAGGATCCTCACCGCAGATATCAGGATAGGGAAGCGCCATTATGTTTCCGAGCAACCTCCTGATGTTATTTTTATCCTCAATCGACAGGAATTCATCTGCCAGTTGGCGCGGGAAGCAGAGAAAAAAGGTGTGTTAATCCAAACGAATGATAAAATACGATCGTTGAAAGTCCTCGATGGTGACGTGATTGTTGATGCCTCAGGCTGCCCAAGCAGAATCAAACAGGAACTGAACCTAAAATTAGGATACATCGGGAAAACTTATCAAGAGACACTCGAGAATGCGAATTGTTTTTTATGTGATACCATTCGGATTGTTTTCTCGCGTTTCGGGGGGTATTACTGGATTTTCCCCCGAAACCCGGAAAAAAAAGAGGTGAACATCGGGATAGGCATGTTTGGAGATTACGGGTATGACCTCCGAGAGATGCTTCAGGTGTTCAAAGATGAACAGCGCATCACAGGGACAGTAAATTATGTGATCGGGGGATTAATCCCCCTAGGATTGCAACGTCCGTTCCTTTACAAAAATATCCTCTTTGTCGGTGATGCAGGCGTGGGGGCGTTCCCTTTCTCAGGGCAAGGGATCTATCGAGCATTGATGAGCGGTGATATCGCCGGGCGATGCATCGCAGAGAACAAAATAAAAAAATATCCATCTCTCTTACGGAAAGAGTTCACAGAATGGGAGCTGATTGGATCGACATTTATCAAGACTAATTTGGTGTTTCGAAAGATTAACCCTGTGTTGTTTTACTATTTATTGAATTTTTTTGCCAGACAAGAATTTAAGCTGCTTTCCCATTGATTAGGTGTGGGGTTGATTGACCATGATGGTCTGGGTTGGGAAAGCAAGACCGATTTTCTCCTTTTCAAAGACTTCTTTTATGGCGTAATTGATGGTTTGCTGGGCGTCGAGGTATTTGACATAATCCGGACTTCTCAGTAGATACACGACCTCGAAGTTAAGGCTGAACGCCCCGAGTTCCTTAAAATGAACCCTGATGAACTCTACATTGTCACATGATTCAACGATTTTTTTAAGAAGCAACGGGATTTTTTTTAGTTTCTCAATGGGGGTGTCATAGGTGACTGCGATGGAGAAGGCCACCCTGCGGTTCTCCATTTTCTTGAAGTTGCGAAGACTTCCACTGGTGATTTCCTTGTTTGAGACAACAAGTTCCTCTCCTTGAAGGAGTTTGAGACGAGTGGATTTCATGCTGATATTGGTGACGGTGCCTTCATAGTTGCCGATAATGACGTAGTCCCCGATTTCAAAGGGTCGGTCGAAGTAGATGGTAAAAGCACTGAATGCATCTCCAAGGATACTTTGGAGGGCAAACGCAATCGCAATCCCGGTGACTCCGAGTCCGACGACGGCACCAGACAGATCGATCTTGCTGACATACAGGAGGTAGAGGAACGCGAAAATATAGACGAACACATGAAGGATTTTTTTGAAGACGAGCAGGATATTGCTGCTTAATGCTTTTTTCCCGGTTTTAACGATTCGTTCGGCGTACCAAGAAAGAACCACGTTGATAATTCGGGTGATGATATAGGCGACAAGGAAGACTTCTGCGACCAGGAAGATTTGTGTTACATAATATTCATATGGTTTGAGGATGGTGAGTTGGTCGATTGCGTAGTAGAATCCGACGACGATGACAAAAAAGTATATCGGTCGTTTGGTGTTTTTTATGATTTCATCATCAAGGGTTGTTTTTGTTTTTTTCGCCCATTTGCTGAAGTAATGTTCGAAGATGTGGTAGATAATCCATCCGATGAGTAAGGCTGCTACGAAGAGGATGAATGCAGCGATGCCTTCGCCATAGAAGGAGTCGAGGTTGATTCGATTGTCTCTGAAGAGTTGATTTATGATGTCACCTAGGTTGAGAAGGACGTTCATAATATATCCCACCACCAGGGGAATCGATTGAATATTTTTTAATGTTATGTTCGTTGGTGTTTAGGTGAGGTGCTCTGCTTTTAAGAACAGGAGGTTTTGGATGAGCAACGAGACGAATTTTTCCAGGGAGGTCGATCGGTCTGAGTTGAAGAAACAGATGATGCTGGTGTTGTCTGCTTGGTTTATGAACATGCGGGTGTGTGCCCCTGGGATATCGCCGCTGTGACCGATGTACGCTGTTTTCCGAAGAGGTTTTTCGATAATCATCCATCCAAGTCCATACCGGAAGTTTTTGTAGATGTTTCCCGGTGGCTGGACAGTATGCATGAGGGAAACTGTCTCTTTTTCAAGGATACGTGTGCTGTTGTAAACCCCGTGGTTCATATGAGCAATAAGGAAACAAGTAACATCATCCACGGTTGTCATTAATCCTCCGATGGGATAATGGAGGAGCTGGTAGTGAGGGAGTTTTTCGTAGGTCCTGTTCTGATACAAGTAGGGGAAAGCGACTTCTTCGATAGGCAAATCTGGTAAGCGGAAACCTGTGCGTGTCATCCCAAGGGGTGTGAAGATATGGTCGTTGCAGTACTCGTGGAAGGGTTGTCCGGAGAGGAGTTGAACCAGATATGCTGCGATATCGAAGTTGATGTTGGCATATTGCATGTATGCTCCTGGGCGATGGGTAGTATCCCATATCTCCGGGGTGTAGTATGCACCATCAGGGAGAAGATACTCCTGCAGCCAGGGGCTTGGGTACCAGGGGATGGGTGGTGGACTGGAGAAGTTGAACCAATGATAGGAGAAGGGGTCTGTGGTGAGGCTGGAGGAATGGGAAAGGATCATACGGATGGTGATGGGGTCATCGGGATAATTCGGGTTCCTCAAAGAAAACGGAAGATACACATTGACGTCATCATCGAGCTGAAAGAGTCCTTGGTCGTAGAGTTGCATAAGCGCGGTGCTGGTGATGGTCTTGGTGATGGAGGCAACGATGTAGATGGTCTGGGTGGTCGCTGGTTTGTGTGTTTCGAGGTCTGAGAAGCCGTAGGCGTTCTTCCAGATGACGGTGGTATTGTGTATGATACAGGCGGACATACTTGGGTAATGACCGATGTGCAGTAACATGATGATGATACGGTCGAAGGATGCATCATCGAAAAAAGGTGGGGTTTGTGGTTCTTGTTGGCCTATCTTTTGTTGGATAGGGTCTGCTGTTGAAAACATTGGCGAAAAAAGAATGATACAGAGGAGGAGACTCAGCAGTTTCTTTTTCATATGAGATTCTAGATATTATTAATGACGGTAGAAATATATTATGTTTTCCTGGGCTAAGAACCATACCTATGCTTGGTACAGAACGGCTGTACTCTCCTCAGGCATTAGGATGGGAGCGGATAAGGTTGTTGTGCTGGTAACCAATCGATTTCAATCCAATCAATCTTTGTAAAGCTTATTTTGTCGTAAGTATCTGTTTGGATATAGAGGAATCCAGGGATCATTCTCGGAAGGATGCTTGGTTCTCCCCAGTAATTTCGGCTCCAGCGGGTCCCGAGGAGTTGACCAAGAAGGCCTACTCCTTCGTATAATACCTGTTGACCATTAGAGATGAAATTATTATTTATGATGGTTGTAAAACTTGTTAAATTCATCATCAACCCATACTGGTTATTCTCGATGGAGTTTCCTTGAATGATGTTCCCTTTTAATATATCAAAGGAAAAGAGGGCTAAATCAGTGATACCAATACCTATCTCACAGTCGGTGACTCTGTTGTTTTTTACTTTCGTAAAACACGCATCAACAACGATTCCGTACTGAGCGTTTTGAACCATGTTGGAAGAGACGATGTTTCCTCGACGGTATTTTGGATACGTGGGTTGTTGATAGGGATGAGTTGGGGTCAGGCTGATGCCGAGGGTGGCATTCATAATCGAATTATTGATTATCTTGTTCCAAGAGCTTTCAATAAGGATAGCGGCCGCATCTGAATCAGAAAGGATGTTGTTTGTGATATTGTTGTAATCACTATAATCGTCCATGACGACACCTTGAGAACAGGCGGTGAACTGACAGGATGAGACACTATTCTTTATACTCGACAAGGTTAGTCTGATTCCTTCTGCGCAATTCAAAAAAGTATTTCCAGAGATATCTGAGGTTGTCGTACGTGCCAGATAAATACCATTGGGAATATCTGTAAACGTTATTCCTTGAACCTTGATGTTTTTACAGTTGACAAGGAGGACCTGCGCTGCATTTGAAATCGTTTTATCCTTCTGCCCATCGAGATAGACGATTGGAACATTATCTCGCGTATTGTCGAAGGCCAGATTATCAACGGATTTGTAGACTGTAAAGCCACCGTCTTCAAAGGTATTCCCACAGATCGTGTTGTTATTGGACTCATAGAGGTCGATGAGACAGGTAGCTGATAAGGTGTTGTTTGAGACTGCTGTGTGGTCACTCCTCCATACTTTTATCCCATATCTCCCGGTGAATGTGTTATGGTCGATTAGACAATCTGAACCACCAATGGTGATATCCTCCTCTACGTTGAGACCAAACGTATTCTCCGAGACGACACAGTCGTGTGATTCAAGGAGCCACATACCTCGGTAAAGGGAAGAGAATTCGTTGTTAGTGAAAGAAGAATAATTGCTCACCGCATAGATACCCATGGAGGCATCCTGAATTGTAGTATCTGTTATGACAAGAGAATCTGCAAGAATGAAAATCCCCCTGTCTGAATGGGATGGACTGATGCCTTGGATCGTGAATCCTTGTATTACGACATTGTCTCGGTGAATTCTGATGATATCTTGATCTTCTTGTCCTTTGATGATGGTTGTATCCCGGTTCTCCCCAAGCAATGAGATTGACACATTAATCCAAAGCGTTTCTTCGTAAGGAGAAGAATCATCATAGACAAACACGATATCTCCGTCCGTAGCGCTATCGATCGCTTCCTGGATGTCGCTGAAGTTTCCTGGACCAGCACCACCGACATAAAGAATTGTTTCGGTCCGGGTACTTTGGTATGGACTGAGAATTGTAGGAGAACTATGTACTACTGGGAACTGTACGACTATCAGCAATAGTGCCAATAAGAGAACGCCTTTCCTCTTTTTCATGAATAATTCAATCCATTGTCATTATAAAAATATTTTTACTACGATGAATTGGTCTTTTATGTGTTAATTTCGGCTCTTGATTATTCATTTTAGGGAATCAAACATGTTCTTAGGTTCTCTGAATAAAGAGGGAAAAAACATGTAAAGACCATTGACTGANTCCAATACCGTAGTTTCACAAAACACTTTTCAGGAAAAAATTGGCAAGACCGAAATGGAAAATGACACATATAATTTCTTATTCGAGTAATTGTTNCTCATTGATTATATCCAAGGAGAGAACGAAGTATCGGGCACGCATGAGGGAACCGTTCAAGCAGCCATTCAAAGAATCTGAAATGCGGTGGTTCATACGAAAATGGCATTGTAACTGATAATGTTGCATCAAGGCTATTTAAACCATATTCATCCTGTGCATGCGCTTTAATTGTATAGGCTCCTTTCTTACTCCAGGTATGTGAAACTATTACATCTACGCCTGATGGATTTAAAGCGGTTGAATCAGTTTTACCATCACCCCAGTCTATGAAATATTTTACTTGGTTACCATTTGGGTCAACTGCATTAAATGTATAGTCATAGGATATTCCTGGTTTTCCACTAGCTGTACCATTAATTTCCGGTTGGTCTGGTGGATTATTATTGTATATGTAAAGATAAACTCCCTCCCCTAATACAGTAAATAAAACATAATTTTCATTCAGATTCCAGGGTTGCACAAGATTAGAACTTTCGTAAATCAGTATTTCATCATTTGTAGTTAAATTATAGAGACAGAGACGACCATCTGGTACGCTATAAACGATTATATTGCCAAATATTTCTGGAGAATTAGCTGTCGGTTCTTCTCCCGTAAATATGGTTGTCTCATCCCCACTAGCGATATTGTACATTTTAAGTCCATATAGTATTGTCCCATTTACTTTATCATAATAAAAATAGCTAAACACAATAGTATTTTCATAAATTGAAGGAAAAGTTTCCGATTCAAACTGGGAAGTATTTGTTACTTGTGTGTAATTTTCACTTTCTATATCATACATAAAAATGTCAGCGAGGGGGCCTTCTATCAGTTGCCAAGCAATGATATTTTTAAAGATACATGGATTTTCTGGAAAAGCTTCACCAGGACTATCTGTTAACTGAATATTTTCTCCGGTAGCAATATTATAAAGAAAAATTTCGGTGCTATATTGATCTGAATTAGTGTTTTCATAGGCTATATAATCGCCGTAGAATTGAAAGTCATCCGAACCTCCACCTGGCCAATTCGTAACAATCAGATCTGTTTTTTCACCAGTGGTTATATTATACATTTTAAAACCCATATATAAAAAATCATAATATACAACCCTATTTTCTGAGATTTTAGGAAAGACTACATCTCCACCCACAAGAGCAGTATCAATCTCTCCTGTTTTTATAGTATATATGTAAAGAGTAGAGCCGACGGCATATACCACAAACTCATTATTAAAATCACAAGTTGCTTCCTCATCAGTGATTTTTATAAAATCTTGATCACCTCTCAAATCAACAATAGTGTTTGTGACACTAGAATCATTTTTTACAAGATTTTTTGCAGTTGTTATTCCTGTAAAAATACTAGTTAGAAAAAGTGTGCAAATCAATAGACTTATTATTTTTATTTTCATTTTATTCAGCCCCATTTTATTCCTCTTTACTTTTTATAGCTGACACATAATATATAAAAGTTTGTCTTAAAAAATTCTACAAATACAAAAAAAAATTGAATTTTGTATATATTAAAAATCTTGGATTTCACCAGAAGAAAATTCGAATTCATCCTTTCTGAAGGATGGTAGTGGGCCAGGCCGAACCCACCAAGGTCAACAGGAGGGAATCGGACCAAGAAAAAGCCATTTTTACCCCATCTTGGTGCTGGGCGATCAAACCTATTTCTCACTAAAAGCTTTCTTAATTTTTCTTTCTTTTTTTCACTTTTTGGAGGTTTGATCATGAAAGATTCATCGTCAAGGATGACCTACCCTGAGAGGAAAGTTGCGGAGTATCTATGGAAAATGAATATCGAATGGGTGTACGAACGACCCGTGTTTGTCTGGGACGATGATGGGCGACCTCGTGTCTGGACACCTGATTTCTATCTCACACAGTTTGGTATCTATCTCGAAGTGTGTGGTTCAAAGGATTTCAATTATGAATATAGAAAGCGTGTTTTTATTGAAAATGGATATTGTGTGATCTTCCTGCATGTTTTCAAAGGACCAAATCAATGGGAGAATCATTTCAAACGATTCCTACAGTATTTCCTTATACTGAAAAATGAAGCATTTTTCAATATATTTCAGAAAGGTGGGATTTAACATGGTGTGCGAAAAATGGGGTGCGATTTAACGGTTTAAATCTAATTTTAATCTCAAAATTTTTTATCGAGAAAATCGATTAGTATCTCAACGATATTTTCTCACGAGATCCTTTTCTTTTTCTCTAGTAAAAAGGATGACTCCCCATCTAAGTATGTTCCCTTCTGATTATACTAAAGAAAAAAATGAATCGCAGTTCTATAGGATGATAATAAGTGACAGATTATTTTCGATTAGTAGTTAAAAAAATTTACATACATCGAGTCCAACCCATACCCATCTATTATCATTTGAATATGCTCCAACAGCTAGATCATATATTCCAAATCCTTTGTTAGTCCATGTCCATTCGTAAGGTTCTTCGGTATCAGTAAATTGAGGAAAGGTATTGATAAAAAATATCACTTCTCTAATACCTACATCCTCTTGTTTCGCCTCAGCTTTGATGGTAATCTTTCCAATGATCACCGGACGTTTCAGAGGAAACAATTTATAGTTGAAAAAGTACAACGCATTCTCAGGTGATTGAATCCGAATAGTCGGTGAAGATGTTCCAACCGTCACATTCGCGATATCGCTACTACTATTTCCCTCACCATCAATCAAGGTTAATGTGGTGATGTATTCTCCTGGCCTTGAATAGATATGTGTCGGATGTTCTACATTTGATTCATTTCCATCACCGAAATCCCAATGAAAAGTATAGGGAAGCGCCCCACCAAACGTCGTGCACATAAATGAAATTGGTTCTAAGGCGTAGCCACTGTAAGGTCCCCCTGCATCGACAGAGAGTGGGGCGTCACCGAACGCATGGAGATACCCCCAGGTAAGAGTACCATCATGATTCCGCCAAGATGAGCCTACATAAATCGAGCTGTTCTCATCGATGCAGGGTGATGAAAGCACAGCAACGTTAGAAATAAGTTTCTTCCATTTTATCGTCCCATCAGGATTCACCGCAACAATACAAACTCCTGCGCTCACATAAATTGTGCCATCCGCAGAGAGTGCAGGTGATGTCCCATAGATATCTCCACCGACATCAAGACTCCATTTCAGCGTACCATTCGGGTAGAACGCCCGTAATACCTCTGTTCCCACATAGAGCGTCCCATCAGTTGAAATCGCTGCAGATGCAGCCGCAACCTCAGTACCAGTACTCACCTTCCAAATCAATGTTCCATCAGGATGTAATGCATACAGATATCCATCGAACGAGGAAACATAAATCGTCCCATCCTGTGAAATAGAAGGATGTCCTTTGATGTATCCGCCAGTAGGATACCGCCAGCGAAGAGTACCGTTAGGATATATGGCATACATATAATAGTCACCTGAACCAATGTAAATGGTACCATCCTCACCGATAGCGGGATCCGATGTTGCTTTATCTCCTGCATCATAACACCATTTTTCCGATCCATCAGGATTTATCGCATAAAGATTGCCACTTGAATGACCAAGATAAATCGTCCCATCATCGCCAATAGCTGGAGAAGAATGAAACTCCCCGCTACGACGTATCTGCCATTTCAATGAACCATTCTGATT